>Ga0256405_10011192_pt1 | contig 11545 bp, 9 predicted proteins | sample RumenRJG_02DNA_FD_189096 | JGI IMG/M metagenome (GOLD analysis project Ga0256405, IMG submission 189096) | Bovine rumen microbial communities from Lethbridge, Alberta, Canada - RJG_02 | ecosystem: Host-associated > Mammals > Digestive system > Stomach > Rumen | place: Canada: Alberta | collected...
GAATTTGTGGGCTACCGAGCCGTAAATTTACGGTACATATTCGGTATCCTGCGAAACCGCCAAAGTGGGCTCCCCTTCGGGTGCTTTTGATATTTTACTTGTCAAGACCGGCTTCCTCGATGAACTGCTTGTAGAAGTAGGAAGTGGAGTTGATGCCGCTGAGGATATCACTGCTTACGAGTGCGCCGGTGTACTTGCCGTCAATAAAGACGTAGCACTTGCCGCCGCCTGCATCAGTGAGGTCGTACTTGAAGTCAGAGCCGTCCTTTTTATGGATAACTGCGCTGTATACGGGATCCTTGAGCTCAGGCTTTGCCTTTACGTCAACAGCTTCGATGTTTTCCTTGGCTATCGACTCAAAGAATGTTTTGAACTGAGTCTCGGCAGGAGAGTCGATCAGATCGAATTCCTTGCCGTTGAGACTGCCCTTCTTGGTCGTGCCGTCATATTCAGCCTTGATGTCAAGATCGCCTGTTTTCAGGTCAAATCCGGTAATATCGGTGATCTCGGCATTTGTAACATTGGTGGTGATGAATGTGAGGACATTCCTCTCAAAGAAAACGATATCGCTTGAAACGAATATCATTACCTGACCGGTCTCCTTGATATAAAGGGAGGAGCAGCCGTTTTCGGGATCAAAGCTGGAATTTACGAGGATATTGCGCTCTGTACCGTCGGTTGCCTTGATAGTTGCGGTGTAGGTCGGCTTGTCGAGACCGTACTGCTTTAGGTCGGAAGGATCCTCGTCGCGCATATTCTCGAGGGCAGCCTGTGCCTTTGTGAGAACCAGTGCGAGTGAGTGGACCTTTGTCTGGTCGATCTCAAGACCTGAATACTCGGGCGGCAGTGACCATGTATCGTTTGTATCGCTGTGGGTGAAGTCATATGAGACCTCGTCGCCCTTCTTTACGGTTATCTGCTTTATCTCGCTGTTCTTGTAGGGAATGAGCTTCTTTGAGCGGAGCATTATATGATTTGCTCTCAGGACGCTTCCGTACAGGGAGTCTATCGTGAATATCTTGTCCTTGCCGTCCACTGAGATGTAGTAGTAATCCTGAGTGGGGCTGACTGTTCCGACGTAGATCTTGTAGCTGTCGTCGTCGGTGAAGAGCTCTATCGTTTCGGGCTTATCAAGACCGTACTCCGCGAGCTTTGACTCGTCGTTCTCATAGCTGTCCTCAGCCTTGAGCTGGCAGGCATATGTGCACACGTTCTTGACGTAGGACTGGTCTATTGCGAAATCGCCGCCCTCTGTGAGTACCCACTCTGACTCGTCGTTGAGCTCAACGGTATAGTCGCCGTCGGTGCAGCTGAAGCTGACCTTTTTGACAGCATCGTTTTCAAAGTTGAAGAGCTGGTTTTCGGCTAATGCCTCAGACTTGTTCTGGTCGTCCTTATCCTTCTTGTTCTTGGCTGCGAAGAATGCTCCTACCGAGACACCGGCAGCAACAACGAGTGCTCCGAATGCTAAAACCGGACGTCTTTTCATTATGCGTGCCTCCTTTTGAGCCATACACAGATACCGAAGAGGAGTATAGCAGCCGGCAGGAGAGCTGTGAGTCCCATAAGACGCTTAGCCTCCGAGGCATCTTTGAATTCCATTGTATCGTAGGCTGTGACCTTGTTTCCGATACCCATCTGGACGTCGTTGTCGAAGAGCCATGTGTTTGCGAAGATAACGAGCCACTTTGATGCATATTCGTCTTCAGACGAAAGATACTTAGGTTCGAGATTTGAGTCGATGATGTCGTTTGAACCTACAACGAAGAGCTTGCCGCCGCTTATTCTGTCATAGGCGTAGAAGCCGAGGTCGAGCTCTTTGTTGTTCAGCTTGTTGTTTGCGTAATCCTGAGTATCTTTGTCGCCGCCCATAGCCTTGCTGACAGTAGAGTAGTTGCCCTCAGAGTCAGCGGAGTTTCTGATTATCGAGCATACCTCGATCTTTTCGGCGTTGTACTGCGACTCGGGGAGCAGACCGAATGATCTTGTGTTGTAGATACCTGCAACACGCAGCTTTTTATAGATAAGGGTGTTGAGGTCGGTCGTGAGATCCTGCGTGAAGTCGTCTGTCTTGAGCGGGAATGTTACTCGGAAGTAGTTGGGGTTCTGAACGTCGTCGTGATCCTTGAACTGGTTTGAGGGGCTGCCCTCAGAAACGATGTTGTAGTCCATTTCGAGACCGTAGGTCTTGAGGAGCTTGTCGAAGTTCTTGAACCTGCCCTCGGTGTCGCAGGGACCTGCGAGGATAGCTACCGAGCCGCCCTGTTCGAGGTAGCCGGAAACGAGTGTGTACTCCTTGTCAGTGAGATCCTTCTGAGGACCGGCTATCCAGAGAGCAGCAGTGTTGCCGGGGATAGCGCCTGTCTCGTCGAGGTTGAGCTCTGCAACGTCGTAGTTGTCGGACTTTACGGTGTTGACGTAATTCTTGTATTCATCGTTTATGGACTTTTCGCCGTGACCGGTGAGGAAGTACATAGTCTGGAGAGAGCCAGCTGTGCAGACCTGAATAGCGCCTGCGATGAGTTCTTCTCCGGCGTACTCAACGATCTCGCCCTTCTTGTCCTTGGTCTGATAGATCTTGTTGTGGGCAACGCGCTTGATAGTCTCGCCGCACTTTACGAAAACGTCTCCTCTTTCAACGCCGAGGAAGCCTGAGGGATCAAGCTCCTTAGCCTGTGCAGGCTCCTTGTCGGGATCGAAGCAGGTGAGGGAGATGTTGTCGCGGTTCCTGAGCTCATCAAGTGTATGATAGAGCGCGAGGTAGCTTGGATCCTCCTTGACCTCCTTGAGGCTGTCGAGAAGGAAGAAGACCTCGATATCCTTGTCCGAAGTGCTGTCGAGGAGCTCAACAGTCTTGGAGTTGAGGGTATACTGCTTTGCGGGAGTCATATCGAATACCTTGTCGTTGTAGCTTACGATGAGGTTTATCGGTACGAATACAGCGAGCACGAGAAGTGCCGCGATAATGGCGATAGTGCCGGAGAAATTGGCTTTTTTCTTTGTAGGCTTGTTCTGTGGCTTCTTTTTGTTTTCCATCGTGCTCACCCCCTCTTCCAGCGTCTCTTCTCAATGGAGATGTATGTCCACGAGAGAAGAACTATGATAGCCGAAGCAAAGAATACTATGTCGGAGAGCCTTATGAAGCCAGCCGAGAAGTAAGCAAATCTGGGCTGTGCAGCAAAGGAGTAGAGTACGGACTGGAGCTTGGGGTACTGTGAGATAAAGCCTGAATTTGCGAAATCATCAAGGAAGAGAAATGCGAACATTATCATCTCACCGATGATAGCTGCGATTATGGAGCTCTCAACGAATGACGAGATGAGCATTCCTACGCAGATGAACATCGTGCCCCAGCAGAAGAAGCCTATGTAAGCGCATATGAGCTGGCTGTAAACAACGCTTCCGTAATGCTCTGTGAGGATAGGGAAGACAGAAGTTCCGGCGATCATAAAGAGGAAAACGGTAACGTTTGCGAGGAACTTAGCGATAACTATCTTCAGTACGCTTACGGGTGAGGTCATAAGGAGGACCTCTGTGCCGAGCTTTCTCTCATCTGAGAATGTACGCATAGTCATTATCGGAATGAGGAATATGAAGTAGATGATAACGTTGTAGAATACCTCCGTGTAGGAGAAGTGAGCGATGGGGCTGTCTATATTTGCGACCTTGCCGCTTATCATATAGGTGAAGAGCAGCAGAAAGAGAGTCGTGAGCGCATATGCGAACGGCGTGAAGAAGAACGAATGCAGCTCCTTCTTATAAATAGGAAACATATTTATTTTTCCTCCTTTTCTTCCGAGCTGCCGTCTGACTCAGCTGCATCTTCTGCGGGAGCCATTTCTTCGAGGAGCTCTTTGAGAGTATTTTTCTTGACCGGACGGTTTACAAGCTCGATGAAAACATTCTCGAGGTTGGGCTTGTCCGTATAGATCTCGAGGATAGTTACCTGATTTTTGAGGAGCTCAGCCATAAGATCGTTGCGGATAGCATCGGCATCGCCGTCGAGGTCAACGGTGAAGGAGTAAATATCGCTGCCCTCATCGTCAATGGCGGTGATCTCCTTGATGCCCTTGGTCATTTCGATGATAGAAGCGGCAGTGGTCTTGTTGCCCTTGACCTTGATGTGGAGCACGAGCTGGCTGTTGAAGGACTTCTCGAGGTTCTCGATAGTGTCGATAGCGCGTATGTCGCCCTTGTTGATGATGACTACACGGTCACAGACCTCGCTGACCTCGCTGAGGATATGCGAGCTGAAAATGACAGAGTGATCCTTCTTGAGATCGCGGATTATCTTTCTTACCTCGATGACCTGATTGGGATCGAGACCAACAGTAGGCTCATCGAGAATGAGAAACTTCGGGTTGCCGATGAGAGCCTGAGCAAAGCCCACACGCTGCTTGTAACCCTTTGAGAGGTTGCGTATCAGCTTGCCGCTGACGTCGGTGATCTTGAGGAGCTCCATAACGCGCTTGACCTCGTCCCTCTTTTTGCCGAGGGGGACACGCTTGAGACCGGCGCAGAAGTTGAGGTATTCCTTTACCTTCATATCCGGGTATACCGGAGGGATCTCGGGGAGATAACCAATGTCGCGCTTGGCTTTGACGGGATCCTGAGTGATGTCCACGCCGTTGATGACGACCTTGCCTGCCGACATTGGCAGATAGCCGGTTATCATATTCATAGTAGTTGACTTTCCGGCGCCGTTAGGACCGAGAAAGCCGAGTATCTCATTATCATTTATTGTGAAGCTGATGTCATTGACAGCACGGTGCTTGCCATAGAACTTGGTCAGATTTTCAATAGTGATCATAAGCTGCTCCTTTCCATTGTATAAAATATACTATTTAATGATAGCAGTAATGCAGCCGGCAGGGTGTTGCAGCTGCCGGTGAAAAAACACACTATTTCATTATCGCAGAATTATGTGTACGTTATGTGAATAAACGATGAACAAAGTGTTAAATTCGGATAGACGACACACAGGCGTTTATTACACCGATTTAACTAACAGCTAAATATTATCGTCTGTGTGTGTGGATTTTGTGAAAGTTTATTGTGGAGGAAATGAATTTCGTGTGGTAAAGTAAAATAAAAATATCCGTTCACAAAAAGTTAATAAACGCTTTTGGAACTTAAAAAAACAAGTTGGCAAAATATACAAAAAAGCTCATTGGTATGTGTGCATTGCGACAAAATCACAACCGCCCCAAAATGAAAAACTGAGAAACTGTTGACACGGGAGTAAATGTGGAATATAATTAGATTTGAAAATAGTTTGAGAATTGTGTGTTCACTTCGTGAAGTCCACACAGATACGAAGTATTTTCGTATGCGTATCCGCCAGCTTTGGCGGTGCAGATATTTATTCATTTTCAAACCACTTTTAACCAAATCTATTATGAGAGGGGTAAAAAACAAATGATAAGCAAAAAGAACAAGGCACTCGTTGCAAGCATTCTCGCTGCTGGTATGTCAGCTGCTGCTATCGTTCCTACTGCAGCAAGTGCACTTACAACACCGTCTACAACTACGAACTCAAATGCTAAGGGATCAAACGGTTCTTACTCAGCAATGTTCGAGTCACTCTATGACGATGTTATCACAAACGGTGAGAAAAGCGGTTACCTCAGCAAGCAGAATAACGGTGGAAGTTCCTTCGGAATTCCTTACCACGCTGTTGAGACTCTCGTAGTTGAGGCTCCTGACTACGGTCATGAGACAACATCTGAGGCTATGTCCTACATCGTATGGATGGCTTCAATGCACGATGTACTCGCTAAGAAGGGCCTTATCAGCGGTTCAACCGGCGATCTCGCTAAGTCATGGAAGACTCTTGAGGCTATCGTTCCTGGCTGGTCTGAGGCTTCAGGCATCAACAAGACTATCAAGTACAATACAATCTGGACTCAGACAAGACTTAAGGCTGATCCTAAATCTGAGGAGCCTACTCCTGAGAACTATCCTGACAAGCAGACAGCTCTTGGTAAGGACGCTCTTAACCCGCTGTTCAAGACATTCGCTGCTGCATATTCAGGTGATAACGGTTACTACCTTATGCACTGGCTCGCAGACGTTGATGACTGGTATGGTTTCGGCGGCGGCACACCTGGTGCAGGCACAGGTAAGTTCACATTCATCAATACATTCCAGAGAGGTGAGGAAGAGTCTTGCTTCGAGACAGTTCCTCAGCCTTGTATAGAAGAACTCAAGTACGGTACTAAGACCGGCGGTATCAAGGCTATCTTCAATGGTGACCCCGTTCCTGAGCAGTATGCGTTCACAAACGCACCTGACGCTGAGGACCGTGCTATCCAGGCTGTATACTTTGCAAACCGCTACGGCGCAGGTTCAAGTGATGTATCTGCTCTCGCTGGTAAGATGGGTGACCAGTGCCGTAACGATATGTTCGATAAGTACTATAAGGCAATCGGATGCCAGTCAGCTTCTGCTCCTTCAGATTCTGACGCTTCTAAGTCACTCGGTAACTTCGACAGCCAGCACTACCTCATGGCTTGGTATACATCATGGGGCGGAGCTCTCGAGACATACTACGGCGGCGTTTACGACTGGGCTTGGCAGATCGGCTGCTCACACTCACATCAGTTCTATCAGAATCCTCTCGCTGCTTACGCTCTTCTCTATGATTCGGACATCAACAAGGGTATGAAGTCTGACGGAGCTAACGCTGACTACGAGGAATCACTCAAGAGACAGATCGAAATGTACCAGTGGCTCCAGTCTGTTGACGGACCTTTCGCTGGTGGTTGTACAAATATGTACAATGGTCGTTACGACAAGTATCCTTCTGATCTTCCTACATTCTATGATATGGTATTCACTGCTCACCCTGTATACGCTGACCCGGGTTCAAACCACTGGATCGGTAACCAGGTATGGTCTACACAGCGTCTCGCTGAGCTCTACTACGATGTAGTAACTAACGGCGACAAGACCAACGGCAAGTGCACACCTGGCGGACTCTCACTTGAAAAGGCTCTTGATAAGCTCCTCGAGAGATGGATCGCTTGGTTCGAGAAGAACACTAAGTTCGACTATGTTGACGAAGACGGCAACAAGATGGAGTACGCTATTCCTTCAACTCTTGACTGGGGTAATGGCGGTCACCACACTGACTCCAACTGTGTACCGGATACATGGAAGGGCACATATAACGAGAACGGCAACCAGAAGCTTACTTGTGAGATCAAGGGCTACGGACAGGGAGATATCGGATGTGTATCCTCACTCTGTAATACTCTTATCCACTACGCTGCTGCTAAGAATGTTGATCCTAAGTACGCTAAAGTAGAGGGTACTTCAGTAGCTGAAAAGGGCCTCCTCCTTGCTAACAAGCTCCTCACAGCTCAGTACAACCTCGGCCGTGACGATATCGGTATCGCATTCAAGGATCACAACGGAAGCCTTGACAGACTCTTCACTCAGGAAGTTTACATTCCTTCAAGCTATAAGGGCACAATGCCTGATGGCTCTAAGCTCGAAAAGGGCGCTACATTCAGCTCTATCCGTGAGTCTTACAAGAAGGATAAGATGTATCAGGAGTGCGAGTCTTACTACAAGGGCGAGGGTAAGGATAACAACGGCGACGGCAAGGTTGACGTTAACGACTTTGAGTATTACCTCCACAGATTCTGGCACCACGGTGATGCTATCATGGCATACGGTGAGATGGCTCTCCTCTATCCTGATGTTGAGCCTTACGATCCTATTATTCAGTCTTCTACATCTTCTGAGTCTGAGTCAGAAGTTAAGATGACTAAGTGGGGCGACGCTAACCTCGACAAGCAGGTTAATATCGCTGACGCTGTACTCGTAATGCAGGTTGCTACTAACCCCGACAAGTATGCTGTTGGCAAGTCCAGCTTAAGCATCAAGCCCGAGGGTCAGGCAAACGCTGACGTTGATGGCAAGAAGGGTCTCACAAACTCTGACGCTCTTCTCATCCAGCAGTACAAGCTCGGTCTCTACACACCTACTGTTTGATTCAGATATTTCTGAATAACGATTAAAAACTTAAAGGGACGCTCCGGCGTCCCTTTTCTTTATGTTCAGCAGAGTGCAGGGGAGTGCTCTTCGCCGTACTTTTCAAACAGCAGCAAAAAAGCCGCCCGGTAAAACCGGACGGCTTCTCATTTTATAGCTTTATCAAACTCCGTACTTAGCAGTAGCAACCGGAACTCCGGGGCCCATAGTAGAAGTTACTGTGCAGCTCTTGAGGTAAGTACCCTTTGCTGCAGCAGGCTTAGCCTTAACGATAGCTTCCATAAGAGTAGAGAAGTTCTCCTCGAGCTTTGCAGCACCGAAGGAAGCTTTACCGATAGGACAGTGAATGATGTTTGTCTTGTCGAGACGGTACTCGATCTTACCAGCCTTTGCCTCGGTTACAGCCTTAGCAACGTCGGGAGTTACAGTACCAGCCTTCGGGTTAGGCATAAGACCACGAGGTCCGAGAACCTTACCGAGACGACCAACGAGTCCCATCATATCAGGTGAAGCAACGACTACGTCGAAGTCCATCCAGTTTTCCTTGAGGATCTTGTCTACGAGATCCTGACCGCCAACGAATTCAGCACCAGCTGACTGAGCAGCCTCATACTTGTCCTCCTTGCAGAATACGCAAACGCGGACAGTCTTACCTGTACCGTTGGGGAGAACAACAGCGCCTCTAACCTGCTGGTCAGCGTGACGAGAGTCAACACCGAGACGGATGTGAGCTTCGATTGTTTCATCGAACTTAGCCTTTGCATTCTTGCAAACTAAATCAAGAGCCTCATTAGACTCATACTGCTTTGCATAATCAACAGCCTTTGCGCTGTCAACATATTTCTTGCCGTGTTTCATTATATTTCCTCCTATTTAAGTGGTAATATCGGGATTAGAATACCCGATTAGCGGAATTTTCCTCCCACCAATAGAACTCTGAACGGGATCTGTGATCCCCTCATCATTCAATCATTAAAATTAGTCAACAACTACAACGCCCATTGAACGAGCTGTACCAGCGATCATGCTCATAGCTGCCTCGAGTGAACCTGCGTTAAGGTCAGCCATCTTTGTCTCAGCGATCTTCTGGATCTGTTCCTTAGTGATGTTTGCAACCTTTGTCTTATTCGGAACTCCTGAACCGCTCTCGATGTTGCAAGCCTTCTTGATGAGGACTGCTGCGGGGGGAGTCTTAGTGATGAATGAGAAAGAACGGTCTGCGTATACTGTGATAACAACGGGGATTATCATACCGATGTCGTTCTTGGTTCTCTCATTGAATTCCTTTGTGAATGCCATGATGTTTACGCCGTGCTGACCGAGTGCCGGACCAACAGGCGGTGCAGGAGTAGCCTTTCCTGCTGCGATCTGAAGCTTAATGTAGCCAACTACTTTCTGTGCCATTGTATTCGCACCTCCATAAATGTGGTAAATGGCGAGGCAAGAATTATTTTACCTCTCCCACTGAAGCCGGTAGGCTTCGTTTTGACCTGAGTGAAACCCTTTCGGGAATCAGTCCTCCACTAAGATGACCTGACTGATAGGCAGGGTAGTGGGGGTTTCGCGACCGAACATTGATACGAGAAGATCAACAGTGCGGTCTTCAAGATTGATGTTCTGAACGATTCCGATGAAACCGTCCATAGCTGTACCTGAGATCTGGACTCTGTCTCCGACCTTGAAGTTAACAGTAACGGTAGTAACGTCGATGCCGAAGAGCTTCTGCACCTCTTCTTCAGAGAGGGGGGTGGGCTCGGAAGCCGGACCTACGAAACCTGTACAGCCTCTGGTATTTCTTACGACATACCATGAATCGTCAGTAACGATCATTTTGACGAGAACATAACCCGGGAAGGTCTTGCGTTCAACGTCTTTTTCTTTTCCGTCAGCGATCTCTGTCGCTGTTTCGGTAGGAACTCTAACCTCCTGGATCAGATCATGAAGCTTGCGGTTTTCTACAACCTTTTCAATATTCTGAGCTACTTTGTTCTCATAGCCTGAATAAGTGTGGATAACGTACCACTTAGCCGCTTCTGACATAATAATCCTCCTTAGATTTCCTTGTGATTAGTGGTAGATTGCACGGAACAGAGCGAGGAAGCCCTCATCGAGTGCGCCTACGAGTGCTGCTGAGAGGACGATAACGCCCACAACAACTGAAGTGTTGGTAACAACAGTCTGCTTGGTAGGCCAAACTACCTTTTTGAATTCTACTTTGAGGTCCTTGAACCACTTCCGGATCTTACCGGGCTGCTTCTTCTCGGACTTCTTTTCTGAAGTTGTATCCTTAGCCATTAAAAATACTCCTTCCGATCACTTTGTTTCCCTGTGAAGAGTATGCTTGCGGCAGAATTTACAATGCTTCATCATTTCGATTCTGTCGGGGTCATTCTTCTTGTTCTTCTTGGAAACATAGTTGCGCTGCTTGCATTCAGTACAAGCTAAAGTAACCTTTACTCTCATATCGGCACCTCCTGAATTATTACTTCCTCCGACGAGCGGAGGTAGGTTGTTTGCCTCCCTCGCGGGGCAAAAAAATAAAACCCCAAACGAGGTAAATATATTATAACATATTATTTCCTGAAAGTCAAGCACTTTTTCACCTTTTTTTCAGGGGTTTTTCAAGCTGTGAGAAGAAATTTTCAATGCGCTTGATTTTAATATTATAATAATGTATAATGAGAATGTGAAATGCGGCAGCGAAACAGGAAGCTGCCATAACATTAAATTAACGGGAGTATGAGTATGAACAGAAGGGTACTCAGAGCGGCAGCCTGCTGCTGTGCGCTCACACTCTCTGCCTGCGGCAGCGGTTCACGCGGATCCGTTACGCCGCCGGACGGCAGGCTCGACAAATGCACTGTCAGATTTTCGTGGTGGGGAGGTGACGACCGCCACGAGGCTACGCTCAAAGCCATCGAATTATGGAACCAGAAACACCCCGACATCACCATTACCCCTGAATACGGCGGCTGGGACGGCTGGCAGGAAAAGGTCGCGGCACAGCTCTCAGGCGGCAAGGAACCCGATGTGATGCAGATAAACTATGACTGGCTCGTAACAATGTCGCCCGACGGGACGGGCTTCTACGACCTCGGTCAGTTGTCGGAGCAGCTCGATACCTCGGGTATAAGCGAGGAGATGCTCTCATTCGGAACGGTGGAGGGACGGCTCAATGCCGTTGCGGTGTCGGTCACGGGAAGGACGTTTTTCTATAATTCGGACGTTTACCGGAGCGCCGGAGCTTCTTACCCCGAAACGTGGGACGAGCTCATCGCTCTCGGCAGTAAATTCGGGGAAAAGGGCATCTATCCTCTTGACCTCGATATACAGTCAGGTGGCACGGCGTGGTATCTGGCAGCGGTGTATGTTCAGCAGACTACCGGCAGGGAGTTTATTGATATGTGCGGAAACCTCGGCTTTACCGAGGAGGATATAAAAGCCGCCCTTGACTTTTACAAGAAGCTCGAGGACGAGCACGTTATCCGGACTATACGCACCCGCACTGATGAGGACGGCAATGCTGCTCTGTATCAGTGCCGGA
>Ga0256405_10011193_pt1 | contig 11544 bp, 8 predicted proteins | sample RumenRJG_02DNA_FD_189096 | JGI IMG/M metagenome (GOLD analysis project Ga0256405, IMG submission 189096) | Bovine rumen microbial communities from Lethbridge, Alberta, Canada - RJG_02 | ecosystem: Host-associated > Mammals > Digestive system > Stomach > Rumen | place: Canada: Alberta | collected...
TATATTTTTGGAAACTCTGGAATGGATACAATTGGAACCAAATTCGGACATCAGTCATTTTCTTTCCCTTCGTTCCATTTTCCTGATAACGTATTTAGCTTGAAAATAATAGAAGATCTTTTGCCTTCTGCGTTTGCAATTGCGTTTTTAGGAAGCATAGAAAATTTATTGGGAGCATTAATTTCTGATAATTTATCCGGGAAAACGCATCGTCCAAATCTTGAGTTAGTTGCACAGGGAATAGCCAATTTATTCTCGTCATTTTTTGGAGGAATCCCTGCAACATGTGCATTAGGTACTACTTCATTAAATGTAAAAGCTGGAGCTAAAACTCCTTTAGCTGGAGTTTTTAATGTATGTTTCATTGTTATGTTTGTAACTTGCCTAGGTAAGTGGATACAAGCAATACCAATGGCTTCACTTGCTGCAATGTTGATTTCTGCAGCATGGAGCATGGCCGCCTTTGATAGAACGAAGTATATTTTGTTAGCTCCAAAAAGAGATAGCGTTATATTTATAACGACAATTGTGGCTACGTTGGTTTTCGATATAGTTTTTGCTGTAGAGCTTGGTTTAGTATTATCAATGTTATTGTTTATAAAAACAAATATTGACACTACCGATATAGATACGGTCGTCGAAACAGATGATAACGGTAGTGAAATTGTTAGGATAAAGGGAAATTTATTTTTCGGAACAAGCTACGTATTTTCCAACGTTTTAAACAACCTTCCCAAAACCCATAAATCGATACAAATAGATATGCATGAAGTTGCATTTGTAGATGCCAGTGGTGCAAGAGCATTGAGAGAATTTGTTGAAAAAGTAAAGGCACAAAATATCGATGTTTATCTTGTCGGACTTAATGAAAGAACAGTTCATGTTTTAAAGAAGATGGACAAAAAACACGTTGATTTGTATGGGCATATTAAGGCAAGCAATTAAGTTTAATATACGCGTGAAACAACTGAGATATAAGTCCCAAAACACCAATTTAGGAAGTTCTTGACAAAAAAAGAAGCGTGAGAGATGTTTTCTATCTCTCACTACCTTTATACACGATTTCATAAAAAAACATCTATTATAATTGATACCGTCTTTGCTCGAGGAAAATTTCATATTATAATTCTAAAAAATTTGTGAGGATATCCAGTGTTTAATATATCTTTTATCGATCGTATACTTGATGCTATTTTCAAGAATACATCACATGATGAGCTAGCAAGAAAATCTATTGCGTTAGGCGTTATAACATCGTTATTTTTAGTGTTGATAAAATTTGGAGCGTGGTTGGCGACCAATTCAATTTCAATGCAAGCATCAATGACAGATTCTATTTTGGATGCATTATCTTCATTTCTTGCTTATCACGCACTGGTTTTTGCTTCATCAAATTTTGACGAAAATCACAACTTCGGACATGAAAAAGTTGAAGGCATAGTTGCACTGTTACAGTGTCTTTTGGTCATTTATTCCGGCGTATTCATATGTAAAGAAGGCTACGAAATGTTCGTAGAACCGAGACCTATCGAAAACTCAGCCGTTGGTATTGCTGTCATGGCTGTTTCATGTATAGCAGTATATCAATTGGTTTATTTTCAGGCTTATGTCACCAAAAAGACAAAATCGATTCTTGTAAAGGGAGATTCCCTGCATTATCTATCTGATTTACTTATGAATTTTGGCATTATTTTATCGTTAGTTCTTTCTCAATACTGCGTATATGTAGACGCAATTTGTGGTGTTGGCGTTGGAATATATGTTCTTTGCAGTGCTGTGATTATTATACGTAACGCTCTAATCGATTTGATGGATGAAGCATTGCCAAAACCAATTCGCAAAAAAATTGAAGATATTATATTAAACACAAAGGGAATTACAGGAATAAAAAGCCTCAGAACACGATCTGCTGGAATGAAAAAATATATCGAAGCGAGAGTGTATGTCGATCATGATATTTCATTGAAAGATGCAAATAAGATATCTAAAACAACAGAAGAGGCGTTAAGTAAAATTGATGAGAAAGTCGACGTCATCATAAAGGCTGAGGCAAAAGAATAAATTAACTTTAGAAAACAACGTGCCAACAACAGCGAGAGTGGAAATACGTCGATTTTTCACTATAATATTTTTTAAATATCGACGTGTTCCACACTCCTTACATTGCTTATAATTTTCAATGATTTTTTCATGTTTTTTTAATTCATTATCTTCAAAATAAATCCAAGATTATTGTTAGAAAAAAATAGATTGTTAATTGTTTTTGTAATATGATAATCAAGTGTAATAAGGTTCTTTATTGGAGGTATTGATGGAAAACACGACCGATAGTGGGAAGACGTTGAGATGCTCTTTTTGTGGAAAAAGCCAACATGAAGTAAAAAAACTTATAGTTGGACCTACGGTGTATATTTGTGATGAATGTATTCAGCTTTGTGCTGGAATAATATCTGACATTCAAGTAAAAGACGAAAAGAAGAAAAAAACGAATTTACCTTCGCCAAAAGAAATATGTGAAGTTTTAGATAATTACGTAATAGGTCAAGAGAAAGCGAAAAAAATTCTTTCTGTTGCGATTTATAATCATTACAAAAGATTAGAAGGACATTCCACTAGCGCAGATGTTGAGGTTGCAAAATCCAATGTGCTATTAGTCGGACCTACTGGTAGTGGTAAAACCTTATTAGCACAAACGTTGGCAAAAATCGTCGATGTTCCATTTACTATAGCAGACGCAACAACGCTCACAGAAGCTGGCTATGTCGGTGAAGATGTTGAAAATATTATCGTAAAATTATTGCAAGCCGCAGATTACAATGTTGAAAAAGCTCAGCGTGGAATTGTTTACATTGATGAAATTGACAAAATTTCAAGAAAATCAGAAAACCCATCAATAACGAGAGATGTATCTGGTGAAGGCGTACAACAGGCGTTATTAAAGATAATGGAAGGCACTGTTGCATCAGTTCCACCACAGGGAGGAAGGAAGCATCCGCAACAAGAATTTATTCACGTTGATACTACGAATATTTTATTTATTTGCGGTGGAGCATTCGCTGGACTAGATAAAATCATTGCCAATCGCGGAGATAATTCATCAATAGGATTTGGTGCTGAAATAAAAGAGAAAAATCAAAAGAGTGTAGGGGAATTGTTCCAAAAAGTTGAACCTGAAGATTTGTTGAAATTTGGTTTAATTCCTGAATTTGTTGGACGTCTTCCAATTCTTGCTACATTAAATGATCTTGATGAAGATGCGTTGATATCGATATTAACTGAACCAAAAAATGCACTTGTAAAGCAATACAAAAAATTGTTTGAAATGGAAGGAGCAACTCTTACATTTGAAGATGATGCGATTAAATCCATTACAGCTTTGGCATTGGCTAGACATACTGGTGCTCGTGGATTACGTTCAATTATGGAATCAGTTTTGCTCGATGTTATGTTTGACTTACCTTCGTACAAAGACGTGGAAGAGGTTATAATTACAAAAGATGTGGTTGAACAAAAAGCCAAACCTATAATAAAATACAGTCCGAAAAAAAGTAGCATTGCTTAGGAGTATATTGTGAAAAAAGAAATGTGTCCGGTGCTTCCTATAAGGGATATGGTGATTTTCCCTCATGTCGTTGTACCTTTATTTGTTAGTAGGCCTCAATCTATTTCCGCATTGACAGATGCCGTGAAGAAGAACTTGCCTTTGGTTTTACTCACGCAAAAAGATGAATCAGTTGAAAAACCAAATTTTGATGACTTATATGAAGTTGGTGTACTCGGACATATTTTACAAACAATAAAGATGCCTGATGGCACAATAAAATTACTGATAGAAGGAACTGATAGAGTAAAGGTGTTTGATTCTCAAGTAAGTAAAAATGTAACATATGTTGATTTTTATTTATTGGAATCGAAAAAATATAGTGAATTAGACGGCGAAGCGTATAGACGTGCCTTGATGGATCAATTCTCAAGATATGCAAAATCAAATAGCAATATTCCTTCAGATACGGTAGATGCTATTAAAAAAATCGATGAACTTGATGAACTATGTGATATGATAGCGTCTCATTTGCAATTAAAAATTCAAGAAAAACAAAAACTTTTGGAAGAAACTAATGTTGCAAAAAGAGGTGGTGCATTATTATTTCTTCTAGAAAAAGAAATCGACGTAATTAACGTTGAGAAAAAAATCCGTACCCGTGTTGTAAAGCAAATGGAACGTACGCAGAAAGAGTATTATTTGAACGAACAAATTAAAGCTATACAAAAAGAATTGGGTAACGATATACCTGAGGAATTAACTGATGAGCTGTCTGAACTAGAAAAAAAAGCTAAGTCCATTAAGCTATCAAAAGAAGCTCGAGAAAAGTTTAATTCTGAATTTAAGAAACTTCGGACAATGCCTCCTATGGCTCCTGAAGCTAGCGTAGTCCGCAATTATTTGGAATGGTTATTAAATTTACCTTGGAGTGAAAAAACAGCCATAAAACGTGATTTGGATGCTGCTAAAAAAATTCTCGATGAAGATCATTACGGTTTAGACAAAGTAAAAGAACGTATACTTGAATTTTTAGCCGTACAAAATCGTGTTGGTAAAATTAAGGGTTCTGTATTGTGCTTTATGGGACCTCCGGGTGTTGGTAAAACATCATTGGCAAAATCGATAGCAAAAGCCACAGGTAGAAATTACGTTAAAATTTCGCTTGGTGGATTACATGATGAGTCTGAAATTCGAGGACATCGTCGCACATATATTGGCTCAATGCCAGGTAAAATTATTTCCGGAATGAAAAAGGCGAAAACGATTAATCCATTGTTCCTGCTGGATGAAATAGATAAAGTTGGAGCTGACTGGAAAGGTGATCCTGCAAGTGCGTTACTTGAAGTTCTTGATCCTGAACAAAATTGCAATTTCAATGACAACTATCTTGAAGTAGATTATAACTTATCTGATGTTATGTTTATAACAACGGCAAACTCATATAAAATGCCAACCCCATTGCTTGATAGACTAGAAATTATAGAATTATCTGGTTATACAGAAATGGAAAAGTTGGAAATTGCGAAAAAATACTTATTACCGAGACAGATAACAGAAAATGGATTAACAACTGATGAGCTAATTGTTACCGATGATGCGTTGATGCTGTTAATTCGTGATTATACGAGAGAAGCAGGGGTTCGTCATCTTGAGCGAGAGATTGCGAAATTAGCCCGGAAAACAGTAAAACTTCTCACGGATAACAAAGAGCAAAGATCGTTGATTATAGACGCAAATAATCTTGAACAATATGCGGGATTACAACGATATAAACGTCTTGAAACTGATAAGAAAAATATCATTGGAGTTGTGACTGGCTTGGCTTGGACAGAAGTTGGTGGTGAACTGCTTTCAATTGAATCTGTAAGCATGCCAGGCAAAGGACATGCGACATTAACAGGTAAACTTGGCGATGTTATGCAAGAATCAATTCAAGCTGCAATGAGCTATGTTAGATCAAAGTCTGAGAAATACGGCATTGATCCTCAAATGTTTGAAAAATTAGATTTTCATATTCACGTACCAGAAGGAGCAACACCAAAAGATGGTCCATCCGCAGGTGTAGCTATGGTTACAAGTCTTTTGTCTACATTAACCAAAACACCAGTGAAAAGTGATGTAGCAATGACTGGAGAAATCACACTCCGTGGACGTGTGCTTCCTATAGGAGGGTTAAAAGAAAAAATATTAGCGGCACATAGAGGCGGAATAAAAACGGTAATCATTCCGGCTGATAACAAAAATGATTTGAAGGATATACCAGAAACAGTTCTCAGTGAACTAACAGTAGTAACAGCTGAAGTCGTCGATGATGTTATCGCCGTTGCACTGGAAAAGAAAAACTTTAATGAATAACAGAGGATCACAAAAGCAGGAAATGGTGTTCTATAAACTCTAATTATCAGGGCTTAAAAAGCCCCGGAAGTTGTTTTCACAAAGTATTATATGCTCTCTTTGAAATCATATTATGATTATCGAGAGAGCGTTATCTTAACTTTATTTCATACCTGCTGTTACTTGAGAAAATGTAGCTTTCAATTGGATAAAAGTGTCCATTGCTTTTTCTGTTCCAAAGATGACATACTTCATAAACAACTCCCAATAGCCACAAAAATAAATGCTCGCTAAACAAACAGATAAAAATATCAGCCAAGCTAACACCTTGCGACCGAATGAGCTTTTTTGTGGTTGTTTCCCTTCTAATGTTTGAATTTTCTCAAACAAACGTCTTTCTTGTTGTTCATCCATAATATTACTCGCTCAACAATTTTTTCAATATTTCGTTTAACATTTGAGGATTTGCCTTGCCTTGCGTTTTCTTCATGCCTTGTCCGACAAAGAAGCCAAATAGTTTATCTTTTCCAGATTTATATTCCTCAACCTTATCTGCATTTTCTGTAAGAACTGTACGCAACGCATCTTCGATTGCATCCGTCGAAGTAATTTGTTTCCATCCTTTTTCGTCAACTATGATATCCGGAGATTTTTGTTCATCCCACATTAATTCAATTACGTCTTTCGCAATTTTACCGGAAATTACATCTGTTTGAATTAACTCGATTAATTTCCCCAAATGTTCTGCTGAAATATTGCTATTAGTGATAGTTGCTCCATTTTTATTCAATAAGGAAAAGAAATCACCAAGAAACCAATTGGATAACATTTTTGCAGAATCATCGTTTGCTTTTTCAATGCTATTCAACGCCTTTTCATAGAAATTCGCTAACTCTATTTCTGAACAAATTAGTTCAGCGTCATATTTTGGTAAATTATAATCCTTCTTCAGGCGAGCCGATTTTTCGTCCGGCAATTCAGGCAATGTCTTACGAATACGTTCTATGCGTTCATCAGAAATCACCAATGGCGGTATATCTGGCTCTGGAAAATAGCGATAATCCTGTGCATCCTCTTTTGAACGCATCGTGCGAGTTTCGCCTGTGTTGCTATCGAACAATCTGGTCTCTTGATCAACCTCTTTACCTGCTTCTAATAGGCTAATTTGTCTATCAATCTCGAACGCAATTGCAGTTTCAATAAACTTCATTGAGTTTACGTTCTTTATCTCAGCACGAGTACCAAATGGCTCATCAGGACGATGTACGGAAATATTCACGTCAGCACGTAAACTGCCTTCATCCATATTTCCATCACATGTTTTCAAATAGCGTAATGTTGAACGTAATTTTTTCACGAAATTAGACGCTTCAACGGCACTTCTCATATCGGGCATTGTAACGATTTCCATCAACGCAATTCCTGAGCGATTTAAATCGATATATGATTTCGTTGGATTTTGATCATGAATGCTTTTACCTGCATCTTGTTCAAGATGAATATGGTCTAATCTGACCTTCTTCAAATTGCCTTCATCGTCTTCTATCTCAAGATATCCACCACTCACAATAGGATGAAAAAATTGAGTAATTTGATAACCTTGAGGAAGATCAGCGTAAAAATAATTTTTACGATCGAAGTACGACACTTTGTTTACATCGCAATGTACGCCTAATCCGGTCTTAATAGCTTGATCTACACAGAACTCATTAATAACTGGTAAAACGCCAGGTAATGCGGCATCAACAAACGATACGTTTTCGTTTGGAGCAACACCAAATTTAGTCGAAGCTGAAGAAAATAATTTCGATTGAGAAATTACTTGAGCATGAACTTCTAACCCAATTACTACTTCCCATTTTTCTGTAGCTGTTTCAATATAACTCATAGTGAGACCTCCTGTAAGGTTGGAAATTTGGCTTCTTTTTCCATAACACTTCCGATTTGTATTAATGTTTCTTCTTTAAATGCAGGTGCGATTAATTGCAATCCCAACGGACGACCTAATTTATCTAACTGCATAGGCACAGACATGCCTGGCAATCCGGCAATATTAGCCGTAACAGTTAGTACGTCATTTAAGTACATAGTTACAGGATCTGTTGGTTCTTCTCCAAATGCAAACGCACTTGTTGGAGTTGTTGGCGTTAGTAACGCATCGACTTTTTCAAACGCTTGATTAAAATCAGCTTTTATCAATTTTTGAATTTTCAAAGCCTTCATATAGTAGGCATCGAAATATCCAGCCGATAAAACATATGTTCCCACAAGTGTTCTGCGCTTCACTTCTTCGCCGAAACCTCCAGCACGAGTGTTCTTATACATTTCGTCGAGAGTTGCTCCGTCTTCTCTATATCCAAAACGCACACCATCATAACGAGCCAAGTTTGCAGAGGCTTCTGCTGGTTGAATAATATAATACACAGGCAAAGCATACTTGCTGTATGGTAAAGATACTTCTATAACTTCAGCACCAGCTTCTTTTAGTATTTGAATACCTCGATTCCAACATGTCATTATTTCTTCAGACATACCATCCATATACTCTTTTGGAATACCAATACGCATGCCTTTTACTGATTTATCTGCAAATTGCTCATAGTCTGGAACGGCGAGCTTTGATGACGTCGAATCTTTTTCATCATATCCAGCGATGTTTCTCAAGAAAATTGCAGCATCTCGAACAGTCTTTGTAAGTGGTCCGGCTTGGTCTAATGAAGATGCCATAGCTATCATACCGTAACGAGAACATCTTCCATATGTTGGTTTTAATCCAACGACACCAGAAAATGCAGCAGGTTGACGAATGGAGCCACCAGTATCGCTTCCTGTTGCTGCAACACACAAATGACCAGCGACAGCAGCAGCAGATCCACCGGAAGAACCACCTGGAACCAATTTTTTATCCTTGCTCCATGGATTAATAACTTTACCATAGTAGCTTGTGATATTAGCAGATCCCATAGCAAATTCATCCATATTTGTTTTGCCTAAAAATACAGCACCTGCGTCTAATAACTTTTGTGTAACAGTGGATTCGTATGGCGGGATAAAATTATCTAACATCTTAGATCCAGATGTCGTTTTTATTCCTTTAGTAACGAATAAATCTTTTATACCAAGAGGAATACCTTCTAAATCTCTCTCCATGCCTTCTGCAATTCGCTTATCTGCTTCCATTGCGGCAGTCAACGCTTTATCCTCACATAAAGTGATATATGCGTTAAGTTCCTTATATTTTTTTATACGTTCAAAATAACATTTTGTTAATTCAACCGAAGAAAACTTTTTGTTTAACAGAGCCTTTTTCGTCTCAGATAAAGATAAGTTGAACACACAACCTCCACTACAAACATGCTAGTATTTTAGCTAATTTTATAAAATAAAGGAAGTATAAGATGGATGATTACACAAATTAAAACTAATGGTCACAAACCTTATAATGTATCAACCAAAAAACTTACATCACAACGCATAAAAATTCGGGCTATCTTCCATGGCAATAATTGCTGGCAATCGCGTGCCTTCTATATACATTAAAAATGCTCCGCCAGCTGTAGACATGTATGTCATATCCTTTTCTACGCCGAATTTTTTCATTGCACAACCAGTATCGCCACCACCGATAATTGAAGTTATTTTCTTATCTCGTGTAAGTTTAGCTATATAGTTTGCGATTTCTTTCGTTCCAAAATCAAATGGTGATCTTTCAAATAAACCAACAGGACCGTTCCACATGACCATCTTGCTTTCAGCTATTTGTTTTTGAAATAATTTTATTGTACTAGGACCAATATCAAATATACTAGCATTGCCAGAGCCTGCTGAAATGATAGCATGCCCTAGATTTTCATTATTATGAATTAATGCCGAAAAATCTTCTGGAACAATCAAGTCGCAATTATGTTTTTTGGCATTTTCGATGATATCATTAACATCATCCGCATATTCTTTTGGATCAAAAATTTTAAAAGTAGTATTTCCGAAATGAGATAAAAACGCACCAGCAATACCTCCTCCAAGTGCAATTTTATCAACTTTTTTCACCATGTTTTTTAATAATGCAACTTTGGTCGATAACTTAGATCCACCAATAATACACATCTTTGGATGAATGTCTTGACTGAAGAAATTATCTATAATTTTCACTTCACTCAAAAATGAAAAACCAAATGCATGCGGCAATATTTTAGGAAGTTCAACCATAGATGCATGAGCTCTATGCGAAACTGAAAACGCTTCATTGATATAAAAATCGCCTAATTTAGCTAATTTTTTCCCAAATTCTGGATCGCAACTCGTTTCATCAGAATAAAAACGAACATTTTCCATTAAAACAATTGAACCTGCAGGCAACGCATCAATTGTTTCTTTTGCATTTGGATCTAAGCAGTTTTCTATAAAAGTAATTTTGTCTTGATAAACATGTTCGACTATGGTTAAAATTTGTCGTAAACTCAACTGTGAAGCATAACCGCCAGACCGTCCCATATGAGATAACAAGACAATTTTTGCTCCTGCTTTTTTCAAAAAATTTATAGTAGGTAAAGTGTTCCTAATTCGGGAATCATCTAAAACAATTCCATCTTCCGTTGGAACATTAAAATCAACTCTAACAATAACTGTTTTGTTATTTAAATCAGATTCCAAAATTTTATTTGACATACTCATACAACCCACCTTACAACAAATTCCACATCCTATAATTTCAAAGAAAGATTAACAAATCGTTAAATTTCAGATAATTATATGAATAATGGTGCCGCCGGTGAGAATCGGACTCACGACCCCATCCTTACCAAGGATGTGCTCTACCACTGAGCCACAGCGGCAACTACTATCTGTATATCATAAGAATATATATTAGTTCAATAGATATGAAATAGATTTCTTTTAAAAAAGCTTCTCTGTTAAATTGTTATGATTTAACAGTTTGTTAATTTTTTGCAAAAAATCACATTTTAGATATATACCAAATAAAAACTAGATATTTTTCTAGTTAAAAATAATAGCCCTATTTGATACCTTATTTTTCAGAAATTTTAATTAGGTGTTATCTAAATCTCATTCAAACCAGCAAAAACTAGATGTTTTTCTAGTAAAAACTAGATGTTTTTCTAGCTAAAAATAATGTAATTATTTTGATACTCTAAATTCAGGAAGATTTGATTAGACGTTCTCCTTTTTCAATATCTTTGTCCCCAATTTTGACAGGTCGTAGGGACGCATTTTCAAATCTTCCCAGTGTTGGGATATGCGGAGAAGGAACTATCGAAGACGTATATTGATAAAGTATGGTTACTGTGAGAAACATTGAAGGAGTTATGTGTTTTATGTTTTCTAAATATAATGTTAGTATAAATACTTCAGACCTAGAATTGTTGCAGAAGTTTTTAAGCAGAGAAATAGTTTGTTATTTTGTTCAAAAAATCAAGGTTCGATCTGATTCTGATTTGATTTTTTTATCGCATGGAGTAGTTACTGCAATCATCGAGAAATTACAATTAAACATAAAAACTACCAATCAAAAATTTAACGAATTATCTTTTACACAAAAAATGGCATTAATGGATGATGTAATAAACAACGGAAATTTTTGTTTTTAGGTTCAAAGAATGGAATGCATTGTAGTCAATAGTAAAAAGGTAAAAATGAATGTTGAGAAG
>Ga0256405_10011194_pt1 | contig 11543 bp, 7 predicted proteins | sample RumenRJG_02DNA_FD_189096 | JGI IMG/M metagenome (GOLD analysis project Ga0256405, IMG submission 189096) | Bovine rumen microbial communities from Lethbridge, Alberta, Canada - RJG_02 | ecosystem: Host-associated > Mammals > Digestive system > Stomach > Rumen | place: Canada: Alberta | collected...
AGTCGGCCAGGGAAGCCGTCTTGATCATCGGATCGGAAGTCAGGAAACATGGCTGCAAAGAGTCTGGAAGGACATACCTGATCGCAGATTCAAAGGAAGGATGGGTGCTCTCTATCGTGAAAGGAAAGCTCTGGGTGGCCCAAAGAGTGCCGGATGACGAGATCATGACGATCACCGACCGTTTCAACATCGGGGAAATTGACCTTGATGATAATGAGAATTTCCTGGGCAGCGAAAAGCTGGTACGAAGAGCTAGATGGAGAGGCTGGTACAAGCCCCGCCGGGACGGTGTTTTCAATTTCGCCAAGGCATATTCAGACAACTCGCACCAAGCGGAGGAACCTTTCTCCAAAAAACCGGTGAAAAAAGTCCACCGGCGGGATCTGTCCAAGATGCTCGCCGAACCTCCAATCCACAGCGAGGCTACAGCCCTGACAACCATATTCACACTCAACCCGGCTTATCCACCCGAAAAAGGCACCGTCATCTGGGTAGGGCTTCCGGGACAGGACGCGGCCAACCAGAATCAATGGACGATATTCACAAAGTCTCCAGACTCATGTCACCGCTACAATAACGCCACGATGGCTCTGGACAGGCACTTCAAGGAGACTATCGGCTTCAGGGAGCGCTGGCCGGGGCATTTCTACTGGCATTATCTCTACCCCGAAACAAACATCAACGTCATTCCCCACGACTTAACCGTCTATATTCCAAAGACTTCCAGAGGCGGAGAGGACTCTTTCAACGACCATTTCCATGTCCTTGAGGACAAGGGTCGGGGACTGCTGCACGCTTTCTGGACTCAAGGGTCTTTCGAGGCAGCTGACAACGAGAAAGTCGTCCACGCCAGCACCGCTGACGGCGGCAAGACTTGGACGGAGCCTGTCATGATAGCCGGTTCGCCTTCACTTGAGAACCCCAAGCCTGTGGCCGCATGGCAGCAACCGATGATCAGCAAAAGCGGACGACTGTACTGTCTCTGGAACCAGGAGACCACGGTGAAGAAACACCTCTGCGGGCTCATGTACGGGAGATATTCCGACGACGGAGGAAAGACGTGGAGCGAGCCGGAGATGGTCCCTTTCCCCAAACGGTTCAAGGCTGATCCGGAAGACCCCAATGTCCCCCCGACCTGGTGTATTTGGCAACGTCCGCTGCGCTTGGGCAAGGACGGCCGCTACATCGCCGGATGTTCCCGATACGGAACCGACGGCATCAGCCGGGTGGAGTTCTGGCAATATGACAACATCGACGACGACCCCCAAATCAGGGACATACGCATCTCTTTCTTCAACACCGACGAGGATTCTTTCGACGCGTCAAAGGTTGAGAACGATCATGAATATTCCCCAAGAGACGGCCGCAGAGTCGAAGAGGCTTGCGTCACCGGTCTTCCGAACGGGAGGCTTTTCGCCGTGATGCGCACCACCATCGGCCACCCCATCTGGTCTGTAAGCTCCGATGATGGAAAGACTTGGTCCAGGCCGGAGATACTCCGCTACAAAGACGGCGGAGAGGCCATCCTCCAGCCATGCTCCCCTTGCCCGATCTACGATTACTCAGGACCCGAGGCCAGAAGCGGGAAATATTTCCTGCTGGTCCACAACACATTCGACTTCAACGGCCTGACCGCTTACCAGAACCGGGGACCTGTTTACAAACTGGACGGGGAGTTCGTCCCGGACGCCCGCCAGCCCATCTGGTTCAAGGATGCGGGAATATTCTCCCGGCGGGATTCCGGGAACTCGCTCTATACCAGCTACACCTCACAAGGCAGGGGCGGGATACTTTGGTTCGGCGACCAGAAATACTATCTCTTCGGCAAAAGGATGAGATGGAATGACGGGAAATAATGCTATATTTGTATGTTATGTCAGACTATATCGTATCAGCGAGAAAATACCGTCCTGACTCCTTCGAGACCCTCATCGGGCAGGACAATATAGCACAGACCCTGAAGAACTCCATAATCAGGGGCAAACTGGCTCACGCATACCTTTTCTGCGGCCCCCGAGGGGTCGGTAAGACCACGACAGCGAGGATATTCGCGAAGGCGATCAACTGCGCCAACCCATCCGAGGACATGGAACCCTGCGGAAAATGCGAGTCGTGCGTCTCATTCCAGGAAGGCCGCTCGTACTGCATCCACGAGTTAGATGCCGCGTCCAACAACGGTGTGGAGGACATCAAAAACCTGATGGACCAAGTGCAAATCCCTCCGCAGGTCGGCAAGTACAGCGTCTATATCATCGATGAGGTCCACATGCTCTCGACGGCCGCCTTCAACGCCTTCCTCAAGACTCTTGAGGAGCCGCCGGCACACGCCATATTCATTCTCGCCACAACTGAGAAGCACAAGATTCTCCCGACGATCCTGTCCCGCTGCCAGACGTACGACTTCAACCGGATCTCGATCCCGGACATGGTCCTGAACCTCAGGAATATAGCCTCGAAAGAAAACGTAAAGATCGACGACGAGTCCCTCCACGTGATCGCCCAGAAGGCGGACGGAGCGATGCGCGACGCCCTCACGATCTTCGACCAGACAGTGGCGTTCTGCGGATCCGACATCAAATACGAGGATGTCATCCGGAACCTCAATGTCCTGGACTACGACTATTCTTTCGCCCTTGTGGACGATTTCCTCGCCGGGGATTACGGGAAAGCTCTCCTGACCTTTGACGAGATCCTTTCCAAAGGATTCAACGCCTTGCATTTCTGCTCAGCGCTGAGCTCACACCTAAGGGACCTGATGGTCACTAAGAACGGTGGTCTGGACGCGTTGTTGGAGCTTCCTGAATCCCTGAAGAAAAGATATGTCGAGCAGGCTTCCCGCTGCTCCCTGAAGTTCCTTTACGACGCACTCGGAGTGACCACAGCCTGCGAGTCTGGCTACAAGATGGCGGTTAACCCCAGGCTCCACATCGAGTTCGCTCTGATGAAGCTCAGCTTCCTCGTGAAGGCCCCGGGGATGGCCGATCAGGTCGGCCGGCAGGGGACGGGTAGTGAAGACCATGCCACCCTCGGCACTGTAAGAGGGGGGACCGTGAGCGAAGCGAACGGTGGGGCCGAGCGAAGCGAGGCGTCTGAACACCCGTCCCCTGCCGGCCCGAGACCAGCTCGCAAAAAGCCGGCGAAGACCGGCTCGGCCCTGTCGCTGAATGCCATTCTCGAGGAAGAAGAGCGGGAGAAGAAGAAAGAGGTTAAAAAGGCCCAGGACGTATCCGATGAGCTTCCCGAGGACGAGGCGATCCTCAACGCGTGGAAAACCATCCCGGAAGAGTTCAAGGCTCTGAACCAGATCCGTCTCGCCAACACCCTGGAGAACTCCGACGTCGAAATCGGAACCGCCGACGGGATGAAGATTGTCATCTTCAAGGTCAGCAACGAGGCCCAGCGGAAATGGATCCAGGAAAACAGGCTTCTTTCTCTGGAAGGAAATTTGCAGAAGAAAACAGGGTCTTCCAAGATCCGCCTCGAGGTGGGCGTGATCCCAATGGAGGAAAAAGAAGTCCAGCCCTACACGGACCAGGAGAAGGCAACCGCCCTTATGGGACAGAACGGTGAGCTGAGGAACCTGGTGAAAGACTTCGGGTTGGAGACAAGATAAAGCGTATTCGAAATGAAACTTCACTGCGAGAATCTCGTTAAGAAATACGGCATCAGGACCGTTGTGAAAGGTGTCTCAATGGAAATCAACCAGGGAGAGATCGTCGGTTTCCTCGGGCCCAACGGAGCGGGCAAGACAACCAGCTTCTACATGATCACCGGCCAGATCGTGCCAAACGGGGGCAGGGTTTTCCTGGATGACGAGGACATCACCGACCTCCCCATGTACAAGAGAGCCCAAAAAGGCATAGGTTACCTCCCCCAGGAAGCTTCTGTGTTCCGTAAGATGTCTGTTGAGGACAATATCATGTCGGTCATGGAGATGTCAGACATGAATAAGGAGGAGAGGAAGGAAAGGCTTGAGAGCCTTATCAGCGAGTTTAACCTCTCGAAAGTGCGCAAGAGCCTCGGAATCCAGCTCTCAGGAGGCGAGAGGCGCCGCTGTGAGATAGCGCGCGCCCTGGCCATAGACCCGAAGTTCATCCTTCTGGACGAGCCTTTCGCCGGAGTTGACCCGATCGCCGTGGAAGACATCCAGTTCATTATAGCTAAACTGAAGTACAAGGATATCGGTGTGATCATCACCGACCACAATGTCGGTGAGACCCTGGCCATCACCGACAGGGCCTACCTCCTCTATGAAGGATCCATCCTTCAGCAAGGCACACCAGAGTCGCTCGCCGCTGACGAGGATGTTCGCACGAAATATCTCGGATCAGGCTTCATACTTAAAAAATCCGTTTCTGTCGAACGGGCGAAAGCCGAGCATGAGGCCATCGAGGCTGCCAAGGACAATGTCATAATCGAAAACCCCTTAAACTAAAATATCATGAGACGGACTTTGATAATATCCATGCTGGCCATTGTGGCCGCGATGATGATTCCCTCTGATCTTTTCGGCCAAGCCCAGATCTATACCAGGAAGGAAAAACTCAAGGACTTGACCGCAAAGACAGTGAAGGTGGTCATGACCGGTGACGAGATACTCGACGAGGCCCTCAAGCAGTCCGTCACGACTGCCTGGACGCTCTCCCCATACGAGTTCTGCACCAATGAGGAATTCCAGAAGATAAAGACAGACAGGAAGTTCTACTTCCTGATTGTCGTGAAAGGACAGCAAAGGAAGGAAGCGGAGCCTGGCATCGACCTGCTCACCTTTGTCAAGGGTGGTGAAGGTGCTGACAAGTCAATCGAAGACATGCTTGAGGTCGTGACATTCCCTCTGCGTTCAGCGGTGGATCCCTCCGGAAGGGAGTTCCTCCTGCTCCCGGCTTTCCTCTCTATCATGCAGGAACACGCCCAGAGCCTTACCGACTCTGAGGTCAAGGCATATTCACCTCTCGGAGCCAACGCCTCAAAGAAATTGAGGATGAAACAGGTATATTTCTTCAAGGACGATTTCGCTCCTCAGGTTGGTGAGAAGGCACTGGAGTCGCTTGACGAGGACATATTCGTCAAAGAGGACGAGGATGACGTTGATGAGGTGTTCTCTGACGGCACTTTCAACGCTGTTGTGAGCTACGTGGTCGCCCCTTCCGAGCCAGTCAACGGCTCTGTGTGCTACAAGATGCTCATCGGAGCTGATGACCATAAGCTTTATTGGTACAAGAAGCACCGCATCTCACCCCGCCAGGGAGCCGGATTCCTTGACAGTGACTTGAAGGCAATTAAACTCCTAAGGAAATAATGCTTGTTGGCAAAGCCCCATGCGGGTTGCGATACGCTGTGAAAAGGAGTGGCAGGGCTGTAGGCTACTGCTCCCTGACCATCAAATGCGGCACCCGTGATGAGGGGAGCCACCACAGTGGGATAGCCCACTTCACAGAGCACACGATATTCAAAGGCACATCGCGCAAGAGCGCCAAGGTCATCAACAGCTATCTCGACAAGCTGGGTGGTGACCTTAACGCTTTCACCACCAAAGAGGAGATTGTTCTCCACTCGACCGTGTTGAAAGAAGATCTCGGGAAAGCCGCCTCCCTTCTGCTGGAACTGGCGACATGTCCCGTCTTCCCGGACGATGAGATCGCCATCGAGAAAGGAGTGGTTATTGACGAGATAAGTTCCTACAAGGACTCCCCCGCCGACGATGTGTACGACCGTTTCGAGGAGACCCTCCTGGCCGGCCATCCCCTTGGACGGCCTATACTCGGCACAGCAGCGAGCGTCAAAAAGATCACGGCGGAAGAGCTGAGGGAGTTTGTCAAAGAGCGTTTCACTCCCGGGAATATGGCTCTGGCCGTTGTAGCGGACATCGACGAGAAAAAGATGGAGCAAGGGGTGCTGAGACTCGCCGAAAAGGTGTTTGACGGCTCTTGGGTTGAATCGCAGGCGCGCGAGCTGCTGCCTGTCAAGACACCTGCCATATTCAGCAAAACCCTGGAGAAACGGAATCATGAGGTCAATGCCGTAATCGGAGGCTTAGCTCCGTCCCTGTACGACAAAGACCAGCGGTTCGCGGCGATTCTCCTCTCCAATATCGTCGGGGGACCTGCCTCAAACTCAAAACTGAACGACCTTCTGAGAGAGAGAAACGGCTGGGTGTATGGGGTCGAGACTTCTTATACCCAGTACTCCGACACAGGAGTCATGGCGATTTCGATGGGCTGCGACAGGTCCAATCTTGAGAAATGCCTGAAAGGCGTGGACAAGGTGATCAGGAAGATGCGTGACGATCTTCTTTCCGACTCTGCGGTGAAAGCCGCCAAAAGACAGCTGCTCGGGCAGCTTGCCATCAGTTCGGACAATGGTGAGACCCAATGCCTTTCCATGGGCAAAAGCCTGGTCTCTTTCGGAGACGTGTCCACAGACAATGAGAACAAGGAGGCGATCGAGGCTGTCTCGGCCGACCGGATCCGGGAGTCCGCCAGGAAGATATTCAATCCGGAGACATTATCGACGTTAGTTTATTTATAACATAATATGAAAGGTTTATTATCAATTGTTTCCGTAGCGGGGATCGCCCTGGTGGCATCCTGCGGCAAGGTTACTCCTCCGGAGCCTTACGGAGCTGTCCCGACTCCCCAGCAAGTGGAGTGGCAGAAGATGGAGATGAACATGTTCGCCCATTTCGGTCCCAACACCTTCACCGGTCTGGAATGGGGTCTCGGAACCGAGGCGGAAGACATTTTCAACCCCACGGCTCTTGACTGCAACCAGTGGGCTTCCATCGCGAAAGAGGCCGGTTTCAAAGGAATCATCATCACCGGAAAGCATCACGACGGATTCTGCCTCTGGCCCAACCCGGTCAGTAACCACACTGTAGCCCAGAGTCCTTGGAAAGACGGGAAGGGAGATGTGCTGAAAGAACTCTCAGAGGCTTGTGCGAAGGAAGGCATCAAGTTCGGAGTCTATGTTTCCCCCTGGGACCGCAACGACCCGCATTACGGCACTCCTGAATATAACGACGTGTATGTCAAGACCTTGGAGACTGTCCACGACGGACGCTACGGAGAGATCTTCGAGCAGTGGTTCGACGGAGCCAACGGCGAGGGTCCCAACGGTAAGAAGCAGGTCTATGACTGGCCCCGCTTCCACGAGACTGTCTTGAAATATTCACCCAACGCCATCATGTTCAGCGACGTGGGTCCCGGCTGCCGCTGGGTCGGAAACGAGAGCGGAGTCGCCGGAAGGACAAACTGGAGCACCTTGAACACCAAAGGGTTCACCCCTGGAGCTGGATCCCCTTCGACAGACACCCTCAACACCGGCAACGTCCATGGCGCAGTCTGGCATCCTGCGGAGACAGATGTTTCCATCCGTCCGGGATGGTTCTGGAGAGAGAGCGAGAACGACAAGGTCAAGTCCCTTAAGAAGTTGCTGAGCATCTATTACACCAGCGTCGGAAGGAACTCCCTGCTGCTGCTCAATGTCCCGCCGGACAATAGGGGTCTTATCCATGAGGCTGACGCCGCGAGACTCAAGGAGTTCAAGGCAGCCTTGGACGAGATATTCAAAGACAATCTCGCCGACGGTGCGAAGGCCAAGGCTTCCAACGTCAGGGGTCGCGGATTTGGAGCCGAAAACATCCTTGACGGGAACTTTGACTCCTATTGGGCGACTAAGGATGGGATCAACGAGGCGTCCGTGACATTCAACCTCGCCGGCGAGAAGACCTTCAACAGGGTCCTGATCCAGGAATATATCCCCTTGGGACAAAGGGTAAAGTCCTTCACGGTCGAGGCGGAAGGTCCTGATGGTCAATGGAAAGAAATAGCTCAGGAGACCACCATCGGTTACAAGAGGATTGTCCCGACGGAAAAGATCACCACCTCGAAAGTGAGGGTCAACCTGGTCGCCTACGCCCCCGTCACTATCAACGGATTTGGACTTTATCTCGACAATATTTCCGATTATTCAGATTAATCGCTAATTTTGAAGTGAAGAATCTATTAACACATAACAATATGAAATTAAAGACTTTCCTTGCGGCATCGCTGCTCATCCTAGCGGCCGCCTGCACATCCAAGAAGGCCACTGTCGGCCCCATCAAGGTCGATGTTCCCGCCCGTCCCGCCGGCCAGGAGAACGTCATTGGCCTGACCGTTCCTCCGATTGAGACCGTCAGGGTCGGATTTGTCGGTCTCGGAATGAGAGGCTCAGGCGCTGTCCCCCGCTTCACTTATATTCCCGGAGTACAGATCGTAGCTCTCTGCGACGTTCTTCCCGAAAATGTCGAGAGGTCACAGAAGACATTGGAATCCAGAGGCTTGCCCAGAGCAGCGGAATATTCCGGAAGCACCGAGGCGTACAAACAGCTCTGCGAGAGGGATGACATCGACCTGGTCTATATTTGCACAGACTGGGCTCACCATGTTCCCGTGGCCCTCTATGCGATGGAGCACGGCAAACATGTCGCCTGCGAGGTTCCTATGGCCGCTTCCCTCAAAGACATCTGGGATGTGATCAACACCGCCGAGAGGACCCGCAAGCACTGCATGATGCTTGAGAACTGCTGCTACGACTTCTTCGAGATGTCCTGCCTCTCTATGGCTCAGGCCGGTCTCTTCGGTGAGATCCTCCACGTCGAAGGCTCTTACCTCCACAACCTCGATCCTTTCTGGGATGAGTACTGGAACAACTGGAGACTCGACTTCAACGAGAAGCACAAGGGCGATCTCTACGCCACCCATGGCCTCGGCCCTGTGGCCCAGGTTCTCAACATCCACAGAGGCGACCGCTTCAAGACTCTCGTCGCGATGGAGACCAAGGCTGTCAACGGCCCTCGCAACGTCGAGAAACGTCATGGCCGCAAGAGCGAGGACTTCCAGAACGGTGATGAGACCAGCACGATGATCCTCACCGAGAACGGCAAGACCATCCTGATCGAGCACGACGTGATGACCCCCAGGCCCTACAGCCGCATGTACCAGCTTGTCGGTACCGAGGGATATGCCGGTAAGTATCCTGTCCAGCAGATTGTCCTTCGTGGCGACCAGTTCAAGGAGACCCCCAGCATCGAGGACTTCAACACTGAAAAGCGTCTCACAGCTGAAGAGATAAAGGAATATCAGGAGAAATACCGCAACCCGATCCTCACCCCTGAGCTTGAGGCTCTTGCAAAGGAGGTCGGTGGCCACGGTGGAATGGACTTCATCATGGACTACAGGTTGATCTACTGCCTCCACAACGGCCTTCCTCTCGACATGGACGTCTATGACATGGCCGAGTGGTGCTGCCTCGCGGAACTTGGCGAGATCTCGATCAAGAACGGTAACATGCCTGTCGAGGTTCCCGACTTCACCCGCGGCGCATGGAACCAGGTCAAAGGCTTCTCCTACGCTTTCGCAAAATAATCTGACATGAGAATCAGGAATCTTATAGTGGCCGCCACGCTTTTGCTGGCGGCCTCTTGCGCTTCAGACAAGAGCGCTGGACCAATCAAGGTTAAAGTCCCGGCAAGACCCGCCGGACAGGAGAACGTTATCGGACTGACAGTCCCGGCGATGGACACTGTCAGGATAGGTTTCGTTGGACTGGGAGCCAGAGGCCCCTACGCCGTAGATCGTTACACTTATATTCCCGGAGTCAAGATCGTAGCTCTTTGCGATGTCATACCCGACAACGTGGAAAAAGTCCAGAAGGCGCTGGAAAACAGAGGTTTCCCGAGGGCTGCCGGATATTCCGGAGACACCGAGGTCTATAAACAACTTTGCGAGAGGGACGACATCGACCTGGTCTATATCTGCACAGACTGGGTACATCACACTCCTATAGCGCTCTATGCGATGGAGCATGGCAAGAATGTCGCCTGCGAGGTTCCGATGGCCACCTCCCTGGAGGAGATTTGGGCTCTTATCAACATGTCCGAGAAGACCCGGAAGCACTGCATGATGCTCGAGAACTGCTGCTACGACTTCTTCGAGATGTCTTGCCTGGCGATGGCCCAGGCCGGGGTCTTCGGTGACATTCTCCATGTCGAGGGTTCCTATCTCCATTATCTTGATCCCTACTGGGGCGGCTACTGGAACAATTGGAGGCTCGATTTCAACCAGAAACATAAGGGAGATGTCTATCCCACCCATGGACTTGGTCCTATCGCCCAGGTTCTTGGCATCCACAGAGGCGACCGCTTCAAGACCCTGGTGGCCATGGACACAAAGCCATCCAACGGCCCCCGAGCTGTCAAACGTATGACAGGCCAGAATGGGGATGACTTCAAGAATGGCGACGAGACCAGCACTATGATCCGGACCGAGAACGGAAAGACCATCCTCGTTGAGCACGATGTCCTGACTCCCAGGCCTTACGACAGGATGTACCAGATTGTCGGATCACATGGTTTCGCGGAGAAGTATCCCGTGGAGAGAATCGTCCTGAGGGCTGACCAGTTGCAGGAGAATCCCGCTTCTGACGATCTCAGCGAGAAACACTTGAATGCGGAGGAAATGGCTAAGCTCCAGCAGAAATATCGCAGTCCGATCCTGACCCCGGAGCTCGAGGAGCTCGCCAAGAAGGTCGGAGGCCATGGCGGGATGGACTTCATAATGGACTACAGGCTGGTCTATTGCCTGCGCAACGGACTGCCTCTTGACATGGATGTCTATGACATGGCCGAATGGTGCTGCCTCGCTGAGCTTGGAGCCATCTCGATCGAGAATGGCAGCATGCCCGTCGAAGTCCCTGACTTCACCCGCGGCGCCTGGAACCAGCTCAAAGGCTTCTCCTACGCACTAGCGAAGTAACTCAGCGAAGCTCTGATTCCGTGAAGGAGCCGAGGGCGAGATACTTCTTGTAAAGATCCGCATAAACGGCTCCACGGGCGGGGTCGGGGATATATTCCTTCGAGAAACCGGAGCTCATGGCAGCGGACGCGTCCTCGACCTTCTCATAGACTCCAGCGGCGGTGGCGGCGAACATAGCCGCGCCAAGGGCACAGGCCTGCATGGTCTTGCAGACCTTGATAGGCTTGCCGAGCACGTCGGCCATCACCTGCATCACGAAAGGAGACTTAAGGGCGATACCGCCTATTCCGATAACCTCCTCTATCTGAACGCCTTCCTCAACGAAACGATCATGGATGGCCTTCGTGCCGAAAGCCGTCGCCTCGACGAGTGCCCTGAATATCATCGGAGCCGTAGTGCCGAGAGTGAAGCCCGTTATCGCGCCTTTGACCAGGGGATTGGCGTCAGGAGTGCGCCGGCCGTTGACCCAGTCGGTGGCCAGCATGGCGCTCTGGGAGACCGGAACCTTCTCCGCCTCAGCGGTTAACGAAGGGATAATATTCTCGCAAGCCTCAACCAAAGCATCCCCTTCAAGACCGGAAACCGCGCGGAGAGGCCACTCCAGAACCTTTCTGAACATGGCATAGACATCCCCGAAGCTGGACTGTCCGGCCTCAAGGCCGATCATGCCGGGAATAACCGAACCGTCCACCTGGCCGCATATTCCCCGAATACATTTGTCCCCGATCTCCTCGTAAGGAGCGACCA
>Ga0256405_10011195_pt1 | contig 11543 bp, 9 predicted proteins | sample RumenRJG_02DNA_FD_189096 | JGI IMG/M metagenome (GOLD analysis project Ga0256405, IMG submission 189096) | Bovine rumen microbial communities from Lethbridge, Alberta, Canada - RJG_02 | ecosystem: Host-associated > Mammals > Digestive system > Stomach > Rumen | place: Canada: Alberta | collected...
TTACAATATTATTAAAGGTTTCTTTTGCGTGTTTTAAAGTGTGTTCACCTATTTCCGGGACTTTTACATTCATCCCGAAAGGTTTGTATGGTCTGTTAAATGATGCTTCTGCCATTATTCATATCCTTTCATGTATGTTATCGGCATATTGGATATGAAAATTTAATTTTTTAACATTATTTTTACATTTGTTAATGTTTTGGTTTTTTAAGACCTTTAGTATTTATTCTTTTATGACTTTGAGCTTTAAAAACTTTCAACATTTCTTTTACATCGTTGTATTCAAAGTAACCTTTATTGGCTTCTCTTATGATATCGTTCCAATAATATTGGGCATTATTTTTATCAAACATTTTATAAAATTCTTTCATATCGTCAGATTGGCGTTTGTTATTGCAACGTTTACAGGCAACAGCAAAGTTGTATATTGAATTTTCGCCTCCTGCACTTCTCGGTTTCATATGCTCTAACGTTACTTCTGATGGTGTAAATAAGTCGTAAGCTATTTTTTCCGATGAAGATTGGTCATGTTTTGTAATAAATGCATATACGTTTGTTTCTGATGTTGGTAATTGGCTTGCTAAATCAAAAAGTTTTTTTCTTATGGGGTTTCCCTCAAGTCCTATTAAAGCTTCATTTAAGTCGTATGCGAATGCTCTATTTGTGAATTTCCTTAAGATAGGCTCTCCGTTTAATTCTTTTTCTGCGTTAACGCAAAGATTATACAAGTCTTTTCGTTTAAGGCCTGATACATTCTCTTTTATTGATTCAATAATCATTTTTCTAAGGTTATCGCGAGAGTATTTAGCTTCCAAATCTTCTTTTTTATTCATTTTGAAATTGGGGTCAAGTGTTTTTAAAACTCTTTTTATTATTCTTTCAGTGACAGGTTCTTCCGACTTTTGAATAGACGGAATTGTTAGGAGTTCTGCATATTTATCTATTTTTTGAGATAATTTTTCGTCACTTATTGTTTTGGTAAGTTTGGTTATTTTGTAGTTTAATTCTTTTCCGCTGAATTCCTCAACGTAAGGAATATGAAGCATTCTTTTTTTACTTTTTTCAATTAATTCAAATATTTTGTTTTGATATTCTTTTGGTAGTTTTTTAGACTTGTTGATAATAGCATCAAATATTGGCAGTTGTGTTTCCAGAAGCTGTGTATTTGCATTTACTGACATCAATTTTATTACGGTATCCAATGTCACTTCGGGGGTAGTTTTTGCGACAAATTCTACAAATGAAAAAATATCTTTTTCAGAATCATGTAAGCTAGGTTTTATTTTTTTTAAATTTTTAACAAATTCCCCTATATTTGTAGAAAACAAACCAGCTCTCAGCCATTTATTGAATAGAGATTCGTCAAATTTGAATGGTATATTACAATACATACAATGCATTCCAGATTCAATAGCGTGTTGTCTAAAATCTTTTGCTGTTTTTATTATGTGTACTTTGCCCTGAAAGCTAAAAGAATCAGGTTTGCTTGCAGGTAATCTGTATGCAGAATAATCATTATAATTATTCTGATATGGCCTTTGTAAAAATATATTAGGTATGACAGATTGAATCCTCATACAATAATTAAAGCTTGAAAAAAAAATTTTTGCTATTTTGTAAATTTATTTATACAAATTCATGAGATCAATTTTTATGATTCCATCTGATAAAGTATCTAATGTCAATGATAAATTTTCTACATACTCTTTTTTGCATAATTTTTTTTTGCAAAGTGAGATAAGTTTGTCAAAGTGTATTTGAGCATTATCAGGCATGTATGGATTTTCTTCGATTTGAATTGCAATCGGATAATGATGGCGAGAGTTGTTGCAATAGGTACATTCAAGTGCAAAATTAAGAGAATTATTCTGACCTTTCATACATTTTGGAAGCAAATGTTCAAAAGTTCCAACAGATGGATGTATTAAATTTAATGCAATTATCTCAGGTCTTTTCCTGGCATTTTTGACGACAAATGCGCAAACCTCATCACTTGATCTCGGAAGTCTTTTTGCAATTGAAATAATCTCGTTTTTTACTTTTTTATCTTCAATATTACTTACAATATTTTTTAGTTTATGAATAAATATTCTTCTGGAAAATGGTTTATGCGGTTCAGGATCAAAAATTATATCGTTTGTTTTGATAATTAATTTTCTAATGGCTCGTGCAGTTTTTTTAGGTAGAATTCGTCTATAAAAACTAATTTTATTAAATATGGAACTTTGAATTTTTACCAGAGCCAATTCATGCACTTGTTTTTTCATTATTAATAATTCTTGAAAATTTTTATCAGGATATTTGATTGCCAGACTTTTAAACATGTTAAAAACTTGGCGTTCGACAGGATGCATAATATTTTCATAGGGTTCAATAATTTTTATAACTTCAGAAGATTTTCCTGCTAATAATTTATTTTCCAGTAAACTCGTATAAATATCAGGATGCAGCATTTCCATTCCGCAGCAAAGGCATGGTATATGAAAATTTAGCAGATTTTTTAATTCTCTGCGCGTCAGGGGTATTTCTTTACAACGAAATGCAGCATTATCTGTTTTTATAATTTTCTTTTCCATACCTGTTTACAATATTCCCAAAATTTAAAGATTTTAATCTTATTATCTGGTGATACCTTGAAATAATAAGCTTTTTATAGTACAAATTTGGAGGTTATGGAAAAAGAGTTTTTAGAGTCTATAGCAAAAGATTGCGGTTTGTATGAGGAATCTGATGTTCCGCATATTATTAGTGCAATTCAAAGTCTTGATGAAAGGTTTGAAAAAAATAATTTAGTTGAAATTTATAATTTCTTGATTTCTAAAACTCAATGTCCTGAAGTTTTGGTGACTTTAATACAATGTATAGACAGATTTCGAGATAAATCTTCTTTAAGTTATCTTTTAGATATACTTCTAATGAAAAGTATAAGTACTGATGAAAAATATATAAATGTCAGAGTTTTTTGTGCTAAAGCTATAGCAAATATTAAAGATACATCTGCCGTAACTCCTTTGTTGTATTGTTTAAACAATAAGGATGAAAATTACAAAATTCGTTTGGCTTGTGCTGATGCACTTGGAAGGATTGGAGATCGCTATGCTGTTGCGCCGTTAATAGAGGTTGTAAAAGATGAATCAGAAAAATCAGTTTACTTAAGAGAATCTGCTGCAGCAGCACTTGGAATGCTAGGAGATATCAGAGCAATTGACCCATTGGTCGGCCTTTTGGAAACTCAAAAGGGTATTTGGAGTAAATTTACATTTTTAAAAGAAAGAATAATTGAAGCTCTAGGAAAATTAAGAATTGATGATAATGAAAGAGTGTTTAATGCATTGAAAAATTCATTATTGGATGAATCATCTCAAGTTAGGATTAATGCAATAGAAGCGATTATGGAAAGCGAAAATCCAATGGCTGTTGAAACTATTAAAACTTGTTTGATTGAAGATCCTGATGATGAAGTTAAAAAGAATGCATTAATTGCATTGTATAATCTTGTTGGAAGAGAAATTTTGGATGAGGTTATTGAAAACAAAAATTATTCTGATATATTAAAACTTGAAGCTGTATCTATGATTTCGGAGTATGAAGAAAATGAATAGAGGAATTGTACTTTTGTCGGGCGGATTGGATTCTCTTGTAAGTTTAGGGATTTCAAAAGATAAATATAATATTGAATTAGCAATTACCTTTGACTATGGGCAAAAATCAGCCTTTAAAGAAATAAGAGCTTCAGAAAAAATTTGCAAATATTATTCAATAAATCATAAAATTATAAATTTGGAATGGTTAAAAGATGTTACACATACTGCATTGGTTTCTGAAAAGAATTTACCTGAAACAATTGATGCAATGTCTGCCAAAAATGTTTGGGTCCCAAATAGAAACGGATTATTTTTAAACATTGCCGGAGCGTTTGCTGATGGTGAGGATTATAAATATGTTATTATCGGGGCTAACAAAGAAGAAGCCGAAACTTTTTCCGATAATACAAAAGAGTTTATAGACAGCATAAATAATGAATTTGAATATTCAACAGCTGTTCATCCAAAAGTTATTGCCCCCTTGATAAATTGTAACAAGAATGATATAGTAAAAATAGCTTTGGAACAAGAAATTCCGCTCAATTTGGTTCAAAGCTGTTATGATTTAAGTGAAAAACATTGCGGTAAATGTGAGTCATGTACAAGATTAAAAAATGCATTAAAGGCAAATAATGCAGAAGATTATATAAAGGAACTCTTTTGAAAACGAAATTTATAGAACAAAATATAAAATACGAAGGCTGGCAGTTATGTCCGCATTGGATTTATAAAAATTTTAAAATTCAAGGAGATTCTGTCGTCGGATTCGTTGGTGAATGTGAAGTTAAACTAACCGAAATGGTTGACATTGAAGATGTAATAAATAATGAACCAATATATAGCAAATCAATGTTGAGTTTTATATCTGAACAATTTAATATCGGACTTGTTGAAGGTGTTTTTAGGCAAAGGCTGCTTATATGTATAATAAAAGAAGCACTGGAAAAAAGAGGGTTTGTAATAAAAAGAGATGGTGACGATTTATTTTATGACGGTAAAAAATTGACTGTTTCTATTGCGACTAAATCCGCTACATCTGTGCTTATCCATACAGGTATTAATATAGATGCTAAAGGTGCACCCGTAAAGGCAAGTGGATTAACCAGCGAGTTAGGAATTCAGGATGTTAAAAGTTTGGCGAATGAAATAATGAAAAAATATGCAGACGAAATTGATGATATAATATTAGCGTCTGCAAAAGTTAGAGGTGTATAATGGAAGAAAAAAAGCCTTCTCATATAACATACAAAGAATATCAAAAAAAAGTAAATAAAAATCCAAATGAAGGTATTGCGATATTTGTATCGGCATTTTTCATATTGCTTTTGCTCTTTTTAGGTATTGCAAAACAAATTTCTCCTGATGTTGATGTTTCAATAGGTGACAATGAAAATCTTGCTAATGAATCAGTAGGTATTGAAAAAAACGAAGTTGACGAACGTCTGAAATTATTGCAAATGGAGGACAACGGGCAAGTATCTAGAGAAGATAATATGTTTGCGTCAGAACTTGATGAAAAAGTTGTTATTCCAGAAAAAAAAGAAACTGAAACTAAAAAAGAAGAAGATGTAATTTCTGAAAAAGAAGCAACTCCAAAGCCATCAGAAACTGCATCTCCGACACCAAAAATTATTCAAACACCAATTGTGCAAAATTCTGTTTCAAAAGTTGTTGTCGGTTATTACGGTACAAAGGAACAAGCAGAAGTCGCAAAAGGCATAATTGCAGAAGAAACAGGTCTGAATATCGCTCCGTTTGTAAGGGCAGTTGGCGGAGGTTATACTATTCAAGTCGGATCTTATTCTTCAAGAGAAAAAGCTCAAACTCTTGTTAACGAATTGCTTAGAAATAATTATCCTGCAAGAATAATTGCAGAATAAAGCTTTATGGCAATTTTATTTTATAACATCTTTGCAAATCGGGTCTCTGTCTGATGTGTAAAGTTTTGTAACGAAATTTAATATTTATATCTCAGTTATAGCAATTTTATATACAAAAAATTTTTTATATATATGAACACGAGGAAAAGCATAAAACGAGGAATCACAAACACGTTTTATTGCACACTACACTTCACACAATTACGAGGAATTATGAAAAAAGAATTCCAACTCCGTCATTACGACGGAGTTTTTTTTGCTAAAAAAAACCACTCATCTCTGAGTGGGTCGTTTTCTGCATCCTAATGGTCTCTTTTAGTGTTTATTATTTAGGAGTTTATATGTTTTGGGGTTAATGAATCTATTTATATTTAGTGTTTCGGCTACACTTAAATCTTACCTTATTATTATTGCATATAAGATTTTTTATGTCAATAAATTGTATAAATAAAATTTATCAAAAGGTAAAAAGTGACAAATAGTGTACCTTTTACACTTTACAAAACTTAACACTTTTCTTTTTTTATTGTCATTATAATCAGATTTCTAACATGATTTTCTTTTAATGGTAAATCATATTCGATAATATCATCTATATTGAAGTTATATTTTTTTAATACTTGTTGAGCTTCTTTTATTTCCTCTATTGCTTGAATAGATTTGTATGCTATAAAATAGCCGTCATTTTTTAAAAGTCGTCCTGCATATTTTGCTATTATTTTGAGTTGGGCTACTGCTCTGCAGGTAATAAAATCATATTTATCTGAAATTTCTTCTGCTCTTGAGCATATAGGATACAGGTTAGAGATATTTAATTTTTGTTTTATCTGTTCTATTGCATTAATTTTTTTTCTAATACTGTCTAATGCATATACTTCTAATTTCGGATAAGCTAAAGCTATTGGTATTGAAGGAAATCCCCCTCCGGTTCCTATATCAAGAAGTTTTTTGCCATTCAAATCTTTAATATATTTAGAAAAGAAATTTTCAATAGACAAACTGTCAAAAATATGTTTTTCCCATAATAATTTTTCATCATTTTTCGATACTAAATTCAGCATAGAATTTTGATTTAAAAACTCTTTTATATAATTGTCAAAAAATATTTTATCCTTCATTATAAACCTTTTTGATGTCTTCTATGCGTAATTCGATTTTTGTAATATTTTCTTTTGAAAAATCCTGGGTTGCTAGAATTTTTGCATTATTATAATGTGACAGAGCTTTTTTATAATCTTTTCTATTATAATAAAAATCTCCTAACGCAACATCTGCAGATGCGATGTAAAAATTTTCTTTTAATTCGTTTGCACAATTTTTTGCTTTAAACAAATATTCCAAAGTTTTTTCTTGAGAATTAGATGCGTATATTTCGGCAAGTTTCATTGCAGATGTATATATTCCATTATTATTTTGTGATAATTCATCCAATCTTAAGCTCTCTTGCAAATATTTTATTGCAATGGCAGATTTCCCTTCTTCGTCATATATTGAGGCTAAATTCGCAAGTGCAGATGATAAAAATTTATTAATTTCTCTATTTTGTGAGGTTTCTATACATTTTTTATAATATTTTACTGCTTTTTCAATATCACCGTCTTTGTCAAAATTCAGAGCATATTTAAAATATAATTCTGCAAGAATTGGAGTGTCCAGCATATCAATATTTTTAGGCAGCTCTTTTAGCGCCCATTTACCTGTGATATTTGAAAGCATAAGTTGTGATTTTATAAGCAGGTTAATTGATATATTTTCTTTAATAATATCTGTTAATAATCTTTCCGCTCTATCCGGTTTAAATGTAATATAAAATATATTTGCTATTTCATATTTATTTTCGCAAATTTTTTCAATGTCACCTGCTGAAATATAAAATTCTACCGCCAATTCGTAATATTTTTGGGCATTAAACCAGTCAGACATGTTCTTAAATGCATCAGCTATTTTTGAATAAATAGTTGGTAAGTAAGTGTAATAGTCATCATCATTGTTCATGGTTAGAGCTTTTTGATAGATCATTACAACTTTCTGGTATTCAAAATTTTGTTCTTCTTTTTTGGCAAGATTTACTAATTCTGTTAGCGGCAGGTCTTTAATTTCTTCTAAAGCTTGATTCTTTTTATCTGTAATATCAACAAATTTATTTATATATGTTGCAATTTTATTCATTATAGCCATTTCATCAGCTTCGGATTCAAATACAAATGAAATCTTTTTAATTTGTTCATCCTTTTCTTTAATAGTCGGTTGAATATGATTAACAACTTGAGTCTGAATAAATTGAGGTTCAGCGATAGTTCTTTGAATGATAGCAGGTTTTTTAGGCAAGTATAAACTGTGATACTCGATTTCTGTTCTCATAGTTTGGCGTGAGATTAACAAATCTCTTTCCAGAGGTTTTAGAGGTAATTGCGTTTTATACAATTCAACGCAGCTTTTGTGAATTTTTTGAGCAATATTATCTGTAATTGAATTTTCTGCAATGAATTTGTAATAATCTTGGAGATATATAAGCGAACCTTCTTTTTCAATTAACATATTTTCAATAAAAAATTCTAATCTATCTTTATTGAAAAGATTTAAAGTTTCTAAAAGCTTTACATTTATCGGGTGCCGCATTATAGTTAAAAATCTGAATAAATGCCCGCTAATCGGATCTACAAAAGACAACGCTTCCCTTAATATAAAATCATTAAAGGTTACAAAACTTTTTGCAAATTCTGATAGAAATTCTCCCAAATTGCATCGTTTTAATTTCATTACTTTCATAGCAAGAGTTGTATAAAAATAATACCCCCTTGTTTGTCTGTAAAGTTCATCAGACAATGGCCCTATTTGTTTAAAATCCTGAGAACGCAAATACTTTTCAAAAATTCCTTTTTCTAATCCTGACACAGAAATCTTTTCATATTTTTGTTCAAAATCCGCATAATTAAACTTACGTCCAATCAATATGATTTTTATCTTATATGATTTAGAAAGCTGATATAAAAAATTTAGAATATTTGGTTTGTTATCTTTTAATAGTTGTTCAAAAGAATTTATAACTATAACTATTGGCTTATCAATAGATTCAAAGTATGAATTTATTTTTTGTGTAAAATTTTCTGCTCTAACTTTTGGAGTTTGTATTATATTTTGTGCCGTTAATTTTTTGAATGTATCAAAAAATTCAAGAAGAATATCGTCAAGGATAGTTGTTTCAAAGCAATTATAATAAAGGGTTATTACATCATCTTTAAGAAAAGACAATGCTTGCTTTACGATTTTGAATTTGCCTGTCCCCATAAAACCGTTAACAAGCAATAAAGATGTATGTTGTTGAAAAAAATCCAAAATCTTTTCTATCTGACCTACATTATTTTCAATCAAAAAAGAATTTATACCAATATCTTGTTTGACTATAGCTTTTTTGTCAGGTGACTCTTTAACAAATTCCATAAAGCTATATTAATAGATTTCTAAATTTTTTGCAAATATAATATTTTTATAGTAAGCTGTTGCTATAAAGGGGAATACTATGGAATTTTTTAGAAAACATCAAAGAGCAATAGTGGCAGTGATTGCAGTAACATTTATAGCTTGGACGGTGGGCTTGATGCTTTTGCCGTTGATGATAAGGTAATTAATGAGTATAAGAAAATTCATAAAAAATTTGTTAATAATTTTTGTAGCTATGCTTATAACAGGCATAGGACAGTTTGCTTGTGCAGATCAATTAAGAACAATTCAGCAAAAACAGAGAGTAACTCAAGAAAAAATTAAAAGATTGAAAAATCTCGAAAAGCTTGAAAAAAACAAATTATCTCGTAATCAGCAGCGTTTGGAACAAGCATCATCAAATCTTCAGCAATCTAAAAACAGATATTCATCATTAGAAGCTCAATTGGTTCAGATGGAGAGGGAACTTAATCTGTCTGTGGCCGAATTTAATAATGCAAACAGTAAAATGCGCACGAGAATAAGACAAGTTTATAAGCATCAGCGCAGAGGGATGTTTGAACTTATATTTACCGCAAAAGATATGAATTCTTTGCTTGATGTTATTTATTTTGAGAAAATTATATTGAAAAAAGATTACGCAAAAGTTGTAAATATGAAAGCAAAAGCTCAAAAAATTGCTGCAATGAAACAAGATGTTCAAGCCAAGAAAAATGCACTTGCTCAATCTATTCAAGATATAAATTATCAACAAAAAAATATAAAATATGCCATAGCTCAAAATCAGAGCATGATTAATAAATACAAAACTGATAGAAAGACGTATGAAAGAGCAGAGAGGGAGTTGGCAAGACAATCAGCAAGCATACAAAGTATGATTGCAAGAAATGGAAGCAATTCGAATATAAAAATATCTTCTGCGGGTTTTATACGACCTATCAACGGAAGAATTACTTCTCCTTTTGGGTGGAGAACTCATCCGATATTTAACAGCAGAACATTTCATTCAGGAGTTGATATTGCTGGACCAAACAGAGGCAGTATTTATGCTTCAAACGGGGGCAAAGTTATATATTCAGGATGGTACGGAGGTTATGGAAAAGTTGTTATTGTTGATCATGGTACCGTTAATGGCAAACCAACAACCACACTATACGCACATATGTCATCTATCCGTGTAAGTCAAGGTCAAAACGTTAACAAAGGTGATGTGTTAGGATATGAAGGTACAACCGGATATAGTACAGGACCGCATGTCCACTTTGAAGTCAGAATAAACGGAAAGCCAAATAATCCGTTGAATTATATATAGAAGGATAACAAGATTGAAAAAACAGGTTTTTATAACAGCATTAATATTATCGTTTATGCCTTTGCAAACAATGGCTGAGGTTGCGTTTGACGGATTTGATGATTTAGAAAAAATAGAAACTCAATTTTATCAATCACCGACATCAATTCCTGTTCCGGAGGTACAGACTGAAGAAGAATTGAATAAGCCCGAAAGAGGACTTCCTGTATTTAAGAAAACAAGAATAAAAATAACAAATTATTTGAGAGAGCGAGAATATAAAAAAAATCAAAAATTGTTAGAACAGGAAAAGAAAAAACTTATAGAAGATGATTCCGAAAAAAATGTAAGTGAAATTAAAGAATCAAAAGAAAATTCTGACAGTGATTCATTAGAGCTAGTCGGTGGAGTAAAAGAGCAAGTTACAACAAAGGATGTTCAATTAGATGCTGATAAAATAGATTTTGATGAAAAAACTATGGATATAATTGCTACCGGAAATCCTGTTCTTTATTTTCCTCCGCAAAAAACGACAATAAAAGCTGAAAAAATGGTTTATAATAACGGTTCAAATCAGTTGAAAGCGTATGGAAAAGTTGAAGTAAACAAAGATGGCAAACATATTTATGGTGACTATATTCAAATTAATATGAATGAAGAAAATGCATTCATGGATAATATAAAAACTGATGCGGCATTTATGACGGTTACTTCACGAAAAGCTGACATGGATGATGATAAAATTGTATTGTACGATGGAAAGATGCTTTCTGAGAATTCATACATGTTTAATCTTAAAACCAAAATGATAGGCGGAAATCGTTTTGGCAGTATGATTATTGACGAGGATGACAAATCGTCAATATTTAATACTACAGGTGATACGGCGATACATGTTAAGGCAAAAGAAATTATAGTTGATGCAAAAAGAGATCATGATGTAATAACTATTAAAAAAGCACAAATAAATTATGGCGATACAAAGCTCTATAAAATTCCGTCTATAAAAATTCATACGAATAAAAATCATAATTTTTTCGAAGCTAATTATCCGGAAATTGGCTCAAGAAGTCAAATAGGTATGTTTGCCGGTCCGGGTTTTGTGTTTGATACTCCTTTGCAGGGCGGATCTACATTAAAACTTATTCCGATTATAAACAATAAACATAAACTTGGTGTTGGCGGATTTTTAAAATACAGAAGCGGAACAAATTATTCTGAAATAGGTTACGGATCTTCAAATGATGTTTTTGTTTTAAGAGGACGTCAGGAATTAGATGATAAATTGTTCTTGCAATACGGGTCAAATTCTTACTTGGATGAATGGTTTTTTGGCCGAAGAATGCC
>Ga0256405_10011196_pt1 | contig 11542 bp, 14 predicted proteins | sample RumenRJG_02DNA_FD_189096 | JGI IMG/M metagenome (GOLD analysis project Ga0256405, IMG submission 189096) | Bovine rumen microbial communities from Lethbridge, Alberta, Canada - RJG_02 | ecosystem: Host-associated > Mammals > Digestive system > Stomach > Rumen | place: Canada: Alberta...
GTTTCTAATGTCTCCTCTTATTAATTTAGTATCTGGATGGTTGATCTCAAAGGTTTCCCATATTTTTTTATCAAATTCGTTTGCAATAGGAATATTAAACCCTGCACGTTCAAATCCAAGGTCAAGACCACCACATCCGCTAAACAAACTTATTACATTCATTATTATGGCTCCATAAAAAAATTAAATAGTACAAACTATTATATTACAACTTCTAATGTTTATTGGTTATTATATCACAAATATTTATAAAAATAAATATTTTTCTATAAAAAAACCACCCTATCTGAGCCAATTTCAAACAGAGTGGTTTAGAATGCTACTTTTTAATTATTTTGCTGCTTTTTCTACAAAATAATTTGCTGCTGAAAGCATATCTGCATAAACTTCTTCTTTATTTGTTTCATTAAGAATTTCATGTCTTGCATCTGGATATAATTTGATTTCAACATCCTCTACACCAAGTTGTTTGTACATGTTGTAAAGAGCTGTTGTGCTCTTGCCTTGTGAACCTACTGGATCTTTTGCACCTGAGAATATACGAATCTTTGCATCTTTTGAGATGTGTGCAAGATTTTCCTTTTGATACATATTTCCAAGACCATCCATGAAGAACTTGAAGAATGCGTTAGACATAACTACACCACACCATGGATCTGCAATATATTTCTTGTTGCTTTCAATGTCTCTGCTTAACCATGCAAAGTCTCCATCTGATGCAAATGGTTTATTGTATGAACCAAATGAGAGTTTATCCATTGTTGATCCTGGCTCTTTTGCGTTCTTTTCAGAATAAATCATGTTTGCAACTAACTTACCAACTGCTGGTAATAATCCTGCCATCTTTGCAGAACCACTTAAAATAACACCACATGCTGGTCCATTTAATTCAATATAGCGTTGGCTTAAGAAACTACCATAGCTGTGTCCAATGAGAACAAGTGGTAAATTGTATTTTGCAATTAACATCTTGGAAATTTCAATTAAGTCTTGTGCTGTATCTTCGAAAATATTTCCATCTTGATAACCTACATGGTCCTCTGCTGTTGCACCATGTGCTCTATGGTCATCTGCGAATACGATATAGCCATTAGCATTTAAATATTGTGCAAATGCATCGTATCTTTGTGCGTGTTCTGCCATACCATGTGAAATTTGTACAACGCCTTTAGCATCTTTTACATCATCCCATAGGTAGCATGTTAATTCTAATCCATCAAAACTCTTAAATTTTTCAGTTTTCATAATGTTTCTCCCAAAAATAAAGTTATTTTACTGCCAATAATTATATCAAAAAATACAACTAATAGTAAATACCTTATCCAAAGTTGATTTTTTTAATTCGAATTTGTATAATTTTGAGTTAGGAGACAATTATGGCAAAAACAAAAGTAGCTTCAGAAAAAGAATTAACACCTAAGCAAAAGAAAGAGAAAGAAAAACTCAAAAAAAGAAGAAAAAATCAGGCTATCGTTTTGATTATTTCTACAGTTATCGTTTGGGGTGCAATTGCTTTATTCATAGTTGGTCTATTATATGCATATCTTCCTTCAATGGTTGCAAAAACAGGATCAACTATTTCACTTCTTAGATGGATATTCTTGGCATCCACTGCTGGACTTGCTGGCGGAGTTATAATCACTGCATTCTGTGCAAACGGAATTAAACCACTAGGAAGATTAGACCTAGCATTTGGATTTATTGCATTCGTATTTAGTTTGGGATATTGGTTAATTTCTTTATTCTTTTATGCGATACTTCCAAACTTCGCAACATTCGCATAAACTAAGATTCAATATTTTCTTGAACTTCATCCTCTTGTTCCACTGGAATAGGAGGATTTATTTTATCTTTTAATGTTTCAACTAATATATGGCATAATATACCTGTTATTAAGCCTGCAATACCTCCTGCAAGCATCATGTAAGGCATAAAGGTTAGAATAGATGTGCCAACAACTATTGCACCTACAAACATTTGAACCATGTTATGTATTAAACCACCAGCAACGGATATGCCTGTTGTTGAGAATATCTTGGCATAGTATAAAGCTACCATTACTGTGTATGAAATAAGTGCTGCTGGTAAAGACCAAATTAGCATTCCCATATTTCCAGCAAATACAGCGGCAAGAACACACTTAATAACTAATACTATGTATCCTTCCCATACCCCAACGAGTAAGAAGCACATAAGTAGTACAATGTTACATAAGCCTATCTTTGCATATGGAAGCATTGGAATAAGCGGAGGTATCATATTTTCGAGTACAGATACAATGAGTGCTAAAGCTAAGAACAATGCACTGAAGGTAATCTTTCTTATTGCAATCTTTTTATCTACCTTTCTCATGTTACTGCATCTACCTCGTCACTCTCTATCTTTATTACCACTTTGTTTGGTAAACAAACAATCATGCCACCCTCTTTTGTTAAAGGTGCAGAATGAACACAAAGTTGTTCTGGACAATTACTATGATCTACATAGACCTTGTTATCCTTTATTACAATCTTCATGTCTATGCCATCTTTGTTTAAATCAATTTCTAAATTGGAATTTAATGAGTATGAATACATCTTTTGTCCATCAATATAAATGGATACCTTATTTGCTTGGCTGGCTAAGGCAAAATATATGGTTAAAGCTACGGCAACAAGAATAACAACAAGGATAATTATATCCCCTTTTTTAAACATTGTTTTAAATACTTGTTTTGCCTTTTCGTTCATACTAAACCTTAGTAAAATCTATGTTTCCAATCTTGTCGTATGTTAAATCTGAATAAATAATAATTGCACCAACACCTAATTGGTTAACAAGCGCTGTGCCTTGTCCTTTTCCAAGAACCATAACAGCTGTGGATAATGCATCTCCATATGCCGCAAAATTAGAATTTGTGAACTTATCATTGGCAGTTGTTATAACTGTAACTGCAACAATACCATTATCTGTTGGATGTCCCGTGCTTGGATCTATAATGTGGTGATATCTCTTACCTTCATATTCAAAATATCTTTGGTAATCTCCAGATGTGGATACTGAGTAATTATCATTAAGAGTAAACTTGCCATATAAAGAAGATGAACTCTCTCTTGGGCTTGTAATTCCTATTGTATATGTGCTGTTGTATGCAATAATATTTCCACCTAAATCAATGAGCGCTTTTCTCTTTTCAACCTTGTCTTTAAATGTTCCAATAGACCAGCCCTTTGCAATACCACCAAAGTCTATTTTTGCATTGTCATTATGCTTTGTAATTGTCTTGTTTTCAGTATCAATTGTGAACATTGTAGCATAGTCTGTAAATGGCAATAATGCAGCAATATCACTTTCCGCTGGAGGTGCTTTTGTAACACCTGCAACTATGAATGAATTTGCATCAAATCCCCATAGCTCAACTATAGGATAAATTGCCGGATTATAAGCATGGTTTGAAAGGTTGTAAACCTCTAGGGAAATTAGTGCTAATTCAATGGTAATGTCAGAACATTTAATAGGCTCTTCTGCACTAGCATGATTTATTTTATATAAATCAGTACCCTCAATGACTGGAGATAAAATGTCCTCATAATCATCAAGGGTAGAATAAATTTCGTTAGCCATTTTAGCACCGTTAGAACCACTGATTTTAACTTCTAAAAAGGTGCCAAAAACTGTATATTGCTTGGTAGTATTACATCCAACTAACAAGCATGCAAGTAGTAGTATTAAAGCAACTAAAACTACACACTTTTTCATTAATTATTTTTTTGTATAAATGATACCAAATGTTCCTGGTCCACAGTGGCAACCAATTACTGGACCAACTGGTAAATTTACAATGTTTGCCTTTGGTGCAATTGCCTTTACTCTCTCGGCGATGGATGCAACTATGTCATCACAATCTCCACCTAAAATATATACTGGAGCATCATCTAAATCTTTGTATTCGGATTCAAATTTAGAAACTAAATAAGATTGTGCTTTTTTAGATCCATTTTGTTTTGAATCTACATATAATTCACCATCTCTTACAGATAAAACTGGTTTAACTTGCATTAAGTTTCCAAATGTTGCAGCACTCTTTGAAAGTCTTCCACCACGAGCAAGATACTTTAAGTTATCCACTGCAAAGTAAATGGATGTGTGCTCTCTAACATTTTCTAGATACTTTAATGTTGCATCTATATCTCCACCATTCTTGTTGAAGAATCTTGCACCCATTTCAACAATAATACCAGCACCTAAACAAATGTTCTTTGTATCGAATCTTTCAAATCTTACTTTTGGATATTTTGCTGTCAACTTTTCAAGTGCTGAATCAAGATTCTTAAATGTTGAAGACATCTTCTCTGAGAATGCTACATAAAGGATATCTTCACCCTTTTCAAAATATGGTTCAAAAATCTTAAGATAATATGCTTCATTTTGAGCGGATGTAATTGGTGTTGCACCCTCTCTCATTCTTGTAAAGAAAGCCTTGAAATCGTATGTTTCACCGAAATCATATAAATACTCTTTACCATCTATTGTGTATGGCATTTGAATTACACCTAATTTTAAATCTTTCACAGTTGTGTACCATAACTCGCAATCTGTGTCGCAAAACATTACTGCCATAATAAAAATCTCCTTAAAAATGATTTATGTATAAATCATAATAGAATATGGTGTATTTGTCAAACTTAATGCGTTTTTAACTTAACTTGACACAAGTTAATTTAAAATTTAATATAAATATATGAAGAAAAAATCACTTCTAATTGTTAGCATTTGCTTATTAGTGCTCTTAGCAGTTGTAATGACATCATGTATGTCATCTACTCTAATTGAAAAAAATGTTAGAACCCGTCTTAAGGATGAGGGTTATACTGTTAAGAATATTACAAGTTGCGCTATAACAAATGGCTGGAATGAACCAGTTGAAGAAGGCAGCAATGTCTCTAAATATAAAATAGGAACTCAATTATATTGTACAAACGATCCTGTTGAAGATGACGAAGGTAATATTACATTCCAAAAAGAAGTATGGGTTGTATATTGTATGAATGATGATGCTTTCAAATGGGTAGAAGGTAACGCAAAAAATTTATCCGAACAAACTGGATACAAGTATTATTCATATAATAATGGAAATACTAAAGTTGTTTTCTACGGAGATATGGATTCTGTTAGACTAGCAAGACAATACTAATCTTCCCTAACCCTAGCTAAAATTTCTTTAATGGTAGAGATAGTGTAATCTATCTCTTCTTTTGTATTATCCCTGCCAATACTGAATCTTACACTTCTCTTTGAATCTTCTTCACTAAGACCAATTGCGAGTAATGTTCTACTTGGTTTTTCAGAAGCCGCTGTACATGCAGAACCAGCTGATGCACATATTCCTTCCATATCTAAATTGTTTAAAACAATTCCTGGCTTGGTCTTATTAAATGTAATTGAAACAGTTCCTGGTAAAGATGTGTCTTTTTCAATTGAACCATTAATAGATATATCTTCTTTTTTAAGCTCGTTTATAAGTCTATGCTTTAAATAATAAACATTAGAATTATTATCATCCAACTCTTTTAGAGCAATAGATAATGCCTCAGATAATCCAACAATTAAGGAAACTGGTGTTGTACCACCTCTTCTTCCTCTTTCTTGTTCACCACCATTAACAAATGGTGCAATCTTTGTTCCTTCTTTAATATATAAAGCACCAATTCCCTTTGGACCATAGAACTTATGTCCAGACATAGAAAGAAGATCTACACCTAATTCATTAACATCATACTTTATAGTGCCTGTTGCTTGAACTGCATCTGTGTGGAATATTATTCCTCTTTCTTTTGCAATAGAACAAAGTGTCTTTATATCTTGTATAGTACCTATTTCATTATTAGCAAACATAATACTAATTAATATAGTATCTTCACGTATTGCTTTAATTAGATCTTCTGGATTAACAAAACCATACTTATCAACATCTAAATAAGTAACTTCAAAACCATTCTCCTCTAAGAATGCACAAGAATTGTATATTGCTGGATGTTCAATCTTTGTTGTAATGATGTGTTTGCCTTTTTCTTTATTTGCAAAGGCTACACCTTTTATTGCCCAGTTATCTGATTCGGTACCACCAGATGTAAAATATATTTCTTTGGATTGTGCACCAATTAACTTAGCAATATTATCTCTGCAAGATAACACTATATTCGCGCTCTCCCTTCCTAAAGAGTGTATAGAATCAGCATTGGCAAAATCCTTTGCCATGTTTTCCATCATCTTATCGTATACTTCCATTCTAATAGGAGTGGTTGCTGCGTGATCTAGATATACCTTCATTATTTTCTTACTTGTCCTTCCCCGTGAATGACATATTTTACGCTTGTGAGCTCTTTAAGTGCCACAGGACCTCTTGCATGAAGCTTTTGTGTACTAATTCCCATTTCTGCACCAAGTCCAAATTCAAAGCCATCTGTAAATCTTGTTGAAGCATTTACATATAATGCTGCTGCATCTACATATTTTGTGAAGTACTCGGCCTTTTCATTATCCTTTGTAATAATAGCTTCTGAATGCTTTGTGCTGTACTTGTTTATCATGTCTACTGCATCCTTAATTCCATCTACAACAGCAAATGTAATCTTGTATGCTAAAAACTCTGTATCAAAGTCTTCATCACTAGCTTCTTTAATGTCTTTAATAATGGCGCATGCTGATTTATCACCTAAAACTTCGACTTTAAATGCCTTTAATGCATCATAAACCCTTGGTAAGAACTCTTTTGCTATCTTTTTATCAACAATTAAATGCTCTGCTGCATTGCATACATGAGGGCGTTGAACCTTAGCATTAACAACAATGTTAATCGCCATATCAAAGTCTGCACTGCTTTCAACATAAACGTGGCAATTTCCACCTGCAGATGCAATAACTGGCATAGTAGCATTCTCTAAAACATACTTCTTTAAGCCTTCTCCACCTCTTGGAATAACAACGTCTATATAGTTCTCTTGATGGAGCATGATACCGCCTGCTTCTCTATCTGGTGAATCAATAAAACCAATGATATCTGGATTCTCACCTTTGTTAGCAATGGCCTTTGCCATTATTAAATATAACTCCCTGTTGCTATTGAGTGCTTCTCTACTTCCACGAAGAACAACACCATTGCCAGACTTTAAACAAAGTGCTGCAGCATCTACTGTAACATTTGGTCTTGCCTCGTAAATAATACCAATAACACCAAGTGGTGCTCTTACTCTCTTTAAATTTAATCCGTTAGGAAGTACTCTTTCTTCAACAATTTCACCCACCGGGTCTGGTAGGGCTATTATTTGACGTACACCTTCTGCCATAAGTTCAATTCTGGCATCTGTAAGTGTTAAACGATCTAGGAATGTTTCATCCCTTCCTGCTTCTTTAGCAATTGCTAAATCTTTCTTATTTGCTTCCTTTAAAGATGAAATGCACTCTTCATTAGATAATAACTTTACTATCTCTAAAAGAATGTCATTCTTCTTTGCATTGTCCATACCAGCCCAATCATATGAGGCCTTCTTGGTTTTTTTGCAAATATCTTGAACGTCTATCATAATATACCTACCTTTTTATAGATTATAACCAAAGTTATAATTATCTTCAATAGTAAAACTCCCATGCATTCACACGGGAGTTTGGTTGATTTTCTAATTAGTCTTCTTCGTCGTCTAAAATTGTTATTTCAGCGTTGTGATAAACATTTTGAACATCATCATTTTCCTCGAGTAAGTCTATCATCTTTAATAAGGTTTCTTGTTGATGTTCATCTGGTTTTGCTGTTACATCTGCAATCATTGTAATGTCAGCTGCAACCATCTTAATTCCTGCATTTTCGAATGCTTCTCTAACATCTGAGAAAGCATCTGGAGCTGTGTAAACAATAAATACTTCGTCATCATCTGTATTAATGTCTTCTGCGCCTGCATCCATAGCTGCCATCATTAAGTCGTCTTCATCTATATCACATTTTGCAACAATGATTTGTCCTTTCTTATGGAACATGTAAGAAACACAACCTGTATTTCCTAAAGATCCACCGAATTTATCGAATGCATGTCTTACATCACCAGCAGTACGATTCTTGTTATCTGTTAGTGTTTCAACAATACACGCAACTCCACCTACACCATATCCTTCGTATGTGTTTTCTTCGTAGTTAATTGAACCTAATTCACCAGATGCCTTCTTAATGCTTCTGTTGATATTATCGTTTGGCATGTTTGCTGCCTTTGCTTTAGCAATAACGTTACGAAGTTCACTGTTAGATGCTGGATCTGGTCCGCCATTCTTAACTGCAATTGCTATTTCACGACCAATCTTTGTGAAAACATTAGCACGTGCTGCGTCTGCTTTACCTTTCTTTTGTGCAATATTATGCCATTTTGAATGTCCGCTCATCTTATACCCCTTTAACACTATACATTGCAATAGCTGCTGCCACTGAAACGTTTAGTGATTCTACATTGTTTTTCATTGGAATGGAAATTGTCTTTGCTACCTTTTCTTTAATCTCTTTAGAGATACCGTGTGCTTCACTACCCATAATTAATGTAATTGGTGCACTTAGCTTTTCATCTAGAATATTGCTGCCACTCATATCTAGCATTGCACTGTTAGTCTTTGTAATTAAAGATTGTGCTTGCTCAAGAGAAACATTGTATATTCTTACCTTGAAAATACCACCAAGTGTAGATCTAATTACCTTAGGTGAATAAACATCTACAGAATTGTAAAGATAAATATCTTCAAAACCTGCAGCTGCTGCTGTTCTTATTATTGTACCTACATTTCCTGCATCTGATACATTATCTAGTAAAAGTGCATTTCCTGAAGGATAAGCAAACTCATTATTCATTTGTTTGCAAACAGCAACAATACCATATGGTGTTTTAGTGTCTGATATCTTATTTAAGATATGATCTTCTACTATAAATACCTTTGAATCTTTATGTTTATTAATAATAGAAGCACACTCGTCTTGCCTGTTTTTGTTTGTGAAGATATATAAAACCTCCACATAATCAGGCATATCTCTTAATAGATTAATACCCTCCGCTAAAAACAATCCGTTTTCATCTCTTCCCTTTTTATCTAAAAGGGATGATGCTAACTTTACGAACTGGTTTTGGCTAGAGGTTATTATTTCCATTTATTATGCTATTGCTTTTTTAGCTTGTTCACAAAGGCTTGTGAATGCTGCTGGATCTGCGATTGCGATTTCAGATAAAACTTTTCTGTTTAATTCGATTCCTGCAACCTTTAAACCATGCATTAATCTTGAATAAGAAATACCATTCATTCTTGCTGCAGCGTTGATACGAACAATCCACATTGCTCTGAAGTCTCTCTTCTTGTTCTTTCTTCCAACGTATGCGTATGTGTTTGAACGCATTACTTGTTCTTTAGCTAAACGATATTGATTGTGTTTTGCACCATAGTAGCCTTTTGCTACTCTCATTATTTTTCTACGCTTCTTAACTGCGTTAACGCCTCTTTTAATTCTCATAGTTCACCTCATTATTATTTGTAAGGAAGAATTCTTCTCATTTCCTTCTCTCTTGTCTTATCGACATAGTCTACGGATGCGAGTCTGTTCTTTCTCTTTCTAGTCTTCTTTGTTAAAAGATGGCTATGTGCTGAATGTCTTCTTGTAAAATGGCCGTTAGCTGTTTTACTAAAGCGTTTTTTTGCTCCACTGTGTGTCTTAACTTTAGGCATAATCTTCTTTCAATCCACTAAATGGATCTTTGCCTCCTTTATATAATATTTTTAATTATTTCTTGTTTGCTGGTGAGATGATAACGGCAATCATTCTTCCTTCTTGCTTTAAAGGTTTATCAACAACGCCCTTTTCTCCCACGATTTCCAAATAGTTTTTCATGATATTCATGCCAACTTCTGGATGTGCTAACTCTCTTCTCTTTAAAAGGATAGATGCTCTAACTTTATCCCCACCTTCTAAGAATCCGATGGTTTGTTGAGCTAATCTCTTTAAATCACCTACATCAATAACTGCAGATAATCTGATTTCCTTAATCTTAACTGTTGTTTGATTCTTCTTAGCATCTTTCTCTCTCTTTTGTTGTTCATAACGATATTTGCCATAGTCCATTAACTTGCATGTTGCTGGAGCTGGTGCGTTATCTGGTGAGACTTTTGCTAAATCGAGACCTTGCTCTTCAGCGATACGTCTTGCTTCTTGAATTGAAACAATGCCATATTGAGAACCGTCAGCACCAATTAGTCTGACTTCTTTGTCTCTTATTTGTTGGTTAATTAGTAGCTCTTTTATAGTAGTGCTCCTCCTAATATTAAAAAATTGAGTTATGCAAAATAACCCAATTTATATGTAAATAAAATATTCAATTTTAGTTACAAAACCATTTTGTCTAGGACTTATGGTGCAAGTGGATTACTTTGCTTTGCTGCTATATATTATCAATATGTTTATTTTATTGTCAACTAAATAAATTAATTTATTTTAATAATAAATATTATAAAAGCCCCTGGTGCAACTAATTCTGCATTTTGGGGCTAATATATAAATTGGTTTGTCTTAATTATTTAACAACTTTGTTGTTAATTTCATCCTTAATCTTGGCTAAGAATTCTTCGAATGTCATCTTGCCAATGTCACCCTCTGTTCTGGAACGAACTGAGATAACACCATCTTCAACTTCTTTATCACCAATGATAAGAATGTATGGTATCTTGAGCAATTGTGCTTCTCTGATCTTCTTTCCAAGCTTTTCACTTCTGATATCTAATACAGCACGGATACCTTCTCTTTGGAATTTAGCTTGTAAGTCTTTTGCTGCATCAATTGTTCTATCTGTTAAGGATAATACTGCAACTTGTTCTGGAGATACCCATACTGGGAATGCACCATTGTATTTTTCAATTAACATAGCAAGTGTTCTTTCATATGAACCAATTGAACTACGGTGAATAATCATTGGGTTAACCTTTTCACCATTTTCATCAATATAGAACATATCGAAACGTTTTGCTAAAGCAAAGTCAATTTGAACTGTGAATAATGTATCCTCTTTTCCGTGTACATTGTATCCTTGAACGTCAAGCTTTGGTCCGTAGAATGCTGCTTCACCCCATGCTTCTGTAAACTTAACACCAGCATCAATTAAGATTTGTTCCATCATTCCTTCTGTCTTTTCCCAATCTTCAGCTGTACCAATGTACTTTTCACTGTTCTTTGGATCCCAACGTGAGAAACGATATGTTAAATCTCCCTCTAATCCTAATGTCTTTACCATGTACTTAATAATGTCTAAAGCACCGAAAAACTCTTGTTCTAATTGGTCCTTTGTACATACAATGTGTCCATCTGCAAGTGTGAATTGTCTAACTCTTGTTAAACCATGCATTTCACCAGATGCTTCTTTTCTGAATAATGTAGATGTCTCTGAATAACGGAGTGGTAAATCTCTATAAGATTTAAGACCATTTTTATAAATTGTGAATTGGAATGGACATGTCATTGGTCTTAAGCATAATACTTCTTCATCCTCGTCTT
>Ga0256405_10011197_pt1 | contig 11542 bp, 12 predicted proteins | sample RumenRJG_02DNA_FD_189096 | JGI IMG/M metagenome (GOLD analysis project Ga0256405, IMG submission 189096) | Bovine rumen microbial communities from Lethbridge, Alberta, Canada - RJG_02 | ecosystem: Host-associated > Mammals > Digestive system > Stomach > Rumen | place: Canada: Alberta...
CGCGGGGCACTGGTATCATTATACTCTCAGCAAGCCAATAGCATTGTATATGATGCAATCATTGAAGGTAAAATAAAGGAACTTTCAGGCTACGAAATCCATCAAAGGGAAAAGACTATCGACAACTCAAGGATAGATATATACTTGGCAAATGAAAATGAGGAATGTTATGTGGAAGTCAAGGGCGTGACATTGATAATTGGTGATGAGGCAAGGTTTCCGGATGCACCGACCCAGAGAGGGGCAAAACACCTCAAGGAATTGATAAAACTAAAAAAACAGGGTTACAGATGCTGCGTATTCTTTCTGATACAGCATCCTATAGGAAAATTCTTCAGGCCCAACTGGGAAAACGACCCTGAATTCAGCCAAACTCTAAATGATGCCTATAATGCAGGTGTGGAAATACTGGTTTACAGATGCGACAACCAGCTGGATGGAATAGAGCTGATTCCCGAATCACTGGACTTTGATTTGGGAGAAGGTCTCTCCGATGGCATCGTTAATGACTAGGCTTGCTACATTGTCATATGGAGTTTCACTCTTGTTTATCAACACGAGTTTGTCGCCGTTAAAGTAATTCACCAAACCGGCAGCAGGATAAACCACAAGTGAAGTGCCTCCAATAATTAAGGTGTCCGCTTGTGAAATATAATCTATGGCGAAACTTAAAACTGCATTGTTCAAAGGCTCCTCATACAGTACAACGTCAGGCTTGACAATGCCTCCGCATTCGCACCTTGGAATCCCATCACTTTCTAAAACATGATTCAAATCATAAAATTTGTTGCATACCTGGCAATAATTTCTGTGAATGCTTCCGTGAAGCTCCAAAACCTCCTTGCTTCCTGCCTTCTGATGCAGACCATCAATGTTTTGAGTAATTACTGCTTTTAATTTTCCCGCCTTTTCCAGTTCTGCCAATTTCATATGGGCAGGATTGGGTTCGGCATCGCCAAAAACCAGAGTGTCTTTGTAGTAATCGAAAAATTCCTCAGTATGGTCGAGGTAATAGCTGTGGGAAATCAGGTTCTCGGGAGTGTCACCATATTTTTCCAGACTCTTGAAGATGCCGCTTTCAGACCGGAAATCAGGGATTCCGCTTTCAGTTGAAACCCCTGCACCACCAAAAAATACAATATTTTTTGAAGAATCAATTATTTCTTGTAATTTGTGAATTTTAGACATAATATTTAATATATAACCTATTCTAATTAATAGTTGTCTTATGATGAAAAATTGTTTTCTTTAAATCTGCTGATTTTGTAAAAGATAGTAGGAAATGAAAAAATATTTTAATATAAGCGATTCATAACTATTATTAAGTTGTTAGTAATTTGAAGAGGAATTTTCATGGAAAATAATTATTCAAATTTGGACTGGATGATTCACTGGTCACTACCTAAATACCATCCCAGAAACAGTCAAATAGTATTGATCAATAAGATAAACAATGCAATTCAGGAAGGCTCAAAAAATATAATTCTTGAAGCAGGAACCGGTATCGGCAAGTCAGCTATTGCCACAACCATTGCCAATATGTACGATGATTCTTATATTCTAACAATGACCAAACAGCTTCAGGAACAGTACCTTGACGATTTCGGAGCAATGCTTGTTGAGATAAAAGGTCGTGGAAACTACAAATGCAACTATAAGGGGACATGTGATTTCTGCATTAAATCGGAATATAATCTGTCCAAATGTAAGGACTGTGATTATCTGACTGCACTGAACATTGCGAAGGATTCCGAAAATGTGATAACAAATTATGATTATTTCTACTATGCAGGTGTTGCAAACCCAACATTAAACTCTCGTGAACTTCTGATTCTTGATGAAGCACATAATCTTGAACGCAAGATGCTGGCATTGTCATCTAATGAGCTGAACCGTGAGTATATTGCAACAAAGTTCGGTATTGATATTTTTGAACCGTTGATGAACAGATCCAAATCAGTCAATTATCTCAAACGCCAGCCTGATTACTGGATGGACCTGTGTGATGATCTTGTCGGGCATTGCAGCGACAATATCAAGGAAATTGAAGGCGAGCATAAGCAGGATGTCCAGGTCACTTTGGATGAGTTTGAAAGCGATCCTGACAGATTTTCCAATTTCAACTATGTTGAAAAGCAGCAGCTAGAAGCCGACGCCAAGACATTCAATTCAATTAAGTTGGGTCTGGAGGCGAAGGAGTTGATTATTGATTTGCCGGATATTGAGATGATTAGAAGCAACCGGATGGATATTTCAACTGAATTCAAACCATACTCTGTGGTTGATGAAACCAATAACCTTCTGAAGCTGGGAAATATTCGCATCTTTCTAACAGGCACCCTCGGAAGCAAGGAAAAGTTTTGCGAGTGGAATAATATCAACCCTGATGAAACATTCTACATTTACCAGAAAAGCCCTTTTGACGTTAAAAACCGGCCTATTTACACTGATTTTGTTGGCAGCATGAGCGGCAGGAGGAGAAACGTTCCAAGATGGAAGAATGAAAGGGCGCTTTTGAAAGTCAGGGAATTATTGGACAGGCATCCTAACCAAAAAGGTGTTGTTCACACTTCAAGCAATGAGCAGGCACATTGGATAATGGAAAATCTGAAAGAGTATAATTTTATGTTTGTTGGTGGAAGCGACAGGAATGAGGTTTTAAGTGAGTTCAGTGAAAGTGATGATAGCATTGTTCTTATAGGGGCTTCCATAAAGGATGGTGTTGATTTTAAAGGTGATTTGTGCAGGTTCCAGATTATTTTCAAAATCCCTTATCCTCAATTGAATGAACAGGTCAAGTATCGTAAGGATTTGGATCCGAAATGGTATTATTATCAGGCAGTAATGTCTCTGATGCAGGCCTATGGTCGTGGAATACGTGATAAGGACGACTGGTGCGTGATGTATATAATAGATTCAGATTTCATGAGACTGTTTGATTTCAACAGGAACTTCTTCAATGAGTATTTTTCAGAAGCGATAAAAAATAAGTAAAATGATAGCTTAAAAAGCTATCTGTTTAATTTTTGATAATTTGCAGCTTGAAGACCATGGTGTTTAATCATGCCTTCAACTTCCCTTTGGTCAGTGTCTTTGTCTTCAAAGGTAATCTGCTCGATGCTGTGTAAGCTGAATGGGGATTTTCTGATAATTGGTTGAATGGAACCTTTGAATAGTTTCATTACAACTTCTCCGCTCACTCTTTCCTGCATGTTGTCGATTGCCTGGTCAAGGTCTTCTCTTAAAGGTTCTTGCCAGAGAGCCCTGTAGACTAAGTCGGCGTAAAGTGTTGACATGTATTCTGCAAATCTTAACTCGTCAGTGGTTAAAACTAATTCTTCTAAAGCTTGGTGAGCTGCAATCAATAATTTAGCACCTGGGGTTTCGTAGATTTCCCTACTTTTAATGCCGATCATTCTGTTTTCGATGGTGTCCACTCTGCCGATACCGTGGGATCCTGCAATTTCATTTGCTTTTATGATAATGTCGATTAATGGCATCATTTCGCCGTTGATTGCAACAGGAATACCTTCTTCAAATTCGATAGATACTTTTTCAGGCTCATCCTTTGCATCTTCCCAGGATGCGGTCCATTCGTAGATGTCTTCCGGAGGTTCGTTTGCCGGATCTTCCAGCACATCTCCTTCAATTGCTCTTCCCCAGAGGTTTTCATCGATACTGTAAATTTTATCGTAGCTTAACTTGATTCCTTTGGATTCTGCATATGCCTTTTCTTCAGTTCTTGTCAAGTTCATTTCTCTGATTGGTGCAATGATATCCAAATCGGACATTGCGCGGATAACTGCTTCAAATCTGAATTGATCGTTTCCTTTTCCGGTACAGCCATGTGCAATTGCAGTTGCTCCTTCTTTTTCAGCTACTTCTATAAGTTTTTGGGCAATTAATGGTCTTGCAAAAGCAGTGCTTAATGGGTATCCTTCGTATTCTGCATTTGCTTTAATTCCACGTGCGATGTATTCGTTTGCGAATTCTTCTTTAGCATCTATATTGTAGTGTTTTAATCCTCCAATGCTAGCTGCACTGTTTTTTGCTTTTTCCATTTCTTCTTCGCCTTGTCCCACATCTACACATGCGGTAATAACTTCTACATCGTATTTTTCTTCTAATAATTTAACACAAACGGAGGTGTCGAGTCCTCCACTGAATGCTAAAAGTACTTTATCAGTCATAAAATCACCTAAATAAAAATGAATTATCAAGAGATATTTATATCGTTAATAGTATTTAATTGTATCAAAAAAAGTTGGCAGAAGAAAAACTCTTAATTGAGGGCATAATTGAGGTTGACATGTTTATATGGATTTCTTTATTTGAAACCTCAATTAAGAGTTGTGTGAGTTGGAAGTATTTTTTCAATACTTTCATCTCTCGATTATAATGTTGGTTGTCATAGTATATAAAAGTTTAGGTATTCCTAAATTTTTTATATTATAAAAAATAAAAAAGGTAAATCATTCAGAGTTTTACTCTTGCTGTTTTTTGAACGGTTTTACCTTTGTATAAAACTTTGTATGTTACTTTTTTCCCAACTTTGAGTTTTTTAAGAATATTTTTCTTGATAATAACTTTTACAATACCTTTTTTATTGGTTTTTGCAGTATAGGTTTTTTTGTTGAATTTAAATGTAACTTTTAAACCTTTTTTAAATTCACCATTATACTTCAAAATCGCTTTCAAAACTAATTTTTTAGCAGATTTTTTAATTTTCACTGTTTTCAAGCTTAATTTAACTAAATCTGCTTTATTTGGGTAAACAGTATCAGATTTTTTATTAAACTTACATTTTTCAACAGTATTTTTGATACTGTATATGGCTCCTCCTCTTGCTGCTTTATTTCCATTGAATGTGTTTTTTGTTAGTTTTGAATAAAAACTGTATAATGCTCCTCCTTCTTCTTTAGCAACATTTGTATCGAAAATGCAGTTATTTATTTTACCATTAAAACTTTCTATTGCCCCTCCGTATTCTGCATAATTGTATTGAAATTTCGAATTTAATATATTACATTTTTCACTGCTAATTGCACCGCCACTACTGCCGTTATTGTCTGAAAAGGTTGAACTGTTTATTGTGCTTTTTACTGCATTAATAGCTCCTCCGGTATTTCCAGCATTTCTAATGAAATTGCAGTTGTAGATTTTTGAGGTTGAAGCATCGATTGCCCCGCCATATTCGGCACTGTTATTTGTGAAGGTGCATTGTCTTATTTCACTATCCTGGGCATATATTGCTCCACCGTATGTATCTGCATGATTATTTATGAAGGTACAGTTGATTATAATGGTATTTCTAGCTTCTATTGCTCCATTATACTTCCCGTTATTGTTAATAAATATACAATTGCTTATAGTGGAATAATCAGCAATTATTGCAGCTCCATTTTCTGCATTTCCATTTTTAAAAATGACATTTGTTATATTTGCATTCATTACGTTCATTATTCTAGATTGGTTATTTCCATCTAAAACATGGTTTTTTCCCGTTAATGGTGATTGGTTTGTAAATATTAATCTCACTGTCTGTGTTGGAAAAAACATGGTCGTTATCTAATTCAATTACAGAATTCGCATTGGCATTATCAATATCTTCCTGTAAATCACTGAAAGTTTCATTATTTGCACTGACAACAGAAATTGATAAAAATCCAATTATTAATATCAGCATGATAATTTTTTTCATCTTATTGCCTCCATATGGTATAATTTTTCATATTTTCACCAATAGATTTTTATCTTCGCAAAATTTAATCAGTCTTCCATAAGTTTGATTATTAATTAAGGTATCTTTATTTCCTATTATAATTAATTTTCTTTTGGCACGGGTGATTGCAACATTAAGCCTTCTTAAATCCTTTAAAAAACCAATGTTTCCATATTCATTACTTCTGACAGTTGAAATAATAATGATTTCCTTCTCTCTTCCCTGAAATCCGTCAACAGTCTTCACTTCAACTGGTGTATTCTCCTGAATAAGCTTTACCTGATCGGCATACGGGCTTATGATGCCTATATCATCTTCGCTGACACCGGCATTCAGATAATCACGGGCAATGCCTACGCTGATGTCCGCTTCCAACTCATTGACTATTGATTTGGAATCCTTCAGGTGCATCTCCCTATTGTCCTCAACATCTGAAGTGTCAATGAATAATAATGCCTCTTCATTATGGCTTGAATCCAGGATGTCATTGATTGTAATCTCATCAACGCTTGAATCGCTTTTAAGGCCATTGTCATAAAATTCACGATTCGGAAACTTCATAAGCAGACTGTTCATACGATACTGAACATTCAGAAGCTGTGACTTGTGAGCATAAATTCTGATTAACTCTTCAAACAGGGTTTTCTCCAAATCTCCCGCACGTTCGCTGATGATGGTTGGAGGCAGTTGCTTATGGTCTCCTGCAAGAATAAACCTGTGTGCCTTGGCAATAGGAATCAGAACGCTTGGAATGGTGGCCTGTGAAGCCTCATCGATAATGGCAACATCAAATTTCACACGGGCAATGGATTCCAGTGCCGCTGAAGAGTTGGTTGCAAGAATAACATCACTTTCATCGATAATGCTTTTTATCATACGGTTTTCAATGCGTTTGATTTCATCATGGGCCTCATCGATTTCCTGATTTATTTCAATCCACTTGGCCATTGATTTCATCTTATCAGCATTCACTCCACGGGCACCCTTTCCCTTTGAGGCAAAATGAAGAATGTCATAATCCCCAAGGCCACGGCGATACTGTGGAGTAGGTTTGGTGTGAACCTTTCTTTTCTCAATCATGTTATTGATCTGCTTGTGGATCTTTTTGATTTTCTTGTTAAGTTTATGATTTTCCACCTTATAAGCCAAAGTCTGAGTGATGTTGTGCTTTGAAACCCTTTGAGGATGTCCAAGACGGGTCAGTTTCAGTTTCCTGTTGTCCATCAGCCTCTCTAAAATATTGTCCACTGCAGCATTACTCTCAGCCGTAGCTAAAACCTTATGATTCTGTCTTGTTTCCTGGGAAATCAGCTCAACCAAAGTGCGTGTTTTACCGGTTCCGAAAGGACCGTGTATCAAAAAGAAATTCTCACAGGACAATGCGTTTTCAATAGCTCTTTTTTGGGATTCATTTAAGGAATCATCAATATAGCTGATGTAGGGAGTCTTGCGATTCTGTTTAGGGTCACGCTCATTTAAAATGTACTCAAGAGCATTCTTTCCTTTCAGACTCAAATGATTCAGGTTATCCTCCATACGTCTGAAAGTAATGTCATTGGCATATAAATCCAACCGTACTTTCTTTTTAATGGCCCATTTTGGAACACGCTTGTCAAAGGCAACCTTGATGAATCGGGCACCCTTTTCTGTAACCGTACCGGTCAAATCACTCCTCAGAGGATCATCAGTGCTGACAAGAACCATGTCGCCAACGCTTATTTCGGTATCGATGACTTCGGACCGGCCGAATTGAACAATCTGCAGGCCAAGTTCCTTTCCTAAACTTTTACCTTTAACTTTATTGATTGCTCTTCCAAGCTCTTCCCTTTTTTGACCGGACATTGTGCTGATTTCACGTGTCATCAAGTCAATCTCGGCATCTCTTTCATAATTGATTAGTCTAATTAAATTTTTAATATATTTCTTCATTTTCATACTTATTTTTAAATAAGAGTTTTACTGTATATTTAATTATGCATTTTGTAAAAATTGAGGAATTCGGTAATTTGGAAATGAGTTATATTTCAGATTTTTCAGGAGGATTCATATCAAGAAACGCTCATGTACTTAAAAATTTGAAATTGAACAGGTTCACTCAATTCTTGCTTGAAAAGTGTGTTCATGGAACTCCTATATTCAAATTGGGCAACGGGGACAATAAGCTTTTAATATTGTCCGGCATTCACGGCAATGAACTGCCTCCTCAAATTGCAAATGTTAACTTATTGAATAATCTTCTTTTTAGGCAATTGAATGCTGCAGTGTATTTCATACCTTTCGCTTCACCAAAATCGACTATGAATAATGAAAGGGCACTCAACGGCATGGATTTGAACCGTTCAGCCCATATAAAAAACTCCCTAAGCAATCTTATAGTTGAAAGGGTAAAAGAGTTGGGTGTTGATTTTGTTGGGGATTTCCATTCCACAGCATATAATGCAAATCCCGGAATAGAAGCGGTTTTCTCATCCAAAGCGCCTTCTCCTGAAAGTTATCTGCTTGCTAATCATATCTCAAAATGCATGGGTTCTGAAGTTATTTCATATGATTTTGCAGGTTCGTCATATAAAGGCGCAGTTGAGGACGTGTGCAATTTAAAGCGCATTCCTGCCGTCACATGTGAGGTACTGTCTCCATTTGCAGCTGTTGGCGAAGGAAGCACTGCAAGGTCATACGGTCAAATGCTTAGCTTTTTGTCTTATTTTGGTGTTTAGGAATACTGCTCACACGCTCTCTCATTAATCTTTTAAATACTGAAGTTCTATTTTTTAATAAGGTGATTTAATTGTCTTCATACAAGGGACATTCGATATTTGCATTTATTTTAGCTTTGATGTTTTTTCACAATCCTCTAACTATTGCTTTAACATTCATTGGTGCAAATATTCCGGATTTTGACCATAAATTCAAAAAAGAAAATGTCTACAAGATGATTATACTGGGATTGATAGTGTTTATTTCACTTTACATCCTTAAATTACCTTATTATATCGGTTTGATGATTGTTTTTTTAGGGGTCACTTTTTATTTCTCCGAACACCGCAGTTTTACACATTCAATTTTTGGGGTGCTGACCTTGACTTCAGCGGTTTCATTGATACTGATCTGGGGATGGCAGCTGGCCGGTGCGGTGACAGTAATTGAAAATCATTACCTGCTGATGGCTATTCTGATTGCTCTTTTAAGCTTTTTATTCTTGAATAAGAAATTGCTGATGATTTTTCTTCCATTATTCTTCATCAGCCTCTTTGTATTTCCGACAATTGAGATTTCATATATTGGAATAGTTTTAAGCCTGTTTTTAGGACTGTTTTCCCATATTGTTCTTGACTCATTCACGCCTTCCGGAATCAAGATTTTTGCTCCAATATCATCTAAAAAGGTTTACAGAAACTTTGGATTAAGTATGATATTGCTTTTGGCTTGCATTTCACTGGTAATTCACATACCTGTCCTATATGTGTTGTTTGAGAGGTATGTTATCTAAAATAGTTTGCAGGTAAAGAATAATCCTGAATCCTTGACCCATAGACAGAATCGGGAAACAATATACAATACTGGCAGTTCAATCAATGGGCCGATTACAAGGGCGATTGATATTAGTTCGTGTCCGGGAAATGAATTTATTGCTATTGCAAGTGCTAACGGAGAATTTCGGGCCAGTGTTGTCATTGTTAGGCTGGCATATTCCTGGTAGGTGAAGTTGATTTTTTCTGAAAGCAATAAGTCGATTATCGTATTGGCCATGAAGAATATGATTAATGGTATGAATATCCCGATTACTGAGTCCAAATTTGTGAATAAAAGCTCTCCCTGACTTGCAAAGATGCAGAATACTGCAAGTGCCAAAAACCATATCTGCAGGTTTGTAAACACTTCACTTGCCTTTTCATTTAAATTATCATTTAAAATGAATTTCACAATCTGTGCTGCTATGAACGGTATTACAATAACGATTAACAGGGAATATGCTAGTTGTGAGTAGTCCATTGTGTTTGCACTTGAAAAGAATATCACAAGATATATCGGAAGCAATATGATTTGCAAAACCAGATTTATCGGCAGGATGGATAGGCTTAACGTTAAGTCTCCTTTTGCAAGTTTGGTGAATATCAGGTACCAATCGGTGCATGGGGTCAGTATCAGCATTAAAAATCCGATTAATACATCCACATTTCCCTTTAGAAATACTGATCCTAGAAAATAGCCGAAAAGTGGGGTCCATATAAAATTGATTATCAGGCTGGTTGATGTGAATTTGATGTTTTTAAAGCTGTCTTTTATTTCTTTTAATGGTACTTCAAGGAATAATCCGAATAACATTAGGCATAGGAATATGTTTATGAGGTATGCACTGTTTTGAGCTATTATTTCAATGTTTGAGAATATTAATCCTATGATTATTGCTGTAAATATTATTATAGGTTCGAGTTTTTCCACTAAATCCATATGCTCACATCTTTTTAGGCATAACTAAATTTGTATATTGTAATATATATAATTTCATAATTTGCATAATACTTTCTAAAACTCAATTTGAGTATTAATTAATTCTTATTTTTTCATTTTATTGAACAATTTTGTTCATTTGAATTTTTTTATAAATTTTTATATAGTTTAATCCGATTTTTAAATAATTTTTTTTTAAAAGCATACATTTATAATAAATAATCATGATAAATAATAATATTATTAACTAATGTCAATCTTGGCATTTAATAACTTAATGAAATGGAGCTTGTTTAATGTTTTTGACTAGAATTGGTTATGGAATTATTTTTTTCTTAGACCTTATTTATGAAATCATTAAATCAACAATAGATGTTGCATTTAATCGAATAATGGGGCGAAATATTGATCCTGTAATTGTTGATGTTGAAACAGTTTTAGAGAGGCCTGTTTCTCAGACAATTTTAGCAAACAGTATTTCATTAACTCCAGGAACCTTGTCTGTTGATTTGGACAGTGAAAATAACATTATCAAAGTAGCTGCTATTTCTCCAAGAAAACAAGAGGATATTATTCCTTTTGAACCTTACATAAAGAAAATGTTGGAATAATCAGCGTTTTCATAAAAAATCGAGTGAGATAGTATGGATATATTGTTTATAGCAAAAATTATTTTGGTTATTGCATTAATAATAATGATGCTGGCCGCCTTAAGAGCAAGCGCATACAAATCCACTTCAATGGGGCTTTTAGGAAGCTCTGTTGTCGTTGTTGCTTTTGCCGTTGCATTGCTCGTTGTTGGCGGATTATATAATATTCAATTTTATAGAGATATATCATTAGCTTTAATATTCTTTGGTTTTGTAGGTACTGTTGCCTTTGCAGTTGTTTTAGGAGGGGACGATAAATGATAGAATACATCCAATCAATCCTTCTAATCATCGCAGCAATATTGATTATAATATCTGCAGTAGGACTTATCAGCTTAGGTAAAAATACCAAAAATAAAGTTTATGCAAGAATCCACATTGTCGGATTGTTTGATATTGCATGTATAATAGCGATGATCGGTCTTGGCCAGTATCTCTTGGCAGGAATATACTTTATCCTAGCACCATTCACAGCACACGCAATAGCTAACGCTTATTGGAAAAAAGAAGATAGAGAAAATAATATGGATTTAATGACTGTTGAAGAAGAAGTAGATGAAAATCATCCATTCATTCACCCTAAAGAAAAAATCCTATCTTTAGAAAGTGAGAATTCAGAAAAACTCAAAGCGGATGACAGATTTTCAGTAACTACAATAGAAATAAATGAGGATGAGTAAGATGTTGGAATATATATTATGCATTATAACAGTTTTAAGTG
>Ga0256405_10011198_pt1 | contig 11542 bp, 8 predicted proteins | sample RumenRJG_02DNA_FD_189096 | JGI IMG/M metagenome (GOLD analysis project Ga0256405, IMG submission 189096) | Bovine rumen microbial communities from Lethbridge, Alberta, Canada - RJG_02 | ecosystem: Host-associated > Mammals > Digestive system > Stomach > Rumen | place: Canada: Alberta | collected...
CGCGGCGGGGGAGTTGGCGTAATGGCGCTGTGCCTTGGCGGCGTCGCTCCAGGGAGATCCAGCCTGCTGGAGACCACCGAAGGTCTTCCCGTCACCTTTGGGACCCATCTGGCCGGGAGTGTATGAATATTCGGTCAGACCACCGTTGTCCCAGTTGGGGAACCACATCTCCTCGGTCTCGTAGTACATGTATTTCTCATCGAATATTCCCGCGTGGGCGATGAAGCAGTCGTAGGTGTCCCCGTGGATGCCGGCCATGTAGTAAACGCTGAATCCGCCGTATGACGCGCCGCAGGCGGCGAGTTTGCCGACGTAGGGTTCCTTCTTCATCTCACGCGCGGCGCTCAAGTAGTCCTGCATGTTGAGGCCGATGTAGTCTCCGCTGATCTGCTCACACCATTCCTGTCCGAAAGCGGTCGTGCCGCGGCGGTTAGGCAGAATCACGATGTAGCCCTGGGAGGCCATCAGACGATAGTTCCAGCGGTAGCTCCATCCCTGGCTCAGAGTTCCCTGGGGACCGCCCAGGAATATCTCGATAGCGGGGTAAACTTTCGTGGAATCAAATTTCGGGGGATAGAGGACCCAAGTCAACATTTTCTTGCCATCAACAGTGGTGATCCATCTCTCCTGGATGTCGCAGGACTCAAGTTGGCCGATTATATGCCCGTTCTCATCGGAAATCCTTCCGAAAGAGCCGTCCTCTTCTTTCACGGCTACAAGCTCTGTAGGGAACTCCATGGAGGCATAGCTGGCGAGCAATGTCCCGTCCACGACAGCGAATGGTGAATTGAAATCGTACCAAGCGTCATTCGGAGTGATTCGCACGGGCTCCACGGCTATGTCGGTGTGAGCCTCAGCAGTTGAACTGCCGGTGACAGCATCTACCTTGTAAATGGCCTGGAGACCTTCAGTCAGAGCATTGAAATAGATATACTTCGAGTCTTCGGACCAGACCGGTCCTGCGGCGTTGTACTTGAAGTTGGCGGTCAACTCGCGGATGTCAGAGACTTTTACCTCCGTCTGTCCATCGGACTCGACAGGGTTGTCAACAGTGGCGACGAATAAGCGGGTCTTGTCGGCCTCGTAACCGTTGCGGGCCATGCTGATCCATGCGAGGGATTTCCCGTCCGGACTCCAGACAGGGTCGGTGTCATAACCTCCGTCCATAGGGATCCTTACGGTCTCACCGGTGACAATCTTGTAGATGTAGATCTCCGTGTCGGTGGAGAAAGCATATTCCCGTCCCGTGGCGACTTTCTTGCAAGAATATGCCACCATTTGTCCGTCGGGGCTCCAGGATACCTGGTCAAGACCTCCGAATGGCTCCAAAGGAAGCTCGTATTTGCCAGCGTCTTCTCCGAGAATATTCATGGAATTGTCTCCTGTGACCATTGTCCCCTCAGAAAGCGGGGCGACATAAGTCTGCTGGCGCTCTATCACCCAATGGTCCCAGTGGCGGTACATAAGATCCTCTGTGACATAGGCCTTGGCCTTGTCCAGTCCCTTGTCGAAGTCCTGGGGAGTCTTGACCGGCCCGGGAACCGTGCTGACGTAGAGTACCTGCGACTCGTCAGGGCTGATGGCGAACTCTCCCATGCCCTCTTTGACGTCGCTGAGGACCTTACCCTCACCGATGGCGGGATTGCCTCCGGTCACGGTGAAAGGAGCCTTGCGCAGCTGGCCTCCCTGAAGGTAAAAGATGGAATTACCATCATTGCTCCAGCGCGCGTTGGACACGCTTTTACCCTCTTTGGTGAGCTGGATCTTGTCTCCGAAAGACAGGCCGTTCTCATCCTTGGTGACTTCCTGGACGAAGAGGTTCCTGCAGGAGCGGTTGTCCTCGATCGAGGTGTAACTGACCCCATAGAGGATCCATCTCCCGTCGGGAGAAAGTTGGGGGTCTGAAAGCCTTCCTAAGGAAAGCAGGATCTCCGGGGTCATAACCCCGTTCTCGGCCTTGATTTCTGAAGGGCCGATGTAGGCGCCGTTTCCGGTCGGCTCTTTCTGAGCGCATCCCATGATCATCATAGCAGTTGCCGCCGCAATGGCGAATGACTTGGTTCTCATAATATTATCTATAATTATCTAATCCTTTTTCAAGCATTGACCTGACGGCCGAGCGAACACTCTCGGGCTCAAGTACCTCGACCCTTCCGGCCAGACGGCAGAACTCCATGAGCAGATTCTCGTCGGGAATCAGTCTCAGACGGAATATCCTGCCTCCGCCTTCCGCCGGGCCTTCCTCCTTTTGCGACCTGTGAAGCGGCAGGTCCCGTAGGTAGCGGGCCTCCTCGTCGGTCGCCTTCAGGCGCACTGTCTCACTTTTCTGGCCTTCTTTAGGGAAAAATATTCCGAAACTGTCGTGGAACAGGGCATCGACATCGAACCCTCTAGGCATCTTGAATGTCTTGTCCATCTCCTTGAGCGACACGATCCTGTCGAGCCCGTAAACTCGCCAGGCGCTCATGTCGTTATTGGGGACGACCGTGCCGTCCTTTATGGCCCTTTCCCTGCAATATGCCACAAGATACCAACGTCTCTCATGCTCCTTGACGGCGAAAGGCTGGATGTGTAGGGTGTCTGTCTGGGGTGAGTTGTATTTCCCGTATTCAATCTCAAGCTCCCTCCCGTCTTCCATGGCCTGCATTATTGAGGTCAGGTAAATCTGTCCTGATGGGACATCCTCGACGCTGACCCTCCCGGAGAGTCTCTCTTTACCAAGAGTGAGGAGGTTGCTGACTGTGAAGGTGTTGACCAGCCAGCCGACACTCTTGTCGTTGTCCATGACTTCGTCGCTATAAGGTATTGAGTACCTGTTAGTTCCTCTGTCGCAGACGATGTCAATCCCAAAGATCTCGGCTATGGCCAGGCGGTGGTTGTTGAATGTCCTCCTGGAATATGGCTGGTCGTACCGGCGCTCGTACTTGTCCGAAATATCGCGGAGCGTGAGACCCCGCTCCCCGGAAGCGGAGAGCGTCTGGATCAGCCAGATATATTTTCCAATAAGCTCGGAGACCATGAATCTGTTCTACTCGTTCAGGCTTGGTATCTGGACCGCCGGCCATCCGTAGTCCTTGTAGTACTTCACGGCCAGGTTGTTCTTTCTGACGAATTCCGCTATAGCCGACTTCCGTATTTCCTCACGGGCCTCGTTGTCGGAATATGCTTTCTGGAATTCCTCGAACCTGTCGCCGAAAATGGCTTTGGCTGTCGGCAGATATTCACTACCGTCGCCCACCGCATCGAATCCGGCCACGGAAAACTGTCCTTCGGAGTCCTTCTTGATATGCATCTTTCCCGCATGGTTGCCGCCTGAGACGAATAAAAGGCTATCGCCAGAGACATTGAAGTTCTCTACCCAGAAGTCACCCCAGACCTGGATATCTTCCGCTGAGCTGTCATCAATAGAACAGTAATCAGAATACGGGATGGTGACTTCGCCGGTGGCATATCCTTTCCCGATAACATCGGTCAGGTACTTGCTGATGGCTCCGTGATACTGATCAGTGACTGATTCGGAGACTGGTTCGGTGGCTGATTCAGCGACGTTGTTTTTCTGCCTGTTCCCACAGGAAGTGAAAAGAATGCCCAGTAGAGCCATGGGCAGCAGAATTCTGGTCAAGAATCTCATGTCAATGATGAAATGTCGGTTATCGCTTGTCTATGTTTTTCAGAATGTATTTTCTTCCGCCAAGGCCTATTTTCTCAGCATGTTCGAGAATGTGGAGGCCGTGCTGGCGGTTGATCCTTTGCTGGAGAGGCGAGGCGGTGTCGCCTTCAGTGTCCTTGTGGTTGAAAACCAAATCGATGCAAGCCTGGTCAAGGGCCACGGGATCCGTCGACGCGAGGATTCCGATGTCTTTCATGCGGGGCTTGTCAGGATTGCCGTCGCAGTCGCAGTCCACCGACATGTTGTTCATCACATCGATGTAAATGATATTCCTGCCGTCAGCTTTGAAATAGTCATGGACCGCCTGCGCCGCGGCGGCCATAGACTCGAGGAATCCGTCCTGATCGTCATCCAGCCACTTTGTGGTGGTACGCCCGGCTGAATGGATGTAAAGCTTTCCGGCGGAAGATGCGAAACCTATGCTCTGGTTTTTCAGGACTCCACCGAATCCACCCATCGCATGGCCTTTGAAATGGGCGAGATTGATAACGAAGTCGTAGTTCTTTATATGGCTTCCGACTATGTCGTATTGGATGTGTGACTTGTCCTTCACCGGGATCTGGATGTCTTCCTCAGCGTCCATTATGTCCACGGGGGCAACAGCCTCGAAGCCGCGTTCCTTGATGGCCTTGCGGTGGGCCTCAGTGGTAGCCCTGCTGCCTCCATAGGCTGTATTGCACTCCACAAGCGTCCCGTTCACCTCATGGACAAGATCGGCGATCAGCTCGGGACGGAGGTGGTTGCTCTTTGAAGACTCTCCGGTTGATATCTTGACAGCAACCCTGCCTTCAGGTTTCACTCCCAAAGCCTTGTATATTTCGACGAGTCCTTTTGGGCTTATGTCGGACGTGAAATAGACAGTCGCACCTTCTTTCGAGTCTCCGAATCCGGTGTTTACTTGCTGTACATTCTTGGTGCCGGAACAGGAGCAAATCAGGATCGCAACGGAAATAAGTGAGAATAAAAAGGTTCTGCGTCTCATTGTTGTTTGGGTTGTTTTGTGATTATCCGCAAATTTAGTTAAAAATATCGAAGGATAAATTGTTGATAAAAAAAACGCTTACCGCTTTATATTAAACCTAAAAGCATGTAAATTCGCGATATGATCATGACTATATTCAAGCTGCTCGGCTCGATCGCCCTCCTTATGTATGGAATGAAGGTGATGAGCGAGGCCCTGCAGAAGATGGCCGGCCCCGGCCTTCGCCACATCCTCGGGGCGATGACTACCAACCGTTTCACCGGAGTGCTGACTGGAATGCTCGTCTGTGTGGCCGTGCAATCCTCCGCCGCGACAACCGTCATGACCGTGTCGTTCGTCAACGCGGCCCTCCTGACGCTATCCCAAGCGATCTCAGTCATAATGGGAGCGAATATCGGCACGACTCTGTCCGCTTGGATAATGTCCGCCGGCTTCTCGTTCAATATCACGAATCTCGTGTGGCCGGTGTTCCTTGTGGCTGTGATCCTGATCAATTCAAGAAAGCATCGTTACCTCGGGGATTTCCTTTTCGGACTATCTTTCCTTTTCTTCGCGCTCGGCACCTTGAATGTGACCGGCAGGGAGATGGACCTGGCGCACAATGAAGGCGTAGTCAATTTCTTTGCGTCGTTTGACTCAGGCAGTTATCTGACGATCCTGCTCTTCCTGGTGATAGGCGGCATCCTCACGGTCATCGCCCAGTCATCTGCCGCGTTGATGGCCATAACCATGGTCCTTTGCACCTCCGGGGTCCTCACAATCTACCAGGGCATCGCCCTTGTGATGGGTGAGAATATAGGTACGACCGTGACGGCCAATGTGGCGGCTCTCTCGGCCAACTCGCAGGCCCGCAGGGCGGCCCTTGCCCACCTTCTGTTCAATGTGTTCGGAGTCCTTTGGGTACTGTGCCTTTTCTATCCTTTCGTCAACGCGGCCTGCTCGATTGTCGGGGTTGATCCTCATGCGGAGTCCCAGAGCGCGGCCAGGCTCTCGTTCGTGCTCGCCACCTTCCATACGATGTTCAACGTGACGAACACGGCTATCCTGATCTGGTTCATTCCCCAGCTTGAGAAGATCGTGACATATCTGATTCCCCAGAAGACAGCCGACGAGGATTTCCGTCTCCAGTACATCCAGAGCGGTATCATGAAGACCCCGGAAATCTCTGTCCTGCAGGCCCAGAAGGAGACCAGCCTCTTCGCTGAGAGGATGAGGCAGATGTTCGCCCTTGTACGGGAACTGTATGATGAGAATGACGAGGCGGCCTTCGAGAAAAAGACCGCCAGGATCAGGGAGATGGAGCAGATGTCCGACCGTCTCGAGAGCGAGATCGGGAGTTATCTCGCACAAGTCTCCACTGCCCATTTGAGCGACGAGACAAAGAGGAAGATCAGGGCCATGCTCCGTACTGTGAGTGAGCTTGAGAGTATTGGCGACAGCTGCCTCAACCTCTCCCGCATGATCGAGCGGCGCCATAAGGAGAAGGAGCATTTTCTCCCCGAGCAGGAAGAGGGTATCTCGGCGATGTTCGATCTGTTGGACAAGGCTTTTGACAATATGGTGAAAGTGCTCGATGGTGAGGGAGATCCCGACATTTCCTGGACTGTTGAGAATGACATTGACTCGATGCGCGACAGGCTCCGTTCCCAGAACACCATCGATGTGGATTCCGGCAAGTATTCCTTCGCGTTGGGTACAATCTTCGTTGACATCGTGAGGGAGTGTGAGAAGTGCGGCGACTATGTGATCAATGCCGTTGAGGCGAAGATGGGAAAGAGGGAGGACGCCGACAACTTCGGCGCCCTGGAAATCGACCACCAGCGCAAGACAGCGACTCTGTACGGTAATCCGATCGACCTTTCCAAAACCGAGTTTGAACTTTTGAGCCTTCTCGTGTCGAACCCGGGAAGGGTTTTCTCAAAAGAGGAACTTCTGGAGTCCGTGTGGCCCAAGGATGAGCCCGCGGGGATAAAGGCCGTGGACAACGGTATCAAGGATATCCGCGCCAAGTTGGGCGACGTGGCTGGCCATATCACCTTGAAACCAGGTTTCGGTTATTATTTCGAATAAACCATTAAACCGCATAATTAATGTTCACTGAAGAAGATATCGCCCAGATTGAAGGGCGGGGTGCCAGCCTGGAGACTGTCCAAGCGCAGGTCGAGCGTTTCAAGAAAGGATTTCCCTGGATGAAAATTGTCGCTCCCGCGACACCCGGCAATGGAATCAAGGTTCTATCTGAAGAAGATGCCCGGGAGTCGGTTGATTATTACCGGCGGGCCTCCTTCGAGGGTAGCTGCAAATTCGTGCCCGCATCAGGAGCCGCCTCAAGGATGTTCAAGGACATGTTCTCCGGACTGGAGAAGCTCAAGGCGGGAGAGGATCTTCCCGCAGACGCTCCGGGGGCGAAGCTAGCCGCGAGGATAAAGGATTTCGCCTTCTACGACGAGGCTGTTTTCGGGGAACCGGATGACAGCAGGGCGTACAGGCTCAAAGCGCTGACCAAACTTTTGTCCGATGAGGGTCTCGCATATGGCTCCAAGCCGAAAGGGGTCTTGAAGTTCCACCGTTATCCCTCTGAGGTCCGCACGGCTATCGCCGAGCATCTTGTCGAGGCCCAGGAATACATGCGTGTTACCGATCCGTTCACTGAGGAGGACACCTGCAAACTTGTCGTCACGATCTCCCCGGAGCACAGGGAACTTTTCGAAAAAGCTGTCGCTGAGGTGGTTCCGGAATATGAGAAACGCTATGGAGTCCATTATGACATCACGTTCACCTATCAGGACAAAGCCACCGACACGATAGCGGTCGATATGGACGGGAATCCGTTCAGGACCTCAGAAGGTGAGCTTTTGTTCCGTCCCGCTGGGCATGGAGCCTTGATCCACAACTTGAACAAGGTTGAAGAGGAGTTGGTGTCAATAAAGAATATCGACAATGTTTCCCATGAGAAATATCTCGGTGAGACCTCTTTCTACAAACAGGTCCTCATGGGTGAGGCTCTCAATTTGAGGGACGAGATAGTCTTGTTCATCAGAAGGCTGAACGCCGCCCCTTCAGAAGAGATTTGCGATAAGATTGAGGATTTCCTCAGCACTGTCCTTTGTGTCAAGGTTCCTAAAGTCAGCAATTTGGAAGAAAGGGTGACATTACTGCGTTCGAAACTGAATCGTCCGATCCGTGTCTGCGGAATGGTCCGCAACGAAGGGGAACCCGGGGGAGGCCCGTATATCGTTGAAGGGAAGGACGGCTGCACATCGCTCCAGATCCTTGAAAGTGTCCAGATCAACAAAGATGATCCGGAAGCCCTCGCGGCTATGTCAGGGGCAACCCACTTCAATCCGGTTGACATAATCTGCCTGCTTAGGGACTGCAGGGGCAATAAGTTCGATCTCCTTTCCTACGTTGACCAGGAGGCCGGTTTCATTAGCCAGAAAAGTTATCAGGGTAGGGAACTCAAAGCGCTCGAGCTTCCCGGACTGTGGAACGGGGCGATGAGCGACTGGAACACCCTTTTCGTGGAGGTTCCGATCGAGACTTTCAATCCTGTCAAAGTGGTTCTGGACCTGCTGCGTCCTGCGCACCAGGGCTAGGGGCTCAGAACAAGCCTTTAATAAGGAACCATAGTACCGGCACAAGGAGCGCCGGTAGATAATTCAGTGTCTTGCAGTCTTTTATCTCGAGAATAGACAAGCCCGAGGAAATGATCAGCACACCTCCCACTATCGCGAGCTCGTTGACAAGCGTACCCTGAAGAAGGGGACTCGAGGCGGCGAGGGTCGCTATGAGGTAGAACATGCCCTGCCATAGAAACAGGATCGGAGCGGCGAGGATTATGCCTATGCCATAAGTTGTGGCGAAGACCATCGATGTCACAAGGTCCAGAGTGGAGTTTGTGAAAAGGAACGTGTTGTCTCCCTGTAAAGCGCTCAGCACAGGTCCCACTATCGAGAATGTGCCGACGCAGAAAAGAAGGCAGGCCGAGATCAGTCCGCTGGCGAAAGACTCGCCTCCGAATCTCGAGACCAGTCTTTTAGTCCTCCCGTCAATGTCCAGGGCGGTTCCGACGACTCCGCCGATAGCGAGGCTCAAGATGCAAAGCACGGGGAACTCGCTTTTGGGCATATTCTGGACAAACGAGTTGGCCCCCAGCGCCAGTGAGGCGAGGCCCATGGCGGTGAAAAGGGTCTTGCGGTATTTCTCACCGAGACCCTTTCTGAAAAGCGTCCCGACCAGTGTCCCGGTGATTATGCATGCGGTGTTGACGATAGTCCCGATCATGAGGGCAATATAACGATTTTATTGCTTATTCCGGAATCCTGTACCTATCACCGCTGTCCCTGGCCATGGCGTCGTAGAAGTCCTGGCTATATCCTCCCGGCTGGTCGTTATACTTCACGACTATCTCTTTCCAGAGATTCTCCCAGCGGGACATCATCTTGCCGGTGTAGGCGGCGGTTTTCGAGGTCAGGAATGTGATCCTGTCCAAAGGCGTCATCCCTTCCGCCATCGAGGCTACCTCATCCTGCTCGGAGGCATAGAAGTCCTCGAGCTCTTTTTGGGCGGCTTTTAGGTCTCCGATCATTGCGTTGTACCTTGGATAAATGAAGTTGGAGACCATGTTGCACATCCAGTAAGCCCCTTCCAGGTTGAACACGTCGCTTTTGTTATTCTCCTCCCGGAAAGCTACGGGGATCTCCCTCTCGCAACAATACACGGGGACGTAAGCGACCATGTCGGCGTCGTCGCAGCCGAACCACATCAGTCCTCCGACCTCATCGGGAAGCCATCCCCTCAGTTGGGAGATCATGGTGAATCCGGCTTGCGGAGAGGCTATCGGCCTCTCCCTGAAGTATTTCTGACCGCTCGACTCGAAAGTTTTCGCCCTTGGCCTGATGGGCATTCCCCATGGCCCTGCTCCAAGATCCTTGGTCATGTCAAGGGGCGTTCCCTCGTAGTGATCACGCATATCGCTCATAACATCCCTGACAGAGAGTTTCGAGTCAGGTTTTATCCAAAGCGGGAGATGGTCGATCTGGTCGAACTTGCCGTCCAGGTAGGGGAGATATTTGTCCATTTCGGCAGGGTCGGTGTGGTGGCGGAAGAAACTCCAGACACGGGCATCGCACTGCCTGACCCCGAGGAAAGTGATGGGGCAGTAAGCGTCCCTGAAACTGAAATCAGCGTCCTTGCCGGAGAAAAAACCCATCTCACGGGCGAAGGAAACGACATCGCTTGAATAGATACTCTGTCCTTCCACTTCTTGGAATAGGGAATTCTTCCGGACTTTAGCAACTTGGGGGAACTGCCTGATCCTGCTGATGTTGGCGTGGGCGCTCACGCAGTCGTCAGGGATTCTGACGGCCACCCATACGGCTCCCTTGCGCCCTGGCCCCTTGCCGACGATCTCCATGATCCAGGCCTCGTCCTTGTCGCAGACCGTGAAGGTCTCTCCCTTGTCGTTGTAGCCGTACTTGTCCATCAACTCTCCCATGGTCCTGATAGCCTCCCTTGCGGAAGAGCAGCGCTGGAGCGCGAGCTGTATGACATTGTCGTAGGCCAGGATCCCTTCCGGGTTGACCAGCTCGGGGCGGCCGCCAAATGTGGTCTCGACTATGCAGAGCTGTTTCTCGTTGATGTAGCCGATGACGTTGTAGGTGTATTCCACCTGATCCACATATCCCTTTATCTCAGCCGGGTGCCAGAAGGAGCGGATGGGGATTTTCTCACCTTCCGGATGTCTTCCGGCGGGGGAGTGGGTGAGCCATCCTGAATACCCGAAGGTGTCGCAGTTGTAGGTGCAGATGACCGAGCCGTCCGCAGAGGCCGCTTTCCCGACGATAATGTTCGTGCAGGCCTTGCCGCTCGGCATCGCAAACAGCGCCAGAGCCAATGTCAGAACGACTTTGGATAAAGGGAAACGGTTCATATTCAAGGTTTTATTTATCGCTTGTGATCTGGCAGTCGCCGGGGGCCTTAATGTTCTCGTCGATGATGATCTCACCTACGCTGCCGACATGGATATGTCCCGAACGAGGATTCTTTATGGAAACGACATGTCCCTTGACGGTCGCCTCGACGTCGGAATATTCAAAGGCCAGATCGCAGTCCGATCCGAAAGTGCAGTCTTCCATGACAAGACCCTCGCAGTAGCAAAGCGGCTGGGTCTCAGTGATGTGGCAACGGACCAGCTTGAGGTTCTTGGAATACCAGGCGAGATACTCACCATTGATGACTGAGTCATATACTTCCACATTCTCGGCCTCCCAGAAGGAGTCCTTGGAGTTGAGCACGCAGTTCTTGATCACCACGTTCTTGGCGTACTGGAAGCCGTAATTGCCCTGGAGCTTGACATTCTCGAGGACGATGTTCTCGCAGTGCATGAAGACATAGTCGGCCCTCTCGATAACGCAGTCCTTAACGTCTATGTTTGAGCAGTCCCAGAACGTCTCGCTTCCTCCGGGAATCCAGCAATTCCTCATCTTGATGCCGTCCATCCTGCGGAAAGTCTTGGGAGCGTCGATGACGGTGTCGTAAAGTTCCCCGTTCCTGGAATACCACAAACCTGAGCGTGCGCCCACGGTCAGGATGCTGTCCTTCACCACGAATCCGTCGCACTCCCAGAGGGGATATTTACCCTCGAAACGGCATTTGACGCAGGTGATGTTGGCGGTCTCTTTAAGGCCGGACTCTCCGGGGCGGATGATCACATCCTCCAGGTACAGGTCTTTCTTGCGGTATAGCGGCCTCTCGCCGCCGAATTCTTGTCCGATGATTTTTTCCATTATTTGTTCGTAATATTATACTTCAATTTATATTTCAGCGTATTCCAATTCCTCACGTTCTTTCCCTGTCACCCTGTGCTTCATCCACTTTTCGCCGCGAAG
>Ga0256405_10011199_pt1 | contig 11541 bp, 4 predicted proteins | sample RumenRJG_02DNA_FD_189096 | JGI IMG/M metagenome (GOLD analysis project Ga0256405, IMG submission 189096) | Bovine rumen microbial communities from Lethbridge, Alberta, Canada - RJG_02 | ecosystem: Host-associated > Mammals > Digestive system > Stomach > Rumen | place: Canada: Alberta | collected...
TCGTGCGCGGTGCGCGAGACGCCTGCGTCCGCGGTGCGCGCGCGTTCATTGAAGGCTTCCAGGACCGCCTCGTCATGGGGCAGGCCCCGTTCCTCAAAGCGGCTGATAGCCGTCATCATTTTCTGGTAATCATTCGGGACGATCTTCTTGAAATCCGGGATCCATCGGTCCAGATCCGAAAGGATCTCCGCCGCGAAGGCAGATCCGGTCTCCCGTACATAATCCTCAAGGATCCCCTTCAGCTCAGCGACATCGTATTTCTCCGTCACTTCTTCAAGAGAGGCCATGTCCTTGTTCATCCTGAGGTACAGCGTGTGCTCCCGGTCCAGGACGTAGGCAATACCGCCGCTCATGCCGGCGGCGAAGTTCTTGCCGGTCATGCCCAGGATCACCGCGCGGCCGCCGGTCATGTACTCCAGGCCGTGGTCTCCGCAGCCCTCCGCCACCGCCAGCGCCCCGGAATTCCGGACGCAGAAGCGCTCTCCGGCGACGCCGCAGACATAGGCTTTGCCGGATGTGGCACCGTACAGGGCCACGTTTCCGAGGATGATATTGTCGTGGGCGGTGTATCCCGCGTCATCCGGCGGGGTGATCACCAGCTTTCCTCCGGAAAGCCCCTTTCCGAAGCCGTCATTCGCATCGCCCTTCAGGCGGATCGTCAGTCCCTTCGGGATAAAGGCTCCGAAGGACTGTCCTCCGCCGCCGGTGCATTCCACCGTGACCGTGTCCTCCGGCAGCCGGTCTCCGTACCGTCTTGTGATCTCGCTGCCCAGGATGGTGCCGAAGGTGCGGTCGATGCTGGAGACCTCGGCCTTGATCCGGATCTTCCGGGATCCGCTGCCCTTCTTCCCGCTGTCCTCAGCCTCCAGACTGTCCAGGGCCGGCAGCAGCAGCTTTTCGTCCTTGGTGCGCTCCAGATGGAAGTCATAGACCTTTTCCGGGCAGAAGTGAGTCCCCTCATGAGAGACATATTTCCGGTCCAGGATCCTCGAAAGATCCGCCAGACTGCTCTGCGGCACCGGAAGGACGTCCTTCCGCTTCAGGCAGTCCGTGCGGCCCACCATCTCCTCCAGCGTGCGGAAGCCAAGGGAAGCCATGATCTCCCGGAGTTCCTGCGCGATAAAGCGCATGAAGTTCATGATGTGCTCCGGCTTTCCCTTGAACCGCTTTCTCAGGGTCTCGTTCTGGGTAGCAATGCCCGCCGGGCAGGTGTCCTTCGAGCAGACACGCATCATCATGCAGCCCATGCAGACCAGCGGCGCGGTGGCAAAGCCGAATTCCTCGGCCCCCAGCATGGCGGCAATAGCCACGTCCCTGCCGCTCATCAGCTTGCCGTCCGTCTCCAGGATGACCCTCTCCCGGAGGCCGTTCTCGATAAGTGTCTGGTGTGTCTCACTGATTCCCAGCTCCCAGGGAAGTCCTGCGTGGTGGATGGAGGAGTGCGGCGCCGCGCCGGTGCCTCCGTCATATCCGCAGATCAGGATCACCTGGGCCCCTGCCTTGGCCACGCCGGAAGCAATGGTCCCGACACCGGCCTCGGAGGCAAGCTTCACGGAGATCCGTGCATCCCTGTTCGCGTTCTTTAAGTCGTAGATCAGCTGAGCCAGATCCTCGATGGAATAGATATCGTGGTGCGGCGGCGGGGAGATCAGCGACACGCCCGGGGTCGAAAACCGGGTCGCCGCGACCCAGGGATAGATCTTCTTCCCGGGCAGATGGCCGCCTTCGCCGGGCTTCGCGCCCTGGGCCATCTTGATCTGGATCTCCAGTGCGCTGTTCAAGTAGGCACTCGTCACGCCGAAGCGGCCGGAAGCCACCTGCTTCACCGCGCTGTTCCAGATGGTGCCGAAGCGGTCCTCCGCTTCTCCGCCCTCGCCGGTGTTGGATTTTCCTCCCAGAGTGTTCATGGCCTCCGCCATGGTCCGGTGGGCCTCCTCGGAGATGGAGCCGTAGGACATGGCTCCGGTCTGGAACCGCTTCACCAGGCTGTCCACGCTCTCCACCTCGTCGATGGGCACCGGTTCCCCGGCAGGCACGAACTGCAGAAGCGCCCGCAGCGTGTGGGGTCTGCCCGCATCGTCCACCATGGCGGTGTACTGCCTGAATTTCTCATAGCTGTTTTCCCGCACCGCCTGCTGGAGAAGAATGATGGTCTCCGGCCGGTACAGGTGGTCTTCCTTCTCGTCCCCGCTCCGCAGCGCGTGGAAGCCGCTGGAATCGAGGGTCGTATCCACCGTCAGGCCCAGGGGATCGAAGGCATGGTCATGCCGGGACGCGATATTTTCGCTGATCTCCTTCAGGCCGATGCCGCCGACGCGGCTGATGGTCCCGGTGAAATACTTGTCGATGAGCTCTTTTCCGAGACCGATGGCTTCGAAGATCCTGGCCGACTGATAGGACTGGATCGTGGAGATCCCCATCTTCGCCGCGGTCTTCACGACGCCGCCCAGCAGCGCCTTGTTGTAATCCGCGATGGCAGTGTGGTAATCCTTGTCCATGAGACCGAGGTCGATGAGCTCGGAAATGCATTCGTGGGCCAGGTATGGGTTCACGGCCCGCACGCCGAAGCCCAGAAGAGCCGCGATCTGATGCACGTCCCTGGGTTCGCCGCTCTCCAGGATCAGGGACACCGCCGTCCGCTTCCGGGTCTGCACCAGGTGCTGCTCCACGGAAGATACCGCCAGCAGCGACGGGATCGGCACATGGTTCTCGTCCACGCCACGGTCCGAGAGAATAATGATGTTGGCGCCCTCGGCCGCGGCCCGGTCCACGGAAATGTTGAGCTGGGTCAGGGCCTTCTCCAGGGAAGTGTTCTTGTAGAACAGAAGCGGGATGACCCGCGCCCGGAGATCCTTCCGGTCCAGAGCCTTGATGGCCAGAAGCTCTACCCCGGTCAGGATCGGCGAATCCAGCTCCAGAACACCGCAGTTCCCGCCCTTTTCCTCAAGAAGATTTCCGTCGGAGCCAAGGTAGACCGTGGTGTCCGTCACCACCTTCTCCCGGAGGGAATCGATGGGCGGGTTCGTGACCTGTGCGAACATCTGCTTGAAATAGTTGAACAGCGGCTGATGGTGCTCAGACAGCATGGCGATGGGGACGTCATGGCCCATGGACCCGGTGGGCTCGACCCCGTTCTCCGCCATGGGAAGGATCATGTTCAGGACGTCCTCGTAGCTGTAGCCGAAGACCTTGTAGAGGCGGTCGCGCATGGCCTGGGTGTGGACCGGGATCTTCCGGTTCGGCACCGGCAGATCCTTCATCTGCACCAGATAGCGGTCCAGCCATTCCCCGTAGGGGTGGCGCCCCGCGTAGCGCTCCTTGCACTCCTCGTCGGAGATGATGCGCTTCTGCTTCGTATCCACCAGAAGGAGCCTGCCGGGCTCCAGCCTGGACTTCTTGACGATGTGCTTCGGGTCAATGTCCAGGACGCCGACCTCGGACGCGAGGATCAGGCGCCCCGTGTCCGTCACATAGTAGCGGGAGGGCCGGAGTCCGTTCCGGTCCAGGGTAGCTCCCACCAGCTCGCCGTCGGTGAAAAGAATGGCCGCCGGGCCGTCCCAGGGTTCCATCATGGTGGCATAGTAGTGATAGAAATCCTTCTTTTTCTGAGACATGAAGCCGTTGTGCTTCCAGGGCTCCGGGATCAGCACCATCATGGCCAGCGGAAGGTCCATCCCGTTCATGGTCAGGAATTCCAGGGTGTTGTCCAGCATGGCGGAATCCGACCCTTCCCCCGCGATGACCGGGCAGATCCGGTCCATGTCCGCCTCCAGCACCGAAGAGTGCATCGTCTCCTCACGGGCAAGCATGCGGTCGATGTTGCCGCGGATCGTGTTGATCTCTCCGTTGTGTGCCAGCATCCGGTAGGGATGCGCCCGCTCCCAGGAGGGCGTCGTGTTGGTGGAGAAGCGGGAATGGACCACCGCGATGGCCGTGCGGTAATCGTGATCCTGCAGATCCGGATAGAACTGCCGGAGCTGTCCCACCAGGAACATGCCCTTGTAGACGATGGTCCGGGAGGAAAGAGAACAGATGTAGGTGTCCTCCGAGCTCTGCTCAAACTCCCGCCGGATCACGAAAAGCCGCCGGTCAAAGGCCAGCCCCTTTTCCAGAGTCTTCGGCCGGCCGATAAAGCACTGGCAGATGTACGGCATACAGTCCACTGCCCGCTTTCCCAGGATCTCCGGATGCACCGGGACCTTTCTCCAGCCCAGGAAGGGGAGTCCCTCCTTCTCTGCGATCACCTGCATCATCCGCATGGCAAAGGTTCTCTTCATGGTGTCCTGCGGCAGATAAAACATGCCGACGCCGTAGTCCCCGGCACCGCCGAGGCGGATCCCCTCCTGCTCCGCCGCCTTACTGAAAAAGCTGTGGGAGACCTGCAGCAGAATGCCGACGCCGTCGCCGACGGTGCCGGACGCGTCTTTTCCTGCACGGTGTTCCAGCTTTTCCACGATTTTCAGCGCGTCATCCAGGACGCCGTATTCCTGCGTCCCGTCGATATTTACGATCGTGCCGATCCCGCAGGCGTCCCTCTCCCGAAGGATCGCCTCCATGTCCGGTATCTTCTGCCCCATCTGTATTCCCCCGTATTCTTTTTCTGTTTGCGGAAACCGGGGCTCTGCCTCTGGCAGCGCCCCGGATCTGCGTGTTCAGGACTCTCCTGTGAGTCAAGTGTCGTTACAGTGTCGAGAACAGGATCTTCCCGTAGGTCGGGTACGGCAGGTACCGGTCCGGGATCAGGGTCTCGGCGTGATCGACATGCTCCCGGAGTCCGACCATGTCGGAGAGGACCTCCGCCTCATAGATCGAGGCGCGCTCCAGCTCGTCCTCCGCTTCCTCTGCCTTCTTCGTGTCCGCCGCCAGCTTTGCGAGGCCTTCGCAGATCTTTGCCGCGTCCGCGTCCAGCTCTGTCAGAAGCTTCTCCTCCGCCGTGCAGGCCAGGGACGGAAGCAGGGCCTTCCGGGCGCCCAGCACCTCCGAGAGATCCTTCACATAAGCGATCATTCCGTCCGCGAAATCCTTCCGGACCATCTCCTGCAGGGTCAGGGACTCAATGTGGATCGCCTTGGAATAGTTCTCGAGGACGATCTCGTAGCGGGACAGAAGCTCTTCCTTCGTGAGGATGTGATGCTTCGTGAAGAGACGCACGCTCTTTTCGGAGATCCAGCGCGGCATCGCGTCCGGCAGGGACTTCAGGTTGTCGAGGCCGCGGCTCTCCGCTTCCTTCACCCACTCATCCGTGTAACCGTTCCCGTTGAAGAGGACCTTCTTGTGCTCAGTCAGCATCTTCCGCAGCAGCTCCTTCAGTGCGTCGGAGAGCTCCTCCTGCGGGACTCCCTTCAGTTCGTCGTACATGTCGGAAAGGATATCCGCCACTGCGGTGTTGAGGACGATGTTGGGGTTCGCCACAGAGAGGGCGGAACCCGGCATGCGGAACTCGAACTTGTTTCCGGTGAAGGCAAAGGGCGAGGTGCGGTTCCGGTCCGTGGTGTCCCGCATGAAGTGCGGCAGCACCAGGGCGCCGGTCTCCATCTGCTTCTTGCCTGCCCCGTCGAAGAATTCCCCTTTTTCCATCGCGTCCAGGACCCTTGTAAGATCCTCGCCCAGGAAGATGGAGACGATGGCCGGCGGCGCCTCATTCGCGCCGAGACGGTGGTCGTTTCCGGCTGTCGCGACGGAGACCCGCAGGAGATCCGCGTACTTGTCCACCGCTGCGATCACCGCGATCAGGAAGGTCAGGAAACGCAGGTTCTCGCCCGGATGCCTGCCGGGATCCATCAGGTTGATGCCGGTGTTGGTCTGGATCGACCAGTTGTTGTGCTTTCCGGAACCGTTGATTCCCTCGAAGGGCTTTTCATGAAGCAGGCAGGCAAAACCGTGGCGGTCCGCCACCTTCTTCATCATCTCCATGGTCAGCTGGTTGTGGTCCGCTGCCACGTTCGCAGTCTCATAGACCGGCGCCAGTTCGTGCTGTGCCGGCGCGACCTCGTTGTGCTTGGTCTTCGCCGGAATTCCCAGCTTCCAGAGCTCCATATCCAGGTCGTGCATGAAGGCGGCGACCTTCGGCTTCAGGACTCCGAAATAATGGTCCTCCATCTCCTGGCCCTTCGGCGCGTTTGCCCCGAGGAGTGTTCTGCCGCAGAGCAGAAGATCCTTTCTCTGAAGGAAAAGCTCCTTGTCGATCAGGAAGTACTCCTGCTCGGAGCCGATGGTCGCGGTGACCCTGGTCACATCCTTCTCGCCTATCAGCTGCAGAAGCTTCACCGCCTCTGTGCTCAGCGCCTGCATGGAGCGGAGCAGCGGCGTCTTCTTATCCAGTGCCTCTCCGCCGTAAGACAGGAAAGCTGTGGGAATGTACAGCGAACCGTCCTTGATGAACGCGGGCGAGGACGGATCCCACGCGGTGTACCCGCGGGCCTCAAAGGTGGCGCGCAGACCGCCGGAGGGGAAGCTGGACGCGTCCGGCTCGCCCTTCACCAGCTCCTTTCCGGAAAACTCCATCAGGATCCCGCCGTTCTCCTCCGGGGAGATGAAGCTGTCATGCTTCTCCGCGGTCAGACCGGTCATCGGCTGGAACCAGTGCGTGAAGTGGGTGGCACCGTTCTCGACAGCCCATTCCTTCATGGCCGCCGCGACCGCATTCGCCACATCGAGCTCCAGGTGCGTTCCGTTCTGGATGGTCTTGCGAACTGCACGGTAGATATCCTTCGGGAGGCGGTCCTTCATGACCTTGTCGTTAAAAACCAGACTTCCGTAGATTTCGGGGATCGGAATCGCTTTTTCCATAATGCTGCCTCCTTTTCTTGCAGAAAGGCGCTCTGACGGCCGAAGCCCTCAGAGCGCCCTTGCTCTTTTGCGAAAATTCTGCCATAGATCGTTATTCCTGTCTAATACCCAAAGCGGACGGCCGGTCATACCAACAAAGTATGGCCGGGAACCCCCCGGATTTCTTGACCCGATAATAAGGAAATGTGATAATGTCCGCATCAGCAAAGGGGCTGCCGGAAGGCAGTCCCTGCGCATTTTTTCCTGCCGGAGCTGATTCCGGCGGGCGCGTACTTCCTCCGCGGAGGTGCGTGCGATTCCTGAATACTGGAGGTGCGTCATGTGTACAGTTCTTGGATACTGCGGAAAGAGCGGAAGCCCTGAGACATGCCGGGGCATGCTTGAGATCGCCGGTTCCAGAGGTCCGGATCAGACAGGACTTCTGCAGATCGGAAACGGGACCCTCGGTTTTGACCGCCTTGCGATCATGGGACTGACGGAGCACGGCATGCAGCCGTTCCTTTTAAATAACAATGCCTGCGTCTGCAACGGAGAGATCTACGGCTTCCGCCCGCTGAAGGAATACCTCTCCTCCATCGGGTACCGCTTTGAAAGCGAAAGCGACTGCGAGATCCTTCTCCCGCTGTACGATCGTCTTGGCGTCTCCATGTTCGCGTTCCTGGACGCGGAATTCGCCTGCATCATCTACGATGCCGCCGAGGATACCTTCATCGCAGCCCGGGATCCCATCGGCATCCGCCCCCTCTATTACGGATACGATGCCGCCGGCACCCTGGTCTTCGCCTCCGAGCCGAAGATGCTTACCGGCACCTGTGAGACCATCATGCCCTTCCCGCCTGGTCACTACTATAAGAACGGCGAGTTCGTCTGCTACCACGATCCTTCCCGCGTTGACAAATACAGCAGCGACGGCATGGATGAAATCGCGAAGAACATCCACGACCTTCTGCTGAAAGGAATCGAAAAACGCCTGGACGCCGACGCGCCGTTAGGCTTCCTGCTCTCCGGCGGCCTTGATTCCTCTCTGGTGTGCGGTGCCGCAGCGAAGCTTCTGGACCGCCCACTGGAGACCTTCTCCATCGGCATGGATGTGGACGCCATCGACCTCAAGTACGCCAGGGAAGTGGCAGAGTATATCCACAGCAATCATCATGAGGTCATCATCACCCGGGACGATGTGATCGGTGCCCTGGAGCCTGTCATCGCGGCTCTGGGAACCTACGACATCACCACCATCCGCGCTTCCATCGGCATGTACCTGGTGTGCAGGTGGATCCATGAAAATACCGACATCCGGGTCCTCCTCACCGGGGAGATCTCGGACGAGATCTTCGGCTACAAATACACGGATTTCGCGCCGGACGCGGAAGCCTTCCAGAAGGAAGCGGAAAAACGGGTGCGGGAGCTCCATATGTACGATGTGCTGCGGGCAGACCGCTGCATCTCCGTCCACTCCCTGGAAGCGCGGGTCCCCTTCGGCGATCTGGCATTTGTGGACTACGTCATGCACATCGACCCCGAAAAGAAGCTGAATCGCTACGGTATCGGAAAGTATCTTCTGCGCCATGCCTTTGAGAAGGATCAGCTGATCCCCCGCAGCATCCTGATGCGGGAAAAAGCCGCCTTCTCCGACGCGGTGGGCCACTCCCTGAAGGACGATCTCCAGGAGTACGCGGAAGCCTGCTACACCGATGAAGCGTATGAAACGCTTCGCCGGAAATATACTCACGCCATGCCCTTCACCAAAGAATCCCTGCTTTACCGGGAGATCTTTGAGAAGTACTATCCCGGCCAGTCGGAAATGGTCGCGGATTTCTGGATGCCGAACCGGAGCTGGGAAGGCTGCGACGTGAACGATCCTTCCGCCCGCGTGCTGTCCAACTACGGCGCCAGCGGGACCTGAACCCCATCTGACAGCTTTGCCGCAGCCTGTCCGTGTCCCGGACAGCTGCGGCAGCTTTTCATTTATCGGGAGTAAATTGCCATGGGAAGAAAAATCAAAGAAGAATGTGGTGTTTTCGGTATTCTGGAGCAGGCCGGAACAGATATCGCTCCGGACATTTTTCTCGGGCTGACTGCCCTTCAGCACCGGGGCCAGGAGGCCTGCGGCATCGCTGTCTCCGAAACAGAGGGAACTGTCGGAAACTGCAGCTTCCGGAAGGATCTGGGGCTGGTCTCTGAAGTATTCCACGATCCGGAGTTTCTCGGAAAGCTGAAGGGGAACCTCGGCATCGGCCACGTCCGCTATTCCACCACCGGCGCCTCTGTGGCGGAAAATGCGCAGCCTCTGGTCCTCTCCTACATCAAAGGGACTCTGGGGCTTGCCCACAACGGAAACCTCATCAACACAGAGACCCTGAAAAGGGAACTGGTCCGCACCGGCGCCATATTCCACACTACGACGGACTCCGAAGTGATCGCATTCCACATTGCCCGGGAACGGGTCCGGACTGCCACAGTGGAAGAAGCGGTCCTGGCAGCTGCCCGGAAACTTGCCGGCGCCTACTCCCTCGTGATCATGAGTCCTCGAAAGCTGATCGGCATGCGTGACCCCTGGGGACTCAGACCCCTCTGCCTGGGAAAGCGCGGTCCTGCCTGGATCCTGGCTTCTGAAAGCTGTGCGCTCTCCGCAGTCGGTGCGGAATATGTCCGCGACATTGAACCTGGCGAACTGATCTCCATATCCGCAGGAGGGATCCATTCCGACCGTTCTCTCCAGATCAGCCGGCCGGCCCACTGTATTTTTGAGTATATCTATTTTGCGCGCCTGGACAGCCGGATCGATGGCATCAGTGTCTACGATGCCCGCATCTGCGCCGGAAAAGCGCTCGCGGAAGCACATCCGGTGGAAGCCGACATGGTCTCCGGCGTGCCGGAATCCGGTCTCACCGCCGCCATGGGATACGCGGAGCACTCCGGGATCCCCTTCGGCTATGCCTTTTACAAAAACTCTTATGTAGGGCGCACCTTCATCAGGCCGACCCGGGAAGCCCGAAGCTCCGGGGTCCGGATGAAGCTCGGCGTCCTTGACTCCGCCGTCAAAGGGAAGCGTATCGTCCTTGTGGACGATTCGATCGTCCGCGGTACGACCATGGCAAATCTTATCCGGATGCTGAAAGACGCCGGGGCAAAAGAGGTCCATATACGCATCAGCTCCCCGCCCTTCCGGCATCCCTGCTATTTCGGCACGGACGTCCCCTCGGGCGAGGAGCTGATCGCAAATCAGTATTCAGAAACAGATCTTTGTGAAAAGCTGCGGCAGAAGCTTGACGCAGATTCCCTGGGCTATCTTCCTCTCAGTGCGCTGCCGGAAATGGTAAAAGGGCTTCCCATCTGTACCGGCTGCTTCGACGCAGGTTATCCTTTCCCGGTCCCCGAAAGCAGGCACTGATCCCGGGAACTCAGCTTCTTGCCTGCACGAACTCTATGAATTCCTTTGCGGCAGCCTCGTCCGCGGCATGGGCCATGTACATCTGGTTGCCCATCTGCGGGACGCTCATCTCCGGCAGACGCTCGCACATGACGATCTCGTTACCGTACTTCGCGAAGATCTCCTCGTGAGTGTGAACGTAGCTGTAGATGTCCCTGCGGCCCGCGTAGACGCAGAAATGATCCTGTCCCGGCTCCGGGAACAGGCGCCTGTCCGCGGTGACCATATCCGCCCAGATCTGGTAGACGTCCAGGGAATGAGCATAGTTCATCATGTCGGGCGTGTTGGCGCCGGCCGGACGCATATTGACCTCCAGGCCGACGAAATCTCCGACCTTGCCCAGGCCCTTCTTCGCCTTGGTCAGCTGGAAGAACTCCAGATGGACAAAACGGCTCTTCACGCCAAAGGATTTCAGGGCCGCGCGGCCCAGCTTCCGAAGCTCCTCCGGCATCTCCGCCGCCACATAGTAGGCCAGGTCCAGCTTCTCGTTCACGATATCCATGATGGACGGCGGCCACATGGTCATGGACTCAAACAGCGGCTCGCCATGGCTGTCGCAGATGGCGTCGTAGGAGCGGATGTCGCCCGTCACGAACTCCTCCATGACATAGTCCATCGGATGGTACGCGGCAAAGAAAGCATCGAACTCCTCGTCATTCTTCAGCTTCCAGGTGTCACAGGCGCCGACGCCGATGTCCGGCTTCACGATGACCGGATAGCCGACCTTCTTCAGGAACGCCGCCGCTTCCGCCTTCTCCTTTGCCAGCACCTCACCTTCCGCCGGAAGAGGGATCAGGTGGCAGCGCGCGCTGGGAATGTTCCCCGCGGCGTAGCAGGCCTTCATCTCGGATTTTCTGCGGAAACGGGCGATCTCGTCCGCGTTCACGCCGGTGGTGACGTGGAAGTCCGTGCGCAGTCTCGCGTCCTGTCCGAGCCAGTACTCATTGTTGGACTCGATCCAGTCGATCTTTCCGTACTTGAAGGTGAAGAAAGCGACCGCGCGGAGCATCTGGTCATAGTCCTCCATGCTGCCGACGCGGTAATACTCCGTCAGCGCGTTCTTCAGCTGCTGCGAAAGTCCGTCATAGGGAGCGTCTCCGATACCCAGGACGTTCACGCCGTTTCTTCTCAGGCGGTCGCAGAAATTCCAGTAGTTGGACGGGAACTGGGGCGATATAAAGATAACATTCATGGATCGTTCCTCCTTGCTCATTCCGTTTCAGGATCCGTACCGGCAGCGCGGGGCAGTCCGCAGTTCCGCTGCCGGCAGATACTTTTTTCAAGTATACCACATCGTCCGCAGTTCCGCTGTGCAGTTTTTT
>Ga0256405_10011201_pt1 | contig 11539 bp, 12 predicted proteins | sample RumenRJG_02DNA_FD_189096 | JGI IMG/M metagenome (GOLD analysis project Ga0256405, IMG submission 189096) | Bovine rumen microbial communities from Lethbridge, Alberta, Canada - RJG_02 | ecosystem: Host-associated > Mammals > Digestive system > Stomach > Rumen | place: Canada: Alberta...
TGTCCTAGGTCTGAGATCTCTGAAAGAGATCGCAGTAAGTTAAAAGATTTACCACTTCTCATTGAGAAGGTGGTGTTTACTATCGCCCATAACCTTAATTTAAAAATTGCTTAAGGTCCTGGGTATAATACCAAAAGATGAATTTAAAGTTGATGAGATCCCCGCTTTGATTATTGAGCTTAAATTGAATAAGGTCTCAATTCAAGCTCTTGAACAGATCAAAGAGCGCGATTATGTGTCAAAAATTAAGGTATTTGTTAATTGGGCTTTCTTAGTTGGCATTAACTATGATGAAAAGAGCAAAGAGCATAGTTGCGAGATCGAAGAAGTAGAGTTTTAGTTAGAATCCTCTTTTATATTGCAACAGGCTAAAAATAATAAAGCCACCTTCAATTCTATCAAAGGTGGCTTTCAATTCTTAAATTATCTAAAAGTAAAAATTTAACTTAAAGTCTTAAGCTTCTTTCTTTGCTTTTTTACCGAATAATAAGCTAGTTATAACACCAGTGCCTAAAGAGATAGCAATTACAATTAAAGAAGTGTAAACGCTGATCTCTAGACCAAAGCCAAAGAGGTGTAGTGAAGCAGCGGCTGCTAGCTTAAATGCTACGAAGAATAGCAAGAAAATAACAGCCTTCTCAAGATAAACTAGAGCATTACGTAGCGCATCTAGAATAAAGTACATTGAACGTAAGCCCATGATTGCCATGATCATGCATGAGTACACGATAAATGGATCTTGAGATACGGCAATGACAGCAGGAACTGAGTCAAAAGCAAACATTACATCAGATGTTTCAACAATAGCTAAACATAAGAATAATGGAGTGCAGAATAGAGCACCTTTACGCTTTAACTCGACATTCTTGTTTTCTTCTTTTTTAAGCTCTTCTTCAACATGATGCTTTGATAAGAAGAAATTGTGACCTACAAGCTTTGGGTAAATTGGCATAAAGAAACGCACAAACTTGTAAGCTGGGTGGCCTGAGAAATCAGAGGTCTCATCAGACTCTTTCTTCTTAATCATGAGGATAGCTGATAGGGCAACCATAAATGAGAAGACGAACTCTACATAAGGTCCTAGGGCAAATAGTGAAGTACCAACTAACACGAAGATTAGTCTAAAGACTACAGCACCTAGCACGCCCCAGTATAGTACACGGTGGGTAAAGCCTGATTTAATACCAAACCAAGCAAATACAGCCATGATAGCAAAGAGGTTATCTACAGATAGTGCCATCTCAAAGGCGTAACCTGCGAAGTATAAACTTGCTACCTCTGATGAGAAGTGGAAGTTTAAGAAGATACCAAAAGTTACACCTACAGCTACCCAAAATAATGACCAAAAGGTAGCAGCTTTAAGTGAAATTGGCTTATCAGCACGATGAGCGTAAAGGTCAATAATAAGACCTGCAATAGCTAATAAGGTGAAGATGATGACTGATTCAGTTTCAAGTCCGATATGCGGAACTGTGTGCATGTATTACATCCTTTGAAAGTGATAAATTGCATACTTAAAAATGCATGGCTATGATACAACAAAACGTGAAAATTACCACAGAAAAATAGGCTTTTGTCTGTAGGTTTATACACATATTTTAGTTGTTGGTGCAAAGCTGTAAGAGTGTAGCAGAGAATTGTTAAGGAAGACTTAGAAAAGTAGGATCTCTATGAATTGCAACATTACTTTTATTTGAAATTCCAAAATATCTAAAAAGCTTAGTCCCAGAGTATAAGTTTAAATTAAGACAGCATCAGTTAGGTTTTTGCGAAGTTGTGCTTTATGCTAGTATTGATTAGCAGCATGCGAAGGAATTTAGAAAAAACACAAATTGTTTTAATTTCAATAAGTTGAAAAAGTCTCACCGATGGTGAGACTTTTTGAAAATGAAGACTAAAAATAATATTCTTACTTAACTTTATCTAGATATCATGACGGCTTAATCCTTGACCATCGTGATTTATCATCTCTTCAATTACCAAGTCATATACCTTTTTAAGATCTAAAACTCTAATAGATGAATCACCGTATTTGGTTTCAGTCATAGCTCCACGTTCAATAAAAGTAGGTGCTAGTACTTCAGATTGATTTACTACTTTCTTATCAAGTTTTCTTACATTCATGGAATAGGTGCGCTGTGTTTTTTCACCATTTTCATCAATGTAGTCGCCTGTAAAGTTTTTGATATAGCGGTAGTTGTGGTACTTATCAGACATTTGCTCTGGGTAGTGGGCAAAGGTAAAGCAATGAGTTAAATTAACATCAATCATGATGTTTTTAAAGTTATGGCGATACATAAAAGCAAAAGGGGAGTCATCGGCAAATGAATCTCTATTATCAAGAGCTACCATTTGATCTTGATAAAAGCCTGCTACTGCAAAAGAGTAGATGGCATGACGAGTTCTTTTAAAATCTGTTCTTCTTAAAGCTAGAGCATTAAGACCGCCGACTTCACATGGGCTATTTTTAATATCAAAGCCTTTACCTCGACAAAAATCCCAATTATAAGTTGGAAAAACTACTGTACCTGTAGGACCTACTGCTTCAAGTAAGACATCAATTAAATGCTCTGGATTAAACTTCCTTTTTTCAATACGGCTCTTTTGCATGTCTTGGAACATGAGTCTTTTAATATCAGAGGAGATTAAAAGTTGATCGCCTGTTTTTATGCCAAGCTTTTGAACTAGATCTTGAAGACTTACAAATTCCATAATGAACCTTAAGTGTTTTTAGTATTTGTTTAATTACCAAGGGAGTCACGTTGTTTATCGGCAAATCTTTGTAATTATACAATGCCTTAACAGCTTCCAAAAATCAAAAGCCTCAAGCTCAATTGAATTTAAGCTCAAGGCTTTCAAGATTAAACTTTAGAAAGTAAAAACTTCCAAAGTCTAAATGTAAACTATCTTACAAAGTTATAGTTTTGTAATGGCTTACCTTGCTCATAGCGGTTAGTTGCATCAGGTAGAGGGGATTCATCAAAGCAACTTGTAGTACCTTTGTGGCAAGTAGGACCATCAGGGCGAGCTAATACTAATAAAGTATCCTTATCACAATCACAGGTAATACCTCTCATGTGTAGGAAGTTTCCTGACTCTTCACCTTTAGTCCAAAGCTTTTGACGGGTTCTTGAAAAGAAGGTTACTAAGCCAGTATCAATAGTCTTTTGTAATGATTCTTTGTTCATGTAGCCCATCATTAAAACTTGAGCAGTTTGACAGTCTTGAACAATAGCAGGCATCATGCCATCTACTTTATCAAAATCTAGCTCATCAATGCTTTGAAAGCCATGTAGAGAATAGTTAATCTTACTCACGGATGATAACTCCCTTTGCCTTTAGATAATCTTTTAATTCTGGAATATGAATAGTACCTTTATGAAATACAGATGCTGCTAGTGCTCCATCGCAGTGGGCTACATCAAAGGCTTCAAAGAAGTGATCCATGGTACCTGCACCACCTGAAGCAATTAAAGGTACTTTGCAGATCTCACGAACCTTTTGTAATTGCACTAAATCATAGCCATTGCGCATGCCATCTTGATTCATCATGTTTAAAACAATTTCACCGGCACCGCGCTTTTGTACTTCTTTAACCCAGTCTAAGGTCTTCCAAGTGGTAGTCACAGTACGGCTAACATCACCTGTGTATTGCTTTACTTGGTATTCATTTGTGTCTTTATTAAAGTAAGTATCAATACCAACGACCACACACTGTACACCAAACTTGTCAGCAAGTCTGGTAATTAAGCTAGGGTCAGCTAAGGCAGGAGAGTTAATTGAGATCTTATCAGCGCCATAGGCTAAAATGGTCTGAGCATCTTCAACTGATTTAATGCCACCTGCGACTGCAAATGGAATGTTGATAACCTCAGCAACCTTGGCAACCCATGACTTATCGACACGGCGGTTATCAGATGAGGCGGTAATATCATAGAACACTAGCTCATCAGCGCCTTCATCAGCATAGCGCTTAGCAAGATCTAATATTGATCCCATCACCTCATGATTTCTAAACTGTACGCCTTTAACTACGACGCCATCACGTACATCAAGACATGGAATTATGCGTTTTGCCAGCATTTAACAGCCTCCTCAACGCTAAATTTACCTTCAAGTAAAGATCTACCTAAAACAACAGAGTGAGCACCAGCGGTAGCTACTGCTTTAATATCATCAAGAGATGAAATACCACCTGATGCGATAATATCAAGCTGTGGATACTTCTTATATAAAGTAGCATATAAAGAGTTATTAGCTCCTTTCATCATACCGTCACGGCTAATGTCAGTAACCAACACGTGCTCAATATGATATGGTAAGAAGTGACCTAAAATCTGATCTAAAGTGGTGTTAGAGGTCTTAAGCCAACCGTGAGTTGCTACATAAGGTACTCCGTTTTCTAGACGTACATCTAAGGCTAGGGTAAAGTGCTCAGGGCCAAAGTAGTTAAGCCATCCACGTACTAGCTCTGGGTGTTTTACGGCAACTGAGCCTACAACTACACGCTCAACACCGATATTTAGTAAATTCTCAATATCAAAGGATGAACGGATACCACCGCCAGTTTGAATTGGAAGGGGGGAGGCTTTAACAATCTTTGAGATCAGAGCGCGTTGACGGTAGATTGGATCTTTAGCACCATCTAAATCTACAATATGGATAAGCTCTGCGCCTTGATTAGCTGCATCACAAATTCTTTTGATAGGATCAACGTTAAAGATGGTCTTTTGTTTAAAGTCGCCTTGCTTTAAACGTACTACATGACCGCCTGATAAATCTAATGCTGGAATGATCATCTATATAACCTTTTTTAAACCTTTGTTAAACTTTTTTAAAACCTTTTATAAAAGATTTTATCTTAATACTGAATAAGTCCTGTCAAAAGTTAGAAATTCTGAATAAAGTTAGTTAAAAGCTTTTCGCCATTTGCTGATGACTTTTCTGGGTGGAACTGTACGCCCATAAAGTTATTGTGAGCAATAGCTGATGAGAACTTAGTGCCATAGTCAGTCACACCAATCGTATCTTCACTTAAATCCATAGCAAAAGAGTGGTCAAAGTAGAAGAAAGAGTCTTGCTTGATACCGTCGAACAATGGGTGGTCAGTGTGATGTACTGTATTCCATCCCATGTGTGGCATACGTAAGTCTGTGTTCTCTGGTAAATGCACCACGTGGTTTTTAACAATACCTAAGCAATCGATAGTTTTTGCATTTGACTCTAGTGGTACTTCAGTTGAATCAGTTGCTTGAATTTGCATACCTAAACAAATTCCTAAAAGTGGCTTTTGATTATTTAATACAAAGTCAACAAGCTTGTTGTCACGTAAAACATTCATAGCTGAGATGGCAGCACCGACACCAGGAAGTACTAATCTATCGGCATCTTTCATTTGCTCAACATCATTAGAGATAGTAGCTTCATAGCCTAAGCGTTTGAAGGCTTGATAGACAGAGTTTAAATTAGCAGAGCCGGTGTTGATAATATAAATCTTCATAAAGAACCTTTAACTTTTAAACAAAATCTAAAGTTAAAACTTAAAAACTTATAACTTAAAAACTTATAACTTACCCTTTGATGATGGTAGCTCATTACCGTGTCTTGCTAGAGCTACACGTAGAGCGCGACCAAAGGCTTTAAATAAAGCTTCAATTTGGTGGTGGCAGTTACCTTCAGTTACCATCATGTGCATAGATAGACCTAGGGCTACCGATAATGACTCAAAGAAGTGTGGCACCATTTGTGCGTTCATTTGACCTACCTTATCACGGGTAAAGTCAGCACAGAAGTCAAACTCAACGTGAGGACGACCAGAGATATCAAGTGCTACGGTTACGTTGTCATCATCAAGGCAGTCGGCAAAGACCTTAGCGTAAACTTCATCCATAGGGAGGACAAAACCAAAGCGGCCAATACCACGCTTATCACCTAAAGCTTTTAAGATAGCCTGACCTAAAGCGATACCTACATCTTCAATGGTGTGGTGATCATCAACGTATAAATCACCTGTAACTTTAGCGTTAATTGAAATACCACCATGAGTTGCAATTTGATCAAGCATGTGGTCAAAAAAGCCAATACCGGTATCAAAAGATGAGTTACCAGCATGATCAAGATCTACAGAGATTTTAATTTGAGTTTCACGAGTGTTACGCTCAATGGTAGCTACGCGATGTGGGCAGGTTAAGTCATCTGCAATCTTATCCCATGACATGCTTTGAGGATTGTACTGAATTGGCTGAATACCCATGTTTTGTCCCATCTTCACATCAGTTTCTCTGTCCCCGATGAAGTAGGAGTTTTCACGATCCCATGAGGTATCTTTCAAATAAGACATTACAAGGCCAAGCTCTGGCTTTCTACAGGTGCAATGATCTTCAGGTTTATGTGGGCAGATTAAAACTTGCTCAAAGATAATACCTTGTGACTCTAAGGTATTTAGAATTAACTCATGAGCTGGGGTAAAGGTATTTAATGGGAAAGACTCAGTTCCTAAACCGTCTTGATTAGATACCATGACAAAGGTAAAGCCAGCGTCTTTTAACTTTAATAAAGCAGGGATGACATTTTTCTCAAATTTTACTTTTGATAAAGCGTCAACTTGGAAGTCTTCAGGCTCAGTTACTAAGGTGCCGTCACGGTCAATAAAAAGGTATTTTTTCATAAGTTTTCTAATTTGTGTAAGTTTTAACGTTAGTTAATGTGTTTGTTTATTGGTTTAATTGTTAAGTTTCTTTTTGTAAGTTTTGTGACTTTATTTTGTTTCTTTAGCGTTTATATTGATGTTTTTAGCATTTCTTAATGATTATTGATAACTCTTTTGTTAATGCTTTTTCTTTGCTTTTTATTGGTTTTAATTTGTTTGAAATTGTTCTAAATCATCACGTAACTTACAAAAAAGAACTTTTAGCTTTTAACTCTATATGGCTTACTTTACAAAGTAAGCTTTTTATATGCTTTAAAAAGGGATTTTTAAAGTGCTTTTTAAAAGTAAAAAGGCCTATAGCGTAATTACACTATAGACCTAAATTTAGCTTAAATCTCTAAAGCACTTAAATAACGCATAACCTCTTCTAGCTCTACATCAGAGCCGATGGTAATACGTACGCAGTTTTTAAGTCCCTTCTTAGTCTCAAATGAGCGTAGAATTACACCCTTTTGTGCCATCGCATTGAAAACCTTAGGACCATCAGCAAACTCTACTAATAAGAAGTTAGCATCTGATGGGAAGATCTTCTTTACAAAAGGAAGTTTTTCTAAATCAGCACGTAGTTTTTCACGACGCTCGTTGCAAGCAGTAGCACGGTCTAAGGTCATCTGCACACCGTGATTTGAAAGTGCCTGTACAGCAATTTGAGCTACAGGATCGCAAATTGGGTATGGATCGATAACTTTAAGCATAGCTTTGATAATTTGCTCATGAGCAATGGCAAAGCCACAACGAATACCAGCTAGGGCAAAAGCCTTAGATAAGGTACGGGTGATAACTAGGTTCTCATACTCATTTACTAAATAGGTTAAATCCTGCTCTTGTGGGGCAAACTCAATGTAAGCTTCATCTAGAACTACTAGAGTATCTGGTAGTGCTTTTAGTAGTTTTACAAGCTCGTCTTTAGCAAAACAAGTACCTAATGGGTTAGCAGGGCTGTCAATGAAGATCACTTTTACAGGAAATTGAGCCTTATTGTAACCTTCAATTAAAAGATCAGCTGTAAGTGAAAAGTCCTCATTACGCTCTGCTTCAGCAACTAAGACATTGTTAGTCTCAGCAGCTACTGAGTACATACCATAAGTAGGAGGAGCGATTAACACACCTTCTTTTTCTTGCTCACAGAAAGTACGTACTAATAGGCCAATTACCTCATCTGAGCCACGAGCTGCCATCACTTGAGTCTTGTGAACGTGGCAGTAGTCAGCAAAGCGCTCAATTAACTCTTCAGGTTGGCAATCTGGGTAGCGGTTTAAGCTTGATGAGTTTAAGAAGTAACCTTCAGACTTAGGAGACTCATTAGCATTTAAAAAGTTATGACCATGACCACCGATACGACGAGCTGACTGGTAAGGGGTAAGCTTTTGTACGTGTTTGGTAATTAACTTCTCAAAGTTCATATAATAATGTCCTCTTTATTTTTACATCAGAAATTCTGTAGATACTGTTTTTGTAAATACTGTTTTTTGTAAGTACTATTTTTGTAAATACAGAATTTTTTTTGATGATTAGTTAAGGCTATTTACTCTTACAACTACAGCATTCTTGTGAGCACCTAAGCCCTCAGCATCAGCCATAGTAGTTACAGTCTTAGCAATTGCCTGTAAGCCTTCTTTGCTTGCCTTTTGTACAGTAAAGCGACGACGGTAATCGTCAGTACCTAGGGCACATGCTGTCTTGGCATAACCGTATGTTGGCAAGGTGTGGTTGGTACCTGATGCATAGTCACCTAAAGACTCTGGAGTATAGGCACCTACGAAGATTGAGCCTACGTTACGAAGCTTAGGTAATAGAGATTCAGGATCTTCAACTTGTAAAATCAAGTGCTCTGGAGCGTAGGTATTTGAGACCACACAAGCATCATCTAAATTATCAACTACTAGGGCTGTTGATTTTGATAAAGCTTTTAAAGCAATCTCTTTACGTGGTAATACGGCTACTTGAGCATCAACCTCAGCCATTGCCTTTTTAGCAAAGTCCTCTGATTGGGTTACTAAAATAACTTGTGAATCTGGGCCATGCTCTGCTTGGGATAATAGATCAGCTGCGACAAAACTTGGATTTGCCTTATCATCAGCGATAACTAAAACCTCTGATGGGCCTGCTGGCATATCAATAGCAGCACCGTGTGGATCGTTTGAAACAAGGCGCTTTGCCATAGTTACAAACTGATTACCAGGTCCGAAGATCTTTAAAACCTTTGGCACAGTAGCGGTACCATATGCCATAGCGGCAATGGCCTGAGCACCACCTAGATTGAAGATGCGCTTAACACCAGCTTTGGTAGCTGCGTAGATAATGGCATCTGAAATTGGTGGAGGTGAGCATAAGATAACCTCTGGGCAACCAGCAATTGCTGCAGGAACTGCTAGCATTAGTGCAGTTGATACAAGAGGTGCTGAACCACCTGGAACATAAAGACCTACAGAGTCAATTGGGTGAGTGTGAGTTTCACAAACAATACCTGGGTAGGTCTCAAGTTTTACAGTGTGAGGAGTTTGAGCGGCGTGGAACTTTTTAATGTTCTCATAAGCTGTATCAATGGCGGTCTTAAGCTCAGAGTCAACACGTGAGCAAGCTGTGGTTATTTCATCAGCGGTTAATTCTAAGTGATCGCCTTCGTATCTATCTAGAGTCTTTGAAAACTCAAAAAGGGCTTGATCGCCCTCTTTTTGAATACGAGAAATAATGTTTTCAACAATGCCTTGCACCTTATCAGATGATGATTGTGCAGGACGGGTTAAGGCAGCAATCTTCTCTGCCTCATTAAGTTTATTCCAAACTTTTACTTCCATCGTAATTCCTTTAAAAGCAGCTAAGAGTAGCTTTTTTTTGTTTTTAGCTTTAGTTAGCTGCTTTGAATTTATTTGTAGGTTTGTACTTTTTGTCTTAGCTAATGTTGTTATAGTTTGTGTTTTACTTTTTTAGCTAATTAAAAAGTTATTAACCTAACATCTTCTCAATAGGTACTACAAGAATTGAAGTAGCGCCTAATGCCTTTAACTGCTCTAAGGTCTCCCAGAAAAGCTTTTCACGTGATACTACATGTAGTGCTACATGATCATCTGAGCCCTCTAGAGGAATGATAGATGGGTTCTCAGCACCAGGTAGAATTGCACGGATTGCCTCAAGCTGTGACTTAGGTGCGTTCATCATGATGTAGCGAGACTCAGTTGCGCTCATTACACCTTTAAAACGCTCGATTAGAAGATCTGCTGTTGCTTGCTTCTCAGGGTATAACTCTTGATCACGGCCAATTAAAACAGCCTTTGAAGTGTAGATGGTCTCAACTTCTTTTAAGCCGTTTGATTGAAGGGTTGCGCCAGTACATACTAGATCGCAGATAGCGTCAGCCAAACCTGCGCGAGGTGCAACCTCAACAGAGCCTGTTAATAAAACAGACTTGAAGTTAACGCCTGCTTTTTTTAAAGCACGACGTAGTAAGAATGGGTAGGTTGTTGCAATCTTGCAGCCTTCTAAATCTGATAGGCCAGTCCACTCGTGCTCGGTAGGAACAGCAACAGATAGACGGCAATCACCGAAGTTTAATTTTAAAACCTCGTTGTAACCAGTGTATAGACCATCAACTTCACGCTGCATGGTGGTCTCTTCTAGTACGTTTTGACCTACAATACCCCAATCAACTACATGATCCATTACAAGACCAGGGATATCATCATCACGTACTCGCAAAATGTCGATAGGCAGATTCTCAGCATGTGCAAGTAGATGATCACGGTTAGTGGAGATCTTGATACCACTGCTCTTAAATAACTTTAATGTCTCATCAGTTAAACGACCGGATTTCTGAATTGCAATACGCAGGCGCTTCTTTTCGCTGCCTTGATTTTCGCAACATGCTTTGCAAATGCTCATAATTTACTCTTAAAAATATTGTTAAAAAATAAAACTTAAGTGTCTTAAAAAGGCTGTTGTGGTACCTGTTGAAGATAACACATTGGTTATACCTGTTTGGTTAGTTGCCTTTTGGACATTTTTTGCTGTGCTTAAATTGTCATAAAGTGTTTTTAAGTGACAAGTAAGCTTTAGTAGTTTAGCACAAGTTAAAAAATTAGGTAGAGATCATAAATTTTTAAATTTTGGGTGGGATTTTGTATTGTTTAGGTGCAATGACATGAGTTGTACTATCAAGAAAATAGCAAATTGCACGATAAGAGTAAGGAAGAAGTGGATTTTGTAAAAACAAAATCATACTTTGAATTCAATTGTCAGTATGTATTTGCTTTCTTTGGTATGAGAAAACGACATTTTTTAGTGTTAGATTAAAATGAGTTTAAAAAGAAAAGTGCTTTAATTATCAAATATTTGCGCTTGTTAGTATTTTTAGAGTACTTTTCTTTTTATAATGTAACACATTGAAATTCAAGAATATTACTAACTTTTAGATCACGTTGTTAAGTATTGTAGAGTTCATCTAACTGATAAAGAGGTAACAAATGGCATTTTTTAGCTTTGATCATGTAAAAATTACAGGCCTAAGTGTTGTTGTGCCTCCTAAAGAGATCAATATATATGATGAAGCTCAGTACTATGAAAACAATACTAAAAAGATCGATCGTATGCGTAAAAAGGTTGGTTTCTTTAAGCGTCGTATTGTTGATGTTGATGTGACAGCAGGTGACTTAGCATTAGCTGCAGGCAAAAAGTTACTTTCATCAATGAATGTTGATGTAAATTCAATCATACCCAAGACCTTAAGCAATTTTAGCAGAAGGGTTAGGTTGGTTAATGATCTGCCATATTAAGGATGGCAGATCTTTTAAGTTAACAGCATCTCGATTAGATGGCTTTGTTCTTTGACAGAGC
>Ga0256405_10011205_pt1 | contig 11534 bp, 11 predicted proteins | sample RumenRJG_02DNA_FD_189096 | JGI IMG/M metagenome (GOLD analysis project Ga0256405, IMG submission 189096) | Bovine rumen microbial communities from Lethbridge, Alberta, Canada - RJG_02 | ecosystem: Host-associated > Mammals > Digestive system > Stomach > Rumen | place: Canada: Alberta...
GACTGCAGACAATGGTGGCGGGAGCGGAGTGATCGAGCTGACCAATGTATCCTACGATCCTACCCGCGAACTCTATGCGGCCTACAATCAGATCTTTGAGCCCTATTACGAAGAGCTGACCGGACAACAGGTTGTTGTGACCCAGTCACACGGCGGTTCCGGAAAACAGGCCCTGGAGGTCTCCAACGGCCTGGAGGCGGACGTCGTGACCCTGGCTCTGGAAGGAGATGTACAGGTAGTGGCGGATGCGGGCTTGATCGATGATGGTTTCGTATCGGAATTCCCCCAGGACAGTTCTCCCTATACATCGACGATCGTCTTTCTGGTGCGCAGCGGCAATCCCAAAAAGATTTACGACTGGAATGATCTGATCCGGGAGGATGTCGGTGTGATCACCCCCAACCCCAAGACTTCCGGCGGCGCTATGTGGAATTATCTGGCGGCCTGGTATTACTTTGAACAGCAGGGACAGAGCGAGGAAGAGATCCTGGAATCCATCCGCAAACTGTACGGAAATGTTGTCGTACTGGATTCCGGTGCCCGGGGCGCCACGACTTCTTTCGTGGAAAACGGACAGGGAGATGTCCTTCTGGCTTGGGAAAACGAGGCCTTTCTATCACTCAAGGAGTACCCCGGAGAGTATGAGATCGTCGTTCCCTCCGTCTCCATTCTGTGCCAGCCCACCGTCGCCGTCGTAGACGAAGTGGCTCGGAAGCACGGGACAGAAGAAGCCGCTGCGGAATACCTCAATCACCTCTATTCCGATGAGGCACAGATCATTGAGGCGCAGAATTTCTACCGCCCCAGCACCAGGGAGATCTATGAAGAGTATGTCGCTGACACGGATTCCAACACCATCACAGAGATCCCGACGGACGGACACTGGATCAACGACAATATCGTACTGACAGATATCACGCATTTCGGCGGCTGGTCCCAGGCCCGCAACAAGCATTTTGCGGACGGCGCCTATTTTGACCAGATCTACGAACAGTGATCCTGCAAAAGGATCTGGGGACCATGACGACCCCGCTTCGCCCACTGCAGTGACAATTTTTGGAGGAAGGAATGCGTTCTGTAAATAATAAAAGCATCATCCCGGGATTCGGGCTGAGCCTGGGCCTGACGATCACCATATTGAGTCTTGTGGTCCTCCTGCCCCTGTGCTCTCTGGCGGCCTTCACCATAAAGCTCACGCCTTCTGAATTCCTCTACACGATTACCAGGCCCAGGGTTCTCTCGGGCTACCGGGTCAGCATCCTGACTGCCCTGGCAGCGGCCTCTGTAAATGCCGTCATGGGCCTGATCATGGCCTGGGTGCTGGTGAGATACGATTTTCCGGGCAAAAAGATCATAGACGGGATCATCGAACTGCCTTTTGCGCTGCCGACTGCAGTGGCGGGTATCTCCCTGACCCATCTGACGACGACAAACGGCTGGGTGGGAAAGTTTTTCTACGAGAACCTGGGGATCCGGATCGCCTACACCCGCCTGGGCATAACCATCGCCCTGATCTTTATCGGGATTCCTTTTGTGGTCCGGTCTGTGCAGCCGGTCCTGGAAAAGATCGACCTTCAGTACGAGGAGGCTGCCATGATCCTGGGCGCGGACCGCAGGACCACCTTCCTGCGGGTCATTTTCCCCGAGATCCTGCCCTCCCTGATCTCCGGCTTCACACTGGCCTTTGCCAGGAGCATAGGGGAGTACGGCAGCGTCGTCTTCATAGCAGGAAACACCCCCTATGAGACAGAAATCGCCCCCCTGCTGATCATGTCGGAACTACAGGAATTTGACTATACGGCGGCAACGTCCATTGCCCTTGTCATGCTGGCCATGGCATTCGTGATCCTGTCGGTCAACGCCATCCTGCAGAGCCTTGTCTCCCGGCGCGTCAGCGGCCTGGCATAACAGCTGTCTGCGGAGCGGCCGTCCCTGGCATAACTGCCTTGTGGAAGAGCCGCCCGCAGAACAAAGGCCTGTGCAAGAGCCGTCTGCGGGACAGCCGCCCGCGGAGGCGGCATGAGGAGAATAGAAAATGAAACTAAGAAATAATACAGGCCCTGTGAAGTGGATCCTGATCCTTCTGGTCAGCCTCTTTCTGGCGGTCTTTCTGATCCTGCCCCTGGTCTATATCCTGATGACGGCTCTGGGCAAGGGATTCGGGGTCTACAGGGCGTCGATCACAGATCCCTACGCCGTCAAGGCCATTCTGCTGACCTTGAAGGCAACGCTCTGGGCAGTCACCGTCAACACAATTTTCGGGATTGCCGCGGCCTGGTGCCTGACCAAGTACACCTTCCGGGGCAAGAAGATCATTTCAACCTTTATTGATCTGCCCGTCACGGTCTCCCCCATCATCGCGGGCCTGATCTATGTCCTCACCTTCGGACGCCAGAGTTTTCTCTACCCGATCCTGGACAGCAGAGGGATCCAGATCATCTTCGCCGTACCCGGCATCATCCTGGCAACGATCTTCGTCACCTTTCCTTTTATTTCAAGGGAACTCATTCCCGTCCTGACAGCCCAGGGGACCGACGAGGAAGAGGCCGCTGCTTTGATGGGAGCAGGCACACTGACCATCTTTCGAAGAGTGACCTTTCCCCATATCAAATGGGCCCTCCTGTACGGAATCGTCCTGTGTACGGCCAGGGCCATGGGAGAATTCGGCGCAGTCTCCGTTCTGTCGGGGCATCTGCGGGGAAAAACCAATACACTGCCGCTCTATATAGAACTTTTGTACCAGGGATATGACTTTACCGGCGCCTTCGCCGCTTCCTCGATCCTGGTGATCATGGCAGTCATTGTACTGATCCTCCGCATTTTCCTCGAACACAGCGGAAAAAAGGAACTGGATATACATAAATAGAGACAGATCGTGAAGAGAAAAAGAAATGAATGAAAAAAACGGATATGTTGAACTCCGCAATATCAATAAAAACTTCGGAGACTTTCGGGCATCTAAAGATATCAATATCAGTATCTCCAGAGGAAAACTGGTTGCCCTGCTGGGCCCCTCCGGCAGCGGCAAGACGACCATCCTGAGAATGATTGCCGGCCTGGAGCATCCGGATTCCGGTCAGATCCTGATCGACGGCAAAGTCGTCAATGATGTCCCCGGCAGTGAGAGGGGGATCGGATTTGTCTTTCAGAGCTACGCCCTTTTCCGCTATATGACGGTTTTTGAGAATATCGCTTTCGGCCTTCGGGTGAAGAAGGCGCCGGAGGAGAAGATCCGGGAGAAAGTGGATGAACTCCTCAGGCTGATCGGATGCGAGGGACTGGAAAAACGGTATCCCAGCCAGCTCTCGGGCGGACAGCGCCAACGTGTCGCCTTTGCGAGGGCCCTGGCTCCGGACCCGCAGATCCTGCTGCTCGACGAGCCCTTCGCGGCGATCGACGCCAAGGTCCGCCTGGAACTGCGCACCTGGCTGCGGGAGATGATCAGCCGGATCGGTATCACCAGTATCTTTGTCACCCATGACCAGGACGAAGCGATCGAAGTGGCGGATGAGATCATCGTCACCAACCAGGGCAGGGTGGAACAGGCCGGGACACCGACGGAACTCTACGCCCGGCCGGCGACTCCCTTTGTCGCACGCTTTATCGGCAACTCCGTCCCGGTCAACAATTACGGCAGCTTCCGTTACTTTGAAGATGCAGGAGAGAATTCCATCGGGATCGTGCGTCCGGAATTCATCAGCATTTTCAAAAAAGGGGAGAGCGTTCAGTTTGCAAAATCTGCAGAAGAAGGCGTTGTGGAGGACATCATTTTCCGCGGCAGCAGCCTGGAAGTCCGGGTGCGGATCCACGGCAATGTCCTCTCCGCGCTCAGGAGCTTTAACGATCCCGAGATCCGGATCGGCGAGACAGTAGATGTCTTCCTGCACCGTATGTTCATCATCCGGGAGGATCAGGTACATCTTGCCTTCAACCAGTCCCTGCGCACAGAGAGTGTCTTCCTGTGAGGAGAAGGATATAGAGAAAGTGATGGAAAAGAAAGAACTGACTACAGACATCCTGATCATAGGAGGCGGGACCGCCGGCTGCTACGCGGCGGTCACAGCCGCCAGGAAATCTCCCAAAACCAGGATCCTGGTGGCGGAAAAGGCGAATATACAGCGTTCCGGCTGTCTTGCGGCCGGTGTCAATGCCCTCAACGCCTGGCTGGGAGACGGTCAGACCCCGCAGGACTATCTGTCTTTTGTACGCAGGGACGCAGAGCAGATCATCCGTGAGGATCTGGTCCTGACAATGGCCGAAGGCTTTCATGATGCGGTGACGGATCTGGAAAAAATGGGCCTGGTCATTCAGAAAAATGCGGACGGCTCCTATGCCTCCCGCGGCAGCTATAACATCCGGATCAACGGGGAGAACATCAAACCCCTTCTGGCCAAAGAAGTCGGCCGCTACCCCAATATCACCGTTCTCAACCATGTCATCCTGACGGATCTTCTGGTGACAGAAGCCGGCAGAAAACGCATATGCGGAGCGGTGGGGCTGTCGGCGGACGGGTCGGCCGCCGTGGCAGTCTCTGCCAGGGCCGTACTGATCGCGACCGGAGGTGCGGCAGGGCTCTACCGCCCCAACAATCCCGGCTTTTCCAGGCACAAAATGTGGTATCCCCCCTTTAACACCGGTGCGGGCTATGCCATGGGCATCCGGGCGGGCGCGGAGATGACCAGCTTTGAGATGCGCTTTGTCGCCCAGCGCTGTAAGGATACCATCGCTCCCACGGGCACCATTGCTTTGGGAGTGGGAGCCAGAGAAATCAACGCGCGGGGAGAGGTGATTGAAAAAAGATACGGTCTGTCCACGTCCGGCAGAGCATACGGTGTCACCAATGAGAACCGCCAGGGCCGGGGGCCCTGTTTTTTAAGGACCAAAGGTATTTCCAAACAGCAGGAAGAGGATCTGCTGCGGGCTTATCTGAACATGGCCCCCTCCCAGACCCTGCACTGGATCGAAAGCGGGGAGATGCCATCCGTATGCAATGTGGAGGTAGAGGGCACAGAGCCTTATATAGTCGGCGGACACACCGGGAGTGGATTCTGGGTGGACAAAGGACGCCGGACGACTCTCCGGGGACTCTACGCGGCGGGCGATGCGGCAGGCGGCGCACCCAAAAAATTCGTCCCCGGCGCTCTGGCGGAGGGGAAAATCGCAGCCCTGTCCATGCTGGATGATCTGCCTGATTTGCAGCAGGTCCCGGGAGAGTCCGTGCAAGAACAGGTGCAGGCATTTTTTGCGGACTATGAGAGCAGGATCAGACCGGATTCCGCAATAGAAGCCGGCGGCAATGACCTGTTTGCCCTGGAAGAAGCCATGCAGAAAGTCATGGATGAATACGCCGGGGGGATCCGGACGGGATATCAATACAGCACTGTCCGGCTGGGACTGGCCGGGGCCCGGATCCTGGAGCTTCGCAGTATGGCCGGGGCCCTCACCGTATCGTCTGCGGAAGACCTGTACCGCATCTATGAACTGCTGGATCGGCTGGATGTGTGCAGGACACTGATCGCCCACCTGCAGGCCCGCAGAGAAACCCGCTGGCCGGGTTTCGGGATCCATACAGATTATCCGATCCGGAATGATCAGTATGCCCTTTTTATCAATTCCGTTCTGCTGGACGGAGAGATCAGAATGCTCTTTCGTCCGCTGGACAGCCGCTGAAAGTGTTCCGGCATGCTGAAAAAAACAAGCGGAGGCTTGGAGCAAGGAGATAGCAATGAGCGTAATGATTGACACCGACATATGCAAAGGCTGTGGAGCGTGCGCCGAGGTCTGTCCCGGCAATCTGATCCGGATCCGGCAGGGAGAGAAAGCTTTCCTTCCCCATCCGGAGGAGTGCTGGGGCTGCGCCTCCTGCCTGAAGGCATGCAGAGCAGGTGCGGTCACCTATTATCTGGGTGCGGACATTGGCGGACGGGGCGCCAGGATGCGCGTGGAAGAGGATGGAAGGTTTTCCCACTGGATCATCACCCTTCCCCAACATGCCGCTCATCAGAGCGGCTCCGGGGAGAATCCCGCCGGGAGCCGGGAGTGCGCCGGTGCAGGGGCCGGAAGGACCGTGACGATCACCGTAGACCGCAGCGACGCCAACAGATACTAATCAGGAGGCAAAAAATGCAAAACTTATCACATCTGGACAAGCTGGAGGCGGAGGCAATCTACATTCTGCGTGAAGTGGCGGCGGAATGCGAAAAACCGGTCATGCTCTATTCAATCGGAAAAGACAGCTCTGTCATGCTGCACCTGGCCTTGAAGGCATTCTGGCCGGAGAAACCTCCATTTCCTTTTCTGCATATAGACACTACCTGGAAGTTTCGCGATATGATCGCTTTTCGCGACTATACCATGCAAAAATACGGACTTGAACTTCTGGTCTACACCAATGAGGAGGGTGTCCGTCAGGGGATCAACCCCTTTGAGCACGGTTCTTCCTACACGGATATCATGAAGACGGAAGCCCTCAAGCAGGCGCTCTCAAAGTACGGCTTTACGGCAGCTTTCGGCGGAGGACGACGGGACGAGGAAAAGTCCCGTGCCAAGGAGAGGATCTTTTCTTTCCGCAGCGCGCAGCAGGCCTGGGATCCCAAAAACCAGCGCCCTGAGATGTGGAAACTCTACAATACCAGGATCCGAAAAGGAGAGAGTATCAGGGTTTTTCCTCTTTCCAACTGGACAGAGAAAGATATCTGGCAGTACATCCGGCAGGAGCAGATCGAAATCGTCCCCCTTTACTATGCGGCGGAGCGGCCGGTCATCTACCGGGACGGCAGTATTCTGATGGTGGACGACGACCGCATGCCTCTGCTTGCGGGGGAGGAGATCGTGCAGAAAAAGATCCGCTTCCGCACCCTGGGCTGCTACCCCCTGACCGGCGGGATCGAGTCGGACGCCGATACGCTGGATGCCATCATCGAAGAAACGCTCTCCGCCGTGACCAGTGAGCGGACCAGCCGGGTGATCGACCGTGACGGAGGCGAGGCCAGCATGGAAAAGCGCAAACGCGAAGGCTATTTTTGAGTGGATACAGGTGCAGATATGAACAGTTTGCTGAAATTTATCACATGCGGAAGTGTGGACGACGGAAAATCCACGCTGATCGGACACATCTTATATGACACAAAGCTGCTGTACGCAGATCAGGAGAAAGCTCTGCAACTGGACAGCCGTGTGGGCTCCCGCGGGGGAAAGATCGATTATTCCCTGCTTCTGGACGGGCTCATGGCGGAGCGGGAACAGGGCATCACCATTGATGTCGCCTACAGATATTTTACGACCGAGAAGAGGAGTTTTATCGTCGCGGATACACCGGGCCATGAGGAATATACCCGCAACATGGCGGTCGGCGCCAGCTTTGCGGATCTGGCCGTCATCCTGATCGACGCCACAAAAGGCGTCCTGGCCCAGACCAGGCGGCACACGCGGATCTGTTCCTTCATGGGAATCCGTCAGTTTGTATTTGCCGTCAACAAAATGGATCTGACCGGCTACAGCCGGGAAACATTTGATTCCATCGTCGGTCAGGTCAGGGATCTTTGCGGCAGCCTGGGGTTGGAGAAGGTGCAGATCATCCCTCTCTCCGCGACAGAGGGGGAAAACGTGACTCGTAAGTCCTCCCTGATGGACTGGTATGCAGGACCGCCCCTTCTGGAGTGGCTGGAGACAGTGCAGGTGGACGGATTTGCGGAGCAAGGCTTTTATATGCCTGTCCAGCGGGTCTGCAGACCGGATCACACCTTCCGCGGCTTCCAGGGACAGATCGAGGCCGGAACCGTCTCTGCGGGTGATATGATCACAGTTCTGCCGGGCGGCGAACAGGCTGAGGTCCAGGCTGTCTATGTGGGCTGCAAAGAGGTAAAGGAGGCAGTGCAGGGCCAGCCCGCCATGCTGCGTCTGGCCAGGGAGGTGGACGTCTCCCGGGGCTGCGTTCTGGTCAAAGACACAGATGCTGCCGTGGCATCGGTCTTTGACGGTACGCTGTTATGGATGTACAGCGGGATCCTGACGTCCGGCCGCGATTTCCTGGCAAAGATCGGCACAAGGCTGGTTCCCTGCAAGGTGTCGGAGATCCTCTATACAGTGGATGTCAATACCAGTGAGCACCGCCACCCCGTCTTCATGCAGAAAAACGAGATCGCCCGCTGCAGACTGGAACTGTCTTCGCCGGTCGTTTTGGATTCGTTTTCCAGGCACCGCACGCTCGGGGAATTCATATTGATCGACAGAGTCACCAATGCGACTTCCGCCTGCGGCGTGATCGAAGAAATCCGGGAATCGGCAGAAGGCAAACGAGAAGGAGTCACCCCGCAGATGCGTGCCCGGAAGCTGGGACAGACCCCCTATATCATCCTGGCTGAAACGCCGGAAGAGGCGGCCGGATTTGAAACGGAACTGATCACACAGGGACTTCATACCATGATGGTTCAGTTGTCCGGGGAAAAGGAAATGGAAAAAGCGGTCTTTGCAGTAGACATTCTGCGGCAGGCAGGTCTCATTACCGTCGTCGCATGCCCGCAGGGGCAGACCGGGTTCGAAGAGCGTCTGCGGGAACTCTCCCTGGCTTCTGCGGCAGGAAGGATCCTGGATCTGCGCCCCGGCGGACCTGAGGAAGACAGGCTGATGTATGAGAACACGGTAAATTATGTGTTCAGTTAAAAGAGAGAGGAGACACAGAACCGTCCCCTGTCTCCTCTTCAGCTGAGAAACTGCAGTAGCCGTTTTTACAAAGAAGGAGAAAGAAAATGGCAGCGGATTATGCAACACTCAAAGCCGGCGGATTTATGCGCCAGAAACAGAAAGATATGTTTTCCATGCGCCTGCGGGTCGTCGGCGGGACCGTTACGGTGCAGCAGCTCAAGGCAATCGCGGAGGCGGCGGAGAAATTCGGACACAACTATGTGCACCTGACCAGCCGCCAGGGAGTGGAGATCCCCTTTATCCGGCTGGAAGATATCGATGAGGTCAAGGACTTCCTGGCACGCTCGGATGTACAGCCCGGCGTCTGCGGCCCCCGCGTGCGCACAGTGACGGCCTGTCAGGGCGGCAGGTGCTGCCCGAGCGGCTGTATCGATGCGCTGGAAATAGCAGAGGAGCTGGACAGGCGGTATTTCGGCCGTCAGCTCCCCCACAAGTTCAAATTCGGCGTGACCGGATGTCAGAACAACTGTCTCAAAGCGGAGGAGAACGACCTGGGCATCAAAGGCGGCATGATCATTGACTGGAAACGGGAGGAATGTATTTTCTGCGGCGTGTGTGAAAAGGCCTGCCGGCGCAGTGCCATTGAGATTACAGACGGGGAAATCCGTCTTGACCCGGACAAGTGCAATCACTGCGGACGATGTGTGAGCGCCTGTCCGACCGGTGCCTGGAAGGGCAGCGAAGGTTTTCTGGTCTCCTTTGGAGGAACCTTTGGAAATGATATTCAAAAAGGCCGGGAAATCCTTCCCATCATCCGGGACAGAGAGACTCTCCTGCGCGTCGCGGACGCGGCCATCGACTATTTTGATGAGAATGCCCGGCCCGGAGAGCGGTTTGCCAAAACACTGCAGCGCCTGGGATGGGAGTCTTTTACAGAAAAAGTGCTCGCTGCCTATGACAATCGATAGGTTTCACCTGTCTGCAGCAGGTGGATCCAATAGTGCAGCCCAACCCGGCAGACAGAATCATGAAAGGAGAAAAAGATGGCAGAATTCAGGATTACGGATACAGTCGACATTACCGATGTTGTCTGCCCGGTCACCTTCGTCAAAGCGAAAGTTGCCCTGGAGGAGCTGGAAGAGGGAGAGATCCTCTCCATTCATATGAACGACGGGGAGCCGGTCCAGAACGTGCCCCGTAGTATTAAGGAAGAGGGACACCGCGTGTTGAAGCTGATCCACAACGAAGACGGGACCTATGATCTGATCGTGCAGAAAACAGAGTGAAAAATACTGCCGATGCAAGATTTCATCATTCATATCGGAAAGGGAAAAAGATATGACAATTGTAGTTGCAGGAGAACGAAAAGAATATAGCGACGGACTGACCGTCGATGAACTGATCGAGGCGGAAAAAGTGGAGACGCCGCAGTATGTCACGGTGACGATCAATGACACCTTCCTCTCCAACGCGGAGAGGGCCTCCCGGATCCTGCAGGAGGGGGATGTCGTGGAGTTTCTGTATTTCATGGGCGGCGGCGCAGACTTTAGCTGATTGAATCCGGCACCCGCAGGAGCAGGAAGCAGCTGCTGAAAGGAGCATAATGGCTTTTACAAATGAACAGCTGGAACGATATTCCAGACACATCATCTTAAAACAAATCGGTTCCAAAGGACAGAAAAAATTATTGAACGCAAAGGTCCTGATCATCGGAGCAGGAGGACTGGGCGCCCCGGCGGCTCTTTATCTGGCTGCAGCAGGTGTGGGAACAATCGGTATTGCAGATGCGGATGTTGTCGATCTGTCCAACCTGCAGCGCCAGGTCATCCACTCAACAGCGGACATCGGCAGGCCAAAGGTGGAATCCGCCAGAGATTCTATGCTGGCCATCAATCCGGAGATCACCGTGCAAACCTATTATGAATACATCACATCGGAGAATATCAGGGAGATCATCCGGGATTACGATTTTATCCTGGACGGAACCGACAATTTTCCGGCCAAATTCCTGATCAACGACGCCTGTGTCCTGGAGGGAAAACCCTTTTCCCATGCGGGCATTATCCGCTTTGAGGGACAGCTCATGACCTATGTCCCGGGGCAGGGACCTTGCTATCGCTGCGTCTTCAAGGAACCGCCGCCGAAAGACGCGGTGCCCACCTGCAGAGAGGCCGGTGTGATTGGGGCTGTCGCGGGCGTCATCGGCTGCCTGCAGGCCATGGAGGCGGTCAAATATATCACAGGTGCTGGAGAACTGCTGACCGGACGCCTTTTGACCTACGACGCCCTGAAAATGCAGTTCCGCACCATCAGCCTGCCCGTGGACAGCCACTGTGCGGTCTGCAGCGAAGAGCGCACCATTCATGCCCCCTTCGATTACGAGCTGCCCGCCTGTGATATGAAGAAAATATAGGAGGAGACAGGGGACGGTTCTCTGTCTCCTCCGCAAGATGAGCAGGAGGAAAGCAGGGTCAGAGAGGAGGAGACAGATGATATATATGCAGTTAAAGGAATATGAAAAGCTTCTGGCACACGCCGTTAAATGCCTTCCGGAGGAGGCCTGCGGCCTGGTCGGCGGCAGGAAGGACGAAGAGGGGAACTCTTATATCGAGAAAGTTTTTCCTTTGGAAAATACGGACCACAGCGAAGAGCACTTTTCACTGGATCCCCGGGGCCAGCTTGCAGCTGTAAAAGAGATGAGAGAGAACGGATGGAAACCGCTGGGAAACTGGCACAGCCATCCGGCTTCGCCCTCCCGCCCAAGCGAGGAAGACAAACGTCTCGCCTACGACAGCAGCGCCCTGTACCTGATCCTCTCCCTTATGGAGCGCAGCGCACCTGTCCTCAATGCCTTTCATATTGAAAAAGACCGGGTAGAAAAGGAAGAGATT
>Ga0256405_10011206_pt1 | contig 11534 bp, 19 predicted proteins | sample RumenRJG_02DNA_FD_189096 | JGI IMG/M metagenome (GOLD analysis project Ga0256405, IMG submission 189096) | Bovine rumen microbial communities from Lethbridge, Alberta, Canada - RJG_02 | ecosystem: Host-associated > Mammals > Digestive system > Stomach > Rumen | place: Canada: Alberta...
TTCTCAAAGCCAACATGAAGGTGGTCGGCGCGACGGAGTATGCGCTGATCCTCTATCGCGACAAGCTGCCTAAGTTCCGCAATGAGGATGAAAACGGCGTGCATCGCATGATCAAGAACTGGTTTGAATGGAAAAAGGATGGACGGGAAATACCGCGCATCCACCCCGCACAGAAGCCGGTCAATCTGCTCAGGCAGCTTAAATCGATTTTCACAGACCCCGGCGACGTGGTCATCGATCCTTGTGCCGGCTCCGGCTCCACCCTCCGCGCGGCGAGGGAATTGGGGCGGAACAGCTATGGGTTTGAAATTGATCGGGACTTTTATACGAAAGCAAAAGAACAGATGTTGGGCACAATGCCCGAACACAGCTCAACTACCACGCCCCTCCGTGTGAGGGAGAACAGGAGTAGAGAATGGCTACCAATCACAGCAAATACATAAATTCCACCGGGACGCATTACATCTCCAACTCTGGTAAAGACGAGAACAACGCGTATACCGGCGGCGAGGCCGGCGATCAGTCCGGCCATGAGTGGGAGTTGAAGGCCTGGTACAACCGTCCCTGGACCGTTGTCCTTCGCTTCCCTGATCAGGCCGTTGCCGAGACCATTGCCAGGCTGGGCATCGATGCAGCCCTCAACAATCTGATCGGCTATGACCAGGGGCAGAGGACAACGTACTGGAAGCAACTTAAGGCCGCCGGATACGATCCGAGCAAGATCACCGTGGCCTGTGAAGAGGACTGCACCGCAGGCGTTTCTGCAAATGTGAAAGCTGCCGGCTTCATTCACGGCATCAAGGCGCTACAGGATGTGTCCATCTGTTCCAGCCGCAATATGCGCTCCGTGTTCACAAAGGCTGGTTTCTTGGCTTTGACCGATTCCAAGTACCTGACCGGCACGAAGTACCTTCTCCCTGGTGATGTGCTTTTGTATGAGAACCATCACGCCGCAACGAACATCACGGTCGGATCGGCGGTGCGGAGCAGCTGGAACCCCGGCACCGCGCCTGTTCCTGTGGTTACTCCCACAGCCCCTGTTGCTCCCGATGCGGAGAAGCAGGTGCAGCCGGAGGGCCCTTTCATCTCTGTCACCGGTTCTGTGAATATTCGCAAGGGTCCGGACACAACCTATCCTGTCCTGGGCGTTGCAAAGAGGGGCGATCTGCTCCACTACTTCGGCTATACGTTCCCCAACGGCTGGTTCCTTGTGGAATACAACAGGCAGCTTGCCGCCGTCAGCGGAAAATACGGAAAGGCTGTGCAGTGAAACAGATTCCTCAATCCCTGCCTGATGCAACGCAGCAAAAGGGTGTAACGAAATGGGATGTCCCTGCCGGAGAGGTCTTCCTTGATGAGGACCTCTCCCCGGACGCCCTGCTCTCCCTCTGGCACGACTTTGCCGACATCCCCATCAACGACTGGGACGAGATTGAAAAGCCTTTTATGCATTTCCCAGCCGGAACTTACCGCTTCGACATCTGGCATTGGTTTGACGAACGCTGGCCCGGCGGTGTATATGAACTGCTGTTTCTGTGATCATCTGTTAAGGCATTTCAGACGATTGTATTCAATGCTAATGTGGTATGTCCAGCATGTCAAGCAGTCGGACGAAAGTATCCTGCCCGTTCAAACAGGTGTCCATCAGCCAGCCCTGTTCATTCCTCCACTCAGATAACCCGCGGTAATAAAAGTGCTTTTTGCTGTCTTCAATGATGAATGGTATTATGCTGTGATGGAGGCATTCCTTCAGAGCGATAAGCCTGCCCACTCTGCCGTTTCCATCCTGAAAAGGATGAATATATTCAAATTCAGCATGAAGCGCAATCACATCCTGGATGCTTGGAGACTCTTTTTTATTATAGCTTGCCAGGAGTGATTTCATATGAGCATGAACTTCTTTAGGCTTGACGGTTTCCCGCCCTCCAACCACATTAGACCGGCGTTTGTAGTCGCCCACTGCAAACCAGCTGAGCATCGAATCTTTAGTATCGTGCTTAAGGATAAAGTGAAGATGCTTAATGATATCTTCGGTCAGTTCGTCTTCAGCGACGTCAATAACATAATCGATGGCTCTGAAATGATGAACAGTTTCCAGAATGTCATCTACAGGCACGCCGTCTCCTGCATCAATTGTGTTTGTCTCAAAAATTAGTCTCGTTTGTTCTTCTGTAAGCCTGCTTCCTTCAATGTGGTTTGAATTGTATGTCATCCTGATCTGTAATTCATGGTAAAGGCTACCCGAAACCCGGGCATCCTTTTCATCACGCAGTATCTGAAGGATCGTGTTGGACGTAATTTCCCTGCATAGAATGTCAGCGCTGCAGCCCAAATACTCAGCGATTTTCTGAAGTGTACCCCTGGACAACTTTTCCCCTTTACCGATTTTAGCAATGGTTCTGGAAGAGATGCCAAGTGAAACAGTTAAATCCGTTTTCGTGAGACCCATTTTATGGAGTTGAGTGTATAAACCGTCATATGAGATCATGTTGCGCAGCCTCCTTAGAATCCTTTACTTATTATGCCAGGAATCAAAAGAAAAGTAAAGGGATAATCTGGGAAATCACAAAAAAAGTAAAGGCCGAGGATGGTGATTGGTCAAATTAGGCTGCTGATTATGGGCAAGCCTTCAGAGCATTATTATCTTTTATGCAGCGAAAACAACATGCACAGAACTCCTGTGAAAACGCAATAGGCGGTATACTGTGGCTGTAAACGAAAAGGGCATAGCCCCACCCACCGACATAGAACAGGAGGCCGAATCCATGAAGCATGAGATGATCCCCACCAGGAACCCCAACGTTGCCATCGACCGCAACGATCCCGAGCACGCCAGGACTGCGATTGAGCTCGATTGGCCGGAGACCTTCTCCAGAAGGGCGAAGATGGTCATCAGGTACTTTGAAGGGACAATGTTCCCCTTCTTCTACAACGACCACATTGTCCTGACGGACGAGAGCATGGAGCTGACCGCTTTCGGAGACGGAAGCCCTGAAGCCCCGTTTGGCTTCCCTCGCTACGAGGACAACAACTTCGAAGGTGTCGAGGCATGGCTGGAGGACTGCGCAGACCAGTTCGACAACGATGGCGACACTCCTGGCTGGGAAGAAACCAAGGCCACGTTTGAAGCTGAAGAGCGAATTGCCGCTGAACGGGAGCACATCGACAAGCTCCGCAGGCATGGCGCGAAAATCATCGTCAACGGAAAGCCGGTCGAGATCGACAGCGACCTCTGGGAAAAAACGATGGGCGAATGCCTCACCAAAGGCTACAAGGCTGTGGCCTACGAGCTCCGCATTCCCGAGACCGAGGATAAGTTCCTCCTCGCTATCTACGCTGATGGCCATGTGGACAGCGGATCCGAGAAGAACGTGATTTGCTGCATGGCGAACCATTGGGGTGATCAGGATGCCTGAGAAGACCTACGAGCTGACCTTCCTGTATCGGGATGGCGGGATGGACAAGGGGCAGGAGTTCAATAGCCTGCCCACTGCCCTTGAAGCGTTCAGGTGCTTTGTTGAGCCCGCCAGCGCTGACATCTATAGCGGCGTCACCCTGACGGAGTATGACTGGAAAACCAGGCAGGAGCGGATCGTCGCCGCGCTTGTGCTGTGATCAAGGCCCCGGCTTCGGCTGGGGCAAAAAAATAGTAACAGAGGTGAAATTCAGAATGATGTTTCCATCTAAAGAAACGGTCGAGCGTTTGCGACATCAATTCCCGGCAGGCTGCCGTATTGTGCTCGACGAACTAAATGACCCCTACCGCACCATCCCGTCAGGTACACAGGGAACTGTGATCGCTGTGGATGATGCTGGAACCATCCACACCGCCTTTGACAACGGCGGTTCCCTTGGCATCGCCTATGGGGCCGACAGAGCGCATCGTGTGGCCACAGAGGATGAAGCCAGGGTTACGCTCGACTACATCGGCCAGCGCCAGCACAAGGACGGATTCTGCCCCAGGTGCGGCGCACATATGCCCGGCGACCCGATTCGCTATGCGTTGAGCAGACGAGCAAATATCATGATCTGCTCTCGATGCGGCCAGACTGAAGCCCTCGAAGACGCGGGGATGAGGGAGAAACTCCCCCTGATGCAGTGGAAAGCAATGAGAGAAATACAGGAGGGAAAAGCATGGAGAGGATAAGGGTATTGCTGGTCGAGCCGGGAGAGAAGCCGAGGCTGGTTGAGATCAACCACACCCTGGAGGAACTCCAGAAGCTCGTCGGTGGCTATATCGCAGCTACGTATCCATGGGCGGACCCCGTTGGAGTAGTTTTTGACGACGATGGGATGGCAAAAGGCTACCCACCGAATCGCCTCCTTGTGGACGGCGAAGGGAAGCCCTACGATATCCTCAAAGGCTCTTTCTTCATCTGTGGGCTTGGCGTCGGAGATTTCACCAATATCAGCGACGAAATGGCGGAGAAGTATTCCCAGCTGTTCTACTGGCCGGAGGTGTTCGCCCGCTTCGGTGATCACCTGATTTGGTTCAAGGATAAGCCGGGCGCAAAACCACAGATGCTGTTCTGACCGCACCCGCCGCCAAACTGCTCCCTGCCTTGCCTATGTTTCCCCTCGTTGCTGCGCTAAAGAGGGGACAGGCGCAGGACTGTAAGTTATCGTCATCTACGCTGAAACCACATCTGTAGAACACCTGTTCTGCCTTGGAACCCTTTATACTGTGTACAACAACAGAAACACAGCGGCACCGCCGCAGGGACACAGAAAGGGGATCAGAACGATGAACGAAAAGACCATGAGGCTCCAGGAGGAAATGCACCGGCAAAGCCTGGGCGTCGAGATCGAGATGAACAACATCACCCGCCAGAAGGCCGCGCAGATTGCCGCCGAGTTCTTCGGAACCGGACGCTGGGAGGACACCGCCTACAGGAATGGGTACCGCGCGTTTAGTGCTTGGGATCAGCAAGGCCGAGAGTGGAAGTTCCAGTACGATTCCTCAATTGCTGGGCCTGATAGCCACAAGTGCGAGGTCGTCACGCCGATCCTCCACTGGGAGGATATCGAAACCCTCCAGGAGCTTTGCAGAAGGCTTCGGAAGGCAGGCGGTCGCAGTTCGGCGGATCAGCTTTGCGGAGTCCACGTGCATGTTGGGGCAGACGGACATACCCCGCAGAGCCTTCGGGCGCTGGCGAATCTCATGGCAAGCCACGAGGAACTCCTGAGGCAAGCGCTCAGGCTTGACCCGAACAGGGTTGACCGCTACTGCCGCCCAGTGGATCAGCGTTTCCTCAAGGAACTGAACGAGAAGAAGCCCAAGACCATGGCGATGCTCGCGGACATATGGTACAAATCACAGGGCGAGCACTACGGGCGGAACAATCATTACAATCGGTCTCGGTACAGGCAGCTTAATTATCATGCCGTGTTCACCCACGGAACAATCGAGTATCGTCTTTTCCAGTTCGACAGTCCCTCCAACGGCAAGCAGAATGGTATTCATGCCGGCCAGCTCAAGATGTTCATCCAGCTCAGCCTCGCATTGAGCGCCAAGGCCAAGGAGATTAAGACCGCAAGCCCGATCCCTTGCCAGATGGACAATCCAAAATTCGCCATGCGTACATGGCTCAATAGCCTCGGAATGATCGGCGACGAATTCGAAACTGCCCGCAAGTTCCTGACCCAGAACCTCGAAGGCGATGCAGCCTTCCGCTTTGGCCGCGAGGCCTACGAAGCCAACCGCCGCGCCGCTTGAATGGCGCAGCACAGTTGCCCACCCGCCACGACTTCTGCCGACACAGAGCCCGACAATGCGGCGACAGTGCCGAGTGTAGAGGCCCAGTAGATCGCTTCGCAGATTACCCTGCCTTGCGGTCTTAGGGTGGTAGAAGGGGTAGGGTTTGCCCCATGAACCATAGCAAAACAATTACATAGAAAGGTCGTGAACTGCATGAAGAGATATTACGCAGCCTATGGATCCAACCTGAACATTCCTCAGATGCTGAGGCGGTGCCCGTCAGCCCGAATCATCGGTACGGCAACAATCCCCGGCTACCGTCTCATGTACAAGGGAAGCAAGAGCGGATCCTATCTGACGATTGAGAAGGCCGAGGGGCACAGTGTCCCCGTTGGGGTTTGGGAGGTTGATGGCGAAGACGAGCTGGCGCTTGACCGCTATGAAGGATATCCATCTTTCTACTACAAGGCAGAACTGAAGTTACCGATCCGGGGTATCTACAGCGGAAAAATCAGAATCCGACGTCTGTTCGTCTACATCATGCGTGAAGATCGGGAATTGGAGCTCCCATCCCCATATTATGTTCGGACCTGTCGTGAGGGGTATAAGGCTTTCGGCTTTGATCAGGCAATCCTCGACGATGCGCTGGAGTACACTGTGTCTGCCATTTCGGTTCAAGGTGATTATGAGAAAGGAGAGGCCGATGATGAAGTCTGACAACATTGCTCAGATCCGCATCTGCCCACTGTGTGGGGAAGCCTATATGGATCATCCCGCGATCTCGCGTACCGACAATGAAACTCCGATATGCCCTCGCTGCGGAACACGACAGGCCCTTGATTCCATCGGCATCAGTAGCGAAGAGCAGGAAAGGATCATAGCGATCATCTACAAACGGCGCTGTTGAACTTCATCCCACCTTACTCTGTGGCAATCGTGTACAGTTATCATCCACGCAGCGATAACTACCGGAAAATCACACCTGTTTCGAGCTGGAACCCTTTATAATACAGACACACTAAAACAAAGGGAGCGGATGAGCATGAAGCGCGCAGAGTACAACGAATTCCTTAGCATCAGGAGCAACCTGAGGAAGTTCCAGAACGGATACGGAACCATCCTGACCATCCGGACGGACGCCAGCGCGGAACTGAAGCACAAGCTGGACGCCCTTTACACCAGCCTGGGCTTCCACCCCGCCAGCGTCCGCGTGGACAAGCACTTTTTTGACGAGAGGGAAAGGGTGCACTACATCTACGGTCGGGAATGGGAAGACAGCAATGGCCACAAGCATCCCTGGACCGAGCTTTTCACCAGCGAGGAGCGCGCCCGCTTCGCAGCGGCCTTGGATTGAACACCGAGCCCTCCCAAGCGGAGGGTGGCAGTGAATAACCGAATGGAGGAGAAGAAAACCATGAAAGCCTATTTCACTCGGAAGCCGATGACCATCGAAAACGCGAAAGCCAACGCCGAATGGGCGAAAGCAAAGCGTCAGGAGCCCGTCGAAGTCAATCCCATAGCCACCATCACCCTCAGCCCGGAACAATACACCGCCTTCTGCAAAGCCCCTTTGAAGGATTGGGATTTCCTGGTGCCCTATGCCGATCAGTCCGGTTTTACCAGGGACGGCGCTGACTGCGTGATCATCGAGTGCGACGGTCAGCCGAGCATCGCACTGGCGCTGGAAGGTTTCGCATACGGCCGGTACTCCGGCTGGCTGGTCTGATGCATAGCCCTCCCCAGCGGAGGGCTTTCAGTCTGTATAAAACTACATCTGAACGCAGCAATCACTACACCAAATCCACGCCTGCCGCCTTCAAAAGTATTGTAATATACAGACACTAAAGAACGGCACAGCCGGAGGAGGAAGCACCATGATCCAGAATGCATACTTTGAAAACCTTAGTCGCCTTGGCAAGGAACACGCCGAACAGTGCAAAGCCCACGAGGCTTTGAAGGGTAGCATCATCGAAGCCCATGGCTGGGACAGCCCGGAGCTGGAAGCCTGGTACACCGAAAAGAAGCGCCTGGAGGATTCCAACCCCGTCGCCGGCGGCATTGGCAAAGCCTTTCGAGCATGGTACTGGGGCACGACCGAGGAGTTGGAAATGGACGAATTCCTCTGGGACAGGGAAGTCGAGGGCTTTGTGGAGACGCTGCGCAAGGCTGGACTGGAATCTTTCGTCTACTCGAATCAGAGTACCGCAGTCATGCAGAACATCCACCAGTTCGTCGCCGCCGGCTGCACCCTGGAAGGTCCCTGCACCCTGATCAAAAAAACCAACCGCTGGGGCGAAGAAACGGAAGAACAGGTGCTTGGCCTCCGCTTCCGGCTGTGAGAGCTACCCCTTCCACTGCCGCCCCACTTCAGGGGGCGGCTTCTTCAGTCTGTAAAACTACGCCAGGATGCAGCCTGAATAACACCTACTTCTTTCAAATAGACGGTAATATACACTTACACTAAAGCAGGGAGGCAAAGGAAATGACATTCTGGGCGATCATCAGGGACAGGGACGAAGCCAACAGCAACTGGTTCTTCAGCAAGATCGAAGACTGCGGCAGCAAGCGTGAGGCGCAGGAAACCGCCAAAGCCAACGGCTACACGGTACGGAACAACAGGATCTACACCGAGGCCGAGTACGCGAAGCTGGCACGGACCAATTACGACTGGCAGGACTGAAAGACAAATAAATGTCAAGACTGCCAGAGAGGAGCAGACCATGAAAAAGGAACAGGCCATCAGCATTATCAAGGAAGCCGCCGAGCGGCACGGATTCATTACCAACACCTACCGGTGGACACGCTTCATTGAGATCCAGGAGCCCGAGGGCACCCATTTCCTCAACTTCATGGTGATGGAAAACACCGCCCCCGACACCGACTGGAGCAAGAGGAAGGTCACCATGGAGCTTCACGTCCAGGCGAGTCTCGCCAGCATGGGCGGCAATCCGACGCCCGAAGATCTGATCCGCGCTTCCGAGATTATCAGGGCAGGCGCGGAGCTGGTCCAGGAGCTGGAGGCCATGAATTTGAGCTACACGGAAGAGTTTTGAACCAGCCCCTCACCCTGCCAACAAGCGATATTTGGACTGACAGGTTCCCTTCCACCGCCTTCGGGCGGTTTTTTAACGTCTGTCGTTTTCAACAACCAATACAGATCGTCTTTGCGAAAGGATGTGTTGAAATGTACGTATCCCTCGATCCCGGCGCATTCCCGCCGACACGTGCCCATGCTACGGATGCCGGACTGGACATCAAGAGCCCCAGCAAAGCCCTCCTGCGCACCCACGACAGCCTTGTGATTCGGTCTGGAGTGCATGTGGAATTGCCTCCGGAAACCGCCGGTCTCCTTGTCTCCAAATCCGGCCTCATGACCAATCACGACATTACCAGTACCGGTCTGATCGATGAAGGCTATGACGGAGAGATCGTCGTGAAACTGTTCAACCACGGTGACGAGGATTACCAAATACGGGTGGGCGACAAGATTTCCCAGCTCGCTGTATTGCCGGTGATTTATCCAGAGGTGGTTATCGTCCCACATCTGGTCAATGGCGGCCCCCGTGGTCCTTCGGGCTTCGGCAGCACCGGGGCGTAGCTGTTCCACTGCTGCGGCGGTGTTCATATATACAATTTCACTTTGCCCGCTGTTCAACCTATCGTGGAGGCATGTGGCAGAACAGGAGCGTGATGCCTATGGACGTAGCACAGATCATCAGAAAACTTGGAACACCCGATCCGGGATGGTGGGTCGTCGCCCTCTTGGCGGTCTTATCCCTCATCCAGATCTCGCCGGTCAAAATCAACCCCTGGGATGCCATCCTGGGCTGGCTGGGACGAAAGCTCAATGGGAAGGAACTCACAAACCTTCAAGGAGAAGTTGGTGAGCTTCACAAGCAGGTCAACGGCATGTGGGTTTCAGCGCACCGCCATGCCATACTTACCTTTGCCAGAGAGCTTCGCGCCGGCATTGAGCATAGCACGGACGAATGGTCCAATGTGCTCAGCCAAATTGATGAATATGAAGTCTACTGCGAAAAGAACCATATCGCCAACGGCGTGGTGAAGCAGGACTCTATATTCATCAATGGGATGTACCAGCAGCTAAGCGTTGAGCAGAAGCTGTAGCAAACCCACACCCCCGCTGCATCTTCTCTACGATACCGTTGTGTTTGCAGCGGCGATGCCGCAAATCAACAACGTCCGGCGCACGTTACGCGCCAGAAAGAGGTATTTATGCGTAATTGGACCTTGTGGGCCAAGGCGGCAGGGGTTCGCGCCCTGAAGACCTTTGCCCAGACTGCCGTCGCTATGCTCCCCGCCCAGGCTATGATCACCGAGGTCGGCTGGGGCACTGTGTTCGGTACCGCCGCGCTTGCGGCTGTCGCTTCGCTTCTCACTTCCCTCGCGGGCATTCCCGAAGAGGAGATGGATGAGTAAATACAGGCATCCATTGCGGACGTCTTCCAGCGCCGGGGAGGGCCATTCTCCCCGGCACACCTTTTCCATCTTTGTTCCCAGTGTACATCCTGGCGATTAGTTTTTCCGACACACATAAGGAGGGCATCCAGAGAAAGTAGAATCTGGATGCCCGTGGTGGTTGCCCCGTATGGGCTCTATGAAAAAGGAGGAACCATGAAGCCTCTTTGTTATACCCAGTATATCACACACAAACAATGGTGTCCAATTATAATAATGCGGCGCAAGATAAGCGGCACTTATGGCGACGGCAGGGATACAGCCTATAAATCCCGGAAGAACTGAGTGCCATGCCATATGCAAACCGCCATGCTTACAGGGAGCGCCACCAGGCCAAGCACTGGATTGAAATAGCCGTAGAATGCTGCGCTGAGGGGACTCAATGCAACGACCGCAATCGTTTTTGCGAAGGCTACCGTATACGCTTTTTTGTCCTTCGGCTTTGTGGCGTAGCCGCGCGGAATAAGACCATAGTCCTTTGTCAGAGCGAGAAGCCCGGCGTAGAGCAGAATCACCCCGGCGAAGACCAGCATCAGTATGCAAAAGGGATGCATGGGATCAGCTCCTTTCCCCGCCCCGGATGCAAGTATGCAGTTTTCAAGGGACGGATACAACGTTGTAACTTACCAACACAGAGTACCTTTTCGCCAGAGTTTTTTCCATTATAATTGCTCTGCCATACGTGAGTCAATATGGATAGCTGAAATGTCATATTCTGAGATGCCCGTCCCGGTGTGGTTAACCACATCGGGAGCGTTCAATACAAAGGGACACCCGGAAACGAGCTGTTTCTGGGTGTCCAGGAATAAGAAGATGCTCGATAGTTCGTTATGGAGAGGAAGCCAAGCAGTAAACTCATGCAGCAATGGCACACATAAGAGCATCTTCATAATCTTGAAGAAAAGCGGCGCTTAGTTGGCGACCTAAGCGCCTAAAAGGAGACACAGCATGTTGGACTTGGCAGTCTCATGCTAACTACAGTATAACATCTGGTCGGGCTTGTGTCAATTGGCTAACAGTCCTGTGAGAATTATTATTATGGTGACCTTTACTCTTCTCTGTTGTGTCTCTGGAGTTGGCTTTGAACCGTCACAGCTTGACGCTAAAATACGATAACCGCATAGGGAATGGCAGCCCCGTCAGATGGGCGGGAAGCAGAACAAAACAGCAGACAAAGGATGATCATCATGAAGAGAATCGCAGTTTACCAGAGAGGTCACGTCACAGAAGAAGAAAAGCAGGCCATGACTCAATTTATCGTCAGCATCCCAGGCGCATCAGTAACAGGGCGCTATTGGGATCATGACGGCTCCGACCGCGCTGAATATCGCACCATGCTCGTCGCCGCCAGGGAGAG
>Ga0256405_10011207_pt1 | contig 11533 bp, 8 predicted proteins | sample RumenRJG_02DNA_FD_189096 | JGI IMG/M metagenome (GOLD analysis project Ga0256405, IMG submission 189096) | Bovine rumen microbial communities from Lethbridge, Alberta, Canada - RJG_02 | ecosystem: Host-associated > Mammals > Digestive system > Stomach > Rumen | place: Canada: Alberta | collected...
GAACGCGATGGCTTTTGTTGAGGAGCACTACGGGGTCAAATACGACTGGAACGAGTTCTTCAAATATGCACGGCTGATGAATGAGCAGAACACCATTGAGCTGGAGAAGTGGGATCTCTTTAAGACACCCTATTCGCCCCTTTCCGGCATTGCGGAATCTCTGTACCGTCTGTATTCCTGGCAGTCCGTGAACGGCCAGGAGGAGTATTTCAACAAGGTTGACCGCAAAGTGATTCAAATCATGCGCAGGTGCTATGAGAAGAAGTATCTCCCCTTCGGCGGAAAGACCCGGCACAGAGCGTTCCTCTGGGGACCTTCAGCTGTGTATTATACGGATTTCCCGACCTGGACGCAGAACTGCTGGGGCATCACCATCGTCCTCAACATGGACTCCACCATGGGCTACAACATCATCAACACCGAGGATCCGGAGATCGCCATGGACGACATCACACGCTTCACTGAGAAGGCCTGCATGCGTCACCACGCCGTCGGCGGATGGGAGAACATCAACGCCGTCTGGGACTGGGCCAAGAACTTCAACTGCGACATGGTCCTGATGAACGACAACATCGCCTGCAACGGCATGCTCGGCGTACACGGAATGATGGAGGAGCAGGCGAGGGACCTGGGATTCCACTTTATCTTCATTGAGCACGATCTACAGGACAGCCGCACGGTTTCCCGTCAGGACATGCGCAACTGCGTCAACAAGTATATGTCTGTTGTCCTGAATGAGAAGCCGCTTGACCCGACGATTGTCGAGTTCGATGATGCGGAAGCATATTGACCGGGAGGTAGATGGAGATGAAAAAAATTCTGAAGATGATCCTGAAGGTGCTCGGAAAATTTCTGCTGATCGGCTTGATCGGGTTTGTTGCAACCTTTACCCTGTACATCACGAATGGAGAGAACAAGCTGATCTACTATGTCATCAGACCGTTTTTAAACAAGCATTATGATTCACAGGTAAGAGACCGGAAAATCTGATACATTCTGGGCAGGGGGAGCCAAAAGGCTCCCCCTGCTAAAATTAAACTTGTCAAGAATGTCGCTATGGTGTAAAATAAACTGATACCCTTATGGGCAGAAAGAGCAGGAGACTCCCGTTTTATAAAAACGGGATGATCAAAACGGGCTGGGATGAAATGACGCACAGAGGGAACGAATTGACAAAACGGAAATCCGCAGAGATGATCGAATGGCTGTTTCTTCTTGTGACGGGATTCTATCTGATCTGTCAGTGTATTTATAATTCCACATATGTCCTTCCGGCCTACACATTCCCGGACCGGCCGGTATTTCTGGTGATCCTGTGTGCGGCGGCGCTTCCGGCACTGGGAAAGATCCTGGCCGGGCTTCGAAACATTAGAACCGTATTGATTGCAGTGACTGCGGCGGTCTTCTTTTTCGCATACCGGACCGGAAGAGAGCTGTTCCTCCTGATGATCCCTGTACTGGCCGCCGGGGCATCCGGAATGGAATACAGAAAAGTCCTGAAACTTTACGCAGCGTCGGTAGGGAGCTTTCTTGCGGTTACGATTCTCTGCTCCTTTACGGGCGTGATCCCCAATATTGTTTATTCAGGCGGCGGGCGTTTCCGAAGCAGCTGGGGGATCGCTTATCCAACCGACTTTGCCTCTCTGGTGCTGTTCTTCGTGATGACGATCTGGCTCTCCTGGGAGCGAATGCCGACTGCCCTCGCGATACTCAGTGCACTTCTGTCGCTCTGGATTTCTCTGATGATCGCGGGAAGCCGGACTTCTGCCCTGTGCAGCCTTCTGTTTTTGGTTTTTATCCTGTATAATATGATGCGGCGGCGGATGCAGGGCAGAAAAAGCGGGATATCAAAGCTCGGCAGAAGTGTTCAGCTTCTGATGGTTTTCTCTTTCCTGCTCTTCGCGGCAGCTTATTTTCTCGCAGTTCTGCTTTATGCTCAGGGGACGAAAGTTGGAACCGCCTTTGACCGGCTGTTTTCTTACCGCCTGTATATGACGTTGATGATTCTGCGTGATCAGGGGATTTCTGCTTTCGGCAGCAACTATCCGCAGGTCGGCCTCGGCGGCATCACCATTGAGTCAGAGGCTTATTATTTCCTTGACAGCTCCTACGCAATGCTGTTGATTCGTTACGGATGGGTTCCGTTTTTAACCGTGGCGGCGCTCTGGACAGGCATGGGCTTTCGCGCCTATCGGGCTGGAGATCAGAAGCTTCTCTGCATTATGACGGTGATTGCTTTTCATGCGGTGAGTGAGCATCACTTTCCGGAAGTTCAGTACAACATGCTTCTGGCACTTCCGTTTGCATCGATACCTGAGCAGAAAAACCGGCTTTCAGATCACCATAATATCAAAGAAAGACTGCGCGAGAAATGGGGTGCTGTCTGCTGTGCGGCTGTGCTCCTGGTGACAGCTTTCCTGGCGGCTCCACCTGTGCTCGACAGACTTCGAACCGTGTTTGACCTTCAGGGGACGGATTCAACACAGGGAGAGATCCGGGCAGTCCTGTGGTGCGCGGTTCTGCTGCTTGCAGCAGGAACTTCCGGATGGCTGCTGTGCCGTCTGGCCTCACAGCTGCAAAAATGGAAGAGATGGAACAAAAAAACTCTGACAGGGTTTATTCTCGGACTGGTCGTGCTGTTCGGAATGGCGTTGTCGGATTCCCGCGTGATTCGCGAGGCGGACGCATCGGGACAGATCAATCACCAAAAAGCAGAGGCTATCATGCAGATGCTTGAGGCTGCAAGCGGGCAAGTCATTGCCAATAAAGAACCGGAACTGATGCACCGCCGTTTTCCGGGGATCAGCCGGAGTATCTGGTACGGGAAGGATCTGGCAAGGCTGGAAAACATCTCCGTTGTGGTGGATCTGAAAGAAGATTATCATGTTTTTCAGGGAAAGGGTTTCCGGTTTACACAGATTTCTCCCGAAGATGCGGTGTACTCAAACGACCCCCTGGTCATTAAAGGACTGATGGATGCTGGATATCAATGGACAGCGTATGATGCCGCGGTCAGGGAAGTAGATCTGAAAGCATTTGCAGCGTTCAATGAACTCAGCCTGACGGAAAAGGGAAGCATTGTTCTTGAGAACGGAAGAAAACTGAATCACGGCCCGTATCTGGACTTCTATGGCGGGGCCTATCGGATCACATTTGACCTGAAAACAGACGGCATTGGCGAACAGGATAAGCCCGTGTGCTCACTTTATGTTGCGACACTGGACGGTCACAGCCTGGCGGAGAAAACCGTGGAGCCTGAGGACCTGAAACCGGACGGAACATGTTCTGCGGAGCTGGTTTTTGAGACATCCGATATCCGCTATCTCCAGTTCCCGGTCTTCCCGGCTGCGGGACAGAGCGTAGAAGTGACGGAAATTCATTACCAGAGAATAGGGTAAGCATCCTGCCTGTCCGGCAGGTGAAAGAAAACGGAATGATCGCCGGAATCGGTGCGAAGACGGAGGACAGAATCAGGTGAATCTATACGGCAGCAATCTGTTTTTCGGGATGATGTTTGTCGCATTATTTGCGCTGCAGTTTCTGTGGCTTCGAATCCCCGAAAAGTCCGGGGAGGGGAGCAAAATACCGAACCGGCGGTTTACGGATTGCCTGTTCTGCCTCTGTACGGCGTTTGCGGCAGCGAGTCTGCTTCGGCTCTATCCGGGAAATGCCCGGCCCCCGATTCAGGATTCTTCGGCGTTCCTGTATATCGGGAAGAGAATGGCGGAAGGAAAGCTGCCGTACCGGGATCTGTTTGATCATAAGGGGCCGCTTCTGTATCTGATTCAGAGAATCGGGATCGGGCTGACACCGGGCAGTTATACCGGGGTTTGGCTGCTGGAGCTGCTGGGCATGGCGCTGTCCGCCGCGTATATGCTGGAGCTGGCAGGGCTTGTGACAGAAAACAGAGAGAGCACATACCTCGCTGTTCTCGCGGTACTCGGCGCCTGCGGCTGGATGGTATGGCAGGGAGGAAATTTCACGGAGGAATTTGCTCTGCCGTGGATTGCCTGTGCCGCATCGATCTGCTGCATCTTCTTTGAAAAAGGGACGTACCGGCCTCGGGACATTCTCCTGCTGGGAGCGAGTTTTGCAGCCGTGCTGATGCTTCGGGCGAATATGGTCGCTGTATGGGCCTGTTACGTTCCGATTGTCCTGATACTCCTAGTGAAAGAGAAGCGCTTTTCCGACCTGGGCAGATGCACGCTCCTGTTCCTGGGCGGAGTGCTTCTGCTGACGCTTCCGTTTGTAATCTGGGCAGCGAAAGCGGGATTTCTCCGGGATCTTTGGGAGGACTACATCCTGTTCAATTTCCGTTATACGGGCAGCGTGGCGGTGGGATTGAGAGAACGCATCATCCTGTTTCTGCTCTTTGTGAAAGTTCTGTGGCCGGCTGCGGCGGCGCTGGTGATCAGCCTGATCCTGATGCCGCACAGAAAGCTGCTTTGGTACAATCTGCTGTTCTATGCAGTCTCTGTTGCTTCGGCATCGATGAGCGGCAGACTTTACTATCACTACGCGATTGTTATACTCCCGGCGGTCGTCCTGCCGTTCGCCTGCTGTTTCGACCGTTCCTCAAGGCTGTTTCGAAACAGAAACAGGAGCGGAACAGTGAACCCGGCGGCAGTGCTTGGAACCAGTGTCCTGATCGTGGCAGGCGCGCTGTCCTACCGGATCATGTTCTCCTATTCTGCAGAGGACGACCATCTGACGGCCTATCTGAAAGAGAACACGAACGCAGAAGACGATGTGCTGATCATCGGAAACAGCTCCTGGTACTATCTGCTGAGCGACCGGAAAACGGAAAACCGCTTTTTCTACCAGCTCCCTCCCATGGAGATCAGCGACGGGCTCAGAGATGATTTTTATGAGGAACTTCGGCAGAAACCGTCAGACTGGATCGCACTGCCCGGAACTCCGGAGGACAGAGACCGGATAGACGACGCACTCGGCGGACTCAGAAGCTTTCTGGAGTCGGATGAAGGATATCAGAGAGAAGAATATGATGATTTCGAAATATATATCGGATCATCACTCAGATAACAGGAGGAAATATGGATAAGCTGTTTATTGTGATCCCCGCCTACAACGAGGAAGAGAATATCCGTCAGGTTGTGGAGGACTGGTACCCCGTCGTGGAGAAACACAACGGCGGGGGAGAATCCCGCCTGGTTATCATTGATGACGGAAGCAAGGACAGTACTTATGACATACTGAAAAGCTGTGCGGAAGAAAAGCCTCTGCTGCTCCCGCTGACAAAGCCGAACGGGGGACACGGCGCTACGGTTCTGTTCGGGTATCATTATGCGCTGGACCATGATGCGGATTATATCTTTCAAACCGACTCTGACGGACAGACGTTGCCGGAGGAGTTCGAGCCGTTCTGGGAAGAGAGAGAAAACTATGATCTGGTGATCGGCTGGCGAAGAGGCCGTCAGGACGGTGGTTCACGAGTGTTCGTGACCAAGACGCTGAAGGCGGTCATCAAGGTCTGTTTCGGGGTGACCGTGACCGATGCAAACACGCCGTATCGCCTGATGAAAGCGGAGACCCTGAGCCGGTATATCGACCTGATCCCGAAAGATTTTAACCTTTCCAATGTGCTGCTGACAGTGGTTTATACCAAGAAAGGTTGTGCGATCAAGTATATCCCGATCACCTTCCGACCGCGGCAGGGTGGCGTGAACTCAATCAACATGAAGAAAATCTTCAAGATTGGACGGCAGGCACTCTCCGACTTCCGGGATATCAACAAAGCTCTGTAACCGGAAGCATACCTGAGGAGGTCTTAACGGAGTGGAAATATTTTACGGAAGAGACATTCTGCTGCTGGCGCCGTTGCTGCTGCTGTGCGGGATGCAGCTGCTCTGGCTGCTGATTCCGGCGGGGCGAATCCGTGTACCGGATCGCGCCCTGGATCTTCTGGTCTGCGGCTGCGTCACCCTTGCGGTTGGAACACTGCTGCGGCAGTATCCCTGGACAACTATGCCGACACAGACGGATTCTTCCGTGTTCCTGTATATCGGCAAGCAGATGCACTCGGGGAAGATCCCTTATATTGATCTGTTTGACCATAAGGGCCCGGCACTGTACTTCATCCAGTACCTCGGATATGCGATCTGGCCGGGATCGGTAGCGGGCGGTGTGTGGATCCTGGAGATGGTCAGCTTCTTCCTTCTGACGCTGCTGATGCTGAAGATTGCCGATTTCGCTACGGAAGACCGCAGAAATGCTTATCTCGCAAGCATTTTGGTTCTGCTTGTCTGCGCCTTCAAGCTGTACCAGGGGGGGAACTATACCGAAGAGCACGCACTGCTCTGGATCACGCTTTCGGCATATATCTTCTTCTCATTCTTCCGTACAGGAAACTACACAGGCAGACAGCTTTTCGTGCTTGGGTTTTCCTGTATGGTGGTACTGCTGCAGCAGGCCAATCTGGTCACGGTATGGGTCGCTTTTGTCCCGCTGGTGGTCGTCCGACTGGTCAGGGAGAAGCGCTGGCGGGAGATCTGGGCCTGTATTCTCCTCTTCCTCCTTGGAATGCTGGCGGCATTTCTTCCGGTGCTGATCTGGGCTGTCCGGAAGGGCTGTCTGGAGGAGATGTGGCATTATTATATCGTGTTTAACCTCACATATTCCGAAAATATGGCACCGGGACTGGCAGGTTATCTGCAGCTGACCAAAAACAATCTGATGAGAATATGGCCGGGAATCCTGGCAATAGCGGTCAGCCTTTTGCATGATAGGAAGAACAAGCTTCAGTGGCTCAATCTGTGGTTCTTTGTCGTCTCCCTGATCCTTATGCAGCTCAGCGGGCGGGATTCGCTATATTATCTGCTCATTCTCCTTCCGGCATTGATCCTGCCGGCTTCAGGACTGTTCGATGCGCTGAAGCATCTTCTCTATCGAAGAGTAGAGCGGGAGAAGAATTCAACGGTGATCGTACTTTGCTGTCTTCTCCTCGCATCTGCAGCGGTGGCCCATCGGGCGGTGAGCAATCTCCGACCGAGGTACAACGACGGTGTGGTTCCTTATCTGACAGAGCAGACGGAAGAAGGCGATGATGTCCTGATTATCGGGAATTATGCCTGGCCTTATCTGGCCGCGGACAGAACAACGCAAAACAGGTTCTTCTTTCAGTGGCCGCCGATCCAGGTCAGCGACGAACTGTATCAGGAGTTTCTGGCGGAACTGAATCAGCATCCCTCTGATTATGTCATCCTGGCGGAGCACGAGAATGCGGAACTCAAGATCCCGGGAGAGGGAAAGATCGACAATATGCTGGAGATGCTGACCAAGCAGGGCTATCAGAAGGAACAGCACGAAGGCTTCAGCGCCTATATCGCGCCCTGGAAACAGTAAAAAGCGGAGGGCAGCGAATCAGAGGAGTTGTCAATGACCATACAATGGCTGGGACATGCGGGCTTTCGCATCACACATGCGGGCTACAGCATCGTTATCGATCCCTATAACAGTGATTATATCAACGGCTATCCGAAGCTGAGCGTCATGGCCGACCGGGTTCTGGTAAGCCATGAGCATTTCGGACACAACTATCGGGAAGGCGTGATCCTGTCCGGGAGACCGGAAACGGAATGCCCGTTCGAGATTGAAACGATCCGGGTGCCGCATGACTTCAAGATGGGCAACTGGAGAGGCTTCTGCCTGATTCACATCCTGAAAGCGGACGGCATGAAAATCGTTCACATGGGCGATCTTGGGACACAGCTGTCCGGCGGCGAGATCAGCAGACTCTTTGGTGCGGACGTCATGATGATCTGTGCCGGATCGTGTACGGCGCTGCCTGCCCAGGAAGCGAAAAGGGCGACGGATGAAGTGATGCCGAATGTGATCATCCCCATGCACTACCGGGACGGAAACAGGGGCGGACACCGTCTTGAGAACATAGAAGATTTCAAAAACTATTTTGAGTCCGATGCCCTGTTTCACTATTATGACAGCGATACCATCGAAATCACGCCGGGAATGGAACCACAGGTTGCGGTCCTGAAGTTCGTGGGGGTAAACGAGCAGCCGGATACAGCCGGTGAGAGAAAAAACAAGGGGAGCGGGCTTCTTCGAAAGCTATGGAAGCACTGAGAGATGCAGTCGGAGAAACAGAGAAAAATCAATATCGGACGTGCGGCTCTGTTTGCGGCTGTCTTCGGAGTGATGTTTCTGTTCAGCCTCTGGACGCCGCTGATCGCGGATGACTACAATTATGCTTTCGGATATTCAACCGGGACACGCATCGGGAGTCTGCGGGAGATCTGGATCTCCATGGCCTGGCACCGGAAACTTCTGAATCCCAGGGTGTTTTCACACGGCTGGCTCAGCCTGGTCCTGATGTTTCCCAGATGGTTCTTTGCCGTGTTGAACGGCCTGACAGCGGTTTTCTTTTCCTGGACGACAGAATCCTTCCTGAGAGAACAGGGGGGCAAACAGACCGTATGGATGACAGCGGCGGTCTGGATGCTGCTTTGGATCTGTATGCCGGTATTCGGTCAGATTTTTTTCTGGACGGCCGGCGCATGCAATTACTTCTGGAGTATCGCTTTTTCCTGGTTTATCATCTGGAGAGTGGGACATCTGGAACAGCAGCGGGAAAACCGTGCGCGCAGCGTCCTTTTGCTTCTGCTTCCGGCTTTTGCGGCAGGGGCCTGGTCGGAGCATATTTCCTTTGCCATGCTGATGATCCTGTTTCTCTTTCTTGTCAGAAACTGGATTCGTACAACCCGGTTTCCTTGGGGAGAGGCTGTACTGCTTCTCAGCGGAGGATTCGGATATCTCTTCCTGATGCTGGCTCCTTCCGCAAAACTTTTTCAGCGCCTGCACGACGCCGGTGACCCGACGGAGCAGGGGGTTCTGACCCGCATTCTGTCGGCTCTGCCGAAAATGGCAATTCCGGCCTTCGGGGCCGGGCTGCTCCTGATCATGGGAATCCTTTTTCTGATCACAAAAAAGAGAGGAAAGAGAGCGGCACTGTTAACGGTATCTGCAACAGGAGTGATCCTGAGTGGAACAGGCTTTCTGGTGTTCGCCATTCGTGGATACGAATACAGAAGATTCTGCGGAATGATTTCTTCCGCACCCGCGGGATTATTCCTGTCATTGATGATTTTCTGCGCAGCATTGACAATCTCCCTGATGATGCGAGGGGATAAGGAGAGAATCCTGTCGGCACTGATTCTTGCATTCAGTGGGATCTCAGGCTGTTCCCTCTTCCTTTTTGGAGAATACTTCCCGGTTCGCGGTTTCTGCGCTCCGGTGACACTGCTGATTCTGGGAGCAGTCTGCCTCGCGGAACCGGAATGGAACAGAGCGGGCCGGAACCTGAAAATCGCGATATCCTGCCTTCTTGCGGCATGTTTTGTGCTTTGTTTTTCCCTTGGAGGAGCAGATATTTTCCGGGTCCATCAGGCGGCTGGCGAGAGAGAAGCGGCATTTGCGGAAGCGGCGGCGGGAGAAAAAAGAGTCGTCCTGACGCCTTTACCCTGTAAGACCAAGTATTCCGCGCAATTTGGAAACCAGGATCTGATGCCTGATGCGGGGTGGCCGAACGGTGTGATGGCAGACTATTATGATGTAATCCGAATCATCGTGGTAGAATAGGGTAGACAAGCGGCAGAGCGGAATGAAAACGATTCGAGGAAACAAATACATAACGATCATTCGTCTGGTTGCTTTTGCGGTTCCGACGACCCTGCTCCTGCTGTATGAATATTTCCGCATGGGGAAAATCGGAAACCTGACGGCCGACGGCAAGTTGTATCTGAGTGTTGCGGATTGCTTTCTCACCACCGGACACTTTATTCAGTACATTCGCTGGTTCCCGGGGTTTGTGGTACCGCCGGGGCTTCCTCTGATGCTGCTCCTTCTCAGAGCGCTGAGGTTTACGGAACCAATGATCACGGGCTTTCAGGCAGCCCTTTTTGGATGCTCGTGCCTGATGCTTGCTGAATCGGAACGCGCGCTTTTCGATCGATATGCGCTGAGCCCGCTGTTCTATATGCTGGGATACATGCGCTGCAGACTTCTTCTCGGCAATATCATGGTGGAACACTATTATCTCTTCCTGTTGTGTTTGATTCTCTGGCTGATCCTATGTACGAATAGCAGGTGGAAGCTTCTGTGGCTTAACCTGGCGGGACTGTTTCTTTTTCTGACGCGACCGGTATTGTTTCCGGTTTATGCGGCCATCCTTGGATACACCCTGGTCGCTGCCGGACAGAAGAGAAAACTTCTCGGCGCATTTGCTGCGGTACTTCTGCCGATTCTGGTGCTGAGTGCGAACCTGGCGGTCAACTACCGGGAAACCGGGGAACTGATTCTCCTGGAAAGTTACTCCGGCGCGGATCTCTATATCACGGCGTCTCCAGACGCCCCGGTGACGATTGAAGAGGGAGAGAGCTACCTGGATGAGACCAGAGACGCGATCTACTATGATGAGAACATGACAATGGCGGAGAAGAGCAGATTGTTGGGGAATATGGCAAAAGCGTTTGTCCGGGAACATCCGGGAGAGTATCTCTGGAAAACCATACGCCGATTCGGTGTTCTCTTCCTGAAAAGCTACGGATATCTGACGTTGCTGCCGGCTGCCGGTGCTGTCCTGATGATTATCCGGAAAGATAATCGACAGAGACGAATGCTCCTAATCAGCCTTCTGACCATGAACATTCTGCTGGCGATACTGACATCCTTCGGCATTCCGGAGATCCGATATACGGTGGTCATCTGGCCGCTTGCCGCACTGCATGCTGCAGCACTGCCGCACTGCCTGGCGGAGAGGCGGAAGATGTAATCAGGGGGACACTATGGACAAAGTAGCGGTTTTAATCCCATGCTACAATGAGGCACAGACAATCGAAAAGGTTGTACGGGACTTTCAGGCTGTTCTCCCTGAAAACAGCCGGGTCTATGTCTACGACAACAACTCCACGGACGGGACTGCCGAAATAGCAGCGAAGGCCGGCGCGACGGTTCGCCGTGAGTATCGACAGGGAAAAGGCAACGTGATCCGGAGAATGTTCCGTGAGATCGATGCAGAATGCTACCTGATGGTTGACGGAGACGATACCTACCCTGCCGACAGTGCGCCGAAGATGATCGAAGCGGTTCTGGAACGCCAATGCGATATGGTGGTAGGAGACAGACTCTCGTCCACGTATTTCGAGGAGAATAAACGCCCGTTTCATAATCTCGGAAACCTCCTGGTGAGGAAGAGCATCAATTTTCTGTTTCAAAGCAGTATTAAGGACATTATGACCGGATACAGAGCGTTCAGCTTTCAGTTTGTCAAGACATTTCCGGTTTTGTCCAGAGGCTTTGAGATCGAGACGGAAATGAGCATTCACGCGATTGATAAGAACCTCGCGGTGGAGAACGTGGTCATCGAGTACCGGGATCGACCGGAAAACAGCGTTTCCAAACTCAACACCTATTCGGACGGAATGAAGGTCCTGCATACGATCTGGAAACTGTTTCGCACCTATAAACCCATGGTGTTTTTCGGGATCATTGCTCTTCTGCT
>Ga0256405_10011208_pt1 | contig 11530 bp, 10 predicted proteins | sample RumenRJG_02DNA_FD_189096 | JGI IMG/M metagenome (GOLD analysis project Ga0256405, IMG submission 189096) | Bovine rumen microbial communities from Lethbridge, Alberta, Canada - RJG_02 | ecosystem: Host-associated > Mammals > Digestive system > Stomach > Rumen | place: Canada: Alberta...
TGACGATCATGTCAGCAACGTCAGCCATCGGAGTCTTGCCGGTTACGATGGAGCAGCAGTTACCAACGCCAACGCCGATAGCCGGTGTGCCGGAGGAGTAAGCTGTCTCGACCAGTGCTTCGCCGCCTGTTGCCAGGATGAAGTCGCACTGCTTCATCAGTTCCTGGGAAGTTTCCAGGTTAACGTGTTCCGGATCGCAGGACTGAACCAGATCTTCCGGATATCCCAGCTTCTTCAGTGTCGCTCTGATCTCGTCAACGATGACGACGTTGAGCTTCTTGCACTTCGGGTGGGGAGCCAGGATGATAGCGTTTCTGGTCTTCAGAGCCATGTTGGACTTGACGATCGGTGTAGCTTCGCCGTTGGTTACAGGCATGATACCTGCGATAACGCCCATCGGCTTAGCATATGCTGTGATTCCAGGGCCACCGGACGGAGCGTCGTCAACGAGGCCGACGGATTTCTTGTCCTTCATCTTGATGTAGGAACCCCAAACCTTACCATAGATCTTGCCGACCTTATCTTCAGCAATACCCATGCCGGATTCCTCAACCAGCATCTCTGCGTACATCTTAGCCTTTTCCGGCTTTGTCAGGTTGTAAGTAACCGCTGCTGTGATCAGATCAACGTCTTCCTGAGTGAAGTTCTCAGCGACAGCCTGAGCAACTCTTGCCTTCTCAACCAGGCCAGCAACATAAACTTCAGCTTCTGCTCTGCGAGCAGCTCTTTCTTCTGGTGTAGATGCCATTTTCTAAGTCCTCCTTAAAATAACTTTTAGAATTAATGTGAACATTATTATCCGGTCGGAAGGGAATCCCCTTCGGGACCACCTATATATTAAGCAATGACTGTGCCAATTCTGTGAAGACAGCAAAAAGAAATGATGTTTATTTTCAAAACGGGCTTCAGCCTTCTGCAAAGACTGGAATTGCAATCGTTCCAGCCTTTGGGAGAAAACAGCGTCTTAAAGATAAAAAGGAGGCGCGCGACGGGCCGGGGAGACTTATCCCTGCATTACTGATACAGAAATGAATCGCAAAGAACGTTAAAAATAGGACAAATGGTCAGAAACGTTCGAAAACCTAGGTTAAACGTATCTAACCAAGGCGTGATACAAAAATGAATCGCTGATACAAAAATGAATCATTTGTGCAGGCCGTACTTTTGGAGCTTGCGGACGACGGTCGGCTGACTGACGTTCAGGAACTTCGCGATGGCGCGGGTAGAACCGTAACGGTCCAGAGCCTGGGCAAGGATCTGCTTCTCTGCTTTCTCCAGAGCAGCGGACAGGGAAGTGGCAGCGGCAGGGCTGGTATTGCGGTCCGCGGCCTCTTTAATGAATATGAAGATATCCTCTTCTGTGATCAGATCGGAAGAGGAAGTGATGATCAGACGCTCGACGATATTCTGCAGTTCCCGGATGTTGCCGGGCCAGGGATACTTCAGCAGGATCTCCATAGCGTCAGAGCTGATGGATTTGTGCTCTCCGAGTTTCTGGTTGTATTTGGCCAGATTCAGGCGGATCAGAGGAACGATGTCTTCGGTCCGCTCGCGCAGGGCAGGCACTTCGATGGGAACGACGTTCAGGCGGTAGTACAGGTCCTCTCTGAACTTGCCCTCCTGGACCAGATCCGCCAGGTTACGGTTGGTCGCGGAGATGATACGCACATCGATCGGGATCGGGTCTACGGCGCCGACCGGCGTGATCTGCCGCTCCTGGATGACCTGCAGGAGTTTGACCTGAAGGTTGAGGGGAAGTTCGGAGATCTCATCGAGAAAGATAGTGCCGTTCTGGGCAGCTTCAAAGTATCCCCGTTTGCCGCCGGACCGGGATCCGGTGAAAGCGCCGGCCACGTAACCGAACAGCTCGGATTCGATCAGGTTCTCAGGGATCGCGCCGCAGTTCACAGTGATGAAAGGCTGTTTCCAGCGGGTGCCTTCCTTGTGGAGGGTGCGGGCCAGGAGACCTTTGCCGACACCGGATTCACCGGTGATCAGGACAGTCGTGTTGACTGCGGCCAGTCTGCGCGCCAGAGCAATGACATTTTTCATCGGTTCACTGTAGGCGACGATATCGTGCTCGCCCAGTTTCGCGGCATCGGAACCGGACAGGGCGGAAGCATCCAGATCGCTCACATCGACCAGAGGAAGCTCTCCGTCTGCCTGCTTCTTTTTCGTGATACCGGAGATGTCTCTGGAAGTTGTGATGATCAGCTGCAGGACCCCCTGGTCATCAAAGATCGGGGTGCCGGTCGTCAGGAGCCGCAGCCCCTGGCGGTTTTCATGGATGATGGTCAGCTCCCGCTTTTCCTGCAGGACCCGTTTGGTGACCGAGGGAGAAAAGATGCCCTGAAGTTCCAGATCATCCACGGTCTTTCCCTGGATCTCCTCCATGTCGGTATCGTAGAGCTCCTCGCACGCGGTATTGCACCAAAGGCAGATCCCTTCATTACTGTCTATAAATACTGCGTCAGTAATGGTCTCCAGGATCGGAAGGATCTCCTTCAGACGGATATTCAGTTGCTGCATAGATCTGATCATGGGACCCTCCTGCGGCGCGGGATCGATTTCAACTAACTACCTTTATATACACAGTTTATTTGTTTCGGGAGAAAAATGCAAGACCTGACGGGAGGAGAAAAAACAGGGACTGTTACGAATACATAACAAAAGAAAACGGCCCGTTCGCTAAAATCAAACGATACAGAATGCATGCTGCAGCAGGAGGAGAGACAACTCATGACACAGCGTATCGTTCAGGATCAAAATATCGGAAAGAATCTGAGGATACTGAGATTGAAGGCGGATATGACACAGGAGCAGGTCTCACAGAAGCTTCAGCTCATGGGACTGCCGATGAGCAGGGAGATCTATGCCCAGATCGAGATGGGGCGGCACCATATTCCGATCACTGTTCTGCAGGGGCTGAAGATCGTCCTGAAAGCGGAGTGGGACGAGATGCTGGCGCTGTCGGAGCCTTTAGAAAAATAATCCTTGCATTGCCGGTCATTATATGTTAAAGTACTCGAGGTAGAAAGAAGAAGTTATCCGCTTCTCACCTTAGGGGCCTTTGAGCGTCTGGGTCAAATATCGAGCGATCCCCCATGCGGGGTTTGTTTAGAGCAGCGGATACTTTGTGTCCGCTGTTTGTTTTTCAGGAGGTACAGAACAATTAGCAAAGAAGCTTTTATCAACGAAGAAATTCGGGGAAAGGAGCTGCGTATCATCGATACCGATGGAACACAGCTTGGCATCATGAGCCGCCAGGAGGCACTGGATCTGTCAGAGCAGAAAAAACTCGATCTGGTTTGTATCGCGCCGAAGGCGAACCCGCCGGTCTGCAAGATTCTCGACTATGGCAAGTACAAGTACGAGATGCAGAAGCGTGAGAAAGAAGCCAGAAAAAAACAGAAGACCATGCAGGTCAAAGAAATCAGATTATCTACCTTCATCGAGGATCACGACATCATGGTAAAGGCAAAAACTGCGTCCAAGTTTCTGAAGGATGGAGACAAGCTGAAGGTTAGTCTGCGGTTCCGCGGCAGAGAACGCGACTATGTAGCAAGAGGCATGGAAGTCATGGACAAATTCGCGGAGGCTGTAGCCGACGTGGGTACGGTCGACCGTAAGCCGAAGTTCGAAGGCCGGAGCCTGACGATGACTCTTTCGCCAAAAAAAGATAAATAATAAAGTGTAACTATAGGAGGGACAACATGGCAAAAAACAAAATGAAGTCTCATAGAGGCGCATGCAAACGTTTCAAAGTGACAGGTTCAGGAAAGGTTAAGAGAAATAAGGCATACAAGAGTCATATCCTTACGAAGAAGAGCCAGAAGAGAAAGAGAGGCCTGAGAAAGGCTACCACTTTGACAAGTGCGGATCTGGGCAGAATCAAAGAAGTACTGAGCAAGTAAGGAGGGAAACAATGGCAAGAGTTAAAAAAGGTGTCAACGCACACAAGAGACATAAAAAAGTTCTGAAGATGGCGAAGGGATTCTACGGGTCCAAGAGCACGACTTACAGAGCAGCTAAGCCGGCAACCATGAGAGCGCTGCGCTCCGCTTACGTTGGCCGCAAGAACAAGAAGAGAGAATACCGCAAGCTGTGGATCGCCAGGATCAACGCGGCGGCAAGAATGAACGGTATGTCCTACAGCAGACTGATCGACGGTCTGAAGAAGTCCAATATCGACATCAACCGCAAGATGCTGTCCGAGATCGCGATCAACGACCCGGCAGGCTTCACCAAGCTGTGTGAGACAGCAAAGGCAGCACTGTAAATCACAGTCATCATTTATATATTATTCACAGGGGCTCCGAAAAATGTTCGGAGTCTTTGTGTTTTTTCTGGTATACTGTAGTCTATGAGCGAAAAGAAGAGGATCACGATCGGAATACTGGCACACGTCGATGCCGGCAAGACGACTCTGTCAGAGGCGATGCTGGCTGTTTCGGGTGCCATCCCAAAGGCTGGCCGGGTCGATAATGGTGATTCATTTCTGGATACCGATGTTCAGGAGAGAAGCCGGGGGATCACGATCTTTTCCGGCCAGGCGCAGATCCGGGCCGGCAGCACGCAGCTGATCCTGGTGGATACTCCGGGTCATGTGGACTTCAGCGCGGAGATGGAACGGACCCTTTCCATTCTGGACGCGGCGGTCCTCGTCATCAGCGGCAGGGAACTGGTACAGGGGCATACGGTGACCATCTGGAAGCTGCTTCAGAACCATCAGATCCCTGTATTCGTTTTTGTGAATAAAATGGATCTGGAGGGAACGGACCGTCAGAGGGCAATAGAGGATCTGAAGACATCGCTGGATGACGGATGCGTGATCTTCGGCGGAGAAACAGGTCCGGACCCCGAAGAACTGGCCATGTGCGATGAACGGCTGCTGGACCGGTTCCTGGCCGGGGAGGAGCTTCCGCGGGAGGAGATCATCACTGCGATCTCCAGAAGAAAGGTGTTTCCGGTCTGGTTCGGTTCCGCGCTTAAGCAGGACGGCGTCCGGGAGTTTCTGAAAGGACTGGACGAATATACGAGGACGCCGGTCTATGATGACAGATTCGGAGCAAAGGTATTCCGCATCACAAGGGATCCGAAAGGGACGAGACTGACCCACATGAAGATCATCGGAGGAAGCCTTTCGGTCCGGGATCAGATCGAGACGACTCCTGCCGGAGATGAGCCGGAGAAGGTCCATCAGATCCGGATCTATTCCGGATTGAAATATGAGACCGCAGAAACGGCGCAGGCAGGACAGCTGGTCGCTGTCAGCGGACTGCAGGACACATCGGCGGGACAGGGACTGGGAACTCTGCTTGGGCGCAATGAGAAAGCTCTTTTGCAGCCGGTCCTGATCTACCGGATGATCCTGCCGGAGGGAGCGAACATACCGCTGGCCCTGCAGCAGATGCGGCAGCTGGAGGAGGAGGATCCGCAGCTGCACATCCGCTGGAATGAGCAGCTCCAGGAGATACAGGTGCGCCTGATGGGCGAGATACAGCTGGAGATCCTGAAACAGATCATACTGGATCGTTTTGGCATAGAGGCCTCCTTTGATGAAGGGCAGATCGAATACAGGGAGACCATTCTGGAACCGGTCCGGGGCGCAGGACATTTCGAGCCTTTGCGTCACTACGCGGAAGTCCATCTCCTGATGGAACCGCTGCCCCAGGGAAGCGGTCTGGAATTCGCGGTGAATTGCCGCAGCGATGACCTGGATACCAACTGGCAGAGGCTGATCATGACCCACCTGACAGAACGGGAGCATCCGGGAGTACTGATGGGAGCACCGATCACCGATATGCGGATCACTATCGAGGGCGGCAGGGCCCACCTGAAGCATACGGAAGGCGGGGATTTCCGCCAGGCGACCTGCAGAGCGGTCCGGCAGGGGCTGCGCAAGGCCAGATGCCGGCTCCTGGAGCCCTGGTACGGTTTCACACTGGAACTGCCGGCAGACCAGGTCGGAAGAGCCATGGCCGATATCCAGCGCATGGGAGGAACGTTTGAAACGGAGCAGCTGCCGGCGGGCTCCGGCTCCGAAGCCATGATGCGGGTCAGCGGGAACGCGCCGGTACAGCAGATGCGGGGATACGGCACACAGGTGGCTGCGTATACCAAAGGATACGGCCATTTTTCGTGTTCGTTCAGCGGGTTCGCTCCGTGTCAGAATGAAGAAGAGATCATCGCCGGCTGCGGCTACGATCCGGACCGGGACATGGATAATCCGGCTGATTCAGTATTCTGTTCTCATGGCGCGGGAAGGAATGTTCCCTGGAATGAAGCGGATGAGATGATGCATGTGAGCATCGGAGCACCGGGAGATGACCGGGATCCGGCGGAGCATGCTCCCGCAGTCTCCGAAAGAAGGCCGACGTCAGGCGATGATAAGGAACTGGAGAGGATCTTCGAGAAGACCTACGGGAAGAAAACAGAACCCCGCCCGAGAAAACCGGCCCGGGTCATCGAGGCTGCGCCCAGGGAGTATCGCCCGGCAAAGAACGTCCAGCCTTTGCCTGAATATCTTCTGGTCGACGGTTATAACATCATCTTTGCCTGGGATGAGCTGAGAGAACTGTCCCGGATCAGTATCGACGCAGCGCGGCAGGCGCTGATCGAGATCCTGGAGAATTACCAGGGCTTCCGGAAATGCGAAGTTATCGCGGTGTTCGATGCCTATAAAGTCAAAGGAGGCAAAGAACATACGGAGAAGCAGGGAAACGTGACCGTCGTGTTCACTGCGGAAGCAGAGACGGCGGATACGTACATAGAACGGGCGACGTATCAGATGAGGCGCAAATACAATGTGCGTGTAGCGACATCGGACCGGCTGGAGCAGATGATCATCCTCGGCAACGATGCCATGCGCATCTCCGCTTCCGAGTTTCAGGAGGAAGTCGCGCAGATCAACGATCAGATCCGGCAGATCCTGCAGGACCGCCGCCGGCAGATCGATCAGGAAAATAAAAACAGGATCGTCCTGCCTTTGCACACAGAATGAACATACTTAGATGATATCATCTATTATTATAATCAGAAAAAACAGGAGAAAATTATGAAACGCAGAACAATTTTGACAGGATGTACGATGCTGCTGGGGATATTCCTCTGTCTGGGCCTTGCGGCCTGCGGAGGAGAGAAAATGCAGTACGATGGTCTGGATATGGACGACTATATCACAGTCGGCGAATACAAAGGTCTGGAAGTCGACGGATATAAGATCAAAGTGAGCGAGCAGGAGATCCAGGAGAAGGTCGAAGCGGCCCTGAAGGAGAAACAGGAAAACAAAAAAATCGGCAAAGATACAAAGCTGAAGAAGGGCGACACGGCCAATATCGACTATACCGGCAAGGTCGACGGTAAGGAATTCGACGGCGGCGCCAGCCAGGGCTTTGATCTGGAACTGGGAAGCGGCCAGTTCATTGAAGGCTTCGAGGATGGGCTGATCGGACATAAGGTCGGAGAATCTGTAGAGGTGAAGGTCCACTTCCCGGATGATTATCAGGGAGAGAAGGTCGCTGGCAAGGATGCTGTGTTCACTGTGAAGATCAATTCTGCGACCAGACCGAAAGTTCCTGAGTACACCGTAGATTTCGTCAAGGAGAACACAGACTACGAAACAAAGGAAGAGTACGAGGAGTCGATTCGCAAGGAACTCTACAGCGAGAAAGAAAAACAGGCCAAGACCGAACAGAAGAACGCGCTGTGGTCTGAAGTCCTGGAGAACACCGAAATGAAGAAGTATCCGGAAGAGGAACTGGCGACATATCAGGAAGTGTTCAACGCCCAGGTCGATTCGATGGCGAAACAGTACGGGATGGACCGCAGTCAGATCCTGAATCAGATGTACGGGACCGATGACGCCAGCCAGGTCAAATCTATCATCGAGGACAGCACGAAGACACTGATCAAGCAGGAGATGCTGACAGAGTACATCGCAGACAAAGAGGATCTGAGTTACACGGACGAGGAAAAGCAGGCCAAACTGGATGAGATCGAGAAGCAGGGTTATGACGAAGAGACAGTGAAATCCTACACCGGAAGGACCCTGGAGCAGTATGCTCACATCACTCTTCTCTATGAAAAGGTGCAAGATTTCATCCTCGATAACGCGAAAGTAAAAAAATAATAGCAAATTAGAGCAAAATGGTTCATGTATACAATATATATGGACCATTTTTTCTTGTAAGTACAAAAACAGTATGATAGTATCTGTTTGTAAGTTTATACGAATCATGGCAATTATTACCTGCCATGAGCATATGAACTACGTTCTCTGGAGAGTCTCTTAGGAGCGCCGAAGGTGTACGCTGTGATCCGGATCTTCCGGACCCGGAACGCGGTAATCTCTCAGGCAAAAGGACAGAGTCAGTAGTTACAAGATAACTCCCATCACTCTCTGGAGAAAGTCGTTAATAGGAATATTATCGGCTTTTTCATTTTCATTTTTTATTCATTATTTATTATTTTTACGGAGGGAGATCAAAATGATCACACAATTCCTAGACACAGTAGACGGGATAGTATGGGGAATCCCGTTGATTGTCCTGATCATGGGTACCGGTATCCTGCTCACATGCAGGCTGAAGGTACTCCAGTTCAGAAAGTTGGGCAAAGCTCTGAAGTACATGGTACACAATGAAGAGGGCGGCACCGGTGAGGTCACCAGTTTCGGTGCTCTGGCTACCGCGCTGTCCGCTACCATCGGTACCGGAAACATCGTCGGTGTTGCGACAGCAGTCGTTGCCGGCGGTCCGGGCGCATTGTTCTGGATGATCATCGCAGCCTGCTTCGGTATGGCGACAAAGTATGCCGAAGGTCTGCTGGCCATCAAGTACAGAATCAAAAAGGAAGACGGAACCTTCCTGGGTGGCCCGTTCTACTACATTGAAAAAGGTATGAAGGAAAAGACCGGCCACAACTGGAGATGGCTGGGCAAGCTGTTCGCGCTGTTTGGCGCTCTGGCAGGAGCTCTGGGTATCGGTACCATCACACAGGTCAACGGTATCGCGAACGCGGCACACTCCTTCTTTGACCCGAACGATGCGCACATGGTCAACCTGTTCGGCGGAACTTATTCCATCTCCGTAGTGATCACGGCCATCGTGGTCGCAGGCCTGGCAGCACTGGTCATCATCGGCGGCATCAAGAGGATCGCTTCTGTAACCACCGTTATCGTTCCGTTTATGGCTATCGCCTACGTCATCGTATGCCTGTGCATCATATTCTATCACATCGCTGATATCCCGCACGCAGTAGGACAGATCGTCGTAGCGGCATTCAGCCCGTCAGCAGTGACCGGCGGCGTTGTAGGAACCATGTTCATCGCTCTGCAGAAGGGCGTCGCCAGAGGCATCTTCTCCAACGAGGCAGGCCTCGGTTCCGCTCCGATCGCGGCAGCTGCAGCGCAGACCAACGAGTGCGTCCGTCAGGGTCTGGTCACCATGACCGGTACTTTCATCGACACCATCTGCATCTGCACCATGACCGGTCTGACACTGATGGTATCCGGCGCTTATGAGACGGCGAATCAGATGAACATCGCGGCAGGCGTCCTGGAGGGCGGCGACCCGGCTGTTGACGGCGCGGCTCTGACACAGATGGCCTTCGGTATGGGCCTGCCATGGTCCGCATCCGCAGGCGCGTTCGTGGTCATGACAGCTCTGGCGTTCTTCGCGTTCACAACCATCCTCGGCTGGGACTACTACGCAGAGCGCTGCTTCGACTATCTCACCAACGGCAGCAAGGGAGCCATCCAGTTCTATCGCTGGGTCTACATCTTCGCTGTACTGATCGGACCGTTCCTGACCCTGAGCCAGGTATGGACCATCGCTGACATCTTCAACGCGCTGATGGCAGCACCGAATCTGGTCGCTCTGGTCGTGCTCAGCGGCGTTATCGCCATGGAGACCAAGGACTTCTTCAGAAGACTGGATTCCGGAGAGTATCATGAGAATCTGACCTTCCATGTGAGATAAGAAGACAACGATCATGGTTTATGGATCACTGAGGGCAGCCGTTTCCGCGGCTGCTCTTTTCTTATGCTTGGCAAAAACCACAAGATATAGTACAATAAGTATAAGTTTCAGGAAATCATTGTGGTTGTTGCGCACGAATACTAAAGTGCCGGGAGGGGGAACCGATGAAGTGTCCGTATTGTGAAAACGAAGACAGTAAGGTGATAGATTCCAGACATACCGAAGATGGCAAGGCGATCCGCAGAAGACGCGAGTGCGAGGCCTGCGGCCGTCGGTTCACTACGTATGAGAAGGTCGAGGAGATGATCCTCATGGTGGTCAAGAAGGATGGCAGCCGTCAGGCCTTTGACCGCAACAAGCTGATGAACGGCATCATCCGGGCCTGTGAGAAGCGCCCTGTCAGCGCTGATGATATCGAGAAGATCGTGAACGATATCGAACGCGGGCTGAACAATATGATGGAGAAGGAAGTCGAGAGTTCTTTCATCGGCGAGCTCGTAATGGAACGGCTGAGAGATCTGGATGAGGTCGCTTACGTCAGATTCGCTTCCGTCTACCGCCAGTTCACCGACATCAACACATTCGTTCAGGAAGTCGAGAAACTCCTGACCAGCAAGAAAGAAAAATAGAACACAGGATCAGGAGGAGTTTGTATGAACGAGATCTATCAGGTGGCGATCGACGGTCCCAGCGGTGCGGGCAAGAGCACTATCGCCAAGGCGGTAGCGAAGGAACTGGGCATCGACTATATCGATACCGGGGCCATGTACAGAGCCATCGGCTATAAGGTAAAGATCCGGGACATCGATCCTGCGGATGAGGATGCGATCCGGGAGATGCTGGCAGGCACACAGATCGATCTGCAGCAGGGAGAGGTCTTTCTGGACGGAGAGAACGTCAGCGCGCAGATCCGTACCCCGGAGATGTCGATGATGGCATCGGTCTGTTCCCAGATCCCGGCAGTCCGGGAAAAGCTGGTGCAGCTTCAGCGGGAAATGGGTACGCGAAAAAGTGTGATCATGGACGGGCGCGATATCGGGACGAATGTTCTGAAGGACGCCAGATTCAAGATCTATCTGACAGCGTCCGCTGAGGAACGAGCGCGGCGCCGTTTCCTGGAACTGCAGGAAAAAGGCGAGACGCAGAGCTTCGAGGACGTCCTGGAAGACATCAAACAGAGAGACCACAATGATATGACCAGAGAACTCAATCCCCTGCGAAAGGCAGACGATGCGGTCGAAGTAGATACGACGGGGCTGGATATCGATCAGGTCGTACAGAAGGTGCTGGAGATCGTCCGGGGCTGATCAGGTCATGACCGACTGCTGCGTTCGGCAGAGAATGCCGGAAGCGGCAGTTTTTTATTGCAAAAACTGGAATAATATGGTAAATTAAACCGGAAGGGGGATGAAAGGAAGACGGGAGAGGAGAACAGAAATGAAACTGAATGAACTGCCGGTCTGGGAAAAGCCCAGAGAGAAACTGCTGAGAGAGGGAAGGAAAGCCCTGAGCAATGCCGAGCTGCTGGCGATACTGCTGCATACGGGGAC
>Ga0256405_10011209_pt1 | contig 11529 bp, 12 predicted proteins | sample RumenRJG_02DNA_FD_189096 | JGI IMG/M metagenome (GOLD analysis project Ga0256405, IMG submission 189096) | Bovine rumen microbial communities from Lethbridge, Alberta, Canada - RJG_02 | ecosystem: Host-associated > Mammals > Digestive system > Stomach > Rumen | place: Canada: Alberta...
GAAGTGCTTGCAAAAGTAACCAAAAGGGCTCTTGCAGAATTGCTTGGTGAAAAGGTTGAAGAAGAAGAGGAAGAAGAAGAACTTGATGCAATCATCATGGAAGAAGTTGATGAATTCGGACACACTGTTGAAGAAGGAAATTCAACTTTAGACAGCTTCAAAGAAGATGATGTTGAGGACGGTTTTGAAGATTAGGTGATTTAGATGAGTGAAACAAAACAAGGCGAAAAATCACATAGAGAAAAAAGGAGAGAATACACTCTTAATAAGCTTACCGGGTTAGGTCAAGAAATTATCGAAAAAATTGAAGAAAATAAAGTGCCAAGTATCAGAGTTCCTTCCAGAGGTACTGGAAACATTGTTTACGATGAAGCCAAAAGATATTATGTATTGGGAGACAGATACGGTAAAAGATCCCTCGGTAACGTTAAACAAATCAGAAAATTAGGCCAAATGGTTTATGTGGGTAATTTCTGTAAAGACTTAGTTGCTCGTGAAAAAACAGCTACAATCAGGGAAATGTATTATGTATCAGAAGGTTGGGGAATCAGTTTCAAAACACAACAAGAATCAAACATTGTTGGAGAGGACTTGGAAGTAACTCTCGGAACCCAACGTGAAGAGTTAGGATTAATGCCGGAAGAAGACGGTGCATCAGTTTATGGAGACATTACCCTTTTTGATGATGTTGAATTTAATGCTACAAGAATGGGAAAATCAGGTTATACAATTTCCCCTACAATCGACAAGGTTGATATTTTAGAGTGCAATGTAGACAAGGTATTAGCTGTGGAAACCATGGGAATGTTTCACAGGTTAGTGCAAGAGAATGCACACGAAAGATTTAATTGTTTAATTGTTGGGCTTAAAGGACAGGCTGCTCGTGCTACAAGAAGATTCATTAAAAGAATGAATGAGGAAGTAGGATTACCAGTATATATCTGTAACGACGGAGACCCTTGGGGATTCCACATTGCACAGGTAATTATTTCCGGAAGTGCAAAATTAGCTCACGTTAATGATCAGTTAGCAACTCCTGACGCTAAATTTATTGGTGTGACTGCATCTGACATCATCAATTATGACTTGCCAACCGATAAACTCAAAGATGTTGACGTCATGAGACTTAAAGAGCTTTCAAAAGACCCGAGGTATAAAAGCGATTTCTGGCAAACTGAAATTAAGAAAATGCTTAAAATCGGTAAGAAAGCAGAACAGCAATCTTTCTCAAAGTATGGGCTTGAATACGTAGTAGATGAGTATTTCCCAGCTAAATTTGAAGAAATGGAAAATCAAGCATAGTCTTGATATTTTCCTCCTTATTTTTTATTTTTTTTAAACTGTTTTTGAGGCAATGTTTATATACTAAAAAAGTTATATACCCTAGTAGGTATAGGTTGTGTTATTTATGAAAGAATGCATGGATAGTGAAAATTTACACAGAAGACTTAAAAAAATCATTGGCCAAATCAATGCAATTGACCGTATGATCGATGAAGATATACCATGTGAACAGATTTTAATGCAGGTTAATGCATCAAAATCAGCACTGCATAAAGTTGGACACATTATTGTTGAAGGACACCTTGAACATTGCGTTAAAAACGCCATTGAAGACGGCGATGCAGATGATGCATTAGGTGACATTTCATCAATTTTGGAATATTACTCCAGACTTTAATTTTTTTTAAAATAACTTTATACCCTATGGGGTATACCTATACTATTGGGGCTGTTTAATATGAAATTTACAATAGATGAAAAAGTAGAAATCATACTTATAATAATCTCCACAGTCAGTGTAATTGCAAGTTTCATCCTATCTCTCGACTACATTTCATGGATTGCAGTAATACTGTGTGGAATTCCAATATTTAAAGAATGTGCAGAAGGATTAATAACAGAATTTGACATAAAAGCAGATTTGCTGGTAACAATCGCAATTATCGCATCAATCATCATTGGCGAAGTATTTGCAGCAGGTGAAATAGCAACAATAATGGCAATAGGTGGATTTTTAGAAGAATATACAGTTTCAAAAGCACAGGGAAGAATTAAGAAACTTGTCAAAATGACACCACAAGTTGCAACAAGAATCAGAGAGGGAACAGAAGAAAAAATACCTGTCAGTGAAGTGAAAATTGGAGATACCCTAAAAGTGCTTCCGGGCGAAAGCATACCTACCGACGGAATCATAATTCAGGGAGAAACCTCAATTGACCAATCAACACTGACAGGCGAGTCACTGCCAGCGGATAAAAAGGAAAACGATGAGGTTTACAGCGGAACTATCAATCTTTACGGTTCATTTGTCATGAAAACCACTAAAGTGAGTGAAGACAGTTCCATTCAAAAGTTGATAAGATTGGTTGAATCCTCAAAGCCTGAAAATGCAAAAATCGTTCGCCAGGCAGACAAATGGGCAACATTGATAGTTGCTATAGCTTTTACAGCCGCAGTACTAACATACCTGTTCACATTTGAAATCACCAGGTCAGTTACAATACTGGTGGTGTTCTGCCCATGCGCACTGGTTCTTGCAACACCAACCGCAATAATGGCAGCAATCGGAAACCTGACAAAATACGGAATTCTAGTTAAGGACGGCGAATCAATAGAAGAGCTGGCACATGTTGATGAACTGGTTTTCGACAAGACAGGAACTTTGACATACGGCAGACCTGAAGTTGTCAAGGTCATCTCAGATAACCTCTCAGAAATGATGCATCTTTTAGCATCACTAGAATCCAAATCAGAGCACCCAATAGCCAAATCAATAGTGAGACATTATGATAACCCTAATCTGGCGGAAGTTGAAAATTTCAAGATGGAAATAGGCAGAGGAGTGACAGGATACATTGACGGATCAAGAATAGTTGCCGGAAATGAAAAACTCATCAAATCAGAAAATATACCTATCAGTAACAATAAAAAACCAGGAAATGGAGAAATAGAAATCATTGTTGCAAAAGAACAGAAAATCATAGGCAGAGTGCTTCTCGCAGACACATTACGTGAAAGTTCAAAACAGACAATAAAGAAATTGAAAGGCTTAAGAGTAAAAACCACCTTGCTCAGCGGAGACAATGAAAAAACAGCAAACGTTATCGCCAAAAAAGTCAAGGTCAGAAACGTCAGGGCAAATTGCCTTCCCGAAGACAAAACAAACTACATTAAAGAAGAGCAGATTTTAGGCCATAAGGTCGCAATGATTGGTGATGGAATTAACGATGCGCCTTCACTTAAAAAGGCAAATGTTGGAATTGCAATGGGTAAAATCGGAAGTGACGTCAGCATTGAGGCTGCAAACATTGCGCTGATTAATGACAATATCAAAGACATCCCCCATTTAATCGGAATATCAAGAAAGACAATCAGAACAATAAGCATCGGCATAGGATTTGCATTAATGCTGAATATCATTGCAATGGCCTTGGCAATTTTAGGAGTTTTAAACCCTATTGAAGGAGCATTGATACATAATATCGGTTCAATTGTTGTGATAATCTATTCATCAACATTGACAAGGTACAGGCTATCCTCAAAGGATTGCAGAAAAAGCAGAAAATTAGGCATGACTAAAAGTTTAAATAAAGCAATGACATAATATTAACTATCGATTATAAGGTGATTTATTATGGCTGAAAAAGAAATAAAAGTAGTAGGTATGCACTGCCCATCATGTGTAAACGCTATAGAATTATGTTTAAAAGATGTTGACGGAATCGATGACGCAAAAGCAGATCTTGATTCTGGAATAACAAAAATAACAATGTCCGGCGACGTAAGTGACGCTGACATCAACGAAGCTGTTGAAGAAGCAGGATTTAAAGTAGAATAATTCTACTTTTAACTTATTTTTTATAGAATTTATTTAAAATATCCACGATTACACCATTATTTTTACCGACAAGCAGATTATGCTTGACATTATCAAAAATGACCAATTCTGAATTTTCAATCATCTCATGAAGACTTTCCTGATATTTCAGGAGTGTGATTTCATCATACCTGCCCGCTAAAATCAAAACAGGCTGAGTTATCTCTGACAACCTATCCTCAACATCAAACCTCAAGCAGGCATCACATGCCTTTAAATAAGCTTCAACATTGGCGTTTAGCAAAGCAAATTCCTTTATGATTTCCAGTTCATCCCTATTTTTCTCAATTACCTCCGGACATAACGCTTTAGGAATCATGTAGTCATAGAATTCACCAAATCCCTTTGAAAGGTTGGATTTAAACTCATTGAAAATGCATTTTAAATAGTCATCACACCTTGAAAAAGTGGACATCAACACTACTGACGAAACCATATCAGAGTATTTAACTGCAAAATCAAGAGCAATTGCACCACCCAGGGAAAATCCGACCAGATTGACTTTGCAAATATTCAAATCATCCAAAAGGTTTTTCAAATCATCACAATACAAATCAATGGTTATCTCATCACTGCCTAACGCAGACCCGCCATGACCCCTCAAGTCAACACGAATGATCTGGTAATTTCTTTTAAGACCTGCGGCTAAAGCCACCCAATAAATCATATTATCAGACAGGCCATGAATGAAAAGTAAAGGTTCTCCATCACCTTCAACAACATAATTTAACTCAAACTTACCCATAGTATTACTTTAAAGAAAAATATTTAAATAATTATTTAAAATTATCAGATTCAAATAATCTAACCGAAACACCTTGAAATCGGAAAATATCAAATTATATATAATTTGAAAAACAGAAATTAACCCATATAATAATTAATTATTATAATGAAAAAGGGATTAAAATGAAAACTGTTGCAATTAATGGTTATGGAACCATCGGAAAAAGAGTGGCTGATGCAGTAGCTGCTCAAGATGACATGAAAGTAATCGGAGTAAGTAAAACTAGACCAAACTATGAAGCAAGAACTGCTGTTGAAGAAAAAGGTTACCCATTATACATTGGAATTCCGGAAAGAGAACAATTATTCAAAGACGCTGGAATCGAAATAGCCGGTACCGTTGAAGACATGATTCAAGAAGCAGATGTTGTTGTTGACTGTACTCCTGGAAGTATCGGACCGCAAAACCTTGAAATGTACAAAAAAGCAGGTGTAAAAGCAATCTATCAAGGTGGAGAAGACCATGAATTAACCGGTCTTTCATTTAATGCTATTTCTAATTATGATGACTCATACGGTGCAGACTACACTCGTGTAGTATCCTGTAACACTACCGGACTGACCCGTACATTATCAACTATCGATCCGATAGCAGACATCAAGAAAGTTCGTGCAGTAATGGTTAGAAGAGGATCAGACCCATCTGAAATCAAAAAAGGACCAATCAATGCTATTGTTCCAAATCCTCCAAAAGTACCCTCCCACCACGGACCAGACGTTAAAACCGTAATGAACGGCATTGACGTAACAACCATGGCATTGCTCGTGCCAACCACATTAATGCACCAGCACAACATCATGGTTGAAATCAACAATGATGTTGAAACCGAAGAAATCGTTGAAGCATTAGAAAAACGTTCAAGAGTACTTGTAGTGTCTGCTGAAGAAGGATTAGGTTCAACTGCCGAGTTGATGGAATACGCTAAAGAACTTGGAAGAAACAGAAACGACTTATACGAAATCCCAGTTTGGAGAGAATCCATCAACGTTGTAGGAAACGAACTGTTCTACATGCAAGCAGTTCATCAGGAATCTGATGTAATACCTGAAAACATTGATGCTATTCGTGCACTTCTTGAAATGGAAAGTGACAACGAAAAATCAATCGCTAAAACCAACAAAGCTATGGGAATATTCTAAATTCCCTCTTTTTTTACTATTTTTTTACTGATTTTAATGAAACATAAAGTACTTTTTGGACCTGCAGGAAGTCCAGTCAAATATAAGGGAGCAGCATACAAGGCCCCGAAATACATTCAGGAAGAAGGACTTGACTCATATGAATACCAATCCCCATACGGCGTGAGAATTGGTGAAAAGGCTGCAACCACATTAAAAGAAGAATCTGAAAAGCATGACATCAAGGTTTCCATGCACGCACCATACTACATTAACCTATGCGCTAAAGAGGAATCCAAACTCGAAAAAAGCATTGGACACCTTATGGCCGCTGCACGTGCAGGGGAATGGATGGGAGCATACCGCCTGGTATTCCACCCCGGTGCATACTTAAACCGCAAGCCTGAAAAGGCCATGGAAATATCAAAAAATACAGTCAACAGACTATTTAAGGAACTTGAAGCCGAAGGCATTGAAGAGTTTACATTTGCACCTGAAACAACAGGTAAAAGAACACAGTTAGGTAATGTCGGTGAAGTGGTGGAATTATGCGCCACATTTGATCATTTTGAACCTACAATTGATTTTGCACATGTTCATGCTCGTGGAAGAGGTTTTTTAAACGAAAAAGAAGATTACAATTGCATATTCTCAACCATTGAAGACAATCTTGACATTGACATTCTCCATTGTCATTTCACAACCATCGAATACGGCCGTGGCGGAGAAGTCAAGCATCACACATTGGCGGAAAGCGATGAATATGGGCCTCATATAGAGGATTTGTTAAGCGTGCTTATTGATAATGGTTGGAATGCGAACATCATCTGTGAAACCCCACTGAGGGATGAGGATTCACTTAGAATGAAAAAAATATACGAGGAAATGATTTAATAATCCTTTACGGAATCTATTAAATCATCCATTTCACTGAAAAGATTATTTATGTCTGCGTCATCATCCTTATTGGAACTCAATTGGATGACCAGTTCATTTATCAAGTCTTCCATCTTATCGATGAAACTATTCAATGTCTTGATTTTATTTTCAAGTTCCCTTTTAACAACAGGATTGTTACCGTCATCCAATTCAATCATTTTGCGCGCCACAATCAATTGATTGTCAAAAAGTCCATTTGATTTTTCGATTGCAGCTGTGAACTTCTGATAGGACATGTGTGACGGGTCAAATAGTTTTTCAACAAGTTCCTTTGCTCTTGCCTGTTTAACATTATACTCATTGGCTATTTTTTCAACTTCCGGCCCGTATTCTGATGGTCTTTGAACTGTTTCAACTTCCTCATCATGTGAAATTTCTTTTCCGCATTGTGAACAGAAGTGCTGATTGGGAATTAGTTTTGCTCCGCAGTAAATACAAAAATGATTATGATTATCTTGAATGCTCATACCTTAATATTTTAACATCAAGTTAAATAAATTAATTGGATTTCAGCTTAAGGACAACAATCTCCGAATCTGTTCCCCATCTCATCGGCACGTTCATTGAACCTATGCCAGTGGTTACGTGAATGTATTTTCCAAAATCATTTTTAAACAATCCCTTATTGTACTTGAAAATGATATTTCCAAACCAGACTACAGGATAGAACTGTCCGCCGTGAGTATGGCCTGACAGCTGAATATCAAAGCCCATTGCGGAGAATTCCTCCCAGTTATATGGAACATGGTAATTCATGATATTGACCTTATCCTTTCGAACAGCCATTTTAATCTCATCAGCACTCGGCATTTCAATTTCTTCAAAGCTGTAGGTTAAACCGTAGATATTCAGGTTTTTAAATTCAAACGAATCATTGTCCAAAACAATCAAACCTGCCTTTTTGGATGCTTGGATAACATCTTCGATTTTAAGGTAATGGTCATGATTTCCCGGAGTGAATACTATTGGCATGTTAACGTTTTTGAGAGCCATGAAATCATTTTCCTCAACAATGGATGAACCGTCGGCAAAATCCCCTGAAATGATTGCAAGTTCGCATGTGCCTTCAAGTTCCTTCAATTTGGATGCGATTGATTCAATTGTTTTATCATGATGGACCGCTCCGAAATGAATATCTGAGAGATGTGCAATATTAATATCCTCCTCAAGATTATCCAATGTTATGGTCTTTTCATTAACCACCAGTTTGTTTGCCTTATAGTAATTATAAACTCCTAAAATTGGAACGATAGCTAAAAATATTAAATTAACCCCAAAGGACAATTCCACAAAAGTTCCGATCAGATAAACTATCACTATATCTATCAAAAACAATACAGATGCCCACATCCACACACCGTCAAGGGCAGACAGGAAACGTGTAATTTTTCTGGATTTGTGCACTTCAAAAAACATCGGTGCGCAGTGAATTAAACCTATGAAAATTGTCAATGCCACCAGATAAATATCCTCAACACCTCCAAGCAGCAAGAAAATGTATTTCAGTAGGAAAAATTCAAACAGCATGTAAAAAGGCGTTACTACCAGTACTCTTCTTGTTGTAAAACTCATCACTAAAATATATATTCCATCAAATATTTAAATAATTAAAACTAATGTTGAAATGTATGTAAATTTAGGGAGGTGATTATTTGAAAAGTGACAATAAGCAAGTGGAAAATAAAACTGCAAACCAAAAACCTGCAAAAGTAGATAATGAAAACAAGGAATATGCAGAATTGGTTATAATCAAACCTGTCGGTTACCCCTTTGAATTCAACCTCATGGATGAGGATATAGAGATTACAAACACCAAGTTATTTGAGGAATATGCACGTGACCAGTGGTCAGGTTTGGTTGTGCGTGAAAAATCACACCTGTTTGATCAGAAAATAATCCCTGATTACGGTTTTGAAATTGTAACTGCAAAACCGGACAATTCAATAATTACTGAAAAAACTAAAATTAAAATCATTACTGATGAAATCGACAAGGCCGATTCTAAAGTTAAATCAAATTTACGTCTTTCAGACATCATTGGTCAGGACAATGCTAAAAATAAAGTTAAAGTCATAACAAAATATTTGGATGACCCTGAAAGTTTCGGACCGTGGGCACCTAAAAACATCTTGTTTTACGGAGTCCCAGGTACCGGCAAAACCATGCTTGTCAAGGCACTGTCCAATGAGCTTGAGGTTCCATTGTATTTAATCAAAGCGACATCATTGATTGGAGAACATGTGGGAGATGCCTCATCTAAAATACATGATTTATTCAAAAAGGCTTCTGAAAATGCACCTTCAATTATTTTCATTGATGAAATCGATGCAATAGCACTTCACAGATCATTTCAATCTTTAAGAGGAGACGTGTCAGAAATCGTTAATGCCCTTTTAACTGAAATGGATGGAATTAATGAAAATGAATCTGTCATTACAATTGGAGCCACCAATAATCCAACCAGTCTGGACTATGCTATCAAAAGTCGTTTTGAAGAAGAAATCGAATTTAAATTACCTGACGATAATGAAAGGTTATGCATTATTGAAAACAATTTAAAAACCATGCCTTTAGATTATGATTTGGATTTGGAAAAAATAGTTAAGCTCACAAAAGGATTGTCCGGCAGGGATTTAAAGGAAAAGATTCTGAAAACCTCACTGCATAATGCAATATCCAATGACAGTGAAATAATCACAATGGAAAACATTGATTATGCATTAGAATCCAGTAAAATTAAAAATTTAGATGTTAAAGGAATGTATGAATAAAAATACTATTTTAAATCAAATATATATTCTGCAGCATCTATAATATTCTTATTTTCTTCTTTTGCAGCTTTTTTCAAGTTTTTGGAAATGTCATAAAAAATCTTGTTGACTATTGAATTTGTTAAATTATCCAAAACTTTTGCACTGCCATCTACATCAGACAACTTCACAGTTGCTTTTTGAGTTTCACGTTCTCTTATCTCTTCCATAGATGCTCTTAAATTACCAAGAATATCATCAACTTCCATTATTTTGAACGATTCTTTAAGTAAAATGAACTCATCATTGATGATGTTTTCAGCTTCACCAAACTCCTTAATACGAAGCTTAGTGTTTTCATCAGCAATTTCCCTCAAATCATCAATATTGAATAATTTGACACCCAAATCATCAACATCATCAGAAATATCACGAGGATTAGCAATATCAACCATCATAACATTTTCATAATCCATATCAATGCCTAAAAGACGTTCCTTATTAATAATTGGATGCGGAGCACTGGTTGCACTGATAACCAAATCGGCAGTTGCCAGATACCTTTCCAGCTCATTGAATAAAATGGCTTCACCGCCCAAATCCTCAGCCAACTGAACAGCAACATAATAAGTCCTGTTAGCAACAAAAATAGCATTCAAATCCTTTTCGGCAAGCGCCTTAGCAACCAACTTACCCATCTTACCTGCACCAATAACAAGAACAGACTTATCATCCAAACTGCCCATATGCTTTTCAGCCAAGTCAATAGCGGCAGAACCGATGGAAACAGAACCCTTATTAATATTGGTCTTATTCCTCACCACCTGACCGACATGAATCGCTTTTGTAAAAATGGCATCAAGAGACCTTCCGCAATGATGGTTCTTAGAAGCCTTATGCTTGGCATCCTTAACCTGACCCAAAATCTGGTCCTCACCAACAATCATTGATTCCAAACCGGAAGTCATTCTGAGCAAATGCATAACGGCAGACTGACCATAATCGATTATTATGCTTTGATTTTCATGGGACAGTAACTCATCATCCTCTGAAATATAATCATTATTAATATAATACTCCTTCCTGTTGCAGGTGGAAATCTCAATATACTCCCCAATGGAATATTTTTCCTGCAATTCCTGGAACAGATCATCAATATCCCTTGCAATATTTTCCATTGATTGAATATCAGCTATTTTATGGTCAACTCTTAAATTTAATATCAATTTAATCCCCTTATTAAATCATCAATGCATCTTTTGGCTTGGTCAACTTCCCCAAGTTTGATATGCTCATTAATCTTTTCATCTTCAAAAATTTCATACAGACATTCCCTGCGGTCTTTCTGGTCGGGAATTGTCTCCTTCAATTGCAGGCGCGCATAATCCTGCATTTCAATTTCCAGAATATCCTCATCAGAAATAATTGATTGAATCTTCTTGCGCAATTGCCTTGCCATCAAAGGGCTTTTCCCATTAGTAAAAATAGATATTTCAACATCTCCAATGCTGAAACTTGTAGGAACAATTATATTACCCTTATCAGGATAATCTGCACGGTTGATTAACTTATCACCTGCGATTTTTGAAACATAATCGGACAACTCCTCATCACCGCTTGCCACAACAACAATGTCGCACCAGTCTACCAGTTCATCAACATCATCAGTGGAATACAATTCAGCACCCTTGTCAAATAATTCCTCAGACAAAGCATTTCCAGCCAGTCTAACGCAGGCTCCATGGTCAAGGAATCTGTTTGCCCTTCTGGTTGCAACTTCGCCGGTGCCTAAAATAAAAACATTCAAATCTGATGTTTTCAAATAAAGAGAAGTCCAATCCATTTTAATCAGAAGTTTCTAATGATTTAGCATGTAATACTTTTACAGCAGCCCTTAAATCATTATTGCATTCAGTCAAAACATTCATTGCTTCAAGTTTAGATATGTTGAATGTTTCAGCCAATGCTTCGGCTTTTTCATCAGGATCAGGTTTGCTTACACCAACTAACCTTTCAGACAATTCCTTTTTTAAATCCAAATATTCATCATGACTC
>Ga0256405_10011210_pt1 | contig 11528 bp, 7 predicted proteins | sample RumenRJG_02DNA_FD_189096 | JGI IMG/M metagenome (GOLD analysis project Ga0256405, IMG submission 189096) | Bovine rumen microbial communities from Lethbridge, Alberta, Canada - RJG_02 | ecosystem: Host-associated > Mammals > Digestive system > Stomach > Rumen | place: Canada: Alberta | collected...
GTTCTCAGGGTCGGCATAGCTTCCCTTCATGGTTGGGATGCCCGGAGCGATGCCCAGCTTCTTGTAATAGTCCTCCTTCTGGCTTTCAATCTGGCTGAGACGCTCGGCATAGTCCTGCTGTCCTGCCGTTACATGACTGCCGTTTACGCCGTACATGTTGTTGAACGAGCCAGAGCCGATGCGTGAAGCCACGCGCTTGCTGCCAATGAAGTAGTGCTTTGTAAAGCGATTCTTGTTGACGCTGATGACACTTGTTGGATAAAGCGTATATTCATCAGTCTCATGGAATGTGATTCCTAATAAAGGGAAGCTATATGTCAATATCTCTTTCACCTCTTATGATTAATCATTAGTGTAGTTCCAACTTTTTATTCTTGAATCATAAATTTTATATTTGTCAAAACCTACACAAAAGTAAACTTTATACGTCGTTTCGTTCACTTTCTCATAATATGGTCCATTTTCCATTGTTTCAACCTCATTAATATCTTTTACTGTCTCTGGTAATTTGTTATGTGAACCTCTGTATAATTCAATTTCGTTAATAAGTTCTTGCCCCTTATTTTCATATTGTCTGTCTTCTTTATATTGCATATACTTTATTAAAACGATTATGAAAACTACGAAGATAGCAAAGTATAATATCTTTTTCATTTTTTATGGATTATCACTTGTATAAACAGGTTTTGTTGAATGATTCTCACGAGTATGGAAGTCCCGTAACTCTCGACATTTGTCGTAGCCAGTCCTTTCTATAATAACGCTCTCCCTGCCCATTTTATTATTCACATGATTTTCCACCTGCCTGACAATGAAGAATCAAAAATCTGTCCCTGTGATTTTTCCTGTCCCTGTGATTCCAAACCAGTCCCGCTGATTCGAGGAATTAATTACCTGTCTCGCTGATTCGAAAGAATAATCCTGCGTGAATGAACATTTACCAGTTCTAATATCGTAGAAATATATTTTTTCTTTTGCTAAGATAGAATTTTCATACTCGAAATCAACAACTTGACGCGTTTTTTTTCCTGTAAATATCAACTTATACAACAGCCCTTCTTTTATCAAAATTTTTAATGAATGAAGTATTTCTGTATTATATAATTCAAACAAACCATACAGCATTATATTTGAATCAATGTTTGTGTATTCAATGTTACAGACATCATTCATTGCTACAATCCTTTTATTATCAGACAATAGCATGTGGCCTGAATTTAGTTCATCGTCAATAGCAGCCAATGACCACAAAACATCTTCTAAGAGAATTTGTGATTTAACCATTCTATATATGGCTCTATCACCTAAACTCTTATCAAAACACGGGTAATAGAATTTCTGGAAAGGGACATCCTTTTCCAATGAAAATCCATTATCACCATAGTGAAACCACACCACTTCGTCTTTGAAGATTATGGAATCTTTGGTATCCGTACAGTTGTATGCAACAATACTTTGTAATTTACCATTCTGATAGTTTCTTTTTTCTATTAACCGGTCATCACATTTTACCTGATAAATGGTGCTTTTTGAACATGCACAACAAGTAAATGCCGATAAAAGAATTATCAAAAGTTGTTTCATCATCTCTCTTTCCAAAAAATAGTTAAACCATATTGTGCTGTTGAAAAAAGTCTTATTTTCCCTTTATTGAACATCCCCTTATAATTTTGGGTTGCTGCTTTTTTTTGTGGAACAGTGAATTTCCCTGCTCCAAATTTATTATTAACAGCATCTTTCCATGATTTATAATCTGCATCTGACATTGACCATCCCATGGTATTTATCTTATACATAAATTTTCCATTAGATGCTGCATTTGCATATTTCTGAGGTATCATTGCCTGTTCTGCGCCATCCCATTGATTTGCGCCTCTACTATAGTCAAATCCACCTGTTAGAGCATTTATTATTGCAGCATTTGCCATCTGCATTCCTTCATCTTGTTTTTCTAAATCCCGACTTCTAAATTTTATTGCAGCTGGTGATTTGTCGCCGAAAGCTTTAGCCTTACGATTATTGATGTGTACACTAGCAATTGCGAACATTTCCTCTTTGCTCGTTATGCCAAAAGATACAGAACTTTCACCGTATACAGTACTAGCCATCATTTTAAATTCATTAGTTGTAACGGGCTTACCTTTTAGAAATAACTTTTGTTTATTTACAATAACGAAGTTAGTTCCATTATTAACCCTTTTTATAAATTTACCTTTTGTATTATAATTGTCATCCATTCCATCTGGGGCAATCAGTTTAATTGGATTTGCATGACAATAAACATAGCCAGAAATCTCACTATACTTCTCAGCAAGCGGATCAACCCCATACCACACGCTTGCCATTGGCTGCATGTAGCGAGCACCATAATAATACAGTCCAGTCTCCTCGTCAAGTTCCTTGCCATTAAATTTGTATGGCATTTCTTCGCTTGACGAGTGCTCATCGACGAGTAACTCACCAAATGGGAGATATGCGTCGTATTGGGTTATGTTGCCATTATTGTCGGTGATGTAGCTGGTGCTTCCAAGATGGTCGCTGTGGAAGAAGTAAGTCTCCTCAGAATCCGCGCTACCATCTGCCACGAAACCATAACCAGGCTGTGCCTCGTCAGGGTCAGAAGGGTCGTCCCATGCGATAGGTGCGCCCGGTGCTGTGTCAGCCTCGGTGTTCTTCTTAACGTACTGCGCCCATTCGGCAGGAACGGAGTGGTCGCCCAGTTCCTTGATGATGGTGTTGTTGCCGATGCCCGTATTCTCAGGGTCGGCATAGCTTCCCTTCATGGTAGGTATGCCCGGAGCGATGCCCAGCTTCTTGTAATAGTCTTCCTTCTGGCTTTCAATCAGACTGAGACGCTCGGCATAGTCCTGCTGTCCGGCTGTGAGGTGGCTGCCGTTTACGCCGTACATGTTGTTGAACGAGCCGCTTCCGATGCGTGAAGCCACGCGCTTGCTGCCGATAAAGTAATGCTTTGTAAAGCGGTTCTTTGTAACAGACAAGATGCTTGCCGGATAGAGCGTGTACTCATCCGTCTCGTGGAACGTGATGCCCTGAGGCGCGCCGTTGATATAAACGCCCTCCATAGAGCCGTGGCTCTTTACGATGCGCTCGCCTGCGTGGTTGTAGGTGTAACGTGAAGTCTTGCCGTTGTCGCTCAAAACCATCAGACGGTTGTCCTCGTCCCAGTACATCTCGCGAGTTGCGTCGGTAGAGTCGTTCTCAACGCGCACAGGGTTTCCGTTGGCATCGTAGGTGTAATGCTCGTGACCAATCTGGCTCGGCGCGGTAGGGTGGTCGGCATCCTCGTACTTGTATTCCAAATTGTAAGAGTTCGCCTTCTTTGAGTTCTCTACGCTCTGATTCTTGCTGATTGGCATGCTCATCACGTTGTAAGCCATATCGAGTGTATAGCTTGCATCCTTCGCCTTTCCGCTTGCTGAAATCAGTCGGTTCAAAGCATCTACTGATAATAAAACTACATTGTACAAACAATTAATTTTATTAAATACCATTTCCCTTTTTTTATTCTATAGGTGCATTTGTAAAAGCAACTGCTATTTTGTATATAAATGTATTCTTCTATGTCATTGTTAGAAAAACATTTGTATTCTTTTTTATAATCAGGAGAGTGATATGCGTCTTTAATATCTTCTTTCAGATATAAAAAGACATCACCTCGTTTCCAAATATAATTATATTTTACAGAAGATGTGTCTTCTACATCGTAATCATCAGAATTAAATCCTGTTATGCTTTTTTCTACTCTTGATTTCATAAATGCATCGTTTGTATGAAAACTGGTAATGAAATCATTAAACGATTCTTGTTTTTCTATACAATCTGCATTATATGTATTTTTTTTCGTATCTCTGAAAGAACAAGAAACGAATATGCTTATGATGAAGAAAATAATTAAATTTTTCATGAGTGTATTCTTATATTTATTCAAGTTTTGCAAGTTGTCAATTGGAACTTGTGAAACTTGAATTATATTTATTTGTTTGTATTTATATATTCTTTGCCGCTCGAACTCTGTTCGCTTGCTACCGAAGGGACGCAAAGATTTGGCGATTGGATAAATAGGGAATTTGTAATTTCCACCGCTGAAAAACAAGTTATGCGAAGCAGAAGGGACGCAAGAATTTCCACCGCTGAAAAACGTTTGTTTTTGATGCGATGTTTTGTCGCCTTGCGACAATGGGAGTTGCAAACTCCCGTCTATTGATGCTGCCGAATTCGGAAATTCGGCAGAACGAGAAGGAGGATGCCAAGGCGGAATTGTTCCTCAGGGAGTTCCGATGCTTGCCTTGCTGCGCGTGTTGTGCGCCTGAGGAATGTTTGTTGTTATCGCCACACTATTTTATGGTTGAAATGTGTGGCGGTTATGTTGTACGCCTAATTGCGTAAGATTTCGTTTCATCATACGTTTTATAGTCGCTCTTCCTGTCGAGCCTTGACTTATGTGTGCAACGATGTGAAAGAGCGTTTTGTATTTAAAGAACTGGGGTTACAAACCCCAATTCTGTTTTAATAGCATGAATGTGTGGGGATTACAAATCCCCACAAGCAAATTACGTTACATATCCCCGAGAGCTGGATCAATTACTTGTCCCGCCGATTCACCTGTCCCGCTGATTCCCACCGATTCTTTTGTCGTTAAAACAAAAATCGCTTCTTCAGGATATGAATCTAAATCTTCATCCAACCATTGCTCGGTTTCTCGAACGCAATGGAACGAAATTACAAAGTCTTCCTGATTAACGCTCAAAATAATGTTAAAATTATCAGGAAATTCCTCCAGCAATTTGGCTAAAGCGAAGACAAAATTCAAACATATTCTAAGGGTATATTCGGTATTCTGATATTTGTCAACATATATTTTATTATTCGAACATTCATTCCCGGTTTTATCCTCATAAAAAAGTTCAAAATTCTCTTCACATTTATAAGTATAGCTATTTACATCCTTTCTAAACTCTACTCCGGCCTCTATATATTTATAAAGCCTTGGAGGAAGGGGGTTAGTTAAGAGTGGATTGTATTTCATCTTATATCTATTTAGAATAGTTTTCATATACTCATTCATAGAAATGAGATATATAGAACTACTTATTCCCAAAATATTTATTTCCTGTTTGTATAGCTCTTTGTACATTTGGATTTGATAATTTTTCGTTTATTCTATTTGGCGCAGGTACGTTCCATTTTTTTGTTTTGGGGTCACGAGAATAAAAACGACCATCTTTATTATTATATAAATATTTGTTTTTTTTATTGTCTTGAAAATGTATTTGTCCTGGTCGTTGTCCAGGGTTGGGATTTTCAACATCAATTCGATTACCTTTTGAATCTTTCCACAAAGTTTTACTGTAGACTATAGTACCTCTATTAGTGGAAGCTTTAGAATTTCCAGTATCAAGATGCCCTTTTTTTTCAGAGAGATTTTTGCTTGCATTAGCCATCATTACAGCTCCATGCGCTGTGAGACCTGCTCCAACAGCAGCATCAGCACCTCCTACAACTACGACAGCCGTAGAAGTTCCAAGGGAAGGTCCTTCAGCAACGAGTCCTACTGTAGTAATAGATGTTCCACTTGCAACCATAGCAGAACCTGTACCACTTTCAATAGTTCCCACGGTTAGACTGGCAATATCACCAGCTGTTAATCCTGCATTGAAGTCCTTTGGATCTGAAACATTTCTTCCTGCATAAGTTCGAATATCGGTTAATCCACCGGTAGCATTATCTACAAGAGCGGCACCAAATCCCTTTACTTTATCCCACCAATCTTGACCATTGGGGTCACTAAATCTTATTGGATTTCCAGCGCAATAAACATAAGCACCCATATTCGGATACTTCTCCGTCAGCGGATCCACCCCATACCAAATGCTTGCCACGGGCTGCATGTAACGAGCACCATAGTAGTACAAGCCAGTCTCCTCGTCAAGTTCCTTGCCGTTGAACTTATACGGCATTTCCTCGCTGCTGCTATGCTCGTCAACAAGAAGTTCGCCGTATGGCAGGTAGGCATCATACTGAGTGATGTTACCGTCCTTGTCGGTTATGTAGCTGGTGCTTCCAAGGTGGTCGGAATGGAAATAATATGTTTCCTCAGAATCCGCGCTACCATCAGCCACATATCCATAACCCGGCTGTGCCTCGTCTGGGTCTGAAGGGTCTTCCCATGCGATAGGCGCACCTGGGGCAGAGTCTTCCTGTTCGTTCTTCTTAACGTACTGCGCCCATTCGGCTGGCACGGAGTGGTCTCCCAGTTCCTTGATGATGGTGTTGTAGCCGATGCCCGTGTTCTCAGGGTCGGCATAGCTGCCCTTCATCGTAGGGATGCCCGGAGCTATTCCAAGTTTCTTGTAATAGTCCTCCTTTTGGCTTTCAATCTGGCTGAGACGCTCGGCATAATCCTGCTGACCTGCAGTAAGGTGGCTGCCATTGATACCATAGACATTGTTGAAACTTCCGTTTCCAATTCTTGATGCAACGCGCTTGTCACCGATAAAATAGTGCTTTGTAAAGCGGTTCTTTGTTACAGAAAGAATAGAAGCTGGGTACAAAGTATATTCGTCCGTCTCATGGAAGGTAATTCCTTGAGGCGCACCGTTTATATACACTCCCTCCATAGAGCCGTGGCTCTTCACGATGCGCTCGCCTGCGTGGTTGTAGGTATAGCGACTTGTCTTGCCGTTATCTGATAGTACCATCAAACGGTTGTCCTCGTCCCAGAACATCTCGCGAGTTGCGTCGGTCGAGTCGTTCTCAACGCGCACAGGGTTTCCGTTGGCATCGTATGTATAGTGCTCGTGACCTATCTGCGATGGGGCAGAAGGGTGGTCGTCATTCTCATACTTGTAGTAGTTGTGGTATGACTGCGCCTTCTTTGAGTTCTCAACCTTCTGCGTCTTCGAAATAGGCATACTCATAGCATTATATGCCATTTGCAACGAGTAGCTTGCGTCCTTCGCCTTACCTTCAGCACTTATCAAGCGGTTCAAGTTGTCATACTGATAAGTATGCGAACTCTCACCGCCAAGTTTTGCACTGTTGTTAAAGAGCTCCTGCGGATTGACTGAGTTCGTGATTCCGAGGATGTTATCAACAGCATCATAGCTGTACTTGTTGTGCATCATCGGCTCGGCGTTTGCGTTGAGCAGTTTCATCTCCTGCAAACGCTGGCGCGCGTCGTCGTATGTGTACTCCGTCTCCGTGCCGTTGCCCAGCTTAGTGTAAACGGTGTGTCCGTCCTTGTCGTAGCCAATCCTATCTACTATAACGCTCTCGCTGCCGTTTTTATTGCTTGTGAGCGAATAAACCTGTCCTGCCTCGTCGTAGTGGTATTTAACCACCTCGCCGTCAGGGTAGGTCATCTTTCTAACCCTGTTCCAACTGTCGTACTCCGCTCCGTAGACGTATGTGCGTATGTCCGCCACGCTCGCCATGACGGTGCGCACGGTCTTTACAACCTCGCCCATCTTGCCGTAGTAGTAAGCCTCGCCGCCGCTCGCGTCCTCAACCAGAGCCAGACGACCTGCACGACCGTGGTCGTCGCCTGCCTCGCCGTAGGTGTATGTTACGCGGTTGAAGAGGTTCTCGGGGTAGAGCACCTCGCTAAGACGCTCGTAGTCGTATGTGTATGTTATCGGAGCCTTGTCGGAGATTGACTTCTTCAGCTCGGCTGTGAGCTTTGTAAGAAGGTTTCCGGCGGCATCGTAAGTGCAGACAACCTCGCCTGCATCAGGATGCTTCACGCTCAGCTTGCGGCCAAGAAGGTCGTACTTGTATGTAGTCTGAGTTCCGTTAGGATGATGCACGGCAACGACTTGACCTACTGCGTCGTAGTCGTAGCGCACAACCACATCCTCGCTTTCGCCGTGCTGAACGGCTTGGCGGTTGCGACCCTTCTCGTCGGTGTAGCTCTCAGATGTTCTGCCCAGCGCATCGGTAACGCGCGTGAGCAGCATCTGCTCGCCGTCGTGAGAAACGATTGTGTAGTCGCTCGTAGTCTTCGCGCCGTCGGCAAGTGTTACGCTAAGTGCGCGGTCGCGGCTGTCGTACTCGGTCCGTGCCTGAAGCGAGCCGAGACTTCTGTTGTACTTGTCGATATCTGCAAAACTCTCAGCAACAGGATAATATGTTGCAATCTTGCGTCCGAAGGCATCGGTAACGACGCGTCCGCTCACGATGCTCATCTTCTCAGCCTTCTTTGCCGATGCGTTCCAGACAGAGCCTGTGCGCTTTGTCTGCACGGCACGACCCAGAGAATCGGCAAACGTATATGTGTCGATGTTGCCGTCTGGCGAGAAGTGTATGGTGTGGGCAAGACGCTTCTCCGGCTCGTACTCATACTTGATAGTGAACGGCTGTCCGCTCGCAATCTCGTATGGCGCACGTATTACGGTTGGTCTGCCAAGGTCGTCGTACTCATACTCCATGCGCTCGCCGTTGAGGTCGGTCGTCGTCTTCGGAGCGTTCCAGAGTTCGTCGTACTCCGTAGATGAAGAGTAGCCGTAGGCATCCTCAACCTTTGTTACGAGGCTGTGCAGACGGTCGTCGTAGGTGTAGCTGTGCCACATGCGCTGACCGCGGTAGTTCTCAGGCTTTGTTAGCTTGAGTATGTTTCCGTAGTCGTCGTAGTCGATATTGTATACCGAAGGCTTGTCGCCCGCGCTCATCTCAATCTTGGTGATGTTGCCCAGATTGTCAATCTCCGTGCTGCGCTCGCGGTATGTATTGTTCGGGATTCCTTCGGGATTCGTTCGGGATTTTGTTCCTCAGGGAGTTCCGATGCTTGCCTTACTGCGCTGTTGCACCTGAGGAATGTTTTTTGTTATCGCCACACTATTTTATGGTTGAAATGTGTGGCGGTTATGTTTGTACGCTTAATTGCGTAAGATTTCGTTTCATCATACGTTTTATAGTCGCTCTTCCTGTCGAGCCTTGACTGTGTGTGCAACGATGTGAAAGAACGTTCTTGTATTTAAAGAACTGGGGGTACAAGCCCCAGTTCTGTTTAATTGCGTGAATGTGTGGTGAGTGTAAATTACCACGAACATATCTGCTACATATTCTCGAGAACAGAGTAGACTACATAGTTTCAGAAACACGCACGTAGTGACTCGAAACCATGAAATATCCACAACCAAAATGCGAAAATAGTTATAAAAACAGATACCATATGGCTGATGATTTTTGTGAATTTACTTTTCCTCTCGATTTTTCGAATAGCTTTTTCACAATTGAAAAATTTTATCAATAAGAAATAAATTATAAAAACCAAAATACCTAGTACTATTGTCGGTATCTTATGCACACCATAAATTAAACAAATTGTTGAAATTAGAATCGATGATATATCAATGGCTATTATGCAGAGTGCACTTGCTTTTGAACTCTCATCCCTCCCAAGCAATGTCTGTAAAGAATAAAATAAATAATCCATATTTTTAGTAAACATATATACCATATTCGTCGAATTCTTGAAGCGTTTGTTCTGTAGGTGTGAAATCTAACCCAAAACCATCTAATGGATTCCAATTAAGCTTAGATGTGTAAGGATTATATTGAAAACATTTTCTGTTATCGGTTGCTTTTCTTATACCTGCATCAATGATTCCTCCTAAAGTATATCCGAGACAAAAAGCCTGAACTGTTGGATAAGAGAAAAAACCTGAACCATTTACAGTCTGATTCCAAGCGTATTTGCTATTAATATAGTGTCGCATGTTCGGTCCAAGTCCTGGTGTCTTTATGTCATGTTCGTATTGATGGTATGTTGCAATCATACTTGTTGTAGTAAGACATTTCCCGAGCACTCCTATTTTATATGCTCTTGCTTGTGCTTTTGCTCTCATTTTCTCTCCTGTAATTGGACCTCTTCCAGAAACAACATGCTTAGTTCGGATTCTTAAATCAGCAGGGCTTTGCCATAGTCTAAACCGACTATTACACCATGGCGCAAATTGAACATCTGAATATGTTATTCTTTCCGCAATAGTTGCAGATATACTAGATATTCCAATCAATGGGTTAGCACAACTTGTCGAAAATCCTTTAATATTATAGTCATCAACCATTCCAAAATCACGAGTAAGAGTTCCTCCACCATTGTAGGCACCAGTACCGCTTTCATTTAAAGAAACAAACCAACGTCCAGAAGCGCGATCTTGATGGTATTCTGCACCATATTTTTGTGCAACTGATTGGGCTGTTTCTTTATCGTACATACCGTCTGGGTCAACTAAATTTATAGGATTACCATGGCAATAAACGTATGCTGAAATTTCAACATATTGTTCCGTAAGCGGATCAACCCCATACCAAATGGAAGCCACCGGATTCATATATCTTGCACCGTAGTAGTACAGGCCAGTCTCCTCGTCGAACTCCTTGCCGTTGAACTTGTATGGCATTTCTTCAGAAGAAGAATGCTCGTCAACCAAGAGTTCGCCGTATGGCAGGTAGGCATCATATTGGGTGATGTAGCCGTCCTTGTCTGTGATGTAGCTGGTGCTTCCAAGATGGTCGCTGTGGAAGAAATAAGTCTCCTCTGAATCCGCGCTGCCGTCAGCCACGAAACCATAACCCGGCTGTGCCTCGTCAGGGTCAGAAGGGTCGTCCCATGCGATAGGTGCGCCCGGAGCTGTTCCTTCCTGTTCGTTCTTTTTAACGTACTGCGCCCATTCGGCTGGTACGGAGTGGTCGCCCAGCTCCTTGATGATGGTGTTGTAGCCAACGCCCGTGTTCTCAGGGTCGGCATAGCTTCCCTTCATCGTCGGGATGCCCGGAGCGATGCCCAGCTTCTTGTAATAATCCTCCTTCTGGCTTTCAATCTGGCTGAGACGCTCGGCATAGTCCTGCTGTCCTGCCGTTACATGACTGCCGTTTACGCCGTACATGTTGTTGAACGAGCCGCTTCCGATGCGTGAAGCCACGCGCTTGCTGCCAATGAAGTAATGCTTTGTAAAGCGGTTCTTTGTTACCGACAAGATGCTTGCCGGGTACAAAGTGTACTCATCCGTCTCGTGGAAGGTAATGCCCTGCGGCGCACCGTTGATATACACGCCTTCCATAGAGCCGTGGCTCTTCACTACGCGCTCGCCTGCGTGGTTGTAGGTGTAGCGTGAAGTCTTGCAGTTGTCCGAGAGCACCATCAGACGGTTGTCCTCGTCCCAGTACATCTCGCGAGTGGCGTCGGTTGAGTCGTTCTCAACGCGCACAGGGTTTCCGTTGGCATCGTAGGTGTAATGCTCGTGACCTATTTGCGATGGAGCAGAAGGGTGGTCGGCATCCTCGTACTTATACATGTTGGTATAAGATGCTGCCTTCTTCGAATTCTCCACGGTCTGAGCCTTCGAAACAGGCATGCTCATCACGTTGTAAGCCATATCGAGTGTATAGCTTGCATCCTTCGCCTTTCCGCTTGCTGAAATCAGTCGGTTAAGCGCGTCGTACTGGTATGTGTGGCTGCTTTCGCCGCCCAGTTTTGCACTATTGTTAGAGAGCTCCTGCGGATT
>Ga0256405_10011211_pt1 | contig 11527 bp, 6 predicted proteins | sample RumenRJG_02DNA_FD_189096 | JGI IMG/M metagenome (GOLD analysis project Ga0256405, IMG submission 189096) | Bovine rumen microbial communities from Lethbridge, Alberta, Canada - RJG_02 | ecosystem: Host-associated > Mammals > Digestive system > Stomach > Rumen | place: Canada: Alberta | collected...
ATCAGCGAAAAACAATTTATCAGGATACTCCGTCAGGCGTTCTGCCATAGGAATATAGTCGTAATTTGTGTTCGTTTTTACAACGATGCTGCTGTTTGTTATTTTCTTCCCCAGTTGTTCTACCCACCGAATATAATCAGGAATATTACGATATTCGCTGCTCCAGACCTTTGAAGCACTGCTGTATCCAATCGTTATATTTGCAGATTCTCCACCTGACAAATCTGTTGCTTTACAGAATACATGTCCTGCGGAATACATTTTACCGGTACTGGGATCGATTGCATCACTGACATCAGAACCAGCCATTATTCTATAAGCTTCTCCTGATTCACTATATCTGTTCACCATTCCAGAATTAAAAATTTCAAATCCACTAAGATTCCCAAGAACCCTGTTCATCTCAGATTTCGGAATCTTCTCATATTTCTCACAAAACACTTCCGCTAAGCGATCATAGATTTTTTCTGTATGTGTTTGTGAATATATGTGTAATAGGCCCAGGGACTTCTGATAGTGGATAATATAAAGTGTATAGACTTTATTAATCCTATATTCTGCGCTCATCCATAAAGGCGATACATATTCCAACCCAATACCTATTACCGTGTTATCTTCTTTATTACGATGCACACGATTTCCTATATTGAACTCCTCCGGAAAATCTGCATCTATGTCAAAACCAGTTGCTTTATATATTCTGTCATGGCAATTCAGGGTAACTGCCTGAAGGGAAATTCTATCCTCTTCTGCTTCACCCGAAGTTGCCTTATAACCTTTAAAATACCGTCTATCTTCCTGTTCCTTTTGATTCTTGCCCTCACTCATGTTGATGATCATTTCTTGCCAAACTGCATCACTAGCAAACAAACGATTATTTTCTATTTCAAGATCTTCATTCTCAGCCGCGATAAATTTCGCTTTCCCAATATTCACAGCGTTGGTGCGTGCAAAACGACCAACAAATTGAAGTGTACTGGCAAGTGATTTATGCGGAGCATGAACAGCAGCAATTTTCAAATTTGGAAAATCAAATCCCTCCCCGAGCATATCTACACATATTATTCCATCGAGTTTGTGGTCTTTCAGTTCCTGAATATATTGCTTTACTTTTGTATTGCTCATGGAACTGTCTATTCGCCTTAGATTCAGACTTGTATTTTCCTGATAAAGATGCTCCAAGCTCTCAGCATTATCCTTGGAATCGGTCCTCACCATAAGGTAATGTTCCAATCCTTCCTCACGGTCAGCAAGAAGCACTTCCTCTGCTTTTTTTGCAATCCGCAGGTCTCTATCACTACCATCTGAAACAGCAACATACTGTATTTCTCCAAAGATCCCGTCTTTATAAGCCATCGAGAGTGGATAATCATAGACAATTTCGCCCTTGATTTCCTTACGATCTAGTCGAAATGGCGTTGCTGTAAAAAGCACATGGGTTGCCATGTCTATATTGATCAGAATTTGTTGCCATGTTTTTGCAGGTGTATGATGAGCTTCATCAACTTCAACAAGAGTGATCTTTTTCTTGGCCCACTCCGTTTCGCTCAAACTCAAAGCACACTGCGGAGTGGCAATAATAACATCTGTTTTCTCAAGATCCGGCAATATCTCCTCGCTAAACTTATGAAGCATTTCATATACTGCCGGTTTCTTCATAGATGGTTTGAAGACATTAGCCTTGCATAACGTCGATAATTCTTGAAAATCCTCAGTAATCTGTCCTCTGACCATCACGCTCGGAGTTACTACGAGTACTTTGTTTTTCCCTAATAGATAGGGAGTCATCATAAGAACAGCTGTTTTCCCTGCTCCTGTCGGCATTACTGTAATTGCTGCCTGTTTCGAGTTCATAGTGAAGAAGGATGCAATGGCATGAATCGCTCCTATTTGCGCGTTTCGGAGACCCTGGCGTTTCTCAGAGTCCTTAGGATACGTTATGTATTTGTAGTTGGACGAAAAATACTTTCCCATCGCTACCTCACTCACTATCTTGATATCTTATACTTTTTCAAGAAACCTTAATTACCGTACCTTTCTTCATAATTTTTCCAGGTTATCTCGTAGTCCCGCTCGCGGTCGCAATGATCAAACGGCGCAATATACTGAATAGTCCGCTCTATAGGACCTCCGGGAATTGTATCATCCGTGACTATCTTTTCGAAAACATAGCCTGCAAGGGCATTCTTCATAATCCCATCCCACGACTCTGTTCCCTGTGCAACAGGTCTGACTACATTTTTATTCTCCCATTCAGACCTAGAAAAGCCAACATTAGCCAAACTCCTGTTATTGGTAAAAACTATGCGCCCCGTGGCATCGTACCATGTGTCTTGCTCTTGTTGAATTGCACTGGCAAAATTTAACCTGTACATTACACATAATTGCTCAAGTGTTAACCCTATTGACATTGCTGTTAATACATCGATCTCTACCAATGCTTGACGCCTTTCATAGTCTGTTCTGAATGCGCTTTCAAAGCTGAGCTCTTTTGTTAATAATGCATACGAAGAATGAAGTCTGTTGTCTGGCTTAAGCCATGATGCATTTTTAAAATCATCTTTCCAAACTTTATGCCATAATTCTTTATAATCTTCAGTCAAACAATTCAGTCTAAGGATTCGTATTCTTATGTCATCTGCAAATCTATCCTCACGCAATGGAATCGATCTTGTATTATCCCCGTATAGGTTATCTTTTCCTTCGATCCTTATAAAAAAGTCAATAACATTTGAAGATAACAGGCCTGCATATAGCACCATTATCTGTTGATCTTTAAATCCCCATCCATGAATGCTTGTTAAGTGAGCAATGCCCGGCGGTACTATAGCAGCCATAACAGTCTTAGCTCCTTTTAGATCTAACATCCTCCTTGCAATCACTCTATACATATCAATATATCGAGTCCCCCAAGATGTTTTAGCTGTCATCTCAGCGTATTTATCTATTGGGATATTGGGTCTATAATTGATTCTTTGCCTATAACTATTTGTAATAGCAGTTAAATCAACAGCATCAAAATCTGTTAATTTTTCACATGTGCTCTTGGAACACTTAAAAAGCGGGTTTGCTGTTCCGATATGCGAGCCCGATAATATAGCATCATAAGTTGTCTCAGGGAAATGCACCTCTTTCTTAATTATCCCCTGCTTAGTACAATTAGTTTCATGCCACATTTCATTTGCGCAAAACTCGTTTTCATATTCTGCTAAAACATGTGGAGCCTTTTCGAATGCTTTAATAATATTCAGAATCTGTTTGGAATGAATAACTGGGAGCCTAGCTGTACCATCAGAAGCGCCACCATCAAAGATCTTTCCAAATAAATCAATATCTGATTTTGATATATGGATAACTCGATCAGGACAACCAAAATCACACCAATTACCATACTTGTCCTTCATCCCAACCAATTCTTTTGAAGAGGATAACTCATAGCAATCATCAATTGCCTTAACTGCAAAAAGATTGAAAATTGCATCAAATGAGCCTGTAGATTTATTGCAGTATACATTTGCACTAAACACAGTGCTATGGTGAACATCAGCAAATATTTTCAGTTCATTAATAAAGTGAAAATGATATCTTAGTCTCGGATATAATTGTTTCCTAATATTCTGACCATTCGTTGCCTCATATGGAGTATCGGGATGAATATAGGCAACCACTCCACTTTTCCCAGCAAATCCAAACCCAATCGGCAAAAAGCAGTTGGCCAAATTAACCTTTATTCCTTGTAACGCAAGATAATTCTGTTTCCCTCCCAAAAAATTTTGTGTCGCTGCTGTATTTATATATGCATTCATGAACTCATAAAGATCATTCTTGTCTTTAAGTACATTATTCCGTAACTTATCGGCCTCTGCAGATGAAATACTTCTTATAGCAATTAGCGGTTGTTTCTCAGATAGAATATTACGCTCTTCCCATGTAAGCTTTATCCAAGGCGGATTTCCAATCACCAAATCAAATCCACCCTTTTCTGCAAATAGATCTGCAAATTCCAGTTCCCAATGCATGAAATGGTTCTGCTCCGCAATCTGCCTCACCAGTGCTAAGCGCGGGAACAGTGCACAGAGGTTATCGATATCTACTTCACTCTGCCCTGGGAACAGTTCATTGATTCTGGAGACAATCTCCTCCTGCTCGGTAGGGAACAGGCTAAGTTGCTGATACTGCAGCATATTGCTGTTGCCCTTTGTCGAGAAGGTCCCCACAAGGATCAGATTCAGGTCATTGAAGAATTCGCTTCTGGAAGGAAGCAGTTCCGCCTGATCGATCGGCCAGAACCAGAGCGCACACCAATAGTCCATAGCAAACTTCAGCCTTGCATAAGGACCGGCGTTCTTCATATGTTCTGACTTGTACAGTTTGGAATAAATCAGGTCTTTCTGGCGGATTGTGGTATGCGAATCCTCTCCTGCATCTTCTTTACCAAAAATTGCAAGCGCATCCTGTGTTTCCTTTTCAACTGTCTGACGCAGCTTGATCTGGTTCTCCCACAGTTCATCCACGGTAATGCTTAACTGGCGCAGTGATTCCAGCTCACTGTCCGTATACGGAGCTGTGAACTTCTTGTTCCAATCTTTCATTTTCTTGATGTTGTCCGGCTCCAGCTGCTTAATCACCTTATCGGAGTAGCTGCACATACCTGGATCGCCTAACAGGAAATGATAAATCTGCGCATTGCCGCGGCGCTTCTTACGTTCCGTTCCCAGCGGAACCCGCTCCGGGGCATTCTCATACCAGTGCAGGCCCTTGGAAGATGTCTGTAGGGAAGCTTCCGAATACACCTGCCGTCTTGCGCCGATCAAAGAGTTGCCGTTTACCAACTGTGTTCCAAACCAGGGAACAAAACCACCCTCATAGATGGTATTCAGCCACAGGGAAACCTCTGCCAGTTCTACAGCGACCGGATTCAAGTCAATACCATATACATTTCGGTCGGCGATATACATCTTCACCTTCTGAAGCTCGTTGAAGCGATCCTCATAGCTGATGATCGTACCGGTCTCCTGCTCCTTCAGGGAAATATAAGCTTCTGCCAGCTGATTGATGGCTTCATTTAAGAAGGCTGCGCTTCCCATGGCCGGCTCACAGATAGTAAGATCCAGGATCTGATCCGCTGTTTTCCCTTCCAGCAGTTCCTTCAGGGCATACTTCACCAGGCATTTTGTCAACACTTCCGGCGTATAGTAGGATGCGGATTTTTCACGTTCCCGTCCGGCCAGACGATAGATGAAGGTGCCTTTCTCGTACATGCGGAGCTTGCCTTTTTTCTCTCCGGATTCATAGCGGACACGCTCGTCCTCGGTATACTGATCCAGTTCGTTTTCCGAGACAAAGTATCCGACGTCCAGCTCGTTGAAACTGTCCCCCGCCCGCTTCACTTCATAGAGATCATGCTCAGCGATGAATCCACGATAGGAAAGGAGCGCCTCGTATACCGCACCCATCTGGTTAATGCCCAGATTTGCATAGGAAATACGCCCACGCCGACTGTTCTTTCTGCCGGTAGACTTCGTAAGGCTCATCAGTTCAATGATCCGAAGCATGCAACTGTTACGCAGCTTTGCCTCTGTGATCATCTTTGTATATTCAGGATCAAAGATATGCGCTTTCAGAGGCGCAACCAAGAACATATCATGCAGGCTGTCTGCTCCTGTTGCCTTCTCCAGCTCCTCTTCTGTCTTTGGATAACCGTTGTAGATCAGGTCGTAGAGTTTCGCCAGCGTCTCATGGAGATAATAGCCATTTCCGACTTCGCTGATATCGTCCCGGATATTGTCGGCGATATCCCGGAGGCTCTCCAGAGAATAACCGGTATAATAGCTCTGTGCTTTGATCGGGGCATACCCCAGCTCCGGGCGAGCTTCGATAAACAGCACAAACAGCATACGGTACATGTATCGCAGGCACTCAATCGTCAGCTGACCGGCATCAACCGGGGTTGCTTCCAGATCTCTGCCCAGCCTGGTCCGCATATCATAAAGAACTTCATTACCAAGCAACTCTATGCTCTCACGCAATGCATACTTCAGATCCTGTGAGACGCCGGACGCGTTTCTCTGACTCTGTTCATCCAGTTCATCCAGAAGAATCTTTCCGTCATCCGGGCACAAAGACTCTTTGTGCAGCAGAACAGACATAGCCTGCAACGTAGTATTTTCAAGGCGTGAAAAGATTTCCTCCAGTTCAAACTGTAGGTACCGTTTCTCATTCCACTTGTTCCGGTCGATTAGGGCAATCTGGTTCATCCCTATCAGAATCAGGAAACGCGGAGGTTCCTGCTGTCCGAACAGAATCTTGGTTGCCAGGTCCTCACCGGCCATTGTTCCAAGCGTTCCCTTATATACTGTGCCGTATGAAGTTTCATCAAGGTCAGAGGCATCAAAGGAGAAGCTTTCCATGATACCGGCATCTGTCTCGGTAGATGCCATCAGTACAACCCAGAGAAGCGGAGCCCCGTTCTGTTTTTTCATCTCCAGATACACTGGAACAGACAAAGTGTCATCGACGGCGACATTCAGCGGTTCCGCTGCGGAATATCCCAGAGAATTCAGGTAAGTATCAGCCAAATCCTTGATAGAATACAGGGTCTGCATACTGAGGGAGGAACGGATATAACGGTCATGAGCCGCATAAAACTGTGTCGCATGACGGCGAAGCAACGACCAGGGAGTATGAACCTCCTCCGACTCCCGGGATGCAGCATTCCAGGCACTGATCGTTTCTCCGGCATTCTCTTCGAATACCGTTGCAAAATAGTGATTCGTATAGTATTCGTTCTTGTTGGTAATGCCAGTCAAATCCATACTCATGATGCCACCCCCGTCAGAACTGTGATAATCCGGATATAGGGATTATCCTGTATCGTCAAAGTCTCCGTCACCCAATTGATAAACTCTTCGAAGAGTTCATCTACACTTCGTTCTTTTTCCTCGAGTTTTCGCTCGTGCTCAAACAGCGTCAGCTGATAATATTTCTTATGCTTATCCTGAAGTGTGATCAACTTTTCCACTTCTTCATCCAACAGAGGTTCCATATGCCTCTGGTATTCCTTGTATTTCTTACCCAGAAATTCCCTGGCATGAGTTACAGCATCTTCCCGAAGGGCTTCAGCTTCTTCAATTATGTTTTCGGTAATTGTATCGATATTGGAAAGGCTTCCACTGCGGATACCTGTTCTACGAATGACTTCATGCATATCTATTGTTTCTATGTATCTCCCATCCCGGAATACAAGTCCAAACCATTCATCCACCAGTGGTGTTGATTTCTGATTCGGGATACTGCCTGAAATCACAAAAATCATTTCTCCTACAGGGAGTGTGCCGGTCAACCCCACAATCGGAGCCTGGCCCCTATCAAATAAGAGCCCTGCCTTATCATTCACCCATGTAAAAATCGGATGCAGCTGCCACAGGTACTGCGTTTTCGGCCAGGCAGTGTCAGCCATATTGTTCTGCATGCTGCGGCGCATCTCATCCATGACAAACTTTGTATCATCGGAAAGGCGCAGTGTCTCACCCTGTGGAAGCGCTTCTTCTGGTACAAGCGCCCGGAGACGTCTTCTCATATCTTCTGTAATTTTTATATCCAGGCCGGATACAGTATTAAGCTTTTCTACCGGATGACTTTCTGACTGGTTCAGATAAGATAAGGCCTGTGACAGATAATCAATATCCGTAAACAAAGTTTCATCGGAGACAGTCTTGGACTGCTCCGTTCTTTCCTCTTCAGCTTCCTCAGCTCCACGCATCAGTTCTTCAAAGGGATCAAATTCTTCTTCGCCGTTATCCAGAATCTCCTCAAACGCATCAGCATCGGCCCCGTTTTCAATAGCATCAATAACGACAAGTTCCTCATCCTCAATGGTGAACTTGCCAAGAAGGAGTGCAGGATCTCCGATGTTCTTCAAGGCCTGCTCCTCTTTTGTAATCAGAATCTCAATAATACGCATGTCGCCCTTAATGCGCTTATTGTCACTTTCAATCATCATGTATCGGATGTCCGGCCGTTTCTGCTGTCCGTAACGGTCGATACGACCATTCCTCTGCTGGAAGACCATAAGCGACCACGGGATATCAAAATGGATCATCCTGTGGCTCAGATAATGGAGGTTCAGTCCTTCCGAAGCTACGTCAGATGCAACAAGTACACGGATCGGAGATTCCGTCCGACCAAAGTTTTCTACGATTTCCTGCTGCTGAGCATCACTCATTCCACCGGAAATCTCCTGGATTGCGGTGGCCGGAATGGACAAATCCTCACGAAGATGCTCTGCGAGATATTTCATAGTTTCAATGCGCTCGGTGAAAATTACCAAGCGATCGTCTTTTGCGCGAGAATCCCATCCATATTCAGAACTCTTCAACAGTGTGAGCAGCTGTTGATATCTCGAGAAATCTTTTGGTTGAATCCTTGCCAGTGCATCACGTAACGTTTCAAGTTCTCTAATGTCTTTGATCTCATCAAATCCGTACCTTTTATTCAGTTTCGCCAATCTGGCATCTATGCTTTTAATACAGGCGGCAGGGCTTGAGAATAAAGATTTTTCAAGGCTGGTCTTGAACAAATGGCTGCTGCCTCGCTCACGGCCAACATCCATCTGTAGTTGCATATCTGAGAATATTTCAAAAGCATATTCTTCCCTGGCAGAGGCATGACAACGTTCCAGACTCACTTTCCTTTCCAGAAAAGCACCACTAACCTGATCTTTTACATCCTCTTTGAAACGACGAATACATAATCCGTTAATGTCTTCTTTTGTATATTCTTCCGGATTAGCGATAGCAGTTGGATCGAGCATATTCATTAAAGACGCAAAGCTCTTCGCTCTACCGTCATGAGGTGTGGCAGAAAGCATTATCATCGTATCAGAACGTTCCGCCAATAGTTTTGCTAAACGTGACCGTTGCGCCTGATGATCTCCACGGTCTGCCACGTTCTGGGCCTCATCAATCACGATAATATCCCAATATGCGTTCTCCAGATGAGTTCGGTACTCAACGTCCCTTTTCAGTGTATCGATTGAAACAATGGTTTTATCATAATAGAAAAATGGATTGTAGTTTGATGGCAAACTTGCGCGGATTTTCTGGATACGGTTGGAATCCAGGCGGACAAGCGGAATTGTAAAGCGATTCCACATTTCCTTCTGGAACTGAGTCATCATACTCTTTACCGTAACAACCAGGATTCTCTTTCCTTTACCCCTGGTAATGAGTTCAGACATCAAAATGCCAGCCTCCAGTGTTTTACCGAGGCCTACTGTATCCGCGATCAGGATTCTCTGACGCGGCCGTTGCAGCGACTGTTTCGCAGGATCCAACTGATACGGCATCGGATCCATTGCCGCTTTATATCCGATATGGATATTAGCGTCTGTAGGAATCTTCTGTCGCCACTGACTTTCAAGATATAAAAGTGATCTTCTGAACCGTGCAGAATGATCCGGCACCAACTTAACCTCTGCAGGATTCACAATCTGAATCTCTTCCAGATCTGTCAAAAAGATCGCTTCTTTATCCTTTACAAGCGGAGAAATTCCCACGCAATACAAAGCCTTATTGCCAAGGCTGTTTGTCTCAATCTTCTTAACCATCCATTCTTCATCACGAATGATGGTTCGCATGCCTGGTGCAAATTCCATTATCTCAGCTCCATTTCAATAGTCGTATGACAGCAACGACTGAACTCGTTCAATCTATAAATTCAGAAATATCATCTACTTTACAATTTAAGGCTCGACAAACCTTTTCAATCACTTCCATTGTTACATTTTCACCGGCAGCCATCTTGCTTATTGTTGCGGGACTAATTTTTGCTTCTTCCGCCAAATCTTGTTTTTTCATATCTCGATCAATAAGGAGTTTAAACAATTTTTTGTATGTAACTGCCATTTTCTCAACCTCTCAACGCTGAACAGAATATACAATTTTACCATTTTACATTATATCACAGGACTTTTAACTTTTGGAGAGAAAATTAAACGTTCTCCGAAATAATTCTGTTTTAGCGATGTTTGGTTTTAGCCTGGCCGCTGGTTAATGCCGGTTAATGGCTGTCGTAATATAGCAATAAGAAATAAGAAATAATAAGAAATAATATTATTGCTTAATACTTGAAAAGCCATCTCCTATAAACGTATGTTCGGCTCAGGCGAATACACTGATAGCTGGAATTGTCTCCAATCCCAGCTATCCCATCAGTCATATATATATTATTTTTCCAACTTACACAGAACCCCATCTGGCAGAATGATCTTTACTGTCCCCACAGCTTTCTTCCCCATCCTGTCATAGATACGCCCAGCGCTCCAACTCTCGCCTTTAACGGTATGCGCTGAATTTGCCACATAGCCAATCTGCCCAAGTCCTTTCATCATCACGCGAATTGCCTCGGCATCATACTGGTTATCCGGTTCCTTTTCCAGTTTCACTTTCATCCCCGGTTTCAGGAAATCATGGCCGTATCTGTAATTCGTTCCTGTAATTGTAAAATATATCTTCTTCATGGTTTCTCCCTTCTCCAGACGCTGCCTGCAATAATTTCATCAGTTTCTGCTGTACTCGACGTAATCACTCTCACTGGCAAACAGAACATATCTGCCATCTACATATCCCATATATCCGCTGTCCGTCACATATCCCTTCATGGCACACCTCCGAGTATTAGCTTGAAATCTCTCTATCTGATGATGTAAGTATGCCAAGCAGCCAGTCCGTGTGCGCGGACAATGACGAGATTTCTACACAAAAATTCTACTCTTCATCTTCTTCGGCGTCGTAATCATCACCCATTTCATCGGTATCTGAATTATCAATTCCCAGGAAATCAATCAGATCCGCAAAGTTATAAGGATATGCATTGCTGCCGTATATTTCGAATGGTTCTTTACCGTCCTCATATTCAATGGATATGCTCCATTGTGTTCCGTCAAGCACGCATAGATTTTCATATCTTTTTTTCCATTCTCCAATATGAAGAGCTGCAATGCTTCTGACAAATTCTTCTCTGGTAAACGGCTCATATAGTGGAAGATTTGACGGTTTAAGATAAAAACTATGATCTGCATCAAATAAAACATGGTCTCCGGAGATGGTGTATTTGTATTTCGTATAACCATTGAAGAAGCCTCCGATCTCCAGGGTAAACCGGTGCATAGCTGCCAGCTTTGTGTTAAAGGATTGATCACGGAGATCTTCCTCGGTCAGTTCATACTGTCCTCCGGCTTCTTCAAGGGCCAGCTTTGCCATTTCGAGATATTCGCGATTGCATTTAATTCTCGTCAAAGGGCTCGGCATGATCATGGCTTCCGGACTATTATTGTCAGACTCCATCACTTCTTTCAGTCTTTTGATTTCCTTCTTCAGTAAGCCGATCTGTTGTAAGATAGCGGACTGGCTCTTTCCCTGAAGGCACTCCTCATAATATGTTTCCGGACTGATCATCATTTCTCATATCACCTCCATGATTACAGTTTACACAGCAGCCACGGATAGCAGGTCGCCCGGGAAGCGAC
>Ga0256405_10011212_pt1 | contig 11526 bp, 5 predicted proteins | sample RumenRJG_02DNA_FD_189096 | JGI IMG/M metagenome (GOLD analysis project Ga0256405, IMG submission 189096) | Bovine rumen microbial communities from Lethbridge, Alberta, Canada - RJG_02 | ecosystem: Host-associated > Mammals > Digestive system > Stomach > Rumen | place: Canada: Alberta | collected...
TGCTATCGCTCAGTTCGCTGCTCAGGGTAAGCGCATCCGCAAGAAGGATCTCGGTATGATTGCTACCACTTACGGTTATGTATATGTCGCTCAGATTGCTATGGGTGCTGACCACGCTCAGACCCTGAAGGCTATCCGCGAGGCTGAGGCTTGGCACGGACCTTCAATCGTCATCGCTTATGCTCCTTGTATCAACCACGGTCTGAAGGCCAAGGGCGGTATGGGTAAGTCTCAGGCTGAGGAGAAGAAGGCCGTTGAGTGCGGTTACTGGCATCTGTGGCGTTACAACCCAGCTCTGGCTGATGAAGGTAAGAATCCGTTCTCACTCGACTCTAAGGAGCCTAACTGGGCTAACTTCCACGACTTCCTCATGGGCGAGGTTCGCTACCTGTCAGTCAAGAAGGCTTATCCCAACGAGGCCGAGGAACTCTTCGCCGAGGCTCAGAAGATGGCTCAGCTCCGCTACAAGACTTACATCCGTAAGGCTGCTGAGAACTGGGAGGATTAATCCAGAAAAAGTGTGCTTGTCAGCGGTTCACCCGCTGACAACACCTTCCATAAAAAAAGAGCATCCGCGTTTGTCGGGTGCTCCTTTTTATTCGAATTTTTGCATTATGATTCGTAAATATCTGCCATTACTGCTTTTGGGCATGCTGCTCGCCGGATGTTCCCATCGCAATTATCCGAGTGAAGTATCCAATACTCGCAACTGGCACTTCCCATTGCCCGGTGCCAAGGTGATCAGTCCCTTTGGTCAGCGTGGCGGAAGGATGCATACTGGTGCCGACCTGAAGACAAAGGATAAAGATAAGATCTATGCAGCTTTCGCTGGCGAAGTGGTCTACTCCGACAAACTATCCGGCTATGGTAATCTCATACGAATCAGACACTCTAACGGTCTTGAGACCTATTACGCCCATAACTCGAAGAATCTGGTCAAGAAAGGTCAGCATGTCAAGGCCGGTCAGGTAATAGCCCTCGTAGGCCAGACGGGCCGTGCCACGACTCCTCATCTGCATTTTGAGACGCGCGTCAACGGAAAGCCCCAGAATCCTGCCAAGTATTTCGACCTCAGCAATGGTAAGCTACGCTAGCTTCTAGAGTCCACGAGCTTTCCAGATGCGCTCCTTGGCAGCATTGATCTCCTGGAATTTCTTCTCGGCAGCCTTACGGACATCTTCACCCAGAGCGGCGACCTTATCAGGATGATGCTCCAGGGCAAGTTTGCGGTAGGCTTTCTTCACTTCCTCATCAGTGGCATCAGGTCTGACACCCAGCACCTTGTAGGCATCCTCGAGAGTATCGCCTGAAAGGTGGAGCATCGAGTCGACCTCGCTGCTGCGGAGCCCCATCCACTGGGCACACTCCTTGAGAGCTGCAACCTCGCTCTGAGGTACCGAACCGTCGGCCTTGGCTACCATCACGAGGAAATCCAACAACTGCAGGCGCTGCGAGTAGTCCATCTGCTGGTTGATCTGACCGCAACATTGGCGCACGGTCTGTTTGAACTGCTGCCACCCTTCGCGCTTCTGTTCGTCGAAGAGGCGGTTCAGTATCTCATTGCCTTGACTGACGGCATCGTTGCCGAAGTTTTGCCTGAGCATCTCCCTCACGAGTTCCATCTCGGAGTGCATCGCCTTGCCGTCGGCCTTGATGATATACGAAGCAAGCACAAGCAGCGAGAAGAGAAAGCTGTTGCGCTGTCCCTGCTGCATACGCTGGCGATAAGCCTGCTGGTATGCCTCATTGTAAGCCTCATAAGTCTGCTGTCGCTGGGAGCCTGCGCCCCAGGTACCTGAGTTTTCAGGCGTGTTAACCCCGTCGAGCATCGAGTCGAAGAGTGAGCCTACCAGATAGCCAGCCAGTGCCCCAAGGGGACCTCCTGCCATCCAGCCTATAAAGCCACCGATCCATTTTCCTGCTGCCATAGCTTATCTGGGATTAACGACCTCGTCGATAGACTCGCCGATACAAGCGTTTGGCTGTTGGATATGGAGCATCTGTGTCACGGTGGGAGCGATGTCGGTGATGTGCACCTCACGACTCGTGCTGCCGTGCTTTACCTTCCAGCCGAAGAACAGCAGGGGGATATGGGCATCATAGGGATTCCATTCACCGTGAGTGGTACCTATCGGCGACGATGATTTAGAAAACTCATACCAGCCTGGCTCAAGCACCAACAACAGATCACCTGAACGATGAGGGTGATAGCCCAGCAACGCACGGCTACGGAGCACATCAGGTACGCTCCAGGTGTTCACCTTCTCAAAGTCCATCACAAAGTGCACATGGGGCACCTCACGGGCATAGCTGACCAGTGCTTCCTTCACCTGTGCCAAATCAAGGCCCAAAGCCTTGATCTTCCCATGATTCAGATAGACGCGATAGGCCATAATGCCATTGATGATCGAACGGTCGACTGCAGGGCCGAACTTCTCCTTCAAGTAAGCATCCAGTTTGGTAGTCAGGGTTTCATCAAAGATCTTCCACGCACCACCTGCCAGTTTGTGGTCGATCATGAACTGGAAGTTATGGGCACCACCATGATCGGCGGTCAGGAACAGCAGATAATTACCCTCGCCCACTTGATCATCGAGTGCCTTCAACAGTCGTGCCAGATCCTTATCGAGTTCGAGGTAAGCCTCATCGGTATGTTCGCCACGGGTACTATATTCATGTCCGATAACATCAGTCTGTGAATAGCTCACGCACAGCATATCCGTCACCTCACCCTTGCCTAGTTGCTCACCTTTGAGAGCTGCAATGGCCATGTCGGTCGTGATGTGGCCGCAGACGGGAGAGAGCCCTAAGTTCTTCCCCAGTTTCTGGGCTTTCTTGTTCTGCTTGAGCTCCTGATTGTAGGCTTTCGCCCAATCTGGCAACTCGGTGCGATAATAGGTGCTTGTCATAAACTGGATATTGTCTTTATCTAGCCAGTAGGCATGATCAGAACTTCTTCCTGCCGGGAGGATGGAAGCACGGTCCTTAAAGGATACACCAACCACCTTCGACTTGAAGTCGGTATGCAGACGGATCTGATCGCCGATGGTCGTGGCCAGCAGATTGCGTGGTGACATACAGCCACGTTTCCGATTGTCTGTTCCTACGGGATCAACGCTTTGGTCGCCCGTGCAATACACAGCTTCATCATCAATATAGAAATCGTTACCACAGATGCCGTGCATAGCCGGTGTAGTACCTGTATAGATACTCGTATGACCGATGGCCGTGATGGTAGGCAGATAGTTGATCAGGCAGTTGTCGCAACTGTAGCCCTTGCCGATGAGCCGTTTGAAACCATCATCACCAAACTTGTCATAATACCTGGCGAGATAATCCCAGCGCATCTGGTCTACCACGATTCCCACTACAAGTTTCGGACGCTCGTTAAAATCCGTATGCGCCTTCATCGTCTGACAAGCACACACCATCATCAAACATACAAATAACAGTTTTCTCATATACCTTATAAATAATAGTTATTACGATTTACTTAATCACCACTTTGCGGGTCTTGCCCGATGCTGTGCGGAGGATATTCACACCCTTTTGCGGTTTGTCGATACGACGGCCGTTGAGGTCATACCAACTCTGCTCGCCCGCCTCGTCCTCAAGGATGATCTTATCGATGCCGACAATGACGCCTGGGATGAGGACTTCCAGCTCCTCCTCAGGTGTGGAGTGGTTACGATAGACCATATAGGCATGGAAGGCCTCCAGATAAGTCTTGTGATCATCGCCGGCTTTCGCGCTAGCCGAGGCGCGCCACGAATTGTTGCTATGCAGGATATAGGCTCCCAAGGTACGGGCTTTCTGATTCGACAGGTCATCAAAGGTTCCCAAGAAACTCAGGTTGCCGTTCTGCTGTTCGCGGAGCGGTGTGGAGAGATCCACGAGGGCAGGACTGCCGGGTGAGAGGTCGAGGATACGTGTGGTGGCTCGTGTCGATGACTTCGTACCGACATATTTCAGCACATAAGGCTCACCGGCCTGCAGTTGCTTCGTCTTTACCTGTTCAAACACGGGCATATTATCCATATCGATATGATCGAAGCGGTAGGCCTCATAATCGCTGGGCAGCGAGCGGGTAAAAGGCAGACAGATGGTTATCACGTCGCTGTGCATCTCGAACTTGAACGAGAGCTCGCCCCTGATGCGGAATGTCGTCGACACAGAGGGTCCCGTATAGTTGCCCGTCGGGGTGACTATCACGCGGTAGAAACCAGCTTCCATGCGGCCGTAAGCATCGGCTTTCACCTCCACGCCATCTGTGTTCTTGAATACCACATTATAACCATCTGGTTCCAGCACCTGATCGTTTTCGTCAATCACTTCGACAAGGGGTGCGTTGAACTGTCCCCTACCCGTCACGATGACGTTGCAGGCCACCTTCTTCGGCGAGATGGAAACGGTGACTGTCGACGTCGGACCCTTCGCTACTCCGTGTTCATCAACCACCTTATAATACACAACATAACTGCCGGCATCCTGACTCGAAGGGATGTCGATCGTGTAGTTCATGCCGTCGAGGCTATAGAGCATCATGCCGTCGGGTGCCACGCCTGGTGTTACCAGTTCCTGCAGCTTGCCGTTATAGGTGAGCCCTGACTTGGCTTCCGGCTTCACTTCAAATGCCAGTGCATCGACAATCGTAAAGGTAGCCGAGCCGTTGACTGAATAGTTGCCGCCTTCCTTATCGGTGACGGTAATGGCAGCCGTACCGATTGCCGTGTTATTAGCATAACTCACGGTATATTCCGATCCGTCAATCTCGTCTCTGCCGTCCTTCACGATGACTGAAGGCTTCTGTGCTGAGCCGTCGTAAATCACTGACGACGGGATGACGGTAATCTGAGGCGCCGTTACCGTCTTCGGCGAGATGGTGACCGTGATGTTCTGCGCTGCCATATCAGCGTGATTCGGATCGCCCGTCACCTTATAATAGACGACATAATTTTTGGCGTCTTTTCCCGTCGGGATGGTAGAGGAATATGTCTTGTTGTCAAGACTGTACTTCATGATGCCATTCGCAGCGCTACCGGCATTAATCAGTTCCTGGTCCTTCTTATTAAAGGTCAGTCCCTGCTTTGCCGAAGGTGGCGTATAGGTCGCATCGCCCGAAGTGATGGTAAACTGTACCGAACCGCTCACCTCATAGTTACCACCCGGGTTATCTGTCACCGTCACCGTTGCCGTGCCGACACTCGTATTATCTGAATAACTCACGGCGTATTCCGAACTCGATACAACAGAATCGCCATCCTTCACCGTTACCGTTGGCTCTTTTGCCGTACCGTCGTATGAAAAGCTTGTCTGCGAGATGCTAATGGCCGAAGTATGGAGTTTCTTGGCACCGATGGTCACCGTGAGCGATGAAGCCGATATGTCTTTATGGTTCGAGCCGCCCGTCACCTTATAATATATGGTATAGGTCTTGGCGTCCGTTCCTGTGGGCAGCGATGTGGAATAGTTCGAACCGTCAGTGCTGTACAGCATAGTGCAGCCACTGGTGTCGCCTGCACCGGTAATCGTGCCTGCCGTCACCAGTTCCTGAGCCGCACCATTATAGGTGAGCGACTTTGCCTTCGGGGCCGTACATCCCAACTGTGCCTTATTAATCGTAAACGTCGCTGTCGTTGTCGTGATGCTGTAATTACCGTTTTCCTTATCAGAAACCGTCACCTTAGCCGTGCCGACATTTGTATTGTCCGAATAGCTTACCGAATATTCCGACTCGTCTATCTCGACTTCGCTGTCATAGACCGTCACCTGAGGTTTCAGTGCCGAGCCGGTATAGGTCATGGTGGTGGGGGTCACCTTGACGGCTGGCACCGTCAATTCCTTGCGTTTGATGGTGAACGTGGCCGTACCATTCACAGTATAGGTACCACCTTCAATATCCGTCACCGTCACATTACCCGTTCCCGCATAGAAATTGTTGGAATAACTAACGGTATATTCCGACGACGGCACCACTTCATTGCCATACTTCACGGTTACTTTTGGTTGCTGAATCGAGCCGTTGTAAGTACAGTCTTCGACAGAGATGGTAAAGCCCTCTCCAGTAGAAGATCCGATCTCCACATCTACGCTGCCAGCAGGCTCATTCTCGCTACCGATGTCGTGATGATCATTGGGATTCGTACTCTTCACGTAATAATAGACGGTATAAGTTCCCACTGCCTTGGCCGTCGGTATGGTGGTGCTCCAGCTGCCATCCTTACCCAGCCTATAATTATAGGTACCTGCTTCCGTTGTATTGTCATCTGCCGACAGAAGAGTCCGTTCTGATCCATTATAGGTGAGGTTCTCAATAGCCTTCGGGGCTTTCACAATCCAGAAATTCTTGGTACTCTCCCAGCCGTCAAGGATTTTGGCCTTTACGGTATAATGCCCTGCAGCTGAAGGAACTGTTTCACCATAGGAGCTGTCACCTACTTTTTTATACGTGTATTTCTTCTCACCCTCAGGGCATTCGTAATTATTCTCAAGGGTAGGACTTTTTGCTGTTGCGCCTTCAGCCCATCCATATATATCAACATTCTTGCACCATGTCTTTAGATAGAAGAAATCGTCGTTTCTTTTCCAGCTATCACCCAAGCCAGCTAAAATATCATTGTTTGACGTGATATTCGCGTTGATGCCCTGAGCACCGCCCAACTGCGTAAAATAATAGCAATTCGTGATGAAATTTGCTTCAGCATCCGGATTTCCATTATTATCTTTATTAATAAGGTTGGTAAAAGTTTTGGTATTACTGGTATTTACTGAAACTTTTTTTGGTTTAAAGAGACTGTTTTTAATATAATTTTTCCAAGATGAGTCATAATTTGTATTATAATAATATCCTACAAAACCACCCCAGTAGCGTGACTCTTCTGTAGAATTTTGCACTAACTCACCAAGAAATAGACAGTCTTTGATTGTTAATGTGCCACTAGAAAAAACTCTATATACAAAACCTCCACAACTATATTTTGCTGTAATAGAAGCCGATACAATACAATTTTCAATTGTAGTATTTCCTTTACTATCAAATATTATTCCGCCCTCATTCTGTTGAACATCATATAATCCAGTTACCCTGAGGTTTTTGATAGTTGCATTTTCAACTTCATCGAATAACGAATAATTCTGGGTAATAGAAACATTTATCGTATGCCCATCACCATCAAAAATTCCTTTAAATGTACCTTTATCACCATCATAATATTTATTAGTGCTAATGTTCTTAGTTAACTTAACAAATTGACCTTCATAAAAGTACTTACCTTCAATATCTTTTACAAAGTTTCCCCAATCATCGGCACTGTTTATCAAATACGGATCCTCTTCCGTTCCTGATCCTGACAGCGATTGGGCACAGGCTACACTCCCCCATTGGAGGCTGCCAGTCATCATCAAGAGAACAAGCAGGATTCTGATGATATTTTGAATAGTAATTTTCATTCTATCTATTTCTTAAATCCATCATTTCATTACAACTTTCCGGATACTGCCATCGCTTTTACGGATGATGTTCACACCGCACTGCGGACCATCGAGGCGACGTCCCTGCAGGTCGTACCATTGTTCGGTATCATCGTCAAACTCTATCTGGTCGAGTCCAGTCGGATGGTTAGGATCCGTTGTATCAATCTGGTCTGTATCTGTAGTAGCCATCATAATCATGCCCATCACCGACATTGGTGTAGAACGGTCCTCATAGCGCAGATAGGCATGGAAGGGCTTAAGGCTGATGACATCCTGACCTTCATCAGCGGGATGAATCCACGTATTGTCGGCCTGCAACACATAGTCGCCATCGGCATGGGCCATGATGCTGTTTATTTGCTCAAAGGTGCCCTTAAACAGCATGCCGTCGTTATACTCCATCTCTATCGAGGTAGAAAAATCCACAAGTGCAGGATTCGACGGCGAAAGGTCGACCGTTCTGGAGCCGCGCGTAGAGGAAGAAGAGCCCGCATATCTCAGCAGATAGGGTTTGCCGGCACCCATCTTCTTCGTCAGGATGCGCTTGAAGACCGGGTAGCCCTTTTCGTTGACGCGATCGAAATAGTATAAATGATAGCCTGATGGCACACTGCAATCATAAGGCAGACAGACGGACATCACGTCGGATTCCAGCGTGAATACGAATGAAACTGCAGCTGTGATGCGGAAAGACTTTGTGATTGACGACCCCGTATAGTTGCCCTTGGGCTTGATGGTAACCGTATAGTCACCGGGTTGTAATATACTTGTACCGGAATCTATTTCCTTGCCGGCTGCATTTCTGTAAGTCAGGGTAAGATCATCCAAAGATAGTTTGTTTCCCTCACTGTCAGTAATCGTCAGGATTGGTCTGTTGTTCCCATTATCGGAAACTTTCACGGTGATGGATATGGTCTTCGGACTGATGGTTGCTTTCAGACTGCTGGCAGACGTTACGTCTTTATTATTCGCATCAACCTCTTTGAAATAGACGGTATAGGTCTTGGCATTCGTACCTGTAGGGATTTTGGAAGAATAGTTCGAGCCGTCTAGACTATACACCATCTTATTACCCTCAGTCGCTTTACCGCTTGTTATCAGTTCCTGGGCTGACCCGTTATAGACAAGATCGGATTTCACCATTGGCGTTTCACCCTTTTCCGGGTCTAAAATAGAGAAGTTGGCCGTTCCAGAAACGCGATAGTTACCACTGTCATTATCTGAAATGATGACAGTAGCTGTGCCGATGTTTTTATTATCGGTATAGCTGACAGTATATTCCGAGGAAGAAATCTCCGTTTCACCGTCCTTCACCGTCACGGAGGGTTTCTTTGCCGTACCGTCGTAATAGTAGCTCGACGGCGATACAGTGATCACAGGATTCGACACCGTCTTCTCGCTGATGGTCACAGTCAGCGATACGGGCGAGCTATCTTTGTGATTACCATCTCCCACCACCTTGTAGTAGACCGTATAGGTCTTGGCATCGGTGCCCTTGGGAATATCAGTGCTGTAGGTCTTGCCGTCGGAACTATACTGCATGGTGCCAGTCGTCGTGCTGCCTGCCGTCAGCAGTTCCTGCTCAGTGCCGTTATATACCAATCCCGATTTTGCCGTCGGGGGCGTATAGGTAGAGCCCTCGCTCAAAATTGTAAAACTGCCTGTTCCGCTGACGGTATAGTTACCACCATCGACATCCGTAATCGTCACCGTTGCCGTGCCGGCATTCGTGTTGCTCGAATAGCCGACGGTGTACTCCGATTTGTCAATCTCGATAGTTCCGTCATATACCGTTACGTCGGGCTTCTTCTCCGTGCCATCGTAGGTGAATACCGAGGGGCTTATTATGATCGTGGGATTCGACACCGTCTTGGCGCTTATGGTCACTTCGACTGTTGCAGCATCGGTACCCTTATGGTTAGAATCACCTTCAGCCTTGTAATATACGGTATAGGTCTTAGCCTCCCGGCCTTTCGGAATCGTGGAGGTATAATTCGTGCCGTCAGAGCTGTACTTGATGGAGCAGTTAGCAGTATTAGTGCCCGACAAGGAGCCAGATACCAACTCTTGGGCCTCGCCGCTGTAAGTCAGCGTCTTCGCCGTTACCGTTGCCTTCAGTTGTTCCTTTTCGATGGTGAACGTTTTTGTGGTCTCCTCAATCTCATAATTACCATCAGCTTTATTGTCAGTAATCGTCACAGTCGCCGTACCCGCATTCGTATTATTGGAATAGCTGACTTTATATTCCGAGCTATTGACTTCGTTATTCCCTTTCTTTACAGTCACAGCAGGCTGCTTCGCCGTACCGTCGTAGGTATAGCTCGCCGGGGCAAAGGTAACGGTGAGATCATCCCCCACAACCGATTTGATATTGATCTTTGAGGTGATGGTGGTACCTGCAGGGGCTGACGGACTGCCGATGTCGTTATGCGTACCATTACCCTTAATATAATAGTCAATATAATAGGTTCCTTGCTCCGTAGCAGATGGAACGTCTGTTGACCATTCGCTGTAATTAGCATCGCCTTCTTTTTTAAATCTATAATAGAAAGTACCCACATCGATGGAGCCTTTATCCGTCAGTAGACTTGTGTTACTGGCATCATAGTCGCGCTCAACCTTTGTCGGCGGGTCATAGACACAGAAGTGCATAGTGCTTTCCCATGCAGACCATGTGTGTGTGATACCATCTTGCGTTCTAGTTCCTGCTTTTACTGATGCCTTCACCGTATAATGTCCTTTCTCTGTTGGGGCACCGCCTGGCAAGGTCGATGTTTCTCCAAATTTATAATACGAATAGACAACATCTTTATCGCTACGTGTTCCTTCTACTGACGGGGATTTAACATTAGCTGAACTGCCGCTCGCCCATCCTGTGATATCCACATAGCGCTGGAATGGCTTCAGGTAAAGCGTGTCGCAATGTAGTACCCAAGAATCATTTCCTTTACCTCCTTTAATTTCATCGTACAACTTGGAATCAGACCATCCTTGTGCATCGGTTCCTTGTACCGTGCCAAAGGTTTTCTTATAAAATAGTCTTTCAGTCTGGGAGGTTGAACAGCGGGAGAATGCAGCGCAATCTGCCGTATTATAATTCACATCAGATGGATCAAAGATACTATTAAAAATAGAACATTTTGCGTTGTTGTCAAGACCACAACCCACAAAACCAGCGCTACTATGAGTATTACGTCCTTGAAATTCGCCATTAAATATACAGTTTTGTATGGTTGTCGTAGTCCCTCCCAACATGCCAACAATTCCGCCATCGTAACCATCGCCACTTTTTGTAGATTTTATACTGAGAGAAGACATACAATTCTGAATAATTGGATTGGTAGCTTCGCCAACAATTCCACTTGCATACTTGTTTGTAACATAAACAGTCCCTTTAATTTTAAGGTTTTTAATAGTTGTTTTACTCCCAGTTCTACGAAACGGAGCGCAATAATCATTGTCGTATGGGGACGATTCTGATCCTTTTTTAAATGTCAGCGTATGACCCATGCCATCAAATGTACCTCTGAAATAATAGCCCTCGTTGCCGTCGAAACCAGCAAACATTGTCTCAACTTCAATGTCATTTGTTAATATAAAATATTGTTCAAAATAAGTATATGATTCAGAATCCATCCAATACTTCCATTCATCAGCATTACTTATCCGATACGGATTCTTCTCCGTTCCGGCTCCCTGAGGCTTTGATCCACGGGCATATGCACGGTTGCCCCCACCGAAACCACCTGCCATCATAAGGATGACAGCCAAGAGTCTGATGATATGTTGCGAAGTTATCTTCATTCTTTCATTCTTCATTTCTTAACCACTTTTTTCGTTTTACCGTCTTTCGTGCGGAGGATGTTAACACCTTTCTGCGGCCCGTCGAGGCGACGGCCCTGAAGGTCGTACCATGCACGGCTGCCGTCTTCCTCCTCAAGGATCACACCATCGATAGCTGCCGGTTCAGGTTCTGGATCCACCTTACCACTATCCGTCAGCGTCATCGTCATTGGCGATACGTGAACGGAACGGTTCCTGTAGTGCAGATAG
>Ga0256405_10011214_pt1 | contig 11524 bp, 6 predicted proteins | sample RumenRJG_02DNA_FD_189096 | JGI IMG/M metagenome (GOLD analysis project Ga0256405, IMG submission 189096) | Bovine rumen microbial communities from Lethbridge, Alberta, Canada - RJG_02 | ecosystem: Host-associated > Mammals > Digestive system > Stomach > Rumen | place: Canada: Alberta | collected...
TTGTGCGGTGAATGCCGGGCGTATCGAGGAACACGACCTGTCCGCGGTCTTCTGTCAAAATAGTGCGGACCTGCGTCCTTGTCGTCTGCGGTTTGTAGGACGTGATCGCGATCTTCTGTCCGATCAGGCGGTTCATCAGCGTGGACTTGCCGACGTTCGGCTTTCCGATGATCGTCGCGAATCCGGCCTTCTTCCCTGTTTTTTCCTGTGTCGTCAATTCTTTGTTCTCTGCCATGCAGTATTACCTTCGCCTTTATCTTAGTTGATTGCCTTCAGGATCACTGAAGTTTTTCCATTCTCTCAAATCTGTCCGACTCAGCCCTGAGCTTCTCAGCGTTCCCGACGACGCAAAGAGCGTCCTCGCTCAAGAAAGCCTCGATATGCGCGGCAAGCGCCCGGATATCTTCAGGTCTGCAATCCAGGAGCTGGTCGCGCTCCCTCTGCAGTTTCTTCTCGTCAAAACCTGTCATGTAGCCGGCAAGGGAATACTTACCGTAGGTCGACGGCGACATCGGGTGATCCAGAGCGCTGACAGCGCCGATGATATACTTGGTCATCGTGCGCTCGTCCGCATCGAACTGCCTTATATAAGCCGGCGCCTCTTCAAATGTGCGGATCGTCTGTGCCAGATGAGGATCCCTGTAGGACACGAAGTAGGCGCTTCCGTCTCTTGAGAAACTGCTCATGCAGCCGTAGGCGCCGCCTTTGACCCTGACATTCTGCCAGAGATAATCGTAGCCCAGGATCACGCGCAGCACCCGGAGAGCCCCGGTGTACGTGCAGCCCTTATTGCCGTAATTGCCGGCTCTGCAGACGTACTGCACCTGGCCGGAAGTAGTGAATCCTTCCTTCACCTTGACAGGTTCGACGCGGAAAGCCGCGCCATACTCCTTAAGATCCTCTTCCGGCGTTTTCCCCTTCGGGAAAGATCCGGCAACAGTGCCGGTTCCGGCGCAGATCTCTTCAAGGCTGTTCTCATCAGCCGTGCAATCCAGCATCAGGTGATCTGCACGGAAAATATAGCGAGCCATCTCTTCCAGCTTTGCCAGGAACTCATCCGCCTCGCCTTTTTCCAGTAGTCCGCAGACCTCATCAAGCGTGTGATAAGCGTTAACGCCGTTCACGCAGTCCATGATCAGAGCGGTCTCGGAGAATCCCGATGACGCTCTGACCGCCGCCGTGGCGTGGCCTGAAGCAGGAAGATCAGCTCTCATGGCCGCCCGCTCCTCCTCCAGGACCTCGAGGATACGGTCCTTGCTGCTCCACTTAGTGGTCGAAAGGATCTCACCGATCAGCCTCATGGCGTGTTCGAGATTGCTGTGAAGTACCTTACAGTTGACTTCCGCCATCATTCTGTATTTTGACGGGTCTCCGTTCTGTGTGTAGACGCTGACGGTCGCCCCGATCCCGCCTGTATAGATATTGATCTCCTGATCCAGCTCGGCGTAACTGAAGTGTTCCGTATCCAGCACGCCCAAAAGCGTTTTGAAGATCCCCAGATAGGGGAAGAACTTCTGCGGGAGTTTCGAGATATCGAACATAAAGGTCAGGTAGTCGATTCCCGATGTGCCCAGAGGATGCGCGATGACCTGGGTCTCAAGTGCCTTCGCTCCATCGCGCATTGTGTCCGCGGTCATGAAGCGGTTGACAAAGGGCTTGATCTCCCTGGTGAGGTCTCCTCTTGTCAGCATGGGGATCTTAGCCAGATCCTCAGGGGAATTGGGCGTCTCCTGCCACTCCCTGAGCGCGGCCAGATCGTCGACGATCTGCTGCCTCTCGTCTGATGTCAGGCTCTGGGCATAGACTTCCATCTTCTGCCTGAGTTCCTCGGCCATTTTCTCAGTGAGTCCCACCTCGGGCGTCATCACGACGACCGCCTTGTGGGGATTCTCCAGGAAATGTTTACGGATCAGTTCTTCAAAATAGCCCTTGTCCATCTTTTCCCGAAGGGAAGCAAATGCTTCTCCGAGTTCGAGGTTAATGAAGGGCGTCTCCTCGTTGTAGAGCCATGTGTCGAGCGCACCGAGACCGTAGATCAGTCCCTTGGGATAATAGCCGGCATTGGCCTCTCTGTATTTGAACTCGAAACGGTTGATACTCGCCAGAAGCGCGCGCTGGTCAAGTCCGTTGTCCGCGATCTCTCTTAGAGTATCCTCGATGGTCTTTACAAACTCTTCCTTCTTGTCGGGGTCCGTATACTTGGAAGTAACGGTGTAGCTGGGCTGCCTGATGCCGAGTTCCAGCAGGGAATAAACATCTTCGCCGATCCCCTTGTCGCGCAGCGCTTTTTTGACAGGAGCGCCTTCGGCGTCGCAGAGCATGTAGTCGATGATCTTGAAGGCGAGGCCAAGTTCTGTGTCCTGACCGTCCTGTGCCAGCGATACGTTCCATGTAAGATAGCTGCGGCCCTCCAGTTCCTCCTCTGACTGCACTGAATAGTGCTCTGTCGCCTCTACGGGCGCCTCGAATACAGGCTCCGCAGGGATCTCCGAGTCGATCTCGATCCTGTCAAACGCTGAGAGATAGGCCTCGTCCAGATAAGTAAGGCGCTCTTCCATGTCCATATTTCCATAGAGGAAAATATAGCTGTTGGAGGGGTGATAATATCTGCTGTGGAAGTCCAGAAACGCCTCATAGGTCAGGTCCGGGATGTATACGGGATCGCCGCCGGACTCCACCGCGTAAGGTGTGTGCGGATACAGCGCGCCGTAAATGCTGCGTGCGAGCACATCGTCGGGAGAAGAAAGAGCTCCCTTCATCTCATTGTAGACGACGCCGTTAACCGTGATCGGGCTCTGCGCGTCCTCTGCCTCATAATGCCAGCCCTCCTGGCGGAAGATATTCTGCTCTTTATAGATGTTCGGATAGAACACTGCGTCAAGATAGACGTGCATCAGGTTCTTGAAATCCGTGTCATTGCAGCTCGCCACCGGATATACAGTCTTATCCGGGTAAGTCATCGCGTTAAGGAATGTGTTGAGCGAACCCTTTACCAGCTCAATGAACGGATCCTTGACCGGAAAATCCCTGGAGCCGCACAGCACAGAGTGCTCGATGATATGCGCAACGCCGGTGGAATCCTCCGGAGGCGTGCGGAATCCGATATAGAATACCTTGTTGTCATCCTCTGAGGGCAGGAGCGCCACTCTCGCGCCGGTCTTTTTGTGGCGCAGAAGAACGCTGTCACAGCCCGTGTCCTTCAGGTACTGGTGCTGAAGGAGGTCATATTTTTCCAGAATTTTGCTGCTGATTTCCATTATTACCTCTTAATTCGTTTTCCTTTACCGGAGATCACACTCCCGTCAGGGTATACTGATATAAAAATGATACCGGGTTTCTTCAAAGTCTCCGTTCAAATACTTATATTCCACCCAGGACACTAATCCTGTCTCCAGCGTTACTTCTGCATCGATCGTAATAACACCGTCTCCCTGGCTTCTTCTGATAAAGACGATTTCCTTACTGCCGCTCATTTCATATGTATCGCCCATTAAGTGAACGTAGTCATAACGCTCTTTAAATCCGGCGAATACTTTCTGTACAACTACATTCGGATCGACCCAGACGCCGTTGCTCTTGAAATAATGCTGCGTTCCGCCAATCCTCTGTGAACCTGTCGCCATGGCTCCGCCGCCTGCAAAGTAATACCACTTGCCGCCGATCTTCTGCCAGCCCGTCTGCATCGCTCCGCCGGACGCAAAATAGTACCAGTTGCTGCCGATCTTCTGCCAGCCTGTCTTCATTGCTCCACCGGCTGCAAAGTAATACCAGTAGCTGCCGAGCTTCTGCCAGCCTGTCTGCATCGCTCCGCCGGACGCAAAATAGTACCAGTTGCTGCCGATCTTCTGCCAGCCCGTTTTCATTGCTCCGCCGGACGCAAAATAGTACCAGTTGCTGCCGATCTTCTGCCAGCCCGTCTGCATCGCCCCATTGCCTGCAAAATAGTACCAGCTGCCGCCGATCTTCTGCCAGCCCGTCCTCATTGCTCCGTAGTCTGCAAAGTAATACCAATTACCGCTGATCTTCTGCCAGCCCGTCTGCATCGCTCCGCCGCTTGCAAAGTAATACCAGCTGCCGTCAATCTTCTGCCAGCCCGTCTGCATGTATCCGGACGCATCAAAGTGATAAATGGATCCGCCGATTTTTACCCACTCATTCTTCGGGTAACTGCCGTCCGCATATTGATACCACCAGCCTCTGCTGTTATTCCTCCATTGGCCGCCTCCGGAAATTGAAACCAACGGTTTGTCCCTGTCCGGATCGTTAGTATGGAAAACATGCTCTTCCTCCGGCCAGGTTTCTGTAGCGACAGACTGCGCAGCTTCATCATGAACAGTAACTTCCTCTGCATCCTCTTCAGCTACTGCTTCAGGTTCAGCTGCAGCTTCTGCATCTGTCCGGCCATCCCCGGATTCTTCTGAGACAGGTTCAGCCAACTCTTCCGTTTTATCTGTCGTTTCATCAGAAACCGCATCTGAAACCGGCTCGGATTCCACAGCTTCTGCTTCTCCCGCCGAATCTGTTTCGACCACTTCTACAGCCTCTTCCGCGGTATCAGCATTCTTCTCTTCGGTCTCTGCCTGTTCCAAAACGTATTCGTTTTGTTCGGAAGTACTGCCGGCTTCCGATGCGCATACCGGCATGCCCGAAATGCTTATACTCATTCCGGCTGCCAAAAACGCTGACAAGACCCTCATCATCATTTTCTGTTTCCCTCTGGACATCATTTGTACCTCCTTTAATATTTCCGGGGCCATTCCCGTTAAAGTCTGAATCTGATACAGAATATTTCCAAAATACAGTTCGCAGCTTCCATAAGTTCCTCACCGTATTCCTACATATCTAATCTCTAAAAAAGTGTTATAACTGCTATTATAATAAGAATTTAGCAAAAAGATAGATATGGATGCAAAAAAAGGAGCCGCGTTCACATACGCAGCTCCAACTCCTATGATTAAACGCTTAAATCTATAAGCTTATACAAATCAGCGAACAGAAACATTTTCCGTATAACCGGGGATCCAAACTCCGTTGGGCCCCACATAATACTTATGATCATCAACCCACTGATTCACAGCCATTACACCGCTCTCTGTCAGGTAGTAATTACCGATCCACTTGCCGCAAGCCGCCGCGCCGCCGGCTTCAAAATAATACCAATCATTACCTGCCTTCTGCCAGCCTGTCTGCATCGCTCCGCCTGCGCTGAAGAAGTACTTCGCGCCTCTGATTTCCTGAAGGCCTGTGAGCATTTTTCCTTCTTCGTCAAAATAGTACCAGACGCTGCCGAGCTTCTGCCACGCTTTTACCGCTGCTCCGCCTCCCGCAAAGTAATACCAGCTGCCGTCAATCTTCTGCCAGCCCGTCTGCATCGCTCCGCCTGCGCTGAAGAAATACTTAGCGCCTCCGATCTCCTGAAGGCCTGTGAGCATTTTTCCTTCTTCGTCAAAATAGTACCAGACACTGCCGAGCTTCTGCCATGCTTTTACCGCTGCTCCGCCTCCTGCAAAATAATACCAGCTTCCGTCAATCTTCTGCCAGCCCGTCTGCATTGCTCCGCCTGCGCCGAAGAGGTACTTCGCGCCTCCGATCTCCTGAAGGCCCGTGAGCATTTTTCCTTCCCCGTCAAAGTAGTACCAGACGCCGCCGATCTTTTGCCACTCTTTTACCTCAGCTCCGTTTCCCGCAAAATAATGCCAGCTGCCGCCAGTCTTCTGCCAGCCCGTCTGCATCGCTCCGCCTGCGCTGAAGGAGTACAAGTTGCCGTTGATCTCGTGAAGACCGGTTACCATTTCTCCATCCTCATTAAAGTAGTACCACTTGCCGCCAATCTGCTTCCAGCCTTTAACCATTTTGGCGTCATCGCCGTAGTAATACCAATAGTTATGAGGCTCTTCATCATAATACTCGTCTTTATATACATACCAGGCATTAGTATACAAAGCTCCACCTTTTCTTGCGCGATATTCATCCCACATAAAATCATCGCCGACTTGGCGCTCTATCGAGAAAGACGTGTCGTCATACATGACACCATCCCAGTCAAATCCATAATAGACACCGCCAATCTTTCTCACCTGATCTGTGATGAATTCACCGTTAACCACATAGTAGTATGAATCACCGCTCTTAAACCAGCCATCATTGAGCTGTGTTCCTCTCGCAATACCGTCAGCTCCGATCACATATGTTACTCCGTTCCGAGTATATGTGGTGTTTGTCCGCATTTTTCCTGACCAGGAAAACAAGTACTGCTTGCCATTCACGTACTGAAGTCCATATCTTGCCCTTCCTTCGTCAAAATAGTAATACCATTCATTTCCATCCTTTGCCCACTCATTAACGTACAGATGTCCATCCTCATGAGCACGATAATAAACACCGCCATCGTCATCATATGCCATAATGAAAACTCCGCCGCTGTGCATTATTCCATTTCGGTCGAAGCCATAATATTTTCCGTCAATCTCCAACACTGAATAGGCCTCCGGCTTGCCATCCGTGAAATAGGCTCTTTGTCCATCCTCCAGATTAACCCAGCCGTCTTCCGCTTCCACCATTATTGCAGCGCCGTTCTCATCGGCATGAAACATAAGACCGGTTTCGTAATCAACGTAGTACTCATCTATCAATATATTCCCTGCATATACAAAATAATACTGCGTGTCTTCGATATACTTCAGACCATCTTCAGGGGCTTCTCCTCCTTCTCCATAGTAGTACTTGCGTCCTTCCTCATCCTCATACCAGTCATTAACAATTAATGAGCCGCTTTCTGTGGCGCGATAATGCTTCTCATAATCGATATACCCGTACATGTCTATATCTATTGAGAATTCCTGATTTCGATATAAGCAGCCGTCATAAGCAAAGCCATAATAATCGCCTTCAATCTCAATAACTGTTTCCTTCACAGGCTCGCCGTCAACCAAATAATACCTATCGCCGTTATCTGCGTCATACCATCCGTTGCTTGTGCTGACTGGCTTTGCAACGCCGTCGTGGCCGATTTCATAGGTTATGCCGTCCTCTTCATTATATTCAATTCTATCTGTCAACATATTCCCATCAGATGCGAAGAAATACATCGTTCCATTGATCTGAGTAAATCCGCAGGCTGATCTTCCTCCCTCTCCAAAATAGTGCGGTCCAAAACTCATGTCGGCCCAGCCATTAACTACAAGAGGACCATCTTCCGTAGCGCAATAGTAAATATCTCTCTCCGCTTCTTCATCGTAAATAGGGAAAATGGTGTTTCGCTCCATATAACCTTCATAGTCGAAGCCATAATACTCTCCGTTAATCTCCATGACCGTATCGCAAACAGGTTCACCATTTACATAATACTTTTCATGATTTGCGTCCCAACCATCTCCATTCTTTGCGAGAGCTTCTGCCCCCTCAGCTTTCTTTGCATCATTAACAACGAAGCTTTCTTCAGGCAGTTCGTCATTTTCTTCTGCGGGAACTTCTTCTTCAGGTACTTCCTCTTCTGACGGAACTTCCTCCACTGTCTCTGCAGGCACTTCCTCTTCCGCCTTTTCGGAGGCTTCCTCTTCCGCCTCTTCGGTGACTTCCTGTTCCACTTCTGAAGAAGCTGCCTCCCCCACTTCTGAAGATGCCGCCTCCTCCACTTCTGAAGGAACTTCCGCCTCTTGGGTCTCATTAGAATCCTCTGCCGGCTCTGTGGCGGTTTCCGTATCGACCACTGACTCTTCCTGCGCCCCAGCATCCGCAGTCTCTGCTGCCAGCGCGCTGACAGGTAAGCCGGAAACACTCATTCCCGCCGCCAATGCCAGCGACAAAACCTTCATTAACACCTTTCTCTTGCCCTTGTACATAAATGACCTCCCTTCAGGCTGTAATCAACACTCTCCGTTTATGAAAGAGTGAATGTAACTAAATTAAACGACCCTCTTTCAGTATTTTGGCAGTATCAGCCTCTTCTCCACCACTTCCGCCACCAGCTGCAACGTGGTCTTAAATCCGGTCTTAAGAAGAATATTCTTGACGTGATACTTGACTGTATTCATGGATATGTGAAGTGCCTCCGTTATATCCTCATAGCGGCTGCCCTGCGCGAGCTCGCGGATCACCTCCAGTTCCCGTTCCGTAAACTCGTCGCTTCTGGCGAGTCCGATCATAACGACCGGCAGCGCGTCCGGCCATACACGCTCACCTTGAACAGTACGGTTACAGATTTCCAGCAAAGAGGTTTCGCCATACTCCTTGTACCAAAAACTGTCACTGCCGCTGTCTTTTGCCTTCTGAATAAAGGAATACTCCGGCATAGATGTCATCACAATGATCTTAGTATTCGGATAATTCTTCTTGATCTTGCCGGCAGCGCGTATGCCGGACTCGTCATCCGCCGTGCAGACGTCCATAAGGATCAGATCAATCTGATCAGACATGCAGGCGATCTCCGCGTTGGCTGCGTTTTCGATCGCCGCCACCACCAGGTACCCCGGATCTGCGGACAGGGTCCGTTCAAAAGCTTCCCTTGACACGCGGGAATCATCTACGATCAGTACTTTTGTCATCCGTCCTCTCCCTTCGGAATCGTGACATTCATCACAACTCCGCCATTAATATCTATAGAAAGTTCCGCGCCTTCCTGCTCCAGACGGCGTCTGAGGTCGCTGAGCCCTCCGCCTTCATGTACGGACATGACGTCGTTTCTTCCGTTGCTGGAAATGGCGACTCTATAGTATCTATCATCATGCCGGATCTCTACAATAAGTCTGTCAGCGCCGGCATGACGGACAGCGTTTGTAAGCGCCTCCCGGATCGCGGCATACAGAAGGAGCAGAGCTCTTCTCTCTTTGGGCTGCTCTCCCGTAAACTCGACTTTGCATCCGATCATTTCTGCCATCTTTAAGAGTTCCGTCTGGGGAGAAGCGGCCGCGAGTTCTTTTCGTTCACTTGCATTTTCCATATCGCTGATCACATGATCCCAGGCCTCAAAAATATCCGAATCATCCGAGCTCTCTTCCCTGTTTGAGAGCCGGTTTTCTGTCATGACCAGGAGTCTTCCAAAATCGGAATGGATCCGCATCTTGGTATGAAGCACTTCCTTTTTCAGATTGTTCTCCACAATGTTCTGCAACAGCGTTTTCTGCCTTTCGAGCATCCCTGACAGCTGTTCATTCTTTTCCTGCAGCTGCTTCTGATACCTATATAATTCCGAGACATCCGCAGCTTCATACTGCATGACCGGCCCGGAATCCAACATCAGCTGCCGGCGCTGAAATTGCCATACCTGCTCATTTTGAAGACGGCACAGGATCTGTTCTGTCCCTTCATTGAGATCATTCGATGCATCGCCGTTCGGGTCAGGAAGCGTAACCTGTATTCTATGATCTCCGAGCTCTTCCCACATCCGGTCTGCATTTGTCACGGTATGCCCTGTCATCATATAGCAGATATCATTGATCTTTTTATTGGCGAGGATAGGCCTGCCGCCCGGCGCCGCAAAACAGATTCCGTCAGGATAGCTGTTGATCGCCTCCCGGATAAGTGCGACTGTATGAAGTCTGTCTTTAAGCTTCTCAAACATGGCGGTCACCTCCCGCCTTCAGCATGATCCTATAGCCGTCAGGAAGTTCCTCCATCACCTGCGGATACTGTCCATCCGCGTCCTGATATACAGGCTTTGAATAATACTCTTCGAATCTGTGAATTTCCAATGACGCTCCGTTCGGAATTGTTTCTATACGGATCTCCCCAAGCTCAAAATCTTCATATTCCAGCACTCTTTCCAGTGTATCCAGCACAAAGAGATAGAAATCCGACGGCAGTAAATCGGATGGATTCCAATTGATAGAAGCCCGGATATTCATATTATTGGCAGCCCGGACCATGTCCTCCAGGCTGATCCTCATATCCATCGGATCGATCGTCCCCATTCCCAGCCGGATCAGCTTCAGGTTGCAGCGCCTTTTCACATATGTACCAAGTAAGCAGAGTTTGCGCATTGTCTCTACGTCATCATACCCGCTGTCCTGACGGTGTATGAGTTCTTTCATTTTCTGAAGCTGAACAGAAACTTCACTTGTAAGTTCGTCATAGATCCTGTTCTGTGTCTGCGTTTTGGCCATATTGTTCCTGGCTCTGAACTCCTCTTCCAGGATGGTGCTCTGCTGCGAAAGCTGTTCTACACTGTTTTCGAGATCATCGATCGTTTTTCTGAGGCGGGACGTATCTGTATACCACAAAAAGGTACCGTCTGACAAAGCCTGCATATGCAGTTCTTTCCCATCACCGAGTGTGACAAAATCACTTTTCTCCAACGCTTTTATAGTCTGTGCAGATACAGGCACAGCGCTCTTTGACAAGATCTTTTCGCTGCCGCTAAGGATCTGCATGCCAACTGTCGCGTTCTCAAGAATACTCCGGTATTCCATGTTGACAGGCACGAGCCCCATGAAAATATAGAATTCCCATGTGAGAACTTCGACCAGGTATATTTTGGCATAGAGCTCAAGAATCTCTTTGCCTTCCAGCCAGGGAACAATTCCCAGAGAGAACAGGAAATAATCCAGAGTAAACAGCAGCATTACGATCGGTTCAAAAAGAGGGATGACAATTCTCATAATCCCTGTTCCGTAGATGTTTCTGTTGCGGCTGTAGATGATCAGTACCCGCAGGATCATCATGACGTAGCCTATCGTGAAAAGCACAAAAAATCCTTTGCCCGGATGAAAGGAAAGATTCGGCTGCTGCTCGGCAGGGTCAATGAAGAACACGAAATGATTCTTCTCGTCCATAACAATCATGTAGGTCGATGCGAGGACCGGAACAATAAAACCGAACCACTTATGATCCATGAAATACTGGTCGTTCTGCCCTATACCAAGCGACGCATACATTCCCAATAGAAGGAAGGGCAGAATTGTCGCGGCAATGCAAAGCCCACTGATCCGCATAAGCCAGATATTTCTGTACCAGAAAGTGTCCTGCAGAAATCGAAGCGTGAGACCGAACAGCATCACACCGGCTTCCAAATAAAGCCAGATCCGCATACTCTTCTGCGTGACCCGGTTATAGATGGAAACGCCCCATAAAAGGAATAAAAACACATAACATGCATACAGGATGTATGTTCTGAGCGGATCCTGCGGATAATAGTTCAGGCTCCAAATACGATATGCAGATACGATGATCAGAAGCAGCAGTGCAGATATGATCATTCTGATTTGTTTCATGCGTATCGACATGGACGTCTCCTAAATGTGTGTTTGATCAATATACTATCTTTAACTCATCATTTGATTGTATCATCAATGAGCTCAAAGAGCCCTACACAAAAGGGTAGTGAAGTACTTTATCCGGCTCATCGTTTAAATAATAAAAAGCGCAGCATCAGTATTCACCTGATGCTGCGCTCCAGCAGTATGGATCAGAGGGGAATCGAACCCCTGTCCAAAAGCCAATTCAATGTCCTTCTACTATCATAGACGGTTTTTTCGGATCACTCCCGTTCCCTCCACAGGCGGAAAACAGTCAATCCACCTGCTTTAGT
>Ga0256405_10011216_pt1 | contig 11523 bp, 7 predicted proteins | sample RumenRJG_02DNA_FD_189096 | JGI IMG/M metagenome (GOLD analysis project Ga0256405, IMG submission 189096) | Bovine rumen microbial communities from Lethbridge, Alberta, Canada - RJG_02 | ecosystem: Host-associated > Mammals > Digestive system > Stomach > Rumen | place: Canada: Alberta | collected...
GGCCTTCAGCTGATGAAGCAATCTGCCGAGTTGCTGTGTGTCATTCGATGATGAAATATTTTTTATCTTGATTCCGGTACGCGACATATAGTCGAGCATCAGCCATCGGTTGGACAAACTCTTTGAAGATGGTAATGTAATCTGTATCGTTTCCTGTTCCATATCTTTAACAAGTTGTATTCTAATTACCTACAACATGTATTCTTATTAAAATATTTTTGCAAAAATACGATTTTTTATCAAAACAGCATTCCCTGAATTTTATTTTTCTATATCGTATGCCTTGATTTTACGGTATAGCGAGCGTTCCGATATGCCTAAATCCTGGGCCGCCGGGCGGCGACGTCCGTGGTGACGCTCCAAGGCCCTGACGATGGCTGCCTTCTCCCTTTCTGCCAACGAGAGTGGCTCTCCCTCAGCACCAGCAGGCTTGCTATCTTCCGGGAACTCCTGAAATTCAACCTCCTCAGCCTCCGTAGCACTATTCTTGTATTCGGGCGGATAGCCATGTTCCTTGATGCCTCCATAGTGGTGGAACTTATGATCCTGTGACACCGAATCGAGCTGGTAGTAGTTCTCTCCTTCCACAAAACCTTCCTGGTCCATACCCGGCTGCAGCGTTACGCCCTGATGCGCCAGCGTGGTGATCATCTGCTTGAGGTTGTTGATTTCCGTCCTCATCTCGTTAATCATCTGCCCCATGGTGAGGGCTTTGAGCAGAAGCTCTCGGTCCGAGATGGTGTTCGACGACTGCCCCTCTTGCTGAAAGACTACCGGCATCTTCTCGTCCGGAACATAATGTATATAATTGCTCAATATATCCTTGGTTATCAGTCGCTCCGATTCAACAACAGCAATTTGCTCTGTAACGTTTTTCAACTCTCGCACGTTGCCGTACCAGGGATAGTCCATCAGGTACTCACGTCCATCGTCCGACAGGCGCAACAGCGGCATTCCGTATTTCTCCGACACGTCGGAAGCAAACTTACGGAAAAGCAGGACGATATCCTCCTTGCGCTCTCGCAGCGGCGGTATGGAAATGGAAATCTGGTTCAGACGGTAGTAGAGGTCTTCGCGATACTGTCCTTTGCGTATTGCGGCCAGCAAGTCGACATTGGTGGCTGCAACAACACGGACGTTGATTTTGCGCGAACTCGACGAGCCAACGGGTATTATCTCGCCATTCTCGAGCACGCGCAGCAACTTGACTTGCATAGCAAGGGGCAACTCGCCCACTTCGTCGAGGAAGATGGTGCCGCCATCGGCCTCCTCAAAGTATCCCTTTCGGTCTTTGTCGGCTCCGGTGAACGAACCTTTGACGTGGCCGAAAAGCTCACTCTCTATCGTCCCTTCGGGAATGGCACCGCAGTTGACCGAAACCAGTTTCTTGTGCTTTCGGCTGCTGTTGTCGTGTATCATACGGGCAAAAATCTCCTTTCCGACACCGCTCTCGCCTGTGACCAGGATGCTAAGGTCGGTCGGGGCAACCTGAATGGCCTTGTTAATGGCCAATATCAGCTTGGGATCGTTGCCGATGATGTCATATCTGTTTTTTATACTTTGTATATCCACAATTTCCTTAAATTATTGAATTCTCAATTCTCAACAAAACACTCTGTTCAACGCCTGTCCCAGCTGTTGCTTTATTTTCCAGAGCGACATCTTCTGCGCTATCAGCATCAGCTTTTCGTTGTCGTCGGTCAAGTACGGGAACTGCCGGTCCAGTTCGTTCAGTTTTATATCCAGTTTCTTCATTTTGAATGTCAGTATCGACTCCGTGACGTCTTCCCGAAGCCTATCTTCGGGCATGGGCACATATATATGCTTCATTTCCGACCAGTTGTCGCTTATATGGTAGTCTACCATAAGGTTGTCGGTGGCGAATTTCCTCACCTGCTCGTTATCGTGCATCGTGAAAATCTGCGGGTCTATCATCGTCTCTCCGTTTTCAATCTTCTCTGCATACACGTTGAATATGGTTTGGCACACGGGGTCGGCAAATGTCAGTTCGTCGGCAAGCAGGTCGCCAACAATCATTTGTGCCACCGTATAGTTCTCTTTTTCCGTTTTGCCTTCTTCGTTCGTCACGTCGACCGAGAGGAGCTCGTTGCCGTAATTCAGCAGCAGGCTTACTATCTTGATTTCCTGGCTTTGTGCCGGATTAATCATGAACGGCGTCACCTGGCTTTGTGGCTGCTCTGCAGGCTTCTGCTCTTCCTGCTGTTCGCCTTGCGTCTGCGCGTCGGCAAGGTCCTTGTCGTTGGGGTCGGGCTTGTGGTTCAGGTTTTCGTACAGCTTGCGGTTGAGGGTTTTGGCCACTTCGTTCTGTAGGGCCTCTTCCGATATCTGCAACAGCGACGCACACTGGCGCACATATTCAGCCCTCTCCAGAAGGTCGCTGACCAACGATATGGTTCGGACTATGTCGCTCAGCACTTCGGCCTTACGGATGGGGTCGCCTTTCACCTCGTCGAGCAGCACCTTTGTCTTGAACATTATGAAGTTGGTCTCGTTGTCCCGCAGGTAGTCCTGTAGCTGCGTCGAACCGTACTTCTGGGCATAGCTGTCGGGGTCGTCGCCGTCGGGGAAGAGCACTACGCGGACGTGCATCCCCTCCTCAAACAGCATGTTGACAGCCCGGAACGCTGCCTTGATGCCTGCCTTGTCGCCATCGTATAGCACCGTGACATTCTTCGTGTAGCGCCTCATCAGACGCACCTGCTCGATGGTCAGCGATGTGCCACACGAGGCCACCGTGTTCTCCACACCCGACTGGTACATCGATATCACGTCGATATTGCCTTCCACCAGGTAGCACTTGTCCAGACGCGATATGGCGTTCTTGGCTTGGTAGAGGCCATAGAGGATGTGGCTTTTGTTGTATATATCCGAATCGGGCGAGTTGACATACTTGGCCTGCTTCTTGTCGTTGGTGAGTATTCGGCCCGAGAAGCCAAGCACGCGCCCGCTGACACTGTATATCGGGAACATCACGCGCCCACGGAACCGGTCGAACGACTTGCCGCCTTCCTTGAAAATGGTCAATCCCGTCTTTTCCAGCACATTGTCACTGTAGCCGTTAGTCTTGGCATACTTGGTAAAGCCATCCCACTGGTCAAGGCAGTATCCGAGACCAAAGTCCTTGATAACCTTGTCGGTGAGTCCTCTGTTGTGGAAATAGCTCAGTCCTACAGCAACTCCCATCTCGTCCTCATAAAGCAAGGTGGCAAAATATTTCTGTGCAAATTCCGACACGTGGAACAGGGCGTCACGCTCGTTATTGCGCTCTATCTGCTCCTCGCTGAGTTGCTCTTCTTCGACCTCTATATTATACTTCTTGGCGAGCCAGCGCAACGCCTCGGGATAGGTGTAGTGCTCGTGCTTCATCAGGAAACCGACAACATTGCCGCTCTCGCCGCATCCGAAGCATTTGTATATTCCCTTCGACGGCGACACCGAGAACGACGGGGTCTTCTCGTTGTGGAACGGACAGCATCCTACGTAATTGGTGCCGCGCTTCTTCATCGAAACGAATTCGCCAATCACTTCTTCGATACGTGTCGCATCCATAATGCGTTGTATGGTATCCTGGCCTATCATATGAATTTGCAAAATTACACATAAAAAATGAAAAATAAAAAAAAAGTAGTATCTTTGCAGTCATGAAACATATATTGTATACAATAGTAAAAATCCTGATTTTTGCAGCCCTGTCTTTGTGTTCCAGTCTTTTGCAGGCTCGCAACGACCGCGACACCCTCGGACTGGGTGCCAGGATTCTTTTCTCCGAGAATAAAGGCCAGTGGAATGACCGGGTTCTCTTCCGTTCGCAAATGCACGCCTCCACTCTCTTTGTCGAACGCAACTGTTTCACCTTCGTCGTCGAGCATCCCGACAACCCCAACCTGCACCACCCCGGCCACGCCGATGCCTCTAATCCTAAACGCAGCCCCTCATCGTTCCGCACCCACGCCTACCGCATGCGCTTCGAGGGCTGCTCTACGACAAGCGTCGAGGGCACAGAACGGCAAGCCGGATACGAAAACTACTTCCTCGGACGAGACCAAAGCCGCTGGACCTCTAATGTCGGTGTCTTCCAATCGGTTCTGTACCACAACCTCTACAGCGGTATCGACCTCAAGGTCTATGCCGCCAGCAACGCCATGAAGTACGACTTCATTGTCTACCCAGGCGCCAACCCCAGCGCCATCAGCATCAGCTACGAGGGCACCGAGGGCGTGCGCCTCAGCAACGGCAACATCGTGGTCCACACCTCGGTTGTCGACATCGTCGAACTGCGACCCTACGCCTACCAGATTGTCGACGGAACACAACGCGAAGTCGAGGCTCGCTTCCGCCTCAAAGAGGGACGCCTCAGCTTCGAACTGGGACGCTACGACACAACCCAGACGCTCATCATCGACCCCTATCTCTACTTCTCGACCTACACGGGGTCGACGGCCGACAACTGGGGCACTACAGGATGCTACGACTCCTACAAGAACACCTACACCTCGGGACTCGTCTTCAGCAACGGCTACCCGACATCGCTCGGAGCCTACGACGGCTCCTACAACGGCAACGCCGACATCGGCATCTTCAAATTCGACACCACCGGCTCCATCCGTCTCTATGCCACCTATCTCGGTGGCTCCTATGCCGATATGCCGCACAGCACTTTCGTCAACTCGCTCGACGAACTGGTTATTTTCGGCACCACGGGGTCGGCAAACTTTCCCGTCACTCCTGGCGCCTACGACACCTCCTTCAACGGTGGCACTCCCCTGCAGTACGAGAACAGCAGCACCATCAATTTCCCTAACGGCTCCGACATTTTCATCTGCCGCTTCAGCAGCGACGGCACCCAGCTGCAGGCCTCTACCTTCATCGGCGGCAGCGGCAACGATGGCCTCAACTATCGCAACTCGTTCGACTACAACACCGTCATGATTGGCAACGACTCGCTCTACTTCAATTATGGCGACGGCGCCCGCGGCGAAATCATCACCGACGACCTCAACAATATCTACGTGGGTTCAACAACCTCTTCGACCGATTTTCCGGTCTCGACCAACTGCATCCAGGGCAACAACAGCGGCCGGCAGGATGGCATCGTCCTCAAAATCGACTACAATCTCGCGCATCTCATGTGGAGCACTTATCTCGGTGGCATCAAGGACGATGCCATCTACTCCATCGACTGCGACAACGACTATAACGTCATCGTCACCGGCGGCACCAACTCCCCCAACTTCCCCACAACACAGGGAAGCTACCGTAACTACTACAGCGGTGGCAGCGCCGACGCTTTCGTCACCAAAATATCGTACTACGGAAACGTCATGATGGCCAGCACAATGTTCGGCTCCACCTCCTACGACCAAAGCTATTTCGTGCGTTGCGGCAAAACGGGCGATGTCTTCATCTTCGGACAAACCAAGGCTCCTGGCAGCACACTGATACACAACGCCAACTACAACACCCCTAACAGCGGACAGTTCCTGGCTCGCTTCACGCCGGCTCTCGACAGCCTCAAGTGGAGCACCGTTTTCGGCGACGGCTCCGGCAGCCCTAACATTTCGCCTACGGCCTTCGCTGTCGACATCTGCAACCGTATCTACCTTAGTGGTTGGGGACGCATTTTCCTGGGTTTCAGTTGGAATGGAACCACCTATCCCTGGTTCAGCGGCGGCACGTCCAACCTCACCGTCACGCCCGACGCCTACCAGAGCTCCACCGACGGACAGGATTTCTATATCATGAGCCTCGACATCGATGCCAACAACCTCGTCTATGCCACTTTCTTCGGCGAACAACACAGCTCGGCAGGCAACTACTATAGCGGCAGCGACCACGTCGACGGCGGCACCAGCCGCTTCGACCGCCTCGGCACCATCTACCAGTCGGTCTGCGCCAGCTGCTCGCAAAACGACAACTTCCCCGTGACCACAGGCGCCTATAGCCAGCACAATAACAGCAACAACTGCAACAATGCCATCTTCCGTCTCAACCTCACCGACGACTTCCCCGTGGCGGAATTCAACTATACGCGCAGCGACGAATGCGACCCGACGACAATCACTTTCCACAACACCGGACGCGGAACGTCCTATCTCTGGGACTTCGGCGACGGCCAGACCTCTACCGACGCCAACCCCACGCACGTCTACGCCTTTGCCGGTTTCTATACCGTCCGCCTCATAGCTTTCATGCCGGGAGGGTGCCGCGAAAGCGACACCACCGAACATACCATCACTATCCTCAGCGGCACCAATGTCCCGCAACTCGACACGCTGAGGACCTGCCCAGGCTCGACCATCCAGATAGGTCTGCAACCCGAAGTGGGACTGACCTACCACTGGACCGTGGGCGAAGTGAGCGACAGCAACATAGCCAACCCCACAACCGACCAGACGGGTGTCTTCAGCCTCTGGATCATGACGGGCAACAACTACGGCTGCGGCAAAATGGTGCAACAGGTGGTCCTGGCTGGCGAAACCGAAGCCCACATCGTCGGCAACCCGACGACATGCTCCGTCCCAACCACGCTCGACATCGAAGCGCAAGGCAACAATATCACCTACCAGTGGTCGTCAAACCGCGACCTCACCGACACGCTCAATTCCGATATGGGCAGCGGCTCCTACTCCTTCGACCCCTCCGACGTGCAATGGCTCTACATGCATGTCACCGACGACCGCGGATGCTACAAGACCGACAGCATCCAGATCTCTTTTACACAAATCGTCGACAGCATCCTCCTTGCACTGCCCTCCTGCCCGGGCTCGTGCGACGCCTCCGCAGTCGTCGTCCAAACTTCGTTCGCTCAAGAGCCTGTCCAGCACTGGATTTCCGAACACGGCGGAACCGACCCACAATACTCTTACTCCGCACTCTGCCCCGGCAGCTACACCTACCACACCATCGACGCCAACAACTGCCAGGTGGCTACCGATTTCACTATTCCTGACCGCCCCGCGCCTGTCGTCTCTTTCGATGTCGTGCATATCGCTTGCCAGGAAAGCTGCACCGGACAGGTGTCTGTCTCTGTCAACGGCCCTTCGCTCTATCAGTTCCTGTGGCTCGACGACAGCTCCACAGCATCCTCGCGCTCCAACCTCTGCCCAGGTGTGTATGTCATTCAAATCACCGACACTAACGGCTGCACCTTCATCGACTCCGTCGAAGTACTCGAAAATGTCGACCTCTCGCTGTCGCTTTCCATCGAACGCGCCGCCTGCGCCGGCATGTGCAACGGCAGTGCCACGGCTCTCCTTACCGGTGGACAAGACCCATGCAGCTACCAATGGAGCACGGGCGAAACGACAGCCACCGCCTTCAACCTCTGCCCAGGCATGGTCCACGTCGTGGCCACCGATGCCAACGGATGCCAGAAGCACGACAGCATCATGATTCCGGCTTTGCAATCGTTCGACAGCATGCACGTATGGGCCGATGCCGATTTCGTCTTCAACGGACAGAGCACTACGCTCCACGTCACGCCCATCTCGGGCGCCACATACTGGTGGAGCCCTTCCGACTTGCTCGACAATCCAGCCTCGACCAACCCCGTCGCCACTCTCGAGGACAGCACCGTCTTCTACGTCACCGCCACCGACAGCCTCGGATGCACACACACCGACTCTGTGGCCGTCGGATGCATCAATGTCGATTGCGGCGAAACCAACATCTTCATCCCCAACGCCTTCACTCCGAACAACGACGGCAAGAACGACTGCCTCTGCATCTCCGGCGAGTGGGTCGACGACTTCCACATCGCCATCTTTACACGTTGGGGCGAGAAGGTGTACGAAAGCGACAACATCACGCAATGCTGGGACGGACGCTTCCGCGACAACTGGTGCATGCCGGGCGTATATGTCTATTATTGCCGCATAAAGTGTGCCAACGGACAGCTGACACAACTCAAGGGCGACGTGACTTTAATCCGATAACTATGACTAAAAAAGAAAAAAAAGATCAGTTCATCATTGCCTACATAGCCGATTTCAACCATTCCGACGCTGTGCTCTCCTACAGCATCCAAATGGCTCAAATACTGCAGAAGGGTCTCATACTGATGCATATATGCGACCAGCGCTACTCTTCGCTCACCCCCGACGAGGCCGAAAGCAGACTAAAAGCAATCAGGCAACAGCTGCTGGACAACAGCCGCCTGCAGCTCCAACCCTCCAACCTCACCTATGCCGCACTCAAAGGCGACACCCGACAAGTCCTGACCGCTCTGCCTCAACTCCTTAACGCCGTCACCATTGTCGCAGCCGTCGTTCCCCATGCACGACGACGGAGCCCGCTGAGTCGCCATGCCATCATGCACAACTTCGCCGACTGCAAAACGGCATTCCTCGTCGTTCAGAAACCCCTCGCCGATTCCGCCCACATCAAAGACGTGGCCATGACCATCGACTTCAAGAAGGAAAGCAAAGACAAATTCATCTGGTCCAGCTATTTCCCACGTTTATGTAACTGCCGCATGCACGTCCTCCATTACGACTACCGCGACCAGTTCCTCCACGCCAAATGGCAGGCCAACATGACCCAACTCACCAAGCTCTACGACGACCTCGACATCTCCTTCGAACAACACTCAATCCAAAGCAAATCAACCTTCCAGGACATCAACGCACTCCGTTTCGCCCACGCCAACGACTACGACCTCCTGATTGCCGTCACGACAAAAGAAAAAGACGGCTTCGAATTCTTTTTCGGAGTCCAGGAACTACGCACCCTCGTCAACCGCGAGCAAATCCCCATCCTCTTCCTCAACCCCCGCGAAGACCTCTACGTCCTCTGCGACTAAAACCCTAAAAACTCAAAAAAAGGAAAAGAAAAAAGAAATACCGTAATCCCGTAATCCCGTAATCCCGTAATCCCGAAAAAAAAAGAAAAGAAAAAATAGGGGAAAAAAACTCACACCGAAAACACCACCAGCCCAACAATTCCTGACGCCACAATCAGCACTATCGGGTTCGTCCGGCGACGAAGCGAAAAATAAAACACCCCGACAAAAATCAGCACGCTGACAATAAACTGTTTGTTCAGCCCCGGATGGCCGAAACTCTCCTCCGTCAGCAACAGCATCGCAGCCGCAGCGATAAGTCCCACCACAGTGATACGTAACACCTTGAGCATCGCATCAATGACAGGATTATCCCTATGATGCGACAAATACCCATACACCAGCAGCATGGCGACAACCGGAAGCAATATCACCGCCAGCGATGCCAGCAGCGACCCCGCCACGCCTTCCCACACAGGCAACCCGCTGTTCACCACCGCGGTATAGCCCGTATAGGTCGCCGTATTGATACCTATCGGTCCCGGAGTCATCTGACTGACAGCCAGAATATCGGTAAATTCCTGTTGGCTCATCCAACCATGATTCACCACAACCTCGTTCTGAATCAGTGCAACCATGGCATATCCACCCCCGAAGGTGAAGATGCCAATCTTAAGGAATGTCCAAAACAACTCTAATAGTATCATTTATCACTTTTTTTGTACGCAAGCATCCTTACTTGCGAATTCTTTAACCTTTCTGCCTGCTTACAGGCCTGCGACCAACGTGGAGCAAACCTTTCTGCCTGCTTGCAGGCCTGCGACCGAAGTGGAGCAAACCTTTACCCTTTAACCTTTACCCTCCCCCACACCAGTCCGCCTGCCATTGCAGCGACAATCACCCACACCGGCGACACGCCGAACAGCCATATCAACAGCGCCGCCACAAGCGGAATCCAGAAGTTGCTCCACGATATCTTGGCCGACTTCGCCATGCGGAACACCGGAGCGGCAATCAACGCCACTACCGCCGGACGAAGCCCCATAAACACTCGCTCAACGATAACATTGTCACGAAAATAGCGGAAAAACATCGACAACATCAATATCAACGCTATCGGCATCAGCACATTGCCGGCAATTGCGCACACCACACCCCATATCCCGCCAAGCTTGCGGCCGATACACGTGGCCATATTCACAGCAAAAATACCAGGCATGGCCTGCGACAACGACAGGTAGTCCATAAACTCCTCGCGACTTATCCAGCCGCGCCTGTCCACGATTTCCTGTTCCATTATCGGAATCATCACATACCCCCCACCTATGGTGAAAGTGCCAATTTTCCAAAAACTTACAAACAGCTTCCCGTACATTCTGTGTCTTTTTTCTTGTTGCCTTTTCCGATTGAATTTTAATCACAAACCTAACGCCATGCAAAGTATATTATTGCACAACAATTATTTTTTTCTGAAAAAACAGAAAAACTATGTAACTTTGCAAGTTTTTAATAACCTACTACAATGACATCAAGAATTCTCTTCTTCGTTGTTTTTATGGTTTTTATAGTGGTAATGCTCGCCCTCGACCTTGGCGTTTTCCACAAAAAGGACCATGAAATCAAAATCAAAGAGGCCGGTCTTTGGACCGCCATCTGGGTACTCTTGGCCATGTCTATGGCTGCACTCCTTTTCTTCCATGCAGAATGGGTTCACGGCATCAGCGACCTCGACTCACTCCTGGCCTACTCTGCCAACCAGCCCCAGCTGCTCAAAGCTGTCGAACAAGCCGCAGCCTCAGGCGGTTACGAAGCCGCCCTCGCCGTCTATCGCAGCGAGATAACAGAGCAATACCTTGCCGGCTATTTCCTCGAAGAGTCGCTCTCCATCGACAACATCTTCGTCATGATCATGATTTTCGTCAGCTTCGGCATCGACAAGAAATACTACCACCGCGTACTCTTCTGGGGCATCCTCGGCGCCATCGTCATGCGTTTCATCTTCATCTTCGCCGTTGGAGCACTGGTCACTCGCCTCAGCTGGATACTCGCCGTCTTCGGCGTCATACTTATCTTCAGCGGTATCAAGATGTTCCGCGACAAAAGCGACGAGAAAATCGACACCTCCAACCATCCCGCTGTACGCTTCGCTTCAAAGCATTTCCGCGTCAGCCCCACCCTCGACGGCCACAATTTCTTCACCAAAATCGACGGCAAGAACTACATCACACCCCTCTTCCTTGTCCTCCTCGTCATCGAGTTCAGCGACATCATTTTCGCTGTCGACTCAATCCCCGCCGTCTTCTCCGTCACCACCGACACCTACATCGTCTACTTCTCCAACATCTTCGCTATCATGGGACTGCGTTCCCTCTTCTTCCTCCTCAGCGACGTCACCGAGAAGTTCTGGCTCCTCCGCTACGGCCTTGGCGCACTCCTGTGCTTCATCGGACTTAAAATGATTGCCGGCGAATTTTTCGACTTCCATATCAGCACCATAGCCTCACTCCTTGCCATCCTCGGCATACTCATCAGCAGCATCCTCCTCTCCCTCGCCTTCCCCCCAAAACCCACCACCGAAAAATCAATAACGGAATAACAATCCCGTAATCCCGAAAAGGAAAAAGAAAAAAAACACAATCCCGTAATTCCGAAAAAAAAAGAAAATAAAAAAAATAAAACCCATGCTACTCCTTGAAATCTCAACCGGCTGGAAAACAGCCATC
>Ga0256405_10011217_pt1 | contig 11523 bp, 10 predicted proteins | sample RumenRJG_02DNA_FD_189096 | JGI IMG/M metagenome (GOLD analysis project Ga0256405, IMG submission 189096) | Bovine rumen microbial communities from Lethbridge, Alberta, Canada - RJG_02 | ecosystem: Host-associated > Mammals > Digestive system > Stomach > Rumen | place: Canada: Alberta...
TGTTCTTTTGTTTGGAGGGAATAACCGACAAACGGAGGATTACCCATTATATAGTTGAGTTTATCCTTTGATATAACATCTTCCCAATTTATACGCAGAGCGTTGCCTTCAACTATGTTTGCATAGGTTTTTAGTGGAAGAAAATCCAAATCCATGTGAACAATATCTTCCGTTTTCTTCATCATCTGTGATTCTGCAATCCAAAGAGCCGTTTTTGCAACAGTTACGGCAAAATCGTTGATTTCAATACCGTAAAATTGTTTGATTGAAACTTTTATAGGGTTATTGAACAGCCCCATTGTTACTTGACCTTTTTGAAGTTCATATAAAACTTCGTTTTCAAGTTTACGAAGTGAAATATATGTTTCTGTTAAGAAGTTTCCGCTTCCGCAAGCAGGGTCTAAAAAGTTCAGATTAGCAATTTTGTCTTGAAATTCCTCAAGTTTTTTATCCCTTGTTTTGTTTTGGGGTAAAGCCTTAATATTATTAAATTCCTCGTTCAAATCATCTAAAAATAAAGGATCAATAACCTTATGGATATTTTCAATCGAAGTATAGTGCATACCGCCTGAACGTCTTGTTTCGGGGTTCAATGTACTTTCAAAAACAGCACCAAATATAGTAGGGCTGATTTCTGACCAGTCAAAATCCGCACTGGCTTTTTCTAAAAGTAAATCTCTGATTTCATCCGTAAACTGCGGGATTTCAATATGTTCCTGTGCAAATAATCCACCATTAACATAAGGAAAAGCCTTTAAATCATCTTCCAAATACGGGTCTCTGTTTTCAGGTTTTGTGTTTAGAACTTCAAAAAGTTCAATCAGAGCTTTACGCATTTTTGAGGCATCATATTGGCGCAAATAATCCAAAAACATATCGTGTTTGCCAAAGATTCCTGCATCTTCTGCGTATAAACAGAATACCAATCTTACGCACAAAATATTCAAGGCTTTGAGAGATTCTTCATTATTACTGTCTTTGTACTGTTTCAAAAGTGCATCATATAAAAGTCCGACAATTTCTCCGGCTTTTATTGATACTTCCATTTCTTTTCGGAGATGTTCGTTACCGGTATCCACTAAAAATGAAAGTCTGTAATATTCTTTTTCCAAATCTTTAAGCAAAATTTCCTGCGGTTCGCCGTTTGGGCGTTCCATATCGTAAACGCAGAACTTTTGGAAGTTGCATGTTACAACCCAACGAGGATGCTGCGAAAGCGGAAGTTCTGTAATATATCTTTTTGCTTGTTGGAATGGATTAAGCAAACTTCCGTCAGATTGTTTAATTGCTTTATTTAAGTCTTTATCAACACTCTTTTGCTCAATTAAAACCTTTGTAGCAGGAATATAGCCATCAATAAAACTTGTATGGTCAAGATGGACTTGGTCTTCAAAAGATATAAATTGGGCAGGATGTTCTACACCCAATACCTCTCCCAAAAGTTGTAGCCAAAACTTTTGGCTCTCTCCTTTTTCATAGCCTTTACCGGTCCAATTTTCTACAAATTTTTTTGCCGCAGTTCTTTGTTTTACTTCCATATACACCTTCAATGTTTCCTGTCTTAGTATAGCATTTGCTCTGCCAAAATACAAAATTTTAATACTTTAACTTTTTGCAACAATATTGTTTTATGCTACAATCTGGGTATGGAATTTGAAGAAAAAACATTATCGTCCAGAGTTGTATATAATGGCAAAGTTATTACTGTTGAAAAAGATGATGTAGAGCTTGCCGATGGTCAATTTTCGTTTAGAGAAGTGGCTCGTCACCCTGGCGGAGTCGTCATTCTTGCTTTTAAGGATAATGAAACAATTCTGCTTGTCAGACAATTTAGATATCCTATAAATCAAGTTGTATTAGAGCTTCCGGCAGGCAAGTTAGAAAAAGGTGAAAATCCGGATTTTGCCGCAAAAAGAGAATTAGAAGAAGAAACAGGATACAGAGCCGAAAAATGGTCCTCTCTCGGTTTTATTAATACAACTCCTGGTTTTTGTGATGAAAAATTGTATTTATATAAAGCTGAAAATTTAACTTTTATTGGCGAACATCCTGATGATGGTGAAATTATTAAGGCGGAAGAAATTAAAATCGCTGATTTAATGCAAAAAATTAAAACCGGTGAAATTAATGATTCCAAAACACTTTGCGCAATTTTAAGAGGATTATATTTATGATAAAAATGGTTGCAACAGACATTGATGGAACAATTTTAGGTGAAAATTTTGAGTTTAGCCCTGCTGTAATTAATTGCGTTCAAAATTTAACTAAAAAAGGTATAAAAGTTGTTCTTGTAACCGGAAGAATGCATCTTTCCGCACTTAAACTTGCAAAAAAACTCGGACTTAACACACCTATTGTATCTTATCAAGGCGGATTAATTAAAGAACAAAGCGGGGAAACTCTTTATCAAAAAAATCTTGACCCAAAAAGAGCAGAACAAGTTATTAAATGGGCAAAAGACAATAATATTCATATAAATCTTTATATTGATGATGTTTTATATGTCGAAAATGATGATATTGCAGTTAAACGATATACCGGTGAAAGATATATTCCTTATGAGGTTTGTAATTTTGATAATCTTGAAATAAAAAATGTAAATAAAATTCTTGCAATAGATTTTGATAGTGCCGAAAGAGTCACCGAGTGGGTTGAATTTTTAAATGAAAAAATGCCCGAACTATATATTGTAAAATCAACCCCATATTTTTGCGAAATATCTAATCCGGAAGCAAAAAAATCTTGCGCAGTAGAATTTTTGCAAAATTATTGGAACTTAGATAAAGAAGAAATTCTTTGTATTGGAGATCAAAATAATGATATTGAGCTTTTAAAAGCTGGCGGCACTGCTGTTGCAATGGGAAACGGAACAGAACATCTAAAACGTATTGCTGATTTTGTAACGGACACTATTGATAATGATGGCTTTGTAAAAGCAATGGAAAAATTTTGCAATATATAAAATAATATACATATATGATGATTTTTTTTTACTCATCATTATAATAACGGTATGAGGAAATTACTTATATTACTTTTAATATCTGTTATCGTTCCGAATTATTGCTTTGCTGCTTTTTTTAAGAAAGATAATTCGAGTGATATTGATTCACCTAAAGGTTATGTTGGAACTCTTCCAGATTTGACTCAGGAATATTCCTCCGGTGATGCACTTGTTTCGCCGCCTATGTTCGATAAAATTCAAGATTTTCACTCTGAAAATAAAGTTAAACCAATTCCTAAAGATGATCCTGTTTTTGTAAATATAATATTAAAAAAAGATAAAACATCTCCGTATGTTAATGATATTCAAGAGTTTATTGATATGTTTGAACAAATTTCGGATTCTATAGACGAAGGAGATAATATACAAACTTTTGCCTCAAAAGTTTATTATTTAAATATTAATACCGAATATTTTGCAGATAAATACGCAAATAAACCGGAAAGTAATTACACGTCATACAAACAGATAATAAAAGTTAGCGAAAAAGCAAAAGAAATTTCTAAACTTCGCTCGAATGCAGAAAAATATAAAAAATATCTTGCTTATACTGATACCGGCGCAGAATATAATCCTAATAATATTGATATGCAGCTTTTTGATTTAAAACTTTCTATAGAAAAAGTTGTTAATATTTTAAAAAATACTCAATAAAAACAGCAATACTTATTTTTGAATAAAACTCTTTATTACCATTTCGCAATTACTGCAATCAAATTCCAAATTATATTTTTTGCCGTTTTCATCAACAAGATAAAGTTTTTTTGGCGATTTGCACATATCGAAATAATGCTTCAAACAATATTTTGTACGCATCAATTCTTTATCTTTAAAATTCTTTGTGCTTTCAATTGATTTTTCAAGTACTGTTGAACCGCATTTTATATAAAAATCTTCAGCTTCTTTATTGTGTATGTTTTCATGATACTCTGCATTTAAAATAGGATGTTTTGCATATTTTAATTTTGTTTGCTCTTGATTTTTATATCTTTCCTTAATTTTATTTTCTAATTGTGTGAAAAGATTTCTTCTTATTTCATTTATTTGAGAAATTGGCAGAAATGGAGTATTACCTGTTATTTTTATTTCTATAATATAAAAATGACTATCTCCTGTTTTTGAAAATTGTTTTACAAAACTATCTTTTATTTTTTCAGGATTTTGTGCCTGTTCAAAATCTTTTATTTCATATTCTATAAAATTATTATTTTCATCTTGTACTTTTATTTTATTTCCATCTAAAAATACTCTTATTCCTATTTTCCTTTGTGTTTTGGAATTTGATAAAAACTTTTCAAACTCAAAATTATAATTTCTGTATATTTGTAATCCTTTTTTTATTTCAATATTTTTGTTTATAAAAACTTTGTTATCTTGATACTTATTTACAAGACATCCGTCTAAATCATCATTAAAAAAATAACAAATTCCGTCTTGTGAATTAATCTTCACTTTTTTATCAGGAATAAACCATCCGTTGCCTGAATCTTTTACTTTACAAAGTTTTTCGCCAATTGATTTTGGAGTATATATATTAGAACATTTCTCTCTTTTATTTAAAAAATATGTTGTATAACTTCTGTTAAAACATTTGTTCAAATCCGGTTCAAAATCATAAAACACATGTCCATTAGAAGTCTTTTCACAAATATTGTCTATTAATTTTCGATAATAAGAAACAACATTTCTCACATAATTTATATCTTTTAATCTGCCTTCTATTTTAAAAGATTTTACACCTGCAAAAATAAGTTTTTCTATATAATCAGATGCATTAAAATCCTTCATAGATAAAAGATATTTATTTTTGGCAATAAAATTATTATTTTCATCAATTAAAGAATATTTTTTGCGGCATGGTTGGGCGCATTCTCCTCTATTGGCAGAACGTCCTCCGTTATAAAAGCTCATATAACATTGTCCGCTATAACTTACACAAAGGGCCCCATGAACAAATGTTTCTATTTCTATATTTGTGTTTTTACAAATCTCTTCTATTTTTTCTAAAGAAAGCTCCCTTGCAAGAATAACTCTCGATAATCCTATATTTTCAAAAAACTTCACTTTTTCCAATGTTCTATTGTTACATTGAGTGCTCGCATGAATCGGTATAGGCGGTATTTTTCCTTCTATTGCGAGATTTATAATTCCCATATCTTGGACTATTATTGCATCTGTACCTATTTTATATAACTGTTCAATTAAATTTTTGGCTTGCTCTAATTCTTCATCCGTTAATATTGTATTTACTGTAACATGCACTTTTACATTAAATAAATGAGCATAATCAATTAACTTTTTTATATCATCTAAATTGTTTCCTGCAGAATGACGTGCTCCAAAAGATTTAGCTCCTATATAAACAGCATCCGCACCTGAATTTATCGCAACAATTCCTGTTTCCAAATCTTTTGCCGGTGCTAATAATTCGACTTTTAAATTTTTTGTTTCCATACGTTTATTATAATAAAAAAATCTCATACATTTAAAGGATTAAAAATTTTTATTCACAAATTAAAATAATAGTGGGTAGAGTGCAAATTAATTACGGGGGTAAAATGGTTGATAGTGAAAAAATCAATATAGATAATATTCCCGAAGAAAATGTTAATTTTTCATCTTCTATAACTCAAAGTTGGACAGAACAAGCACTTGAATGTTATTCAATTGGTTGTAATTGCCAAAAATGTTCTTTAAAAAACGGTAATTATTCATTTAAGTGTCAAATGCCAAAAGTTATAGATTCATTGATAAATATAATAGGCAAACCACAAGTAAACACGGCATACTAAACTCCTTTTTCCAATCTGTAGAAAATTTTAGTTTTAACTGTAGAAAAGTTTTTATTTTTCTACAGTTTTGTTTTTTTCTTTTAAAAATTTTTATTTTTGTAGAAATCTTAAAAAGTTTTCTACAATTTATATAAACTTTATTTTTATTATTACAATTGTGTTTCAGACATTTTCTACAAATTCTTAATGCTTATTATGATGATTAATTCTATTATATTTATATAATTATATAATATATAAAAGAAAACTTTTTAAATTTGCATACAAAAAGTCGGTATGTTAAAATTTTTGTATGGAAAATTGTGGAATTTTAGAATTAAAAATAAAACCAATGACAATAAAAGATATAGATTCCGTTGAAATGATTGAAAAACAATCATATGGAGAGCATCATTGGTCAAAAGAATCTTTTTTTAATGAATTATCAAATGATTTAGCTTTTTATTTTTGTGCATTCGATAAAGAAGATAATTTGTTAGGATATATCGGTACATGGCAAATTTTTGAAGAAGCTCATATTACAACAATTTCCGTAAAACCAGAATACAGAAGAAAAAAAATTGGAGAAGCTTTGTTGCATTATGCAATTGAAAATTGTTATGAAAATAAAATAAAATACATAACTTTGGAAGTAAGAGTCTCAAATGAAAAAGCAATTGGTCTATATGAAAAATATGGGTTTAAATCTCTTGGCACCAGAAAAAAATATTATCAGGATAATAATGAAGACGCATTAATTATGTGGACAGAAAATATTTTTTACGATAAATTTAAATCATTATATGATTCAAATATACAAAATTTGAAAAAGGTAATATCTATAAATGCTTGAAGATAATAATACAAATGAAGAAAATAAAAATCAAGAAATAAGTGAGAACATTCCTGAAAATTCTGAACAAAAAGAAAACACAAATTTAAAGAAGAAGAAAAAGAAAAGAAAAGAAAAAAAAGTAAAAAAACAAAAAGGTATCAATTTCGGGCTTGGGACACTTATATTAATTGTATTTTGTGCATTTCTTATGATAATGTCAACATTTTTACAGTTGGATGTGACACATTTTATTATTCCATCAAAGCTATTTAGCGGAAAAACATTGGAGATAGAGGACTTTTTATATACAATAAAATATATTCCACAAATTCCGGTAGCACTTTTTGTTGTTGGTTTATTAGGTAGAAGATATGGAAGTTTGAGTATTATATTATATATACTTTTAGGATTGTTTATAGTACCGGTTTTTGCCCTGGGTGGCGGTTTGCGCTATATTTTGACTTATGGTTTTGGCTATATATTTGCATTCTTGCCCGCTGGTATAATACTAGGAACAGTATTAAAAAAAGGTTATACATATAAAAATATTGCAAAAGCAGTATTTTTAGGCGTACTTACTATTCACTTAATCGGTATTATTTATATGGTTGGAATAGCATATATAAATCACGCAGGTATAGATTTTGTAAAAGCTTGGATAATTTCTCAAAGCGGATTAAAAATTATATATGATTTAATTTTTAGTTATTTAATTATACTGGTTGCAAAATATACAAGAATTATATTGTGGTTTTATTTATAAGCTGTATTTATTTGTGCTAATATAAAAATATAAGAGACAGAGGAACAGGAATATTATGGATAAATATTATATAACAACAGCGATTGATTACGTAAATGGTGCCCCTCATATCGGTCACGCATATGAAAAAATTCTTACAGATATTATCGCAAGGCACTATACTCAACGTACTGATAATATGTTTTTTTTAACAGGAACAGATGAACACGGTATAAAAATTCAAAAAACTGCTGCATCACAAGGTATAACACCAAAAGAGCTGTGTGACAAAAATTCTCAAAAATTTAAAGATGCATGGAAGGCTCTTGATATAAATTATAATAAATTTATTAGGACAACTGACAAAGAGCATGAAAAAATTGTTCAAAAAATATTCCAAAAATTAAAAGATAAAGGTGCAATTTATAAACATGAATATGAAGGTTGGTATTGTCAAGGTTGTGAATGTTTTTTGAACCCGAAAGATTTGACAGAGGATGGTCTTTGTCCTGATCATATGAAAAAGCCTGATATTGTAAAAGAAGAAAATTATTTCTTCAAATTATCTGCTTATAAAGACGCTATCATAAAACATATAAAAGAAAACCCTGATTTTATTGTTCCGTCTTTTAGGGCAAATGAAGTTATAAACCAGCTTGAAGATATTCAAGATATTTCAGTATCTCGTTCAAAAGAAAATGTAGGCTGGGGAATAGATATTTTAGATGATCCGGAACAGTCAATATATGTATGGATAGATGCTTTATCAAATTATATAACAGCAATAGGATATGATCCTGACGGTTCAAGTGAACAATTTAAAAAATTGTGGCCTGTCGATGTTCATGTTATAGGAAAAGATATTTTAAAATTCCATAGTATTTATTGGATTGGAATACTTATGGCACTTGAATTACCATTACCAAAACATATATTTGCACATGGTTGGATTACAATAGATGAAACAAAAATGTCAAAATCTTTAGGTAATGTTGTTTCACCGACATCAGTTTTAGAAACTTTTGAATTAGAACACCCGGATGCATTCAGATATTATATGGCAACATCTGCTCCTTGCGGCAGGGACGGTAATTATTCTGATGATGATTTTAAAGAAAAGGTAAATGCACACCTTGCAAATTCAATGGGTAATTTATTAAACAGAACATTATCAATGCTTGTTAAATATTTTGATGGTGAGGTTAAGGAAGAATTTTTTGTTACTAAAACCCCTGAATTAGTGGCAGGTTCACAGAGTTTAATAAAGGAAAGTTTGGGAAAAATAAAGGTTGTAGAAAATCACTTTAATCATTTTGAAATAGCGGAAGCTGCACAAGAAATAATGACTATTGTAGATTCTGCAAATAAATATGTTACAGATAATGCACCTTGGACATTGGCAAAAGAAGAAAAAATGACGGAATGCGGACAAGTTTTGACAACTGTTTTAGAAGTGATGTGTATAATTTCTTCTTTAATATATCCATATTGTCCGAATATTGCAAAAGATATGGCAAAACAGCTTTCTTATGATATTACAAAGAAATTAGATGATATAACTTCAGATGAAATAAAATTAGGTAAATTAATATCAAAAGAAGATATAAAACCAGTATTTTTGCGTGTTGATAGTGAACTTGCAGATAAAACAGCAAAAAAATAAAATGTAACAAATAACCAAAAATTTAGCAAAAAAAAATATATTTGTTTTTATATTAATCAAGTTACAAAAATATAAGAGGCGAATATGTTAACAATAGGTTATTCATACACAAATACCGGAGTAAATTTTAAAGGTAATTTATTTAAATTAAACGAGGTAAAAAAAATGGATAATATTTTAAAGGAATCTTTATCGGAAGCTTTAAATGCTCTAAATAAGAACATAGAAGGGAAATTCCCCGAGTATGGAAACTTTAACGTTGTGTATGAATCATTTAAAAATCCTGAAAAACAAAGTGTAGTAACTGATTATATGCTTAAAATAACAAAACCGTCAAAAGATGTAAAAGGACATGAAAAAATAAGAGATTTCTATTTAACAGCATATAAATTGCCTTCACCATATATAGCAGAAAGACTTTTAGCAAGTGGAAATAAGTCAGAAATAATTGCCGAAATAAGGAAACCTGATATGTTGGAAAAATTGCTAAAAACAGCAAAGAGTCTTGAAAACAGTTTGCAAGATATGTAAATAATTGATAACATACAGGCAGAAAAAATATTTATGTAATATAATTGAATAGTATTATAGATAAAATTTGGTTAGGGAAAAGAGTTTTGAATAAGAAGAAATATCATTTTATAGCAATAGGTGGAGTAGGAATGAGCGGATTAGCAAAATACCTTCTACAGAAAGGTTTTGAAGTATCCGGTTCAGATATCAGTGACAGTAAATATGTGCAAAAAGTAAAAAATCTTGGGGCAAAAGTTTATATAGGTCATGATGCGGAAAACGTTCCTTCAGATTGTACTGTTGTTGCAAGTACAGCAATAAGACAAGATAATCCGGAAATGGTTAGAGCAAAAGAATTAGGATTAACAATATGGCACCGCTCAGATTTATTATCTGAAATTTCTAAAAATGAAGAATATTTTATTGGCTATTCTGGAACTCACGGAAAAACAACTACAAGCGGATTGTGTTCTTATGTAATGGAAAAGGCAGGGTTAAAACCATCATATGTAGTAGGAGGTTTAATTCCTGAATTAAATACAAATGCAAATTGTGCAAATGATAAATTTTTTATTGCAGAACTTGATGAAAGTGACGGAACTATTGTAAAGTATTCTCCAAATTGTGTTGTTGTAAATAATTTAGAGCCGGATCATTTAGATTTTTATAAGAACGGTTTAGAATCCATTTTGGAAACTTTTGAGAGCTTTCTTTCTAATATGAAAGAAAACGGTGTAATTTTAGCAAATGCCGATAATGAAGGTGTAAAACGTTTAATGAAGTATTTTGCTGAAAATAAATTAACAAATAATGCAAAAATATTAACATACTCTATAGGCGGAAATACTGATTATTGTGCAAAAAATATAATTTATGGTGAAGATTATACTACATTCAATATTTATTCAAATGGAGAATTTCAAACAACATTAAAAATATGTTTAAAAGGTGTTCACAATGTATATAATTCTCTTGCAGTATGGGCAAGTTTACATTCATCAGGTGTAGATATGAATCTGGTAAATTCTCATTTTGAAACATTCACAGGCATGGGCAGACGTTTTGAAAAAGTTGGAGAGATTGACGGAATAACAATTTTTGATGATTATGCTCATCATCCGACAGAAATAAAAGCAACATTATCTGCATCAAAAGCATTTAGAGATAAAAGAGTTATAGCTGTTTTTCAACCTCATAGATATACAAGATTTCAAAATTTGTGGAACGACTTTATGGAAGCATTTGAAGGTATTGATGAATTAGTTGTAACTGATGTTTATGCGGCAAGCGAAGATGTAATAGAAGGTGTAAATTCCCAAAATTTTGTAAATGAATTTTGCGAAAAGTCAGATATAAAATGTGTTTATATGCCCGGCAAAATATCTGATGTTGCAAAACAATTAATGCCGGAGTTAAAATCCGGAGATATTGTGATTGGTTTGGGTGCCGGAACAATTACAAATTTAGGTAAGGAATTACTTTCGTTATCACAAGTTGTTGTAAAATAGTATGCTCGAAAAAGATTTTGACATAAAAAATCTGACAACCTTTAAAACCGGCGGAAAAATCGGCGAAGTCTTTTTTCCGCAAAATTTGGCTGAAATAAAAAACATTCTTTTAAATGAAAAAGATAAAATACAAGTATTTGGAAATTTATCAAATACAATAGTTTCAACAGATGGTTATGACGGGAAAATAGTTATAACAACAAAAATGGACAAAATCCAAATAAATGGTACAAAAGTAACGGTTGATGCAGGTGTGAAAGGTCCAAAAATAGCTCAAGTTGTACAAAAAGAAGGTTTAAGCGGTTTTGAATTTATGATAGGTTTTCCGGGTTCTGTAGGTGGAAATGTTTATATGAACGCCTCTGCAAACGGACAATGTATAAGTGATAAATTTATAAAAGCAGAATGTTGGTCTAAGGAAAAAGGATTTTTTACTCTTCAAAAAGATGAGATGAAATTTGGCTATAGAAGTTCTGTTTGCCAATTA
>Ga0256405_10011218_pt1 | contig 11522 bp, 6 predicted proteins | sample RumenRJG_02DNA_FD_189096 | JGI IMG/M metagenome (GOLD analysis project Ga0256405, IMG submission 189096) | Bovine rumen microbial communities from Lethbridge, Alberta, Canada - RJG_02 | ecosystem: Host-associated > Mammals > Digestive system > Stomach > Rumen | place: Canada: Alberta | collected...
TTCAGCAGTTGCCTGTGCGGTCTTAGCTGTAGCAGCGTCTTCCTCCGCCTTAGCCTGTGCTGTCTTAGCATCTACGGCAGCCTTCTCAGCAGTTGCCTGTGCTGTCTTTGCAGCAGCAGCGTCTTCCTCTGCCTTAGCCTGTGCAGCCTTTGCTGTTTCTGCATTCTTCTCAGCAGTTGCCTGTGCGGCCTTTGCAGCAGCGGCGTCTTCCTCTGCCTTGGTCTGTGCAGTCTTAGCGTCTGCAGCAGCCTTTTCAGCAGTTGCCTGTGCGGCCTTTGCAGCAGCAGCGTCTTCCTCCGCCTTAGCCTGTGCTGCCTTAGCGTCTACGGCAGCCTTCTCAGCAGTTGCCTGTGCTGTCTTTGCAGCAGCAGCGTCTTCCTCTGCCTTGGTCTGTGCAGTCTTAGCGTCTGCAGCAGCCTTTTCAGCAGTTGCCTGTGCGGCCTTTGCAGCAGCGGCGTCTTCCTCTGCCTTGGTCTGTGCAGTCTTAGCATCTGCAGCAGCCTTTTCAGCAGTTGCCTGTGCGGTCTTAGCTGTAGCAGCGTCTTCCTCTGCCTTTGTCTGAGCAGTCTTAGCATCTGCAGCAGCCTTTTCAGCGGTTGCCTGTGCAGCCTTTGCTGCTGCGGCTTCTGCTTCAGCCTTTGCCTGAGCTTCAGCTGCCTTTGCAGCATTATCTAATGCCTTTGCTGCTTCAGTTTCTGCGGCAGCCTTATCAGTTTCAGCCTTTGTTGCCTTATCAAGTGCTTCGGCAGCTGACTTCTCAGCAGCAGCCTTGTCCTTATCAGCCTTGTCCTTGGCATCAAGTGCTTCATAGAGCTTCTCGGCATAATCAAGAACCTTTGCATTCGCAACGAGTGCCTGCTGGTCAGCATTCAAAGCCTTAAATGCAGCCCTTGCAGTGTCTATTGCTGCCTTGCTCTCGTCTGTCAGTTCAATATCACCGATCGCATCGATCTTCGCCTTGACGTCAGCAACCTGCAGATCTGAATATTTCTGCTCGTCTGCAGTCAGTGTTGTGTAATTTGATACAAGTGCCTTCTGAGCATCTGTTGCCAGAGCTTCATATGCTGTTCTTGCTGCATCAACGAGTGCCTTGCTCTCGTTTGTCAGAACAACTTCACCGATAGCATTGATCTTTTCGATTACAGCATCAGCAGCAATGCGGTCTGCAACAGCCTTCTCGGCAGCAGTGAGCTTATCAGTTGCAGCCTTTGGTACCTTTGCACTCTGAGCCTCTGTCAGGTTTGCATATGCAGCTCTTGCAGCCTCTACAGCTTCCTTATCAGTGGATTTGATAGCCTCAGCAGCAGGAAGTGCATTGATCTTATCTGTTACAGCCTGTGCTGCCTTTGTATCGTCAATATCCTTGACCGCAGCCTTTGCAGTCGTAACTGCTTTATTCACATCTGTTATTGCCTGAGCTACCTGTGCTTCGGTCACGTTGTCATTCTCGGCAACTGCTTTTGCATCGGTGATAGCGGAGTCGAGCGCCAAAGCAGGATCAGCGTACACCGTCTTTTTGATAGTTGCGAGGTATGTATTTGCAGCTGCGATAGCCTCGTTCAGAGAAGTCTTGTCAACAGCTACGACATTAACTGTAAGGTTCTGGTTGAGTGTATTGTAGTTATCAGTATCTGTTGGTGTATATGTCGCTGCGAAAGGATTATTGCCTACATTGCCTACACTTGTTGCAGGAGCGTCCCAAGCCCAGCCGTCAGGGAGTGTTACATCAGACAGCTTCTTGCCGTAAGCGACGGTCAGACCTGTTACTGCATCGGGTGTCGGATCAGCCTTTGCAACATTGATTGTCACATCCTGCTCGACAGCAGTATAGTTCGGACTTGAAGGTGTGAATACAGCCTTAAATGTCTGCTCGCCTGCATTGCCGACAGATGTTGTATCGTCCTTCCAAGCCCATGTACCGTCCTCGGGTTTCGGGAGCTCAACATCAGCAAGGGTATCGCCGTAGGTCGCATTGAGCGTACCGACAGCAGTCGGGGCTGCAGGGACAGCTGTTACATTGACAGTCAGGTCAGTGGTCAGGGGATTGTAATTTGCTGTATCTGTGGGAGTGAAAGTAGCGGAGAATGTATTCTCACCCACATCGCCCACACTTGTATCGGGAGCGTCCCAAGCCCAGCCGTCAGGAAGCGTCACATCAGCAAGTGTCTTGCCGTAAGCGGCGGTCAATCCTGTTACAGCATCCGGTGTCGAATCCGCCTTGTTTATCGTGAAGTCTGCGCCGGTGAAGTTGATATTGTAATTATCACCAGCGGAGAGCGTGCCCTGTGTGATCGCATAAGTGTTCACAGCTTCGCCCTCTGCACGGGCAAGCGCACCTGTGAAAGCATCTGTGCCGAATAATGCACCGGCGGTATATGTAAGCACCGGATCGTCCTCGCCGTATTTCTTACTCTTTGCATCGGCGGTTACGTTCACATCTGCCTTGTGGATCTTCCATGTCAGCGCAATATTCTCGCCTGCATAATCGCGCTTGCCGCTTACATGGATCGTGTATGTGCCTGCATTTGTCGTAGAAGCGGTGTCGCCCTCTGTTTCAACGATCGCATAGTCGGTGTCTTTAGTAAGCACAGTCCCGCCGTATTTGAGGACAGGGGTCTTTTCTGTGCCGTCGTATGTGAAATCGTCAATAGTGACATTATCGGCGGTCAGTTCAACAACACTGTGGGTATACGTTACTTTAAGGCTCGAAATTTCATATACACTGTTTTGAATTGTGACACTATCGGCTTCACCTGTCCATGTCAGCTTATATATGGTTTTCCAAGTATAAGGATCAGGCTGAAACTTCTCCACTACTTCCTTGGTCCATCCGTCAATCATACTTCTCCAGTAAGTGCAAAGGATCTCAATTTTTGTGATCTTTCCTCCATCTGCCTTGAAAGTGTTTTTGCCATCATCCCAAAAGTAATCATCGCTATGTGCATCCCCATCTGCTTCGACCGTAACACCGTCTTTACTAAATGAACCATCCCCCGAATCATACATTTCATCGGCGTCCCACGAAACGGTTTTGCTAACGGTAGCGGGCGTAGCATAGCCGTATACCTCAATCTTTTTTATACCTTTAGACGTGTTTGCCAGAATGGGTGTGCCATTTACCTGTGGTGTCTTATCTTCTTCCGTTGTTTCTACTGCAAACGGGGCTTCACTATCCGTAGCAGTACGATCTTTATCGTCATAGAATACGCATTTGGTAATGGTGTATCCCTCGGCAGGGGTAACGGTTGCCGTCCAGCCGTATCCCCACCATCCCCAAGTTGCGGTCGTGCCATTGTTCGTATAGGATGAGTAACCATTCGCTGTATAACTGAACGAAACGGTTGCGACATTTTCCACGCTGTAGCTGGCTTGTTCTTTACCAGTTGCCGTTATTGTGGTCAGAAGTTTTTCCTGTTGTTCAGCACTTGCCGTGATAGGCGAGCCGCCGAAAAGTCCGCCTTTTCCTGCTGTCTGTGTCAGCGGAGCCGCCACAAGAGTGAATGCAAGCACGAATGCCGCTATTTTCTTCCATGTACGCTGTTTCATAAGTAATTCCTCCTGTTTCTGGATTTGGTATATCATAACGGCAATGCCGCTGATGAGCAAAAAACACAAAACCGCACCCCACGGGATATGGTTATCCCATAGAGTATGCAATTATTACCATATTTGTCTGTCTGATTATAATGATCCAGCATGGCTTTGTCAGTTTTCTTTTTTGGATAATTAACATTTCATTCATATAATTATTTTATCACCATTTAACGATTATGTCAAGTTAATATGAATTAAATTTGAATTTATAACATAAGCTTTGGGGAGGGTGACAAAAGTTCAGGTGTGGAGTTGTGCAGAATGAAAGGGAAAAAAGGAAAAATCAGGCATCCGCGCTTTGCAGATGCCTGATCAGTCAGTTTGTTTTTTTCGATACTTTTTCATGGACAAAATACGGTATCTGTCCTTGACAAGATACGTTCACTTTTGGATGACATTTTGGAGGAGCGGTGACAGCCAGTGAGCTGGGTATTGAAGTAGTCAAAATGTGTTTCGGGGTTTACAAGCGAAAAGTAGTTCGCCACGATTTTGCCGTCTTTTATCGCAGATATGCCTATCGCACTCATACGGTCATTCGCCCAATTGGGCGTTTCAACGTCAAAGACTATGTAGACTGCCATTACAACCACTCCTTCGCACCTTGAAATATCGAGATCGCTAAGGCGCAGGGCAAATACACGGGACGGAAACCTATCCCCACCGACTGGACGAGGTTCGGGCAACTCTATGGGGAATGGAGAGCCAAGCACATCACGGGCAGGGACTTTATGCGGAGAATGGATATGTCTGCTAATACATTCTATCGCCGTGTGCGAGAGTATGAAATCCGCAAGGGCATCACCGAGCAGACTTCCGCTTGACAATAGCTGTCAACGGAACGGAGAAGCCTCACAGCACCCTCCACCCTTGCGGAGCGGAACTAACCGCTGAAAAGAAAAAGCCCTCAGAAACGCTTGCAGAGCGTTTCCGAGAGCTTGCGGTTTGTGTTCAGTTTCAATAGGGTTTGTGCCGATTGTGGTATGTTCCACAATCCCGATTATGACTTGTGCGGAACGGTTTTTGAGAGGCTATGGTTTTTGACGGACAATTATCAGGATCGGTTTATACTGCTAATTACATTATCAATATAGTCCTTGGTTTCCTCTCTCAACTTAAAATCAGATGATATATTATTTGCTCCATAATCTGCAATTTTTATCAGTTCAACTGATGTATCCGTTTCTATCAGTATATAGTATACAGTATTCGGAGCATCAATCTCACCTAATTCATGATCATATTTAAGTTTAGATAGATGTGAATATGATATGCCTTCTATTATGTTTTCCGGAATACTGTCATATTTTCCAATTATAGTATCCGAATCCTGTAGAATTGCATTGACAGTTGATATTAGCGTTGTATTTTTATTTTTGTTCTTCATATCAAAGTATCGTATTGTTCCGTCTTTTTCGATAAGATATAGTTCGTCTTTTCGATCATACGCATAATTTCCGTACCTATATACTAAAGAAAAATTGCTTATTGTTATATAATCCGTATCATTGCCCTTGATATTGGAACGAATTAGTAGAAATACCACTATAGTAATAGAAAAAACAAAGATACAAATTGAAGTGATGATTACTTTTCTTTTCATGGCAATCACCTAATGGAGTTAATTGCTGTAACTGTTTTTGTTGCACTATTATAGCAAAAAACATCCCATATCCTTCCACTTCCTTCGGGTACATTAAAAGTATACTTAGGATATGAATCACCGCTCAAATACACTTTTACACAAGCATTTGATTTAGAAAGCGGGTATTCACCACTATAATTATGAATGTAAAACTGGTATACGCCAACATTTGGATTATACAATGTTGTTGTTTCCGGACCAAAACTCGTTATATCATCTAAATCAAGCATACACACTAGTTTTTCTCCATCATAGTGTGTTTTATTACCGTAGTATACGTGGAATATATTTCCTATGTTATTGGATAACATATGTGAATCAAGATCATTCGGTTTAATTCCCCATGTAAGAACAATTCTAACTTGATTTTTTTCAAGGTTAGTTGATACAACTCCATTTTGATCAGTTATTATTTTTCCGCCCATAACCTTAATATTAACATAGGTTGTTATGTATTTTTCTGTTCTCGACGAATTGTCTACTATTTCCATGGTATAGTTACCGGCTTCAATATTATTAAAGCTGTATGTACCATTTGATGAAGTGTTAGATTCGGTTATAACATCAGTATAAATATTGTTAATACCTTTTCTAAGATTTAATGTCAAACCGGCAACACCAACTCCGGTAGATGCACTTATAATTTTACCACTGGCTCCACCTTTTCCGCTATCGGAAATACTTATTAATTCAATGGTGTCACAATAAACTTCTTTCTGAACAGCACCAATATTATTTACATAATACGTTTCTGGAATATACCCCTCTTTTGATAACTCTAACTTTAAACCACTTTTATGTTCTATAATAGTTTCATACATTCCGTTTATGTCAGAAATAACATTATTTATATTTTTATCATCATTATCGGTTAAAGCGATATCCACATTGCATATTCCTTTTTTTGTTTCAGAATTGCTCTGTGTTGCTTCAACTATCATTCCGCTTATAGCAATATTGTCTTCTACCACATCAACGGCAAGAGTCTTGCTATCAGCATACTTGAAATATTTGGAATCTTCTTCGCAAGACTTATCAATTTTCACTTCATCAAATGATTGACGAATTATTTCTTTTTCTGAGTCAGTAAATTTTAGTTTCTTTGCTGCTTTTGTAACGTTTTGCCTTACATCATAAAAGTCAGAATGTTTGCCATAACCCATACACAATGATTTGTACCATAGCTTTCCGAGCTTATCTTGATCTAATCCTTTTTTTGACATTAAATATGCGCTATGTGAAATTACGGTTGAGTTTAAATGTACGCCACCATAATCATAGTCGTTTGTCTTATAATCAATAAATCCCTCATAAGTTGATGAAGTTGAATAATCGCCAAAATATGAAGGGTAATACCCATCTCCAGAAATGCTTGGTAAGCGAATGTTTCGTAGATCCTTGTAAGCAACATCTTCGCCTATAGTCCAGTTGCCATCAAATATGCAAGCCATAATATCTGAGTAAGCTTCGTCAATTGCCCCTGCTGTCCCAAAGTATGCCCAGTCTAAAGAAGTTTCATATTCTGTAACAGCATGAGTAAATTCATGACACAATACATCACTTCCAGCGGCTAATGAAATATTTTTTAATGAACCGCTTCCATCACCATGACCAATAATAAATGACTGGATAGACGGTGACCAACAGGCATTATTAACAATTCCTGTATTGATATATACATTTATATCATTTCCTGTTGTTTTAGTCCAAGCATCATCAAAAGAAAGTCTACTGAATTTGTTATTGTAAAAATCATATATATCTTCCATGTTTGCCATAGCAGATATTTCTTCAGCAGTCCATGATGTACTAGAATTATAATAAACAGGAATAGATGTTTCTTTATATTTTTTTTTGTCAGATGAACCGTATGCTTTTCCTTGCGCATCATATACGATGATGTTTCTATCACTATCTTCTAAGTAATAATAATCATCAACAAAAAGGTTGTTTTGTTTTAAAATGCTGATTGTTCTGGATTGTTTTAGTAGATCATCTTGAGTAATTGTTAAGTCTTCATCAAAATTAATATCTGAAATGTTTTTGTATAGTATTTTACCATCATTAGCATTAACCAATATTTGGTATGTATAGTTATTTACTCCGATATATTTGTTCCAAACTAAATACAACTTTCCATAGTAATTTAAAATAAATAACCTATTATCTTCATCGACATCTATTATAGATGCATCTGGATATTCCTTTAAAATATCATCATTAATATCTTCATAAGATATATTGGGAGAAGTTGAAATCGTTGTATTGACAGGAAAATATGATGATCTCAGATAATCTGTTGTACCATTTTCATCACATGACACTATAATATTGTTGTCAAAGCAGGGAACTCCATTCACAAGTTGTGTGAATTTATAAATAGTTCCTGTTTCATCTTTATCAATATCAAACAATTTAAGTTCTTCAAAGGGATCGCTTATTCCGAGAGCAGTTTTAATGCTATATAAGGAATATAATGCGTCGTTTGGAGATTTGATAGAATTATCACTGTATTTGCCAAATATTTCCTCAATATAGCCATAGTCGTTAATTTCGATTTCAAAATCTTCATCATCAGAATTCATTTCTTCAATATCATCAACAGTGAGGTCTTTGATTGAATCAATGTCAATGTGCGAAGCCTTTGGATTAACATGTAAATCAAATTTCTTCGTTAATTGTTCACCAAACAAGAAAATTGTAGCAGTATAAGTAACTTCAGATGATGATTCAAGATTATCAGAGATATGTCCGTTGATATTAATGACTTCATCATTAGATACTTCCCATTCAACAACTGCATCATAAGTCGATTTAAGAGGCAAAACAACATCGTTGTTAACATTGTCATAGGTATCTCCAATAGCTAACTCAATTTCTAAATTATCATAAGCTGCTTGTATAAATGGCATAACATCGTTAGGAGAAGTTGGATCTGTGTTTAGAACAACATATTCAGTATAATCAGGAATATTATCACCATCACTATCCTGACTATCATTATCAGTTCCGATAGCGTTTTCGACTAAATCTGGTATTCCGTCTTCATCATTATCATTAAGATATTGCCATTCCTCAATTGGGGCAATGAATGTCTCCGAGCTTGTTCCTACAAATGAACTTGCATTACTGCCGTTGTTAGCATTTACATTTGGGCAGGTCAGTACAATGCTTTCAGCGATGATAACCACATTGTTGAGATTAAGATTCTGGGCATTAATCGTAACGCTACCGAAAGGAGCATAAATAAGTCCATTCAAATTGACATTCTGGCTATCAATAACAATATCTCCGTATTTTGAGAAGATAATTGAATCATTTGTGTTTTTTACTTCTCCGTAGAGATTCACATCGTCTAAAGCTTTCAGAGCGTTGTTAATATTGATGTTTCCAGTCAAAGTAGCTTCACCCTGTACCTCAGTTGGCACGTTGATGTTGATATTTAACTCGTCAATAGTGTAATCCTCAGTGTGTTCCTCTACGTTAGGAACTGAGAAATACTTAGTATCTATTTTATCAAATATAAAAATCATAGATTCATCAGCACTTTCAGTTTTTGTGCCGTTGATGTTCATGTTACCACTTGATACAATAGTGCCGTTGGTTGCAACATTACCATTCACACAGAAGTTATCTGCATTAATTGTAATAGCACCATCGTCGTTCGATGCGGCAAACATCGTGTAAGGATATGATTCTGCGCTTTCATCCGCATGAGCTGAAACGATAGGTATTGCACTTATTGTCATTGTTGAACTCAGAACACCAGAAAGCAAACGTTTAATAATTGGCTTCATATTCGCCCTCCTAAATAATATTACGCTTGAATCCATACATGAGAGTGCATGTGAATCAAGCATTAACTTTAGTATACCAATTTGATAGTATTTTGTCAATAGACAATAAAGCTAACATAATCGTAATAATAGATAACATTTACCCATTTTAGATAGCAAATAGCTTGCTGTACCCGTCCTAACCTTAATTCCTTGAAAACTTCTCTATGCCTACTGTCCTAAGTCTCAGGGCATGAAGCAGCTTATGGCTGGTCTTGGTCTGATCCTGCTCGCTATTATCCTCGTTCCTGTGCTTGAAGGCATGATGACGGGTGCAGTGTAATCTGACACACGAAGATTCAAGGAAAGAGACAAGCGTAAACCTCGGCTGAACGGGTTTGTGGAATAACGAAAGCGGATAGACTGCCTTGCAACAAGGAAGTCTATCCGCTTTTTTGTATTACTATTGTATGCAGTATATTAGCTAAGTTCTGACAAAGAACGCATAACTAAATCAATATCCTTATTTTCAAGTTCCTGAATAATATGAAGATATGTTTTCTGAGTAGTAGTCATGCTTGCATGACCGAGTCTACGTGCAACGCTGGCTATTGATACTCCTGCGAAGAGTAACAATGAAGCATGAGTATGCCTAAGTCCGTGAACAGAAATAACAGGTATCCCAGCCTTCTTACAATGCCGCTCTAATATATCATTTACGGTCGCATTATAAACTTTCTGAGCATCCTTAACAAAAATCGGCTTATCTTCCGGAAGCCCCTTTACAAGTCCTGTAAACTGAATTACCGTCTGCCAGTCAAGCTGAATCTTGCGTACAGAGGAACGATTCTTAGTCGGTAAAAAGCCCGTCCCTTTCTTATAATCCCATGTTTTATTGATTGAAAGTGTCTGATGCGGAAAATCAAAATCTTTAGGAGTAAGAGCCAATGCTTCAGAAAAACGCATTCCTGTTTTAGCTACAAGCATTATAAACCAATCCCAGTTAATATCCGGACCAAGATTGAGCGTGTTGAGCATTGTATGAAGTTCAAACTGATTAAGATACTTGATTTTCTTATCTCTCGAAGGTTTACCTTTTATTATAGCCTTACGGGTAGGATCACGAGATATAAAGCCTTCGTCAACAGCATCAAGTATGGCACACTTTATCTGATGATGAAAATCCATAGTTGTCTGACGTTCATGTGTCTGAGCATAATCGTTTAAAAGCTGCTGATAGTTTATTCTGTTTACATCACACATTTTTGTATCTGGAATAAGTTTTTTTAGCCATTCTAACGTCATTCGATACTTATTCATAGTAACAGGGCGTATCGCACCCTCTTTGTACACTTTTATCCACTGAGCATAATACTCATGGAAAAGAGATTCCTTAGTGATTGCTTCTAACATTTAAAATTCCTCCTATTTTAACGGCATTTTGCCGATTTTAACTTACGCTGATGAAGGGTGATAAGGGAATCGAGCTTTGCAAAGAAAGTGCCAATTTGGTGCTGTTCCTTTACATTGGACGGTACTGTAAGGACTGTTTCAAAGTAATCAGCAGGAGTGATATTGAGCAGTCCGTGATTTCTTGCACCCTCGGCAGCAATGGCTTGAACACCCTTATGCCAGCAGTCGGTATCATAATACGAAACAAGAAAATCAGAGTCGATATTTCCGTCCTCTTTCAAAGCGAATACAATGTAAAGTGTCGATAATACGCCCATTTCGTACCTATCGAGTCTCTTTACAGCACCCCACGGGGCATCTGATGATGTACTCTTATTGTAGGCAAATTCACCTTTTTTCAACAGGTAATAACCGCTTACATCTCGGCTTGCGATACGCTTATCGAAGAACTCGTTTTGATCTATCAAGCCATACTGTGCTGATATAGTAAGTGGCAGTTCTGATTCAAGGTTTTCGTTCTTTCTCGTCACTCTCTCGACCATATCAGACAGCTTACGCTGTTCCCAAGCATAAGCACGTAACATTGCTTTATTATTATGACTTACACTTGGGAACAGCGTAAGGTTGGAGAAACGTATAATGTTACAAGAGGATATGTACTTGCCGCCCCTAAAACAAGTCCGATAAAAACTGATGAGAAACCATTTCCTGTATACTCATCGCAGACCAAAGATAATGGTCTAATGGGCTACTATAATGAGTATCTTTATGAAAATGCAATCACTTGGACAACTGATGGAGCGAATGCTGGAACTGTTAATTTCAGAGCTGGAAAGTTCTATTGTACGAATGTTTGCGGTGTTTTACTATCTGATGCAGGCTATTCAAATAAGGCTGCTGCCGAAGCATTAAATATGGTGGCTTGGAAATGGGTTTCACACGTTGGAAATCCAAAATTGATGAATAATGTTATGGCGGAAATCGAAATATCATTACCGCCTACATTACAAGAGCAGGACAAAATCTCTGAATTTTTGGAATCACTCGCCTCCCTTATCACCCTTCATCAGCGTAAGTGAAAAAATAAGGAGTCAAGA
>Ga0256405_10011219_pt1 | contig 11521 bp, 7 predicted proteins | sample RumenRJG_02DNA_FD_189096 | JGI IMG/M metagenome (GOLD analysis project Ga0256405, IMG submission 189096) | Bovine rumen microbial communities from Lethbridge, Alberta, Canada - RJG_02 | ecosystem: Host-associated > Mammals > Digestive system > Stomach > Rumen | place: Canada: Alberta | collected...
GTTGAGAAAAAAGTAAAACAACAAACAAATTATTTACAATTAACATTATTTATTAACAATCCAAATTAAAACTTTTAGTATTATGAAAAAGAAAGTACTATTTGCTTTAATCGCCCTGTTCTCATTCGTGAGTTCTTGGGCGGCTGGCTCTGTTGTTGTTAAAGTCGGCGGATATGATGTCACCCTTGACGCTAAGGTGGTGGCACTTCCTCCAACTGGCAACGCAACAGCACCAAAGGCTACGAAAGTGACAACCGGTAGTAGCGGAAACCTTCTGAAAGCAGATGTTGCTCAGACGGTTTACAAAATTGACGAGGAAGGCAAACTGGCGCCAGCAGAACTGAATGAAGTGGGTAACTACTTCCTGAAGGTTACAGCTGACAACACGTTGTTTGTTCCTTTCATGGTAGGTAAGACAGGTGAGGCTTACTTCGACAGGGAGTACATCTGGAATAAGTCAACTTTTGACGCGTCTGTAGGAGATTACGCGGATAACCTTGATGATCCACAGTCACAGCACGGTATCTTGTTCAAATATTACAAGACAGTTTCCGCTGGTGCGGATGACATGGAAAACGGCGTACCCGCTTGGTCTGCTATTGCCAATCACGCAAGAAGATCTCTGATGTTCCCACAGATTAACTATCGGGTTAAAGGTCTTGGAACTGAGCAGAATGGCGTGAAGTACGCTGTGTATGCAACTTATCAAGTTAAGAATGGTGCTGGAACAGAATCAAAGGGTGCATATACCGAACTTGAAGGCGGAAAACCAGCACTTTATGGCGACGGCAACTACTGGATGCTTTCAATCCCACAGTTGTATGCAGGTAGGACGCCTTATGTAGCAGGTCAAGATAATGTAGAAGGTCTGACAATTGGTCATGGCTATGTTCTTAACTATTCAAATGGTGAAACAGTTCTGCCTAATGGCGACGAACTTACTACAGAAAGCTCCATCAACGACGCTCTTGAAGCTGATTTCGGTTGGGATGATGTTCAACTCTACCTGGTTTCTCAGGTGGATCCATTCAAGTTGAGTGTTTCTCTCCAATCTTATTCAACAACTTATGCAGGTGAGGGAACAGTAAACCCTGTGATTGCTAGTGTACAATTTAACGGTAGAGATACTCAAGACTATGCTTATCAATGGTACTACCCCAATGGCGAGCCGATAGTCCCAGGTACCACTAATGACAACAATTTCGCTGCTGCTGGTGCATATACTCTTGTTGTGACAGCTACGGTAGAAGGCCTTCAATATACAGCCGTTGCACAGTATGTTGTAGCAGCTAAGGAATTGACAGTGGGTGCGACTAACCTCTACAAGGGTTATGGCGATCCCGATCCTACTACTCCAGACTATGGTACGGTTTATTCACAGTTGGGAGCAGGTGACGATTTGAGCAGTCTCAGCATCTCTGGTTTGACTATTATTAGAAGAGGTACAGCTGCAGGCTATGATCCCACAAGCGGTGAAGTCGGTGAGGTTATCCCTTACACCATCATCACTGAAGGTGCTACTACTGGCAATCCTAACTACACACTGAAGGTTACACCTGTTGACGCTAACATCATCGTTCGTCAGAAATTCCTCGGTGGTGACGAATTCACCTTCGATGTTAAGGACGACAATCTTGTTTATGATGCAAGACCATTGATGCCTACAGTTACCGTGAAGAGAGGTGACGTCACCTTGGTGGAAGGCACCGATTACGAAGTTGCTCTCTACGATGAGAACACAGAAGATGACGTTCTGCCAGACAACACCAACGCTACTGCTAACAATGAGGGTGTTCGCATTGAAGGCAAGACTGCTCCAAAGATCAAGATCACTGGTATCGGCAAATACACTTCTACCAAGTTTGTAAACGAGCAGGAGGTTGAAGAGCCTCAGATTGAGGAATTTGACATCCGTCAGCGCGAGATTACTACTGCTATGGTTTCAAATGTTGCTGATCAGCTCTTCGCCAATGCAGATTTGACACCTGCCGTAACTGTTAAGTTCAAAAACAATGCAGCAACGCCTGCAGAGGTGACATTGACACCTGCAACAGACTACACCGTGACATACGCAAACAACAAATATGCTAATGCTGCAAACTATCAACCGTCATTGACTGTTACTGCAGTTGAGAATGGTAACTATTGGAGCAGTGCAAAGAAGGATTTCAATATTCTTCCATTCCACTTCTATCTGAAACCAGCTGATGGTCAGGGTAAGATTTATGGTACGGATGATCCAGACGAACTTGAAGTTGTAGCTGTTCCTTCTGTTGCAAATACTACCATGCCACAGCCTGCTGCGGCTATTGCTACATGGAATGTTGCAAGAGCAACTGGCGAGTTTGACGGTGTTTATGCCATCACTATCACCAACGCCAAGTTGAATGGTGATCAAAACACTACGGCAGATGCCGCTCACAACTATGTGCTGGATGAGGTTAAGGATGGCGCATTCGTGATTGAGATGGCTTCTAACTACTACGTTTCATCTAAGAATGTTACAAGAGAGTTCAAGAGCAATGACAAATCCGTTCCATTTGAAGTTGACGGTTTCTACCTTTACAGATGGGATGATCAAGATCAAGATTATGTGGAGATTCTTGCAACAGATCCACTCTATAACGAAATTAAGGAAAGCGGACGTATCACTGGTAACGAATTAGTTAATCAAAATGACAATGCGCAACCAGCTGGTAGTCCATTCAGAATTCGACCTGTTATTGTAAATAGCGATGCTGATGCTTACAGGATTGGTGTTCTCCCAAGAGAGTTTCACGATGAAAGCAAGGAAGGTCTCCTCGATGTCACGAAGAGAGTGGTGACAATCGTTGCTGATGACCAGACAAGTGTATTTGGTGAAAATTATAAGACTGGTGCACAGCTCACAGCAAAGGTTTATGCAGGAAATATCACAAAGAAGGAAGATGTAACTGATGATAAGCTTATTTCTGACTTCACTCTGACTACTGCAAACAACTGGAACACTCCTAATACAATCGGTCACTACACTTATCCAACAAGCGATATTGCAACCAAAGTTGAAGCCGCTGCTAAGCCTCTTGCTGCTGCCGTAACAGCTGACATTCTTGTAACAGCACCTCAAGGTAATCCGAACTACGACATTCATGTACTGAAAGGTACATATACTGTTACCGCAAGTGCAGAGAAGTACTTCATCGACATGACTTGGACGAAGTCTTATGGTAGTGCGGCAATCACCAGAGAAGCTGTTGTGAAGTTTGGTGCAACGAAGGAAACTGCAACTGTTGCTGAAGCAAATACTGAGGCCATCAGCTATACTTTCGAACCAGCAGATGAGCCAACCGCTCCTGGCACATATACAGAAGCAGATGGCTTGAAGCTGACAGGTGTTCCTGCACAAATCAATGGATACGCAGTGGTATGCACTGGTACACTTAAGATCAATGTTGCTGGCGAGGTGACCATCATCGTTGCTAACCAGGGTATCAACTATCCTGCCGGTGATGCTAAATCTGCATTCGTAGAACCTTACGTTTCAGTTTCTGGTGCCGAATTTGATGATCTCAAAGACCTCGGTCTCCAGATTGCTTACGAGAAGCCAGAAATCGGCTTTATCGCTAAGGGTGCTGAACTCAAGCTTAAGCTGGGCAAAGACGGTGAACTCTTCGGTTCTGCTGCAGGTCAAGAAGTTACTAAGGATCAGTGGCCATGGGTTGCCAACTACACGAAGGTGACTGTGAAGAGCGGTAAACTCCGCGTGACTGCTGCTGACGAAATTACGCTCGACGTAGTTTCATTCAACAAGGCTTCTTACGATGAAGAAGCAGACAAGGCTGACCAGCTGATCCGCGACTATTCTGGCACTAAGGTGACTAAGATCAATTTCGCTACTTCTAAGCAGGAAGGTACAAGTGCTTATGAGGTGAAGGGCGACCAGTGGTACTCAATGGTATTGCCATTCGATGCTACAGTTCGTGACATCCAGAAGATCTTCAACGGTTTCGTTACCGTGGACGTTCTGAGCCAAAATGCTAAGGACATCACTAAGGCTTCTGAAATCAGATTCACAGTGACTGTGGGCGACATTGCAGCCAACACTCCATTCGTGGCTAAGACCGACCAGAATTTCAAGTTCCCAGCTGCAAATTCTTCTATCGAAAATGCTAACGGTATTGAAATCAAGTATCCTGTTGACCAAGAAGGCAAGCCAGCCACTGCATCTGTAAAAGACGCTACTGGCAATGAGTTCATCGGTACTTACAGCGCATTCTTCGCACCTGACAAGGACAACTACGACTTCATCAACCTCAGCAGGGGTAATGTACAGGCAATGGCTCAGGATGCTTACGTTCGTCCATTCGGTGCATACATCAAGGTTGCAGAAGGTGTCAATAACGCTCAGAGCCCTGTTCGCGTCATCTTCGAGGAAGAGGATGGAACACTCACTGCCATCGATGCTGTCCAGGTTGAAGTTGCTGAAAATGCAGCAGAAGGCTGGTACACTATCAACGGTGTGAAACTCAACGCTCAGCCTACTGAGAAGGGTATCTACATCTTCAACGGCAAGAAGGTTGCTATTCAGTAATCAGATGTTAACTAATCATCAGTGTTCCCGACAAGTTCGGGACACTGATGATATTCTCAAAGTATTATTTTTAACAACAAAAAAAAGGTTTAGATTAAGATGGACAAGAAAATGTATGTAACTCCAGAAATGGAGGAAACTGATTTGAAGATGGACACAATCCTGCTTGAAGTAAGCGGTGATCCTGAATTCCAAGAAGGTTATGGTGACGAATAATCAATGTGGCTATCACCATTTATATTCATAATTAAAAAATCGGGGCGCATCCCAACGGATGCACCCCGATTTTTTTATGAATGAACATTTCTTATGGTTCAATTTCACCTTCTGGTTCTTCAGTGTTGATGATAGGGTCACTACCACCGTTCGTAATGCTGACACACATAGGTGCTGTAACAATTTTCATGCCCATTTCCTCCATTTCTGGAGTTACATACATTTTCTTGTCCATCTTAATCTAAACCTTTTTTGTTGTTAAAAAATAATACTTTGAGAATATCATCAGTGTCCCGAACTTGTCGGGAACACTGATGATTAGTTAACATCTGATTACTGAATAGCAACCTTCTTGCCGTTGAAGATGTAAATACCCTTCTCAGTAGGCTGAGCGTTGAGTTTCACACCGCTGATGGTGTACCAGCCTTCGCCGGCAACAGCAGCATCTGCTTCAGCAGCAACACCGTTGATTGCAGTGAATGTGCCATCCTCTTCCTCGATGAAGATACGTGCCTTGGCAGCAGCCTCAGCAGTTGGGAACTCAAGGTAAGCATTGGTCTGAACGAGTGTTACGTTTGCACTCTTAGGACCACCAGGATAGAACTCACGGGTTGGCTTATTTTTAGTAGCTGCAAGGTAGAGCTGATTAGGCTGAGGACCCGTGTAGTCTTCATAGAGACCTACGAACTTAACGCCTCCGTCTTCAGCCACAGTTGCAGGACGAGCCTCAGTGTAAGAGAAGTCTGCAGGAATAGTCTTGCCGGTGATCCGGATTTCCTTCATTTCATCAGCATCGATATCTCTTTCAATCTTAGCGATGAATGGAGTATTTGCCTTGATCTTATTATACACCTGAAGTGCGAATACTACATTGCCGTTCTGAGACTTGGCTGCATCAAGCGTTTCTGCTGCACCATAACCCCACATGCGACCGAAGAGTGTGCTTGGCTGCACATCGAATGGGAATACCCATGCATACCATTCGTCATGAATCATCTTGCGTGCAGGCATGATGAACGTGATGCCTTCCAGACCCTTGTGGTCTTCGAGTACCTGTGCGAGGTTCTCCATGTCAAGAGGAATCTCAGTCAATGGGTAAACTGTCAACCAGCCATTATCGAAGCCTGGAACTGTTACACCGTCAATTTCTGTATCAGGAGCAAGTTCATAAGTAGCGCTTTCCTTAACAGTCAGCTTATAAGCATCCTCGTTGGCACCAATCTTATTCTTGCCTTCAAGTACAGAGAGTTCAATCAAAGACTTGATTTCATCATTCTCAGCCTTTTGCTCATCAGTAAGACCATTCATGCCAGACTTATTCCAACGCAGAGTACGTTGTCCAGGAAGGTAAATCGTTACATCGTAAGGATTGATGCTTCCAGCATAGTTAATCCACTGGTCTTTAGCTTCGACGCGCATCTGAGCCTTGGTGATGGTCAACAAGCCGTTCTTGAATGTGATGTCGAAGTTGGCTGGCTTAAAATCATTTCCATCAACCTTTGGAGCATGTACATTGATGACATGAGTATTTCCAATCTGCTCCCTTGTTGCCTCTGCTTCAGTTCTTTCAACAACGTAGTAGGGAGCTAATTCCTGATAGAATGCCTCTGAAACTTCTTCCTTATTTGCATCAGTGATCATGACCGTGAATACAGGATCTGGTTGACCAAACTGCTTCGTCTCATCCTCAACAGTGATGGTTACAGCAGCCTTTGTGATAGTGAACGTACCATTTTGGGTTCCAGTGATATAATAATTGCCATTGTCATAACTGCGAGAGTGCAGACCAACAGTGATTGGATATTCACCAACGTTTTCGCCATGATTCCATCGACCGTTTCGCCAAGTGCCGCAACCAACATAGTAGCCTGTATTGTTAGGACCATTGTTGATGATACCGACAGCATCCATCTGTTCACGAGTCCATGCTTTTTCGCCATCATATACCAAAGCGTCGAAGACAGGATCTTCCTCACCATACACCTTGGTAGCATTGATTGCCTTAAGAATCAGTTCCTTGCGGGTGATTTGGTATCCGTCTGGATTTGGAAGATATACCACATTGCAATCTCTCAGAACCGTTGGACCATCGAGGTCAATGTCATAGTTACCAACATTGGTGCCTTCCTCTCTGGAAATCTTATAGACTGGTTTGCCAAGGATGAACAAAGGATCAGTAGAAACCTCTGTTTGGAGCCAATCAGAATAAGCCTTTACTGTGAGTTCCTTCTCCTCTTCACCATAAACCTGAGTCTTATTCTCTGGTCTTACATAGATGATAGGCTTTTCGTTGAGAGCGAGCAGACCATTGACAAACGTGATATCATAGTTGATGGCTGATACGCCAGTCTGATTGACGATCAGTGGATATACATCCTGCTCAATGGCATCACCCTTTGTCACGCCTGTAGGCTTAACGAAGTAAGGCTTCGTGGTTCCAGGAGCATCCTGATAGGTTTCTGCCAGAACATCTGCTGTTTCGCCATTGACAAAGCCGTCATATACGATTTCAAACGCATCTGGTACTGTTGTATACGATTGAGCCGCAATAGTCAAAGGAGCCTTTGTGATGGTGAAAGTACCATTCTTCTTTGAAGCTGCGCCTGTAGCAACGTAACTGCCCTGCAACTGAATGTTACAAGTTGCTGTACCTACGTCCTTGTTGTCTTTGTAGTCAACAATTGTGTAGTCTTCACCTGCTACAAGAACTGTATTTCCATCCTTTACGATTGGTTCAGGTGTCTGTGCCAAACCGTTATATACGTAAGAAGCAGGATCAAATGTAACGGTGACACCGCCAGTCTGATCTGTTGGAGTGATTTCGAACCCATTGTCTACAGTCACCGTATAGTTCTTGGATGTTGCAGTGAATTCATACTGACCAACAGTCTCGCCTGGTTCTCTTGAGATGCTTGAGATGATGTCATTCTCACCAGGAGTGCCTGTTGCCTTGTCCTTGTCAGCCTCTGCCAACTGACCTTTCAAACCTTCATTGACAACATATTTGTAAGTTGGTTCAGCACCGTTGTACTTCTTCGTTGCAGTCTCAGGTGTTACGACAATAGTCAGAGGACGCGGACGGATAATCAGGTTAGAAGTAGTCTGGAGAGGATTGATCTTGTACTGGCACTCTGTATAATACTCTGGAGTGAAGTCATAGTAGTACTCATACTGTCCAACATCCTCACCTTCCTTACCAGTTGCTCTCTTAATGACGAGCCACTGTGCGATGTCTTCCTTAGAGTCGTCGCCAACAAGACCACCTTCAATCTCAAAGTTATCTACACTTGGGTGCACAGGGTCTGCTTCGCCATAATTCTTGTAAACATACGCAAGATTGATGGCAAGGGTATGACCATTAATTCTGTAAGAACGTGTAATAGACGGAGCTTCATATCCACCAATAAAGTTGATGGTGAAGTTGTAACTACCTACAGTCGTGGAGTTAGCATTTTCATAGACAACTTCATAGTCAACACCTTCCTCCAACTGGTCTTCGCCAACCATCACATAACTGTCACCGCCATCACTAAAGTTTGGCTTTTGTACAGTTCCGTCGTATTCAAATGACTCTGTAAAATCAACCTCAGGTTGAACGTTCTGTACAGGAACAGCCTGAGCCTGAAGTGGGGCAGTAGATTGAAGATTAGGAACCATCAGCACCTGGAGCTTATCTTCGTCAAAGTCATCATAAGCAATGCCAAAACCATTTGGGTTTGCTTCCAGGTTTTCATCTGCAATATCTCTTTCAACACTTGCCAGACCATACTGCTTAGCACTGGGACCGAAAGCGGCTGTCCAAGGAGCTATAGAGTTACCTTCATACGTGAGGATAATTTGCCAGCTGGAGATTTGTCCAAACGCACCAGCGTTATCATTATTGGCAAACGAAAAGGCAATGTTGTCTTTGTTGGGGCTATCGGTACGGGCACCTGTTATCTCCCAAAGGCGGGATTCCACTTGTTCACCTAGATCATCGTGAAGGTCGTCATACCAGTCCTCGGCGTCCCCTACTCTATCCTCACCAATTGGGTCAAATGCTTGACCAACCACTTGCCCCAGTTCATTTATAGTTTGACCAGGATACAACAAAATTGGAGCGGCACCCCCAGTATAAACAACGTCACACCATGGGTACTGTTCATAGTAGAGAGCGTATGCACCATTCTCTGCCATGGCAGCATTAAACGTTGTTTCATCGTTTACACGTGAGTAGTTAACGACTTTACCTACAGTGAAAGGTACATAAAGCATCGTCTTGGAAGTCTCCTCTGTAACTTTGATACCAAGATAATACTCGCCAGGTGTTTGAGTTGCAAGCACTTTAGTCTTGTTTGCGTCAAAAACACCTTGAACCGCATAATTAGTCACTGGATTTCCTCCCTTCGTAATAGAGGAAACCTCCGGTTGTGCGGTTACAGCCACATACTGATTACTGAGGGTGACGAGGAAGTCACCAGCAGAAACAGCAGGACCGGTTGCCCAAGAAGTCACGAATGACATCAGGGCGATTAAAGCAAATAGTACTTTCTTTTTCATAATACTAAAAGTTTTAATTTGGATTGTTAATAAATAATGTTAATTGTAAATAATTTGTTTGTTGTTTTACTTTTTTCTCAACTTCCAGAGTACGGGGACGTGTCCCTTCGCGTGTGCGTCGGAGTTGCCCACCTGCTTGGACTCCTGCCTGTGTCTCGTACAGGACCTGTGTCCGGTGTTTCACTTGTTCGCAGTAGGTCAGCGCTCCCCATCTTTGCCTTCTTCTCATCGCGTGCGTACATATTATATAAATATGTCCGCCGCTATATTGAAGAGTTCGCTGGACATAGGTACAGTTTACCATATAATCCGATGCAAAGATATGGGTTTTGAGTTTTTCCAACAAATTTTTTACACATTTTTTTCGATTCATTGCCCTTTTTATGAAAAAAAACTAAAAATAAGTGGAAAAAGAACAATTCGGAGGGCAAAAAGAAGTAAAAAGATGTTAAGAAATAAGAAGTACGGGGCGTTGAAACATTTGCAGAGCGCTTATGCACACGTTAAAATGGTGCTGTTGACAGAATTATGAACAATGAGTGTTGGATTGTCATTTAAAATTCGTACCTTTGCAGTGTCAAACGATTCTCTCTATATATAATATGGTATTACAGACGATACCTCAGATGCCCGAGTTGAACTTCCAGGACTGGATGCAGAACGTGGGTGTGTTTGAGGAAATGATGAAAGGTTTTCTGATTGGTGTGCTGGCATCGGCACCGATGGGGCCCGTGGGTATCCTGACTGTGCAGCGCACCCTGAACAAGGGGCGTTGGGAAGGTTTTGCCACTGGCATCGGAGCGAGCATCAGCGACATTCTGTATGCCATCATCACGGGTTACTTCATGTATTTGGTGGTCGATATCATCGAAGACCCCATCATCGCGCTGTGGATTAAGGTGATTGGCTCGGTGCTGTTGTTCGCTTTCGGTGTTTACACGTTCAAGAGCATTCCGAAACAAAAGGTGGTCGATAGGGAATCGCCCGTGAAAACCAAAAACAAACTGACAGGATTCATCATTTCGGGATTTGCCATTACGGTGTCCAATCCTTTGATTATATTATTGTTTGTGGCTCTCTATGGCCAGTTCACCTTCATCTTGGCTGGTAACTGGCTGGTGCAGACGGTGGGATATATCTTCATCGTGGTGGGAGCACTGGCATGGTGGTTCGGGCTGACATGGCTGGTGGATAAGGTGCGGGCAAAGTTCAGCAATCAGGTTATCTGGCGCATCAATCGTATCATCGGCATCACGGTGATGGTGGTGAGCGCCATCATGATTGTGTATGCGCTGACGGGCCACACGTTCCACTACATTCCATTTGGGAGTGATCCTGGATTCCAATTGTTTGAGTAGCCCATGTATATAGCAGAACAACTAAAGAAGAAGAGCGTGGCAGAGTACCTGTTGTACATGTGGCAGGTGGAGGACACGCTACGCGCTTTTGGTCTGGATGCCGACCGAATGGCAGCAGAGTATATTCCGCAGTTTGGACTGGACAAGGAGAAGAGCGAAGCCATGAAGGAGTGGTATGAGAACCTCATCCAAATGATGCGGGAGGAGGGGGTGACAGAGAGGGGGCATCTCCAAGTGAATAAAAACATCATCATTCTGCTCACAGACCTGCATGCGCAACTGCTCAAGTCGAGCAAGCACCCGTTCTACTCGGCAGCCTACTATAAGGCGTTGCCGTTCATCGTGGAGTTGAGGGCGAAACAAAAGAAGAAGGAGGAGAAGAAGACCCTCTCCCCAACCCTCCCCCGTAATGGGGAGGGAGACCATGCGGGATGTGAGGGGGAAAAGGACAGAGAGGGTCTCAAGGGGGAGATTGAGACTTGCTTTGACGCTTTGTATGGGGTGATGCTGTTACGAGCTCAGAAGAAGGAGGTATCGGTTGAAACGGCTACGGCGATTGATCATATCGCGAAGTTTGTGGGGATGTTGAGTGATTATTATAGGAAAGACAAAGAGGGGGAGTTGGAAGTTTAGCCGCATTTTTCTCGGACAATAATTTCCAATAATTTCCAAAAATTGGTTCCAATAATAATTATTGGATAAAATTATCGTCAATTATTGGAAATTATTGTCCGAGAAAACAAGCCGCTTGCGGCAACACCTAAAAGAGAATCGCCCTCGGCGATGGATTATAAGAAACAAATTAGCATAATTAGAATAATTTTATCCACAAATTATA
>Ga0256405_10011220_pt1 | contig 11521 bp, 22 predicted proteins | sample RumenRJG_02DNA_FD_189096 | JGI IMG/M metagenome (GOLD analysis project Ga0256405, IMG submission 189096) | Bovine rumen microbial communities from Lethbridge, Alberta, Canada - RJG_02 | ecosystem: Host-associated > Mammals > Digestive system > Stomach > Rumen | place: Canada: Alberta...
TTCTCAAAATACCATTTAAGAACGTCTGAATTATTTTCAGCGTTTTTATTCTCCAAATTTTTCATTTACATACTCCTTCAAACCATCTGACAGTAAATCACCGTAACAGCTATCATTAATCATTTTCAGCGTTTGGTCTGTCAATTTTTGCTTGTGAAAAGTTCCCCATATTCTGGAGTATGGTATTTTAGTCTTAACGGATATAAAAGTTAAATCTCCATCGCTGATATTTAGCAGTGATTTCATGAGTTTGATTTTTTCTTTTTCAATTTCAAGTTTTGTGAGCATTTCAAAAACTCCTTCTTTATTAATGCCATGATTTAATTGTATTAAAAAACTAGAGTAAAGTAAAATCATAAATAAGCGAAAACAAAAAAATTTGTGACATTTATCTAAAAATTAACCGATTTACTATTGATTTAAATCTTAAATTGTTGCACAATACAACCATCGAAACACAGAAACGAGGTAAAACAGCTATGCAGATTAAAATTACAGTCGATATTGAAAATTCAGATATACTCAAATTTTTTGAGTTATTCAAAAAAGACCTGGCAACCGTTGCAAAAAATACAACAGTTGAAACAGTTGAACAGCCTAAAAACGAATCCGCCGATTTTAGCGAGGAAAAACCGCAGAAAACAGCACAGAAAAAACAGCCTAAAAACGACTGCGCCGATTTTAGCGGAGTACAACAACAGGAAGAACCACAGACAGAAGAAAAATCAGACAGTGATAATAATTCCCTGGAGAATGATTTTAATTTTAATGCGGCTCCGATTAACGCTAAAGTTAAAATTGTTACAAACATACTCGTATCAATGGCAAAAAATGGCAGAAAAACCGAGGCAAAAGATATACTCACAAAAAATAAAGTTCCGGCATTATCTAAACTCTGTAATGCAGAAGAAAAGATACTCGTAAAAATTTACAACGAGGTGAAAAATGCACAGTAATACAATAATAAATAATGGTAATACATATCCAATCCAAGACCATACCGCAAGAGGTCATGCAGATTTATCCCCAAGTGCGGCGTATAGATGGATGCTCTGTCCGGCATCCGTACCATTCCAAAAGAAACTAGGGATAATTTCACAGTCTAGCGAGTATGCGGCAGAAGGAACCGCAGTGCATGAAATCATAGAGCGTTGCTTGAAAGATGGAGCAGAGCCGATTGATTTCATAGGCAAGACTTTATCCGTTGATAAGTTCGAGAAAACCATAACTGAAAAAATGGCAGATAATGCCGCTGTTATGGTGAACTTTTGCAGAATGAAAAAATCAGACAATGCAGATTTATATTCTGAAATATATTTAGATTTGTCTGATATGTTCATTGACGGCCTCGATGGTGGTACAGCCGATTGTGTAATAATTTCACACGATAAAAAATCTGCTGTTATTGCAGATTACAAAAACGGTGCTGTTAAGGTTGATGTAACTTATAACGATCAGTTATTGATATATGCTGTTGGAGCGATCGAACGGTTTGAATTACCGCAAGACTGCATTGTAGAACTTGCCATAATACAACCTAACGTGTACAAAGAACCGCAGTTATTCAGCTTGACTGTATCGGAAATTGAAGAGTGGCGAGATAACATATTAGTCCCATGTGCGTTGCGGTGCAGTGAAGAAAATCCTGAATTTGTACCTGGTGAAATTCAGTGTAAATACTGCCCTTGCAGTGGCCAGTGTCAGCATCAGAACAGCTATTTGATGGAACAGACAAAGTTAGATTTCTCTACTGTTCCAAGTCCTGACGCACTGACAGCAGAGCAGAAATTAAAAATATTTTCAGCAGCGGAACAGATAAAAAAATTCATTGATGAAGTCGTAAAATCCGTAACTTCTGAAATGCTACAGGGCAGTAAATACCACGGTTTAAAACTTGTGAGAAAAGCCACAAAAAGAAAATTCACTGAATTGGCTAGTGATGTAGTTATGTCACCGCTGTTGGACTATCTCGATGAAGAAGAAGTATTTGAGCGTAAGATTAAAGGAATCACCGAGATTGAAAAACTGCTGAAAAAGCGAGGAATTAAAGATTACAAAAAAATTATAGACAGTTGCACTGAAAAGCCAGAAGGCGAAGTAATTGCAGTTGAAGAAAGCGATAAACGTGCGGAGTATATACCGCAAATTGAAGTAAAACAGTAAAACAGAAAACAGAGGTAATTAATTATGAGTACTAAAGTTGTTATTAAAGACGTTATCGGCAGTTATGTATATCTGCGTGAAGCGAGAGAAAACCAAAACGGTGAAAAAGATTATTCCATGCAGATAATTCTACCAAAGAACCATCCGCAAGTTGAGCAGATAAAAAAAGCTATTACCGAGGTTGCAAAAGAACATTTCGGTGAAAAGATTAAATTGTCTATGCTCAAAATCCCACTGCGTGACGGTGATACTGAAAAAGATACTCCAGAATATCAGAATTGCTACTTTTTCAATGCGAAGGCAAAGAAACAGCCGCAGATTGTTAATAAATATAATGAATTTGCGTCAGAAAAGGACCTGGATGATTATTGTTACTCCGGTGCTACATTCTGTGTGTCTGTAAATTTCTATGCGTTCGATAAAAATGGTAATCGTGGAGTTTCCGCCGCATTAAATGCAGTGATGTTACGCAAACAAACCGAGCGCATAGATGGCAGTGTAAATGCTCAGGCAGAGTTTGGTGAATTTGCAGAAAAGCCAGCACAGGGCGGTGACTTTGGTGGCCTGGATGATAGCGAATTTGCTGACGATGGCGAGGACATAGATTTCTAATTGTCATGTGTTATCCTCAAATGTAAAGAGTTAAAGCGGTGGATGTATTTATACCGTAGGTGCACTGCCGCTTTTTTCAGAGGGATAAATAAAAATAATTTTTGGGAAATAGGAAAAAATATGAGTTTATTATTGAATGATTGCATCGATGCTGATTATTTCGATGCTTGTAAAGAACTGCAAGATAAATACGGAATACCAGCAAAACCATATATGACAATTCACAGAAATGGCAAGTGGAAAAAAACACCGGGCATTGGCAGAGGCAAAGAGGGATTGCATATACATCATATACATGAATGTTATTTTCCGCTTTTAAGCAAAGTTGAAATTGCTCAGAATTATTCTTTTGAGTCACAAAAGCCGCAAAACTTATGCTATTGCACGCTATTAGAACATCTGGTATTGCATTTCTTAATTGAGAAACGTAAAAACAGTGATGGTACATCTAATAATTGGGGAAGTGCGGTTTTATATGCGCAGATTATGGCATCTGATAATTACGAATTAAGAAATGTAGCAGACAAAATTAAGACTAAATATCAAATGACAGAATTTTTCAATGAGTGTTATTGGCAAAAGTGGGAAGATACTTGTTTATGGTGGAACATGAAGTTCCAAAGCAAGAAAAAATTTTCAAAGCAAGAAAAAATTGTATTTGAATATGAGGAATAAGTTATGCAATTTAAAGATGTAACTCTAAAAAATATACACACACTGCCATTAGCCGGAATAGCTTTCCATCGATTTGACGTGGAATCATCACAGTATAGACTTCTGGAATCAATAGATGCTGAAATGATTTCAATCTTGAACCATGAGAGCGGGCCGGATGCAGTCTATAGAGAATACGAGAATGATACTGTTATCCGCATAGAGTACGAAAATATTAACGGCGGAATTTATGAAGATGTTTACCTGGCAGAGAGAGATTAAATTATGGAATTAGACAAAAAAATAAAAGTTAAAAAAATATTTGACTGCTTTTCAGATTTTGAAGAAGTTAAAAAATACTTTAACAAAGCGGTATATTGTGCAGACTTTATTGAAAATTTTTCTAATCTGGAACACTATACAAATACATTTATTTTTAAAGAATTTCATTTGCATGAGTGCAAACCGTTTGTGTGCAGTGGCCAGCAGTATAGATTTATACTGCCAGCAGAATTTGTAGAACATGAAAAGCAGTATCGAGCATATACCATATCTGAGTGGTATGTGAAGTTCCATCTAGGCAACGGCATGATTTTAAGACCAAAAAATCATAAAAGTTTAGAATTTCATGTTGTGTATAACGGCTATGCAGTCGATACAGGTAGCAACGAAATTAAACTGTATTTAGGCTGTGGGTTATACACGTTACCGGAGTTATTCCAAAGTTATGAGCGTCTTGAAAATGGTCGGTGGATTCCTTTTGGAGTAGAAGAATGATAGAGTTTTTAACCGATACACTTGAAATTTTAAAGCTGATAGCACAAATTGTCATTCTAGTAGGCTGTCTGCTAATTCTGTTAGGCATACCGTTTATTGCGTATTACTGCCCACAAAAGCCTGATGAAACACCAAGGATGATATTAAGGATAAGAATTAAAACCGCAGACAATAAGAGGTAGAAGAATGAATTTGAGAGATTTAAAAACTTTTGTGGTAACACAGATGGCTAATAAATTAACTGAATGTGGAATTGATAGCAATCAAATAACGCAGATCAAAATTCAGGACCGCACACTTCCACCGGATGATGATGTAGTTTGGAAACTTAAAGCAGATAATCATAGCTATTCAGCAGTAATACAAAAGATTGATCAATGGATAAACAATCAGATTGTTATCTGTTATATGAACGACACACTAAACAGAGATTTGTCTATTGAGATTATGGGAAACGGCAAAGGGATGATGGCGATATGAACGAACAAAAAGAACATCTGAAAAAAGTCTATACAGCTTATTACTCACAGATTGATTTCACCAAAGATTTCTGCGAGCAGAATATAAAGCATATCGTAAATATTCAGAAACAGCCTACTTATAGCGGCACTCCATTATTTAAATTTGATGGAAAAACTACAGCATTAGTATATACGCTCTATAGCGTGTCTACAATATGCAAAGATTTACTTGAACATATCGAGAATGAGATTGTAAATTTGTCAGAAGTGTCAGAGGTGGATAATGACAGATAATATAAATAAGCCTGGTCATTACACATTCGGAAAATACGAATGTATTGACGTAATTGAGGAACTATCCAAGCAGAACAATCTGCAAGGCATAGAGGGTTTTTTGTATGGTAATGTTATCAAATACCTTTGGCGATATAAACACAAAAACGGTATAGAAGATTTAAAGAAAGCCCGATGGTATTTAGACAGATTGATTTCAAATACAGAGAACGATTATAGACCGTTTGGAGAAAAAGAAAATGAATAAATACGATATAGAAGATTGGATTACTTTTGTTAAAAGGCTAGAAGAAAAAAATTTGAAAACTCCGTTTCGTAGTTTTTTTCTGCAATTTATTGATAGCAGTGGAACTCATGTTATACATTATGTAGATAACTTCGAGGAATCCAAGAGCGCAGTAATACATCAACTGAATAAAATTTTGAAATTTCCACAAAATTATGATGATGTGATTGTTTATGTGAATACTAAATTATGTAAATATTAGGAAACAACAGGAAAGATAACAGATGGAACTAGAAGATAATTTTGAGGATAATTTTTTCAATCAGCAGTGCGAGGCACTCCGCAGCGGAATAGATACAAAACAGAATTATGTAGAAGATATGTTGGAGTATGATGATTTGCTGATGTACATCAACTACGAAGTTTTTCATGGCGATACTGATTTGATGTATGAAAAATTAGCAGAATACTTCAAGGATGATTATGACCGTTACTGCGAAAACATTATTGAAAATTGGATAAGTGGAGAATAGAAAATGGCTAGACCGATAAGAGAAATTTTAAACAGTGATATTAACTATTTTGAGAAAAAAGTTAATAAGTACAAAAATCAGCAGATTACCATCAAAAAAGAATTAAAAGAATTGAAGAAAAATTCTGCACAAAATGTAGATGCAATTCTGAAAAAATTAGAATACCTGGATAATCTTAATAATACAGTTATCCGCCATGATAGATTATTGGAATATCTGAAAAATTATGCAGAAAAATATTTTGAAGAAGAAAAATAATTTTTAATTGTGGGATAAAAATAAAATGGAAAAAACAGTTATAACGTGTGACGTGGAGTGTTACCCTAATTATTTTTTAGTGACATTATACAGAGTTTCAGACGGTGCAACAGTGTATTTCGATATGCACAATAACAGCTTGAAACCAAATACACTTGAAAATTTACGTTCTATGTTACAGCGTTATACTGTTGTTACATATAACGGCAATTATTACGATCTGCCGTTGATTTATATGTTTATCTCCGGTTGTAACAACTCTACTTTAAAAGAGTATTCCGATAGAATCATTCACGAAAGAATCAAACCGTGGGAAATAGAGAGAATTTACAAAGATTTTTCTATTGATACTATAGACTTAATTGATTTATGTCCGTTGCAGTCCACACTTAAAATTTATGGTGGTAGACTGCATACAAAGACTATGCAAGATTTGCCACTTCCACCAGATGCAGTTATTCCTTTAGAAAAAATAAATACCATCAGAAAATACTGCCGGAATGATACACGCATAACCGCAGAATTGTACAATGAACTATCCTTTAATCTGCAAATACGTGAAAAATTAGGTGCTGAGATTGGAGCAGATTTGCGCTCAAAAGGCGATGCTAAAATTGCAGAAACTTTGATAATTAAAAAAATTTATTCAGACCGCCAGACCGTCAGACCGCAAAACATCGTTAAACCTGGGACACAATATAATTACACTGCACCAAAATTTATAAAATTTGAATCTGCACTGTTGCAGCAGATTAAATATCAATTCGAGAATTTACCATATACAGTGGCAGATAACGGTCATGTAGAATTTACTTTTGAGAATAAGAAAAAATCTTATAATTTCAGTTTTTATGGCACAAAATACACTTGCGGCATTGGTGGACTTCACTCATGTGAAAAATCCGTATGCTATAAAGCCACAGACACAATGATTATAGAAGATAATGATGTAACAAGCTATTATCCATCTACAATACTGAATAATCGTTATTTCCCTGAATCTCTAGGTATTGAGTTCTATAATGTTTATAAGGATATTGTTGTCCGCAGAATCACCGCAAAACATCATGGAGATAAATTAACAGCGGCGGCTTTGAAAGTTCCGATTAATGCTTGTTTTGGTAAATTCGGCAGTAAATATTCAGCACTATATGCACCGGATTTAATGATAAATGTCACGGTTACAGGGCAATTATCGCTATTGATGTTAATTGAAATGTTAGAACTTGCCAATATACACGTTATAAGCGCAAATACCGATGGTATTGTGACTTATTATGATAGAAGTCTAAAAGACACCAAAGACAGCATCATTCAGAAGTGGTCTGAATTGACTGAATACGATATGGAGATAACACCGTACAGCATACTTGCATCGAGAGATGTTAATAATTACGTTGCAGTTAAAGTTGACGGTCACTGTAAAGGCAAGGGCGCATACGCTGACTTATCTGAAGAATACTATCATTTACGCAGTAACCCAGATGGAGCGATAAGTTACACCGCAGTTCGCCAATTTCTGATAGATAACACACCTATTGAGGAAACAATAAGGAATTGTAAGGATATAAGGCAATTTGTAACTATTAGAACAGTGAACGGCGGTGCAGTTTATAACGGTGAATTAATTGGTAAGTCAATTCGCTATTATCATGCTAGTGATAGTTTAGAGTCGTTTTTCTATTCAGATAATGCCAGCCGTACCACTGCCGGGCATCTTGTGCCTTGCACACTTGGAACAGTTCCATGTATGACACTGCCAGAAGAACTGCCGGATAATGTAGATTATGACTATTATGTGCAGTCTGCCTATGATGCTTTGACTGAATTAGGAATTAATGTATAATATCCGTGTTTGAAGTTATCGGTAATTCAAACACTCGGTCCGTAATGTTATGCACCATTACGGACCGCCAAATTTTCATAAATTTTTCTATTCCCATAATTTCCATCTCAATAGGCTGCTTTATACGGCAGTCTTTTTTATTTCCTAAATTTAGTGATTTATGTCACAAATTGAATTAACTCATAATAAAAAGTTTGTATTTGATACTAACTTTTAATATAATACTTAATAGAAAAGGGAAATAAATCAAACCAATCAATAAGAGGTACAAATTATGAACGGATATGAATTTAAAGCAAGAGTAATTCACATGATGAACGTGGCAATTAACGCAAAATGCACAGATAGGGATGAAAAAATATTTTTTGGTGCAATTATTAAAGATATTTCTGAGCTTGATCCAAATTCTGTGGATATTCCACTGACAGCATTGAAATACCTGAGATATGCTAAAGAATCTCCAGCTATTGCAGTGTTAAAAAGAGATTTAGAAGATTTGTTAGATATATCACATTTTTAAATATAAAAAGTTTGTATTTAATACTAACTTTATGTATAATAATAGACATAAAGAACAGAAACAAACCAACCAATAAGAGGTAAACATCATGGCTACATTCAATTTTAAAGAATTATTCTCTAATCAATTTCGTAAAGATGGCACTTTAAAGGCACGTAATACCATCGAAAATTATATGCGTTGTCTGCATAACAGATATACCAATATTTACGAATTTGAAGAAAAAACCTACTTCGGTCATACCAAGAGTTTTTACAATCACAATTTTGGTAAATTTCAGAATTTTCTTAAACAGCTTGGTATTGAGTACACTATCGAGAATGACGCACCAAGAGGCGGCAGAAGTGGGAACCATATTGTAATTGTGGATAAGAAACTTGCAGAAGAAGTTTACAGTCATTGGCTGATTCTGCTATCAACAATGTTTGCAGCTGAATATTAAAAGAGAGGTCATTATCATGAAATATTTACATATCATTTATTGGACTCCAAGAAAATTAAGATGCCAGGAGAAAATCTATAATACCTATTGTGACATTTCAGAGAAAGACGAAACAATAGAAGAGTTGACTAGACTCGGTTATAGCTACGAGATTGAAATTATTGAAGATGAAGAGTAATTAAGAGAGGTCATTATGTTAAAGCATACATTCAGATTAGTTAAAGTTATTGACGGTTGCCAGGGATATACAAGCGTTGTAGAACTTGCCACAATACCCGAGGAATTTATTAATCATCCGCAGTTTGGCCGTTGCCGCATTACTTCGTGCGAGGAAGTAGAATCGCACTGCGGACATGACCAGGGATGTTTCACCGTAACTGAAATTACAGAACCTGTTGCTAGTATTATGGAGCGAGTACAGAGTTATAAACGTAATGGCTATAAATTAATTGTGTGGAACGAGTAATATGCGAGGCAAGCGTATTCCTGTAACTATAGATGGTAATACTTTCAGCAGTGCCAGGAAATGCTGTGAGTATTACGGCATAAAGCCAAATACCGTTTTCACTAAAATGCGCCGTAAGGGTATAAGTGCCACTGATGCAATACTTGGCATCATAAGGCCCACCACATACGAAGTTGACGGTATGAAATTTGATAGGGTTGTGGATATGGCAGAATACTATAATATACCACGTACCACTTTAGCATATAGGCTGTTGCGTGGATGGTCCATTGAAGATGCAGTACATCTACCAGCGAACGGTAGAGGAATTAAACGGCATGGCAAGCAAATTCTAAAACGGTATAGAATCGGTAATGAATACGGAACTGCCAGGGAACTATCAGAAAAATACGGTATTCCTGTTGATAAGATTTATAGGCTGTACGGAGGTAAAAACAGTGAAAAAATGTAAGGACCACAAAGGCAACGAGTTTGCATCTGTTGCGGCTATGTGCGACTATTGGCATATATCGCCCTTTGTGTTTTACAAAAGAAAAAATAAATTGAAGTGGAGCATAGAAAAAACTTTAACTACTCCACAAAATGAGCAACCAAACCGGAGCAACAATGTTACGGAACTGCTCCAAAGGCATGGAATAATACGCAGATTAAAAACATTCAATAAACTGCTGAAAGATGGTTACACCATCGAGCAAGCTATCGCTGAAATAAAACAGCAGATAGCGGATGAAATAAAAGAAAGAGCAAAGATGTTATAAGTGCGTAGCACCTATATTTGAATTAAGAGGTCATAATGGAAAAAATAAAACTGTTACCACACCAGGAACGAGCAATACAGCACACTTCAAGTATGAAACGTGTTGCATATTACCATGATATGGGACTTGGAAAAACTTTCACCGGGTCTGAAAAATTAATCAGTCTTGGCTACAATAAAAATCTTATTATCTGCCAAAAGTCAAAAATTGGAGATTGGAAAAACCACATCAAAAAATATTATGATGTGGCTGTTTTTGATTTAACTGAAAATAAAAAAGCTGTATCTGAATTTTTAAATTGTGCTAATCGAGCAATAGCCATAATAAATTACGATTTAGTTTTCCGCAGAGAAAATCTTTTAAATATTGAAAATTTAGCTTTACTACTCGATGAAAGTTCTTTAATTCAGAATGAAAAAGCCAAAAGAACAAAGTTCATTCTATCACTGAAAGCCGTTGCCGTTGTCCTGTTGTCGGGAACTCCGGTCGGGGGAAAATATGAAAATCTGTACAGTCAACTAAAACTGCTGAATGTGAAAATGACAAAATCAGCGTATTGGAACAAATTTATTAGATGGCATCTTGAATCATACGGCACCGGAATACCATTTAGACGTGTTGACGGTTACAAGAATGTTGATGAATTAGTTGAACTGTTACAGAGCCATGGAGCAGATTTTCTAAAGACTTCTGATGTTCTGGAACTACCGGAACAGAACTTCATCACCGTTGAACACCCTACCTCAAAAGACTATCGGCAATTCATGAAAACCGGAATATTTACCGGAAAACTAGCGGATGAACAAGTGGAATTTATCGGGGATAATCCATTAAAAAAATTACTGTATGCTAGACAGCTATGCAGTTATGGCAATTCTGAACGCTTGGAACGGCTGAAAGATCTAGTCGACTCGTGCGATAAGAGGCTTGTAATTTTCTATAACTTCACCGCAGAATTAACAGCTATGAAAAAAGCCATCGGTAATATCCGGCCATTTTCAGAAGTTAATGGAACGACTAAAAATTTATCACACTATGATAAATGGGATAATTCCATAACATTTGTTCAATATCAATCCGGTGCTATGGGCCTTAATTTACAGAAAGCCGATACAATAATATATTTTAGTCTGCCATTATCATCAGAACTTTTTGAGCAGTCTAAAAAGCGTATTCACCGCATAGGGCAACAGAATAAATGCACATACTACATTTTTATGTGTGAAAATTCAGTGGAGCAGAAAATTTATAGCACTCTCCAGGAGCGCAAAGACTATACCGATAAACTTTTTGAAAAGGATTTTTTATAATGTTAGAAAAAGTTTTTGAAAATAAAATAAAAAAATTATTAAAAGAAAAACAAGCGTACTATGTGAAGTTTTTCGGCTGCGGAATTACCACCGCTGGCACTCCCGACATACTAGCTTGTGTCAATGGCCACTTTCTTGGAATTGAGTGTAAAGCTGACAATGGTAGGCTGTCAGAAATGCAACGCTTGAAATTAAAAGCTA
>Ga0256405_10011221_pt1 | contig 11521 bp, 13 predicted proteins | sample RumenRJG_02DNA_FD_189096 | JGI IMG/M metagenome (GOLD analysis project Ga0256405, IMG submission 189096) | Bovine rumen microbial communities from Lethbridge, Alberta, Canada - RJG_02 | ecosystem: Host-associated > Mammals > Digestive system > Stomach > Rumen | place: Canada: Alberta...
CATAAAAAAACTTTCCCTTGTTTCGGCTCGTAAGGGCAAAAACAAGGGAAAATACATGAAAACCGAGCATTGGACAGGCGAAATGCCTTGTAGTATCAATGGTTTTAGGAATTTTGAGTTTTTAATCCAAATTAAGTACAAAAGAAAGACCAATAAAGTGAAATTTCTTTATTCTTTTTCTATTATTACCATGTTATGCTCTGTAGCAGACCGAAAATCTACGGTATTCTTGCCTTAATATTTTTTTAAGAATCGCAGGGGATTGAGAGTTAAAAATCACTGTGATAAGATACTCTCACCATCTCATACAGGAGGACACTCACATGGAACGCAAAGAAACAAATCAAATGTTGAAGCCTGCAAAAATCGGGGCGATTCTGCTGGTTGCAGCTGTGATTGTGGGAGTCCTGGTAATGGTTTTGTCATCGCCCAAAAAGGATAAAGTCGAACCGACAGCGCAACCGACATCGGATCCCGTTCCCGCACAAACCGCCGCTGAACCAACTCCCGCTCCAACGCCTGAGCTCACAGCCATCAGAATGTATGCCTATGGAAGGCAGCTGGATGCTGATGGAATCACATTGTGTGTTGGGGACAAGCCGGTTGAGATATATCTTGATTTAGAGCCAAAAGGGCTGAACTTTCCTGTAGAATGGTCTTTCAGCAATCCTGATGCGGTTTCTCTGGAAGTAAGCGATGACGGCATGAAATGCACAGTAACGGTACTGCAGCCCAAGGGTAAAAATGAGCTAAAGGTTGTCTGCCACAATTTATATACCACGATTCCCGTATATCTTTGGGAGAAGTGAAGGTATGTTTATGCCTATCTCAAATATTGATCAAGCCATACAAATCGTTGAATAGTGAACGGGAGAACATGGTGTTCGGTTTCATCCCTGAATTCATATCCAAGGTTTTCCTACTCACTCTTATAAATGGGAGGTGAGCATAATCTTTGACGAAGTGCAGACATCCGGGAACAGGATCGTTGTGACGAACAATCATCCCGAGTGTGTCCTGATTTCTCCCGAACAGTATGAGGCTCTTGTCGAAATGCTTTCAGATTACCTCTTACTGACTGAGGCGGACAAACGCATGGCAGGGAATAACGATGATGAGAACATCAGCCACGAAGAGATGATGGATAGACTGGACATTACTCGAGAAGATCTGGACGCCACGGATGTGGAGATCGAAATATGATCTGGAAGATTGAGTACATCAAGGATGCCCAGCGATACCTTGTCAAGTATAAGCTTTCAAATTAATCACGGCAAACTGCGGCAACACCACTGACTGCTGACTACCGTTTTACTATCGTCCGGTGACCGAAAACCAAATATGTAAATCGACAGCTTTGGTACATAGATACCAGGGCTGTTTTCATGAGTAGCGGTAATTCTTTCCTTGTTGACTAATACACCCAATGGGTGTATTATTATGGCGCGAGGTGATTCAAATGGATATTCGTGAAATGAGAAATCGTTTGGGAGAAACACAGAGTGAGTTTGCCGAACGGTATCACATTCCGTTTCGCACCATTCAGAACTGGGAGGCCGGTGTGCGTGTGCCCCCTGCTTATATTACAAATCTGTTGGAGGAGCGTGTGAGAGCAGACCTTGTAAATCGCAAGACAGCTACGCTTCCGAAGTATGATTCAAAGAAGACTGACTTACCGAAGCGAAGCGATTTCATCGGCTCCATTGCGTGGCTGAGAGCAGTTAGCGAACAAGTGAGAGAGCCGATTATCTTTGCTCTGGATGAGGCGCTCATGTGCCAGGGGAACTTTGAGGGGCGCAGTGATGAATACATCGTATGGGTCTATGGAGACGATTCCCTATCGCGGTTTAACGGAGTGGTTGTGCTCGGCAACCATGTGAGTCCCTATCATGTGCAGGAAAAGAATGGCTTACGCTATACGGACTTCAACCGGACACTTGCGGATGCTCTCGCCAATGAATCCATTCTGGATATGCAGGGCATCACCGAAGCGCTAAGCAGGTACTATTACAAGAACGGCAGCAGCTTTGCGGGACTGTTCCCAGTCCCCGAATATGAAGAGTCATTTGCGAAGTTGGCGGATGAAGCTGTTCATTATTATAACAGTTGAAGAGGGTGTCGACATGAATCTATCCGCAGAAGAAAGATTAATGTACTCCGTGATGAACGCGATTTACAGCAGCGGTATCCCCATCGATTTCAAAGGTGCAATGGTGCTGAAAGCTTGTCTGCTGGAGGCCGGATTTCACGATGAAATCCGCCATACCGCGGATATTGATGCGAACTGGTACTCGGATTCACCTCCGTCGGCTGAGCTACTGGTCGAGTCGCTGGAGACTGCGTTACAGAGAAACGGAATCAATCTCCATGCGAATCTCTACAGAATGTACGGTGAGGGGCGCTCTGCCGGATTTGAACTTTCCGATCCCAGCACAGGAGAGATTCTATTTACAATAGATATGGATGTGAACCGTCCAGTGCAGCCAACCCAGATCTATGAGGTGGCAGGACTCCGGTTCCGCGGGGTATCTCCTGATCAAATGCTCGCAGATAAGATTTCTGCGATCTCAACTGGCAAGGTGTTCCGAAGAATCAAGGATGTTGTGGATCTGTACTGTTTATCTCAGGTGTTCGAGCTTGACATAAATCAACTGCAGCAAACGCTGAGCAACAGCGGCAAGATGCTTGAGGATTTTCACGGTTTCCTGTACGGGACCGAAGAACTGAGGCACGCCTATGAAAAGTTTAGATTCACTGGCGGAGTGAACAAGCCGGTGTTTGACGAGGTGTATGTAAAGGTCAAAGCGTATTTAAAGGATCTCCTGCCAACGGATCAGTGTCGAGAATAAAAAATGAAACCTCTCCTCCGATGTAAACGGGGGAGAGATTTCTAATCTCAACTGATGGAGGTTTAAAAACTATTTTGCAGTAGAAAAGATGTTCAATGGTTCTTTAGTTGGAACTCATAAGCCATTTGACATGTTTACCCATGATCCTGTTGAAGACCGCGATCACTCTCCCGGTACCAAACATGGCCAGAAGTGTGCCGACATGGATCCCGATGATGCGGTGGGTAAGGATAAAGGACGCAATAGCCGTCAGGATGACGCAGGAGATGTCAACTATGTTCTTAGTGAGTCCGAGTTTCAGACCGCTGACATCCGAAATGACCTGGACAATGCCATCCGCGGGATTGGCAATGAGCCTCATATCGAGCGTCATGGCGGCTCCGACTCCTACGCATACAATGGCAAGAATCAGTAGGGGAATTCTAAGGAACAGCGTACCGGACGGGGTTGGAATGAATCTGGCAAAGAGATTCATGACCCTGGTGAACACCAGACTTAGCGGCAGCTGAAGAAAACCCAGAATAAAGACCTTTTTCCTTTGCTCCGGCTGCATATCCTGCCTGGCATGCAGAACGATCTCCGCTATAATACATATAATATATACGATAAGAGATGTGTCACCGATAGCCCGGCCTGTGATCACTGAGGCGCAGTAGGCGATGGAAAGAATAGGGGAAACACCCAGATTCACCTTTGTGCTCAGTGTCAGCCCTGTCGCCAGAATAATCTGTCCAATGAGATAGAACAGAACCCTTCGCAATTGTCTCATTCCGCCATCAGCTCATTTACTTTTGCTGTCGTGAAATCCTTGACCGGATTATTTTCGATCAGACCTTCAATCTTTAAGAACTTGTAGAAGCTGCGCACGCCTACAACTGCCCGTTGAATGGAGGAATTTGACCGCCCCTGGCTGACCATTGACTGAATCAGCTTAACGATTGTCTCTTCCGTTGCTTCAACAGCAGGTGCATTGCCGAGATAATCTATGTATTTACGGGCATCTCCCATATAGGCGTATATGCTGTTAGGGACAAGGTAGGACCGGTTGTATAAGTAGTCAGCATATTTATCAAGAAGATCAATATTGGTCATAGTTGCTATCTCCGTAAAGCGGTAATAAAATAAGTTTACAGGAGCATGGGGAAGAACGCAAGCAGAAATCTGACTCTTCAAAGTCTTATAAATCCGTCATTTTCCACAGTTGAGGGAAACAGCATTTGCAGAACGGGAAAAAGTATCAGCAGGCCTTTATGACCTGCTGATAAAATATATAACACTATTTAGTTCGATTATAGACGGCTCATCAAGCCACCTGTGCCCGGATCCAGTCTACACTTCGACTGCTTTCGATTCTGTATTTCGCCTTAATCTCTTCCGGGGAGGAAATACGGGTTGTAGAGGAGATAGCAGCATCGACAGCAGCCTTCCAGTAGATCTGCCCGCATTCTGGACAGAGCATGGAACCGTCACGGCGAAGGTGCTTCTTTCCAAGTCTGGTGTTACATAGTTTACAGGTTAACATAATATCGCTTTCTTTCTATGTGGTTTGCTACATACATGATCGGTACTCGAATCGATGTTCCGAAGTACCGGGCGCCTCGGTTGTCTTATTGCTGGCCGCGAAACAATTCTGCAAGCATGTTCAGGAAATCATCGTCAGGTTCCGTCTCGCTCTTTTGCCGTCGTTCGAGCCATTTGGTAAGTGCGCTATTTTCCTGTTCCATCTCAAAGAACTCCTTTGCTCTCATATGCTCAGTCAATCCAAAAGCCCTGTTTTACTGCTGAAATGGCCCTTTATTCTATCAACAGAAGAACAGAAACGGAGAAAAGACACAACATCTTGGGTGCATTGCCTGGCATTATACTCCGGGTAGCGAGAAATGTCGATAAAAGGCAGGATACAAAAAGTGAAAAATGGTTACGGCAAGGAAGTTGATACTAACTGATCAGGTCAAATCTGCTGATGAAATGATGCTTTCTCAATTATGGGATGGTTGCTTTACAATTTATGACACCTGAGAAGTTAAATGAATAATACTCCCGAGCTTGCTGACAGCTTAACCTGACAGAAATCTGAGAGAGTATGCCAGAATTTGACAAACCCGAGATATGGTATATGATAGGTAAAAATTATTGGAATTATGTATTTAGCAGGTTATGTCTTCTTTGTGAAAAGGAGAAATAACCTATTTTTTATCATATATGATTTGCAATAATCAGCATGTTATCAACCTGAATCAGGCAGGCCGGCATTGTGTCAAATTAGAATACATCACAGAAAGAAGGAAACAACGATGATAGATATCTCATCTCTTGCAAGAGAAGCTGTTCAGGGATCATTCGTTATCGCGGGGATGCTTTTTGCTGAAATGGGGATGATTATATTCCGTTCGGGACTCCTGACTCTCTTCACTTTTGTATCAACAATCGGAGATCTGATTTCTCAAAACAAAGTAGAATCATGGAAAATCCACTGGTTCATACGGCACGCGATCCTCTCCGGAGGAGCCATATATATTACACAGTGGCTTTTGAAGCTGATTTGATTCTCTCTGCTCATCCGCAAACCTGAAATGCGGATGAGCTTTTTTCTCTTTCAGCCTCAAATTTTGACATTTTTCCAAAGTGAATATAGAATTTGTTTACATCAAGCACTTCCTGTGCGAAAGGAAGGGGGGAAAACAATGCGTAATCTGAAGATGACTCCCATGATGGGCCGCAATGAGGAGAAGTTTTACCAGGCGTACGCCTGGGCAGTTTATGCTCGCCGTCCCTACTAAAACTTAACCCCGCAAACGTAAAGGCGCGTGCTTGTTCACGCGCCTTTATGTAAAAGTATGATTATGGAGATTGAATTATATGAAAACACTGACCCGGCAAAAGAGATATAAAGCTCTGCCGCCCATGGAAACTGTGAACCGGGCAAGAAGGATCCTACAGGATTGCGACCTGTTCACGGTGGAGCACCAGACCAGGTTTGAAAAGCCTGTCTTGACCACTTTCCGTGTCTGGCTGGGCGACGAAGACATGAATGAAATGAATTTGGGGACGAACGGAAAGGGGATGACCTTCCAGTATGCACTCGCCAGCGCTTACGGTGAGATGATGGAAAGACTCCAGAACGGACTGCTTCTGCCCCAAAGCGTAAGAAACTACCTTTACTGCGGCAGCCACTCAGCGCTTCCGGAGACCTGGAAAGAGTGGCTGAAGGCGAATGATGCGGATCTGGAGTACTTTTACTTCCCGGATGAGCAGTGGCTTACAATGGACGAGCTGCTGGATAGTGCGGAGGAGGTGCTGAAGGCTGTCCTGAAAGTGGACAGGGAGGAGCTTCTGCAGCTGCTTCAGATCGCTTATGAGGACAAAGAAATCCTCTGCACACCATACTATGACCTGGTAACGGATAAGACCTGCTATCTTCCGGAAGTACTGATGTATCTCGCGTATGCCAGCAACGGGATGTGCGCAGGAAACACCGAGAAGGAGGCCGCAATCCAGGGCCTTGCTGAAATCTATGAGCGTTACGCCATCAAGATTGCGTATGACAATCCAGATGTAGAGATCCCTGTAATTGAAGATCGCTACTTCGATGGAACGCTCGTCGCAGATATGCTTAGGGATATGCAGGCTACCGGTATCACTTACGAGATCCTGGATATGTCGATGGGCATCGGGCTGCCGGTGGTCGGTCTGCGAGTATGGAAAGACGGCGGCAGAACCATTGCGGTGCATGTAGGCTCGGATCCGTCTCCGATCACCGCGCTCGAAAGGTGCATTACGGAGCTGTATCAGATTTCTCCCGAGAAGCTGGATATCCGTTTCCATGATTATCGTGAGGCGCTGAAAAACGAGGTCCCGGAAAAGAGCGATGAAGAAAAGTGGCTTTTCTGGAGAAAGGAACGCGCCAAATATTTCGTGAACGGCACCGGCCTGCCTCCGAAAACACTGCTTGTGAATTCAGGAGCTGTATTCCAGGGCTTTTCGCACCCGGACAGTACAGATAATGATTCCGATTTTGACTATATGATTGAAGTCGGGAAATCGATCTGCGGCCACATTCTGATGCAGAACAACTCCTTCCTTGGTTTCCCAGCCTTTAAAATTATACTTCCCGGTATATCCGATCTGTTCCTTGTGGATCTGAAGAGCAATTTCGACCTGGCAGCCCAATGCAAGATCTATAACCATGCGGTTACGATCAGCAGACTGCCGTCGGCGACCAGAGAAGAGGTGGCGGCATTTGCGGAAATCTGGAAGGAGCAGATGTCCTATAAGAAGACGGATGAAATCGGACTCGGATTTATGGCTCCTCCGGGAACTTCCTTCCCGGAAAGCTTCAATGAAGAGGCAGGCATCGACGCTGTCCTGAGCGGGTATCTTGACAGCGGGAAGGACCCGTCAGAATTCTTCAGCGATAAGGAATACCCCAACTGCTGTCAGAATAACTGCGATAACTGCAACAGCCTAGGCGGATGCTGCCTGCTGGCAGTAGGAAAAAAGATGAAGGGGATCCAGGAGAAGCAGAAGACCTTTGTATCCAGGACAGCGGGTAACAAGAAGAGAGGAGAAATTGCCTGATGACCATTCCGGAACGGCATAAGAAATATAAAGAAAAGGAACCCTTCGATACGATCAATACGATCAGAGAGAAGCTGACCGAAGTCAATATCGAGACGACGGAAGGCGGATTCTGTTATGAGAACCCCGGCGTATTCTGCAGCAGGATCACCTTCGGAGATGACAGGCTGTACAGGTACGATATCGGAGCCAGCGGCAAGGGCATGACAATGCGTTACGCAATGGCCAGCGGATATGCTGAATTCATGGAGCGTTTGCAGAACGGGATTCTGATCCCTAGACCGGTAAATGCATTAGCCTATTGCGGAGAAGAAAGTACCCTCACGACTGAGGAAAAGCAGGAAAGGGAGAGCTGCGGCTGCGCACTCAGCTATTTGTATGCTCCGGATGAAGTATGGATGAAAGCCGACGAGATTTCAGATGAGTGCAGAGAAGTGCTTGCAGCAATGCTCTCCATTCCGAAAAATATGGTCGGAGCGTTTCTGGATGACATTTTTGAAGGCAAAAAGGCACTGTTTGCTCCTTTCATGGATGTCAGAACAGATAAAACGGTACTGCTCCCGGTGTATTTTGTCATCATGTTCACGGGCTCCAACGGAATGTGCGCCGGCAATACCAGAGCGGAGGCAATCATCCAGGGGCTGTCGGAAATATATGAAAGATACGCACAGTTTCTGATCTTCCGGGATAACCCGGTTATTCCGCGTATCCCGAAAGAACTGTTTGAGAAAGAAGAGATCTACAGGAAACTCAGCATTCTGGAGGGCTTCGATTTCCAATATGATATTCTGGACCTGTCCATGGGAAAGGGACTGCCTGTGATCGGACTCCGTCTTACCAGACCGGATGACGGTGCCACGGCATTCCGGATCGGTGCTGATCCCTCGCCGATTACAGCTCTCGAACGCTGCCTGACAGAGCTGTTTCAGTGCAATGAAGAGGATCTGGAGAGAAAGTTCACCAAGAACCCCTGCAAAGAATACTCTCCCCAGATGACCGAGGGTGAAATGAAGAAGTTCCTTGCCAACTTCCAGGATATCAGCAACATGGGGATCGGTTTGTGGCCATCCAATATGCATGGGACTCTGTCCGGGACATTCAAAGGCTTTGATCACCCTGTTACCCGGTCGAATGAAGATGATCTGGAATACATGATCGGAGTTGCCGAGAAGCTTGGAAGGACCGTTTATATCCGGGACAATTCAATTCTGGGATTTCCGAGCTTCTTCCTCCTGATACCGGGACTGTCCGAAGTCGATTACAATTCGTTTGGCAAAAACAGGCTTGAGCAGATCAGGTTGGAATACCGGTTCGAGAACAGAATTGCAGAGATTATCAACATACTCGACGCGGATGAGAAAACACTTGAGGAGCTGAGATCCGTAATTATCAGCTATTATCAGATCAATGAAGTAAATGCTGTACCGGTTTCACACTGGATCCCGCCCGGATGCGATCTGGATAAGGTATTTACCGATCCGATGGAGCTGACGAAATATGTGTCCGGTTCCAGAAGGTATCGTGAGCATGTAAAAAAACGGGCGGAAGGGCACTCCGCTTCCTGCCCGGACTGCAGCTGTTGCAATTTCAAAAATCAGTGCTCACTGAAAGTGTTCGCGAGAATTGCACACGATCTGCAGGAAAAAGCCATACTCAGATCAATTACCGATAATACTATTTCCGAAGAATAACCATAACTGCTACTATTCCTGCAAAACAAGACTGGCACTCCCTGAGGCTGAAACCGTAGGGAGTGCTTAATATTACACAAAAGAAAGCGAGTGATACCGATATGAGAAAACTGAAGAACGGTGTTGTGCTGCACAAGACAGAGCAGGGAAAGCAATCCCATTATGTACTTCAGGATGGGAGCAACTATTATGAGCTGTCTCACGAGACCTATATCATTCTGTCTATGATGAAGCAAGGTGCCGAGGAAAAAGAGATCATGGACAAGCTGAATGAGCAGAACACTGCCATCGGTGAAGCGGAATTGAACGCGCTGATCGACTATATGGATTCGCAGAAGCTGTTCGAGGGACAGAAAAAGCAGGAGACAAGAGGCCTGACCGACATGTGGGGCAAAAGAACAGTACTGAGTTCGGAAAAGATAGGCTGGCTGCCTTCTTGCCCTTTTATCTTTTGCAAAGGCGTAATCATAACCATTGTTCTGTTTTTGACCCTGTGGCTGTCGAAAGTGCTGAATTCCGGATACTTTTTTAAGGCTGTCGGTTATCTGAGAGATTTTGGACCGGCTCAGTTCCTGTATGTGTTTGTGATTATCATAGGAACCTCCTTGATCCATGAAACGGGACATGTTATGGCTCTGAAACACTGCGGGTATTCTGCAGGGGAATTCGGAGTAGGTTTCTATATTGTCTTTCCGACTTTTTATGTAGATGTAAGCCAGGCAAACCTCCTGACAAACAGGCAAAGAGCATTGGTGGACATAGGAGGAATATACTTCCAGATGACAGCAATCATCATTCTGACTGCCCTTAACCACTGGGTTCAGTCCGAAAGCATCGCTTTTGCATGCTATCTGTCAGCTCTGATGGCAATAGCTAATCTTCTCCCTTTTACTAAATCAGACGGATATTTTCTGCTATGCGATCTGCTGGAATCCACTGACCCATTTCATGATGCCATTAAATTGCTGAAAGAGAAAAAACCCATTCGTCTGTGGACAAAGAACCAGACAGCTATAATGATCTTTTCACTGTTCTACTCTTTATGTATGGGTGTTCTGGCGATAGGCTGTTTCTTGAAACTGCCGGTATCCTTCCGGTATACCCGGGAGCTCATAAGAGTCCTGCAATCAAATCCATTAGAAAGGCCGGATATGAGTCTGAGCAGCATCCTTGCTTTTGCGGTAAATATTCTACCTTCCTTTATTATCCTGGCCTTCGCGAAAAACTGCATCAAGATATTACGTCGTAAAAAATGATCTTTATCATTGCAGAAATGAAAAACGACATATGGAATGATAGTGGGAAACACATTGACGAATAAGCGGTTGAAAACGCAGATCGCTCATGTCTGACGAGAACGGACAAAATTGACAGGCGAAAATAAAATACAAGTGATTCACCGTTCCGTCTTCCTTGACTTTCCGCGTCAGGAAAGATAGAATCTCACCATGAGCTATGACAACAGAGCTCCGGTGAAACGCCGGGCAAGAATCAAAAAACTGAATATAGAGCCAGGACGGAGAATCCTGGTGATTTCTGACATTCACGCAAACATACCATACTTTGAGGGTGTTCTGAAACTCGCGGAGTTTTCCGATCAGGATGTGCTGATCCTCAATGGTGATTTCCTGGAAAAAGGAAAGGAAAGCCTGAAGACGCTGCGCCTGCTGATGGAAATGTCGGCGAAGGAGAACGTTCATCTCGTCTGCGGCAACTGCGATGACTGGGCCGACATGTATCAGCCGGACTTTCGGGATGAAATCTGCGACTACATTATAAAGTATATACAGTATAAGAAATACAGTCTGATATGGGATTTGTGCGTGGAGCAGGGATATGATCCTATGGAACTGAAGGATTTTCGCCCTCTCCGGGAACTGTTCCGGAGAACATATCCGGAGATCTGGACGTTTCTAGCAAATATTCCCCATGCCATAGACGCCGGAAACTTCGTATTTGCCCATGCCGGAATGACGCCCGGAAAGCCTTTGGAAGAGCACACTCCGACAGAACTGGACCGGGTTGACGAACTTTTAAAGACTGACCGAAGCTTCGACCGCTGGCTGATCGTAGGCCACTGGCCGGTCATGCAGTATGGCGAAGAAATAGAAAATGCGAATCCTATCATAGACAGGGAACGAAAGATTATCAGCCTTGACGGAGGCTGCAGCCTGAAGGATGACGGTCAGCTCAACTGCCTGATTATCCCAGATATCCGGAGTGAGGATTTTTCATTTGTTTCCTATGATGCTTTCCCGGTGGCAACAGCACTGGATGAGCAGAAGGGAAGTGATCACTCATATTATATTATTAACTTAGCAACTAAATATTTCCCAAAATATATGGCAATATAGACTCGAATGTAGTATAATGAGTCTATGGAAAATGAAGTAAAAACCGATT
>Ga0256405_10011222_pt1 | contig 11519 bp, 14 predicted proteins | sample RumenRJG_02DNA_FD_189096 | JGI IMG/M metagenome (GOLD analysis project Ga0256405, IMG submission 189096) | Bovine rumen microbial communities from Lethbridge, Alberta, Canada - RJG_02 | ecosystem: Host-associated > Mammals > Digestive system > Stomach > Rumen | place: Canada: Alberta...
GCCATATAAGTCGCAGGACGTGTGCGGGTGGAACCTGAAGCCGGACATCCTGATTCATGGCTCTCCATGCCAGGATTTCAGCATCGCCGGGCATCAGGGAAAGGCGGCAGGGCGCGGGCGCGTGAACCACGGGCGCGGCGCGGACGAAGGGGGCGGCACGCGGAGCAGCCTCATGTGGGAGACGGTGAACATCATCCGAAGCATGGGCATGTGGAAACCGCGCGTCGTCATCTGGGAGAACGTGAAGAACGTCCTCTCGAAGCACATGATCCATAACTACGAAAAGTATCTGCACGAGCTGGAAAGCATGGGTTACAGCAATTCGTTCTCGGTGCTGAATGCGATGGACTACGGACTGCCGCAGAAGCGCGAGCGCGTCTTTACCGTGTCGGTGCTCGGCGGCGAGTCATTCAATTTCGAGCGGATGCACAAGCGGCGCATGAAGCCGCTCTCGGATTTCCTCGAAGATGCGGACGAGAGCTACACGGTGACGGCTCCGTCGATGCTTCGGTGCATCGGCAGGCGCGGCGTTATCCGGCGCGTTCCGGTTGCCCATGATTTCGTCTACACGATCACGGAGCGGCAGGACAGGGCACCGAACAGCGGCGTGATTGAGCTTGGAGGCGGGCAGTACCGCTATCTCACGGAGCGCGAGTGCTGGCGGCTTCAAGGCTATACGGATGAGGATTTCAATGCGGCGGCAGCCGTGAACACGCGCAGGACGCTCTACCGTCAGGCGGGGAACAGCATCCCCGTGCCGATTTTTGAAGAGATGTTCCGCGCGATGGGGATTGGAGGGTGAAAGCAAATGGGATTCTTGAAGAAACTCCGCAAGCGCGATGACCGATACGCGCGCGTCGCGAAGGGCAAGGCCGCGAAGAAGGACGCGCGGAACATGTACAAGTACATGATGGCGCAGGAAGCAGCCGAGCGCGAGCTTGTCCATCTGGAGCAGAGATGCCTGCTGGAAACGCAGGTAATCTTTTTCCGGGTGCTCCATGAGGATTTCGGCTTTGGTGCGAAGAGGCTTTTCGACCTCGCGTATCACGTCAACGTCATCGGCGAGTGCATGAAGGACAAGAAACTCGGCATCCATCTGCAAGACCTGCGCGACCAGCTGGAAGCAGAGACCGGCTACAGGCTGGATGTCCATGAAGTCAAAGGCGGGCCAGAGATACAGGTGCAGAAGCAGGCCGTCGATGCCGTGAGCATCCTGTACCTCTTGGAGCTTCACGACAAGTACGGATTCGGCAAAGCGCGTCTTGAAAAGATGTACCACGCCTGCGCAAAAGTCGGAAGCGAGATTTCGCATGGCAAGATGACCATCAAGGAGCTGGCGCAAAAGCTCGAAGAGGCTGGCATCGCTCCGAAGTTCAAAGGTGAGCGCGTCACGCGAAAGATTGATGAGCCCTGCGAGGTGGCGTCATGACGATTCTTGACGTTGTCGATATGGGATTCAAGGTTTTGTGCGTCGTCGAGGTCGGGCTGATTGCCTGGGGATGGCGCGTGTGGAAGGAGTGGATTTTCAGATGATGGAAGAGAAAATTTCGGAGAATATGGGGAAGCTCGTGACGAACACGATGCGGAGCATGATGCAGCAGTCGTATAATGACGGCTACACGAAAGGCATTATTGACGGAGGGAAGAAAGCAGAGCAGGAACGCACGCTAGATGGCGTCCAACCGGTTGTCCCGCAGCCGTGCGTGCGCGGCATCGACATGAGGACGATGAAGGCGCTGGTGCAGAAGCTCAATGAAGAAGTCGATGAATTCAAATTCGAGCTTTTCACGTTGATGGGAGCCCTTGATGAAGGACCCGAAGATGTGAGCTTCCAGGCCGAGGGATACGGAAAGAACACGTTTTTCCGTATCGCGGAAGAAGGCGCGGATGTCGCGACGATGATTGCGACCATCTGCAATGCCGTCGGCGTCGATGACAAGACGCGCTTCGAGGCGCAGGCATACGTCAACAAGCACAATCACGAAAGAGGGCGCTTGTGATGGAGACTTGCAGTTTGGCTTTAGCTCATGATCCTTTCAAGGAGTTCGCGCAGAGCGTCGAGGCATCGTCTCTTGCGCATAGCGGCAAGTGCGTCACGCGCAAGGCGACCAAGGCCGAGCTCAAGGCCGCGGAAGCGGATGCCGAGAAAGACCTTTGGCGGACGTATCACCGGCATCTGGATGATGAGAAGAAGTTGACGAAAGGCCAGTCTTTCGCGCTTGGCTTCCTTCAGCAGATGTCGCGCGCGCATCGCGTCGTTGCCAGGGATGGCAGCGTTCGGATGTCGAAGGTAAAGAGGCTGGGGGGAGTGATTTGGATGCTTGAATTCTTCTGTGGCCTTGTCATTGGCAGCATTGGCGGCTTTCTTATGTGCGCTTTGTTCGTTGGCCGCCGGTTGTTCCATGATGACCATGATTTGTGGTAAAATGATATGCAGAATCAAACATGTTCGGAGGGAGGGGCAACGAAGTGCGTGAAAAGGTGGATCTCAACTATTATCGGCGCCTGGCACGGATGTATCTCGGCGATTATAACGGTATGCGCGAGAGCGTGCACGCCTGGGCAGCCGAAAAGAAGAGCATTGAAGCCGAGCTGTCATCCGTTCCCGTCGCCATCTCGAAGTATGGCGGCGAGCCCAGCGGCGGAACGGGTGAGCTGAATGTCGTCGAGCAGCAGGCACAGAATCGCATCGAGCTTGAGCAGCGGCTGGACGAAATCGTGCTGGACACGAAGAAGGTGCAAGCGTTTATGGACAAGATCGAGAACGCGATTTCCTCTCTCGATGCGGAAACGTGTCAGATTGTCTGGGAGCACTACGTAGAAGGCATCGCATGGAATACCGTGGGTGACAGGATTTACATGGATGGGAAGAGCGCCGCCCGAAGAGGACAGCGCGCCATGAATCAGATTGCGACGATCCTCTTCGGGCTCAAGGCGCAGCCGTACAAGCAAGTTGTCTTGATTTCCTGATTCACAATAGGCTGTGGATAACTTGGCATAAAATCGATTGTCGCCTTTTTGCCGAGAATCGGCACCGTGAAAGTGCTATTATGATAGCAGGAACTTCGCGAGCAAGGGTTCCATCTTCCAGATTCATACGCTCCATTGAGAGAACCTCCAGTATTATCCCTTAAAAGCTTGAACCGCAAGAGAGCCAAAGCGCCGGACGAAACAGTCCCGCCGAGGCTCTTTTGCGTGTGTAGAAAGAAGGTGTGCAGATGTGACAATGGTGATGTGCGACAACGACGGCTGCAAGTTCAACAATGACCGCGTCTGCGCACAGGCGAAGATCTATTGTGTCGGCAGGCGATGCATGAGCGCGAAGCGTTACGGCGTTATCGACCTGATGAGGAAACCAGATTGGGCGCCGAAAGAACGAGACAGGAACTACGGACGCTGAGAGGCGTCCTTTTTGATTGTCATGAAAGAAGGGAGGTGGTCATGTTGGGATGACAGAGAAGCAGAAGCGGTTTGTCGATTATTTCATCGAGACGGGGAACAAGACGGAAGCTGCGAAAAAAGCTGGATATTCGGAAAAGCGAGCAGCGGAGATTGGTGCTGAGAACTACAGAAAACCACATATAAAAGCCGCCATCGATGCCGGCCTGAAAGAGCTCCAGGATGAGCGGACGGCCGGCAAGACGGAAGTCATGCAGTTCCTCACGACAGTCATGCGCGGCGAGCTCCAGGAGGAAGTCGTCACGAGCGAGGGCACGGGCGACGGCCGGAGCCAGACAAAGATTGTGAAGAAACAGGTCAGCGCGCGTGACCGCCTTGATGCGGCGAAGCAGCTGGCACGTCGCTATGGGCTCGATAAACTCGTTGTCGAACAGAAGCTTGACGACCGTATCCAGTTCATCGAGCCGCCCGACGAGGACGTGAGCCATGCAGACGATTGATTTACGAAAGCTCATCGCGCCGTCGTTCTGGCATCTCTACAACGACATGAAGCAGCATCGCCACACCTATTACACGCTTGCCGGCGGCCGAGGCTCGACGAAGTCTTCCTTTGCGGCGCTGATGGTGGTACTCCTGCTCATGACGCACAAGGACTGCCATGCGCTCGTCATGCGAAAGGTGGACAAGACCATCGGCCGCAGCGTGTTTCCGCAGATGCAATGGGCCGTGCATGCGCTCGGGCAGGATGCTTATTTCCACATGAGCGTGAGCCCGCATCAGATGACGTACCTGCCGACAGGACAGCGGATTTATTTTTCCGGCGTCGATGATCCGCAGAAAATCAAGTCCATCAAGCCACCGTTCGGCTACATCGGCATCGTGTTCCTCGAAGAGCTCGACCAGTTTTCGGGGCCGGAGGAAATTCGAAACATCAACCAGTCACTCCTGCGCGGCGGCCCCGTGTTCTGGGAGATTGGCGCGTACAATCCACCAAAAAGTCAGAACAGCTGGGTGAACGAGGAAGCGCTCGTCGAAGCGCCGGACAAGTTCGTGCATCACTCGACGTATCTTGACGTGCCGCGCGGCTGGCTTGGCGACGTGTTCTTCGAGGCGGCGGAAACGCTCAAGGCGCGGAACGAGACGGCATACCGGCACGAGTATCTTGGCGAGGTCACGGGTACGGGCGGAACGGTCTTTGAAAACGTGCACGATGCCCGGCTCACGGATGATGAGATTGCATCGTTCGACCGCTTGTATTTCGGGCTGGACTTTGGCTTCAGCCTCGACCCATTGGCCTTTGTCATGATGGCCTATGACGCGAAGCATGAGCGGCTCGTCATCTTCGGCGAGCTTTACCAGCAGAAGCTGATGAACCGTCCGGCTGCCGAGCGCATCCGCGCGATGCTTCCGACGAAGGACGCGCACATCTTCGCCGATTCCGCCGAGCCGAAGAGCATCGCGGAAATGAACGCTCTCGGTTTGCACGTTCACGGAGCGAAGAAAGGCCCGGACAGCGTCGATTACGGAATCCGCTGGCTCCAGGGGCTCGCGGAAATCGCCATTGACAAGCGGCGGGCACCGAATACGTTCCGCGAGTTCGTCGGCTACGAGTACGAGCGGAACCGCGACGGGCAGTTCATCAGCGCCTATCCAGACAAAGACAATCACGCCATCGATGCCGTGCGCTATGGGTGCGGGACGGTCATGCGCTCCCAGCGCCGGCATGGCACGCTTTTCAGAAAGGAGGATTTCGGCTTATGAGAATCTACACGTTGCAGACGGAGCTCTCGACAAACGACATTGCGACGATCTGCCTGCGCCACGAGCAGGCGCTCGGCCGTGTGCTGCGGCTCAAGCGCTATTACAAAGGCGAGCACGACATCCTCCGCAAGGAGCAGCGTGCGAACAACGCGCCGAACAACAAGATCGTGTCGAACTACTGCTCCTACATCGCCGACATGAGTACGGGCTTCTTTATGGGCAAGCCTGTTGCCTATTCGTCCATCACGGAAAACGAGGACGAGGTCGACGCCTTGCAGGAAGTTTTCAAGTATAACGACGAGTCGGCGCACAACCTGGAATTGGCGTCCGAGGCGAGCGTCACGGGCGAGGCGTATGAAATGCTCTACATGGACGAGGACGCGCAGATTCGTTTCTGCTTCGTGCCGTCCGAAGAAGTCATCCTTGTCTGCAATGCCTCTCTGGAGGAGGAAATCCTCTATGCCATCCGGCACTATCGCGTCTACCATCTGGACGGCGTGACTTATGACGAGTTCGTCGACGTCTACGATAAGCACGACGTGACGAACTACTCGTACCAGAGTGGCAGCATCCGGCAGGCGGGCGGGCCGACGCCGCATTTCTTCGATGACGTGCCATTCGTCGAGTACGCGAACAACAAACTTCATCGCGGCGACTTCGAGGACGTCATGAGCCTCGTTGATGCCTACGACAAGGCGCAGTCGCTGACGCTCGATGACATGGAGGACTTCACGGACGCCTATCTCGTATTGAAGGGCGTCGGCGGAACGAACGAAGACGACATCAAGGCGCTGCGCCGGAACAAGGTCTTGACCTTTGACGAAGGCGGCGGGGCAGAATGGCTCATCAAGAACCTCAACGACACGTACATCGAGAACATCAAGACGCGCCTGCAAAAGGACATCCATAAGTTTTCGAGCGTGCCAGACATGAGTGACGAATCATTTGCCGGAAATGTCTCTGGCATCGCCATCAAGTACAAGCTCATCGGGCTCGAGCAGATTCGCAGTCACAAGGAACGATGGTTCAAAAAGGGCTTGCAGCGGCGCATTGAGCTCATCGGCGGCATGCTGAAGCTCAAGAGCGTCGCCGACATCGACTTCCGCGACATCGAGATCACGTTCACGGCCAACATTCCGGCCAACAGCACCGAGCAGGCGCAGATTGTGCGTGAGCTCTCCGGCCTTGTCTCCCAGAAACGTCTGCTCTCGCTCTTGCCGTTCGTCACGGATCCCGCGGAAGAGCTCGATGAGCTACGGAAGGAGCAGGAGGAAGAAGCGGGAAGCGGCTATGAGGACTTCGGGACGAAGGCCGCGGATGCCGGAAGTCTGAATGCATCGCAGGAGGCGTAAGCCATGACGAGCGAAGCCTACTGGAAGAAGCGCGCGCGGGAGTGCGAAGCCTACTGGCATGAGAAAAGCGAGGAACTTGTCAAGAAGGAGCTCGCCGACCAGTACGAGAAAGCGCTCTATGAAATCCACAAGAGCATCGCGGCTTTTTACGCGCAGTTTGCCGACGAAAACGGTATGACCATGCAGCAGGCCAGGAGGCTCCTGCGTGGGCAGAAGTATCGCGTCTGGCGCAAGAGCATGGAGGACTACCTCGCCGAGATTGAAAAGACCGGCGACAAGGGCCTTCTGCGCGAGCTCAATACGCTCGCCATGCGCAGCCGTATCTCTCCGCTCGACAAGCTCTATGGCGAAACGCTCATGGAGCTCGACAAGCTCGGCCGAGATGTCAGCGACCGTATGCGCAGTTTCCTCACGGATGCGTACAAGGACAACTACTATCGTGGGTTATTCGAGATCGGGCACGCGGGGAAACTCCTTCCTGCCGTCCACGCTGTGAGCGACAAGAAGGTCGAAGATGTCCTGCGGGCGCATTGGTCGGGTAAGAACTACAGCCAGCGTGTCTGGAAGAACACGGCGAAGCTCGGCAAGAAGCTGGAGCAGGTCATGACGGACGCCGTCCATCGCGGAGCAGACGTGCAGGAGATGGCGAAGCAGGTGGCTCCATACCTCCGAAACGGCTATGGCCTCAAGAGCGCCGAGCGTCTTGTCCAGACGGAGCTCAACTACGTCCAGAACGAAGCGGCGCTCGCGAGCATCAAGGATGCCGGCATGAAGTATTTCCGCTTCATCGCCATCCTCGACACAAGAACGACGGTCATCTGCCGCGAGCATGACGGTCAAATCTACTCCGTCGACGATGCCGATGTCGGCTACAATCAGCCGCCGCTCCATGTGCGATGCCGCAGTACCATCGCCGCCAGCTTCGGCGAGGGCAAGGACAGCCGGAAGGGCTCGCGGATGGCGCGAGACACGGAGACGGGCAAGAGTGTGCGTGTTCCGGCGGCGATGACATACCAAGATTTTGATGACGTGTTCATCGCTAAGAAAAAGACGCTTTCGGAATGGCAGAATGAGCATGAAAATGGTATAATAAAGATAGGCGGAAACTACTCATGCGACCTTGCGATGGCGGTTGGCAAGCAGCATTATGATTCGGCCATGAAAATCCTCGATAGTTGCCCGGACGATGATGCAAAAGTCGTTTGGAATTCTAACGAGGAGCACATACGAATTGATGATGTTCATTTTTACAAGAAGCAGCAGGCCTTTGCATGTGGTAATCGAATAACGCTAAACATCGATTACGTATCTCAGGGAAGTAATATTTCGGAACCATATCAGACGTTATTTCATGAGTCCGGCCACGCGATTGACTCTCTTGCAGGGCGAACAGGAATACACTTCTCGACGAAATTCAAGGATGGAGCATTCGCAAAAGCAATTCACAAGGACGTGGATGATCGCGTGAAGGCCGTTGCAAAGAAGTTGAAGCCTGAATTTGAAAAGCAGTTCAAGCTCGGCGAAAGCGCCGCCCGTGAATGGCTTTTGAAAAACGGGTGTATCAACTTCTCCCGGGAATATGGAGCCCAGGAGAAATGGTCAAAGAAGTTTGCCTACAAGTACGTTGCAAATGAAATCATAAAAAGCGGAGATAAGAAGGTATACGGAAATGTTTCCGATATTTGCGAGGGTGCCACAAATGGAAAAATCTATTGCGGCATCGGCCATATCCCCGCCGAAAAAAATTATTGGAAAAAGAGAACATTCCAGATAGCTGATTCCGAAGGGAATCTCATAAAAGTTGAAGATGGCCTTTCGACAGAAGCTTTCGCCGAGTTTTTTGATTCCACAGTTGCAAATCAGAAAAGCCTTGAGCTCATAAAGAAGTATTTCCCATCGGCTTATGACGTTTTCAAAGAAATGCTGAAAGAACTTGCAAGGGAGGGTATGAAATGAATGAATTGGACGAATTACTCCGTAAGTATGTAGAAACATTCCATTGCAACTTTCCTTGGTTCATCGAGCGATTGAACGGGCAGGACCTCGTAGGAGCAATCAAGACCTGTCTGAAAGAGGGAAAGTCGTATGACGAGCTTTTCTTCGACGAAGAAGACTGGAAACGCATTAACGATCCGAGCGTAAATTTCTGATGGTTGATAAAGCAAAAGCGCCTTGCGACAATGCAAAGCGCTTTTCTTGTGGGTAAAATTCAGGAGGAATCACAACATGCCGAAATACATGAACGAGGCCCGCATCTACGGGCCGCATCCGTTCGCGTTCTGCCTCCAGCGGTTCGCTGACGGCGCTGGCGCGGATGCAGGTGCATCTGGCACCGAAGCAGGAACGTCCGAGGGCAAGGCCGATGCCGCGAAGCCGGATGCCGCGTCCGAAAACAAAGCGGAGGACAAGCCCGCCGAGGAAGACATCGACGCGCGCATCGCGAAGGCCGTCAAGGCTGCGAATGAGAAGTTCGTCAAGGATTACACCAAGAAGCAGGAGGCCGCTAAAAAAGAGCAGGAGCGCCTTTCGAAGCTCTCCGATGACGAGCGCAAGGCCGCCGAGTATGAGGCGAACAAGAAGCAGCTCGAAGAGCGGGAAAAAGAGCTCCAGCGCAAGGAGCTCAAGCTTGAAATGGTCAAGGTGCTTTCCGACCGGAAGATTCCTGTCGAGTTCATGGACTTCCTCGTCGCAGACGACAACGACAGCACGCTCGAACGCATCAAGTCGTTCGAGAAGCATTATAAAAAGGCCATCGAGAATGCAGTCAACGAACGGCTGAAGGGCAAGGCCCCGAAGGCCGGTGCGGAGGGTTCGCCGACCGGCGGCAAGCCGAGCCGGAGCGCATTTTTCAAGGCCATCTATGACAATCAGGTCAAACGTTAAGGAGGACAACAAAAATGGCAGATGACAGCAAGTTTTTGAAAGACAATCTTCAGGGTTTCGTCCCGACGCCGACGGCGGCAGACATCATCACGGATGTTACGCGCGGCTCGTCCATCCTGCGCTTGTCGAAGGTGCAGCCGATGGCGAGCGAGACGTTGAAAGTCCCGGTCATGGTATCGGGCCCGGGCGCTTACTGGGTTGGTGAGACGGAGCGCATTCAGACGTCCGTCGCGAAATGGATTTTCCCAGAGCTCACGGCCAAGAAGATCGGCGTCATCATCCCGGTTTCGAAAGAGAAGCTCAACGATACGACCATCGACGTCTTCGCGACGGTGCGCCCGTACATCGCTGAGGCATTCTACAAGGCCATCGACGCGGCGTGCCTGTTCGGCACGAACAGCCCGTTCGCGAAGAGCATCTACGGTGTGGCGAACGCTGCATCCCGTGCAGTCAAAGAAGGAACGAACGCAAAGCTCGACCTCGACATTTCCGATGTCATGGCGCTCGTCGAAAACGAAGGCCTCGACGTCAACGGCTTCGTCGCTGGCTACCAGCTCAAGAACAGCCTGCGCAAGCTCCGTGACAGCAACGGCAACCAGCTCTTCGTGACGGGCGTCGACAGCACGACGCTTTACTCGCAGCCGATTGAATTCTGCCGCACGAGCTCGTGGGACAACACAAAGGCGGAAGCCATCGCGGGCAACTGGAGCTACAGCCTCGTCGGCATCCGCGACCAGATTCAGTACGAGGTGCTCCGCGAAGCAACGCTCCAGACCGTCACGATGGCAGATGATAAGCCGCTCTCCCTCGCTGAAAATGACATGGTGGCCATCAAGGCGACGATGCGCCTCGGCTTCCTGCCGGTCAAGGAGAATGCATTTGCGGTGCTCGCACCGAAAGCAACGGCCTGAGGAGGCATGAAGCATGTGGAACCTCTATGAGAAGGACGGCCGCATCATCGAGGCGACAGACCTTGCATACCGCGTGATTTACGCGGCACAGGGCTACAAGCCGAAGGCGGAGTCTGCAAAGGAGGCGGAGAGCGATGACGAAGGAGGAAGCGACGCAGGCAGTCGTGGAAAAAGTCAAGCTGCTCGCAGGAGAAAAAGCTCCTGACGAGAACCTGCTGACGTTCGCAGTCGAAAAGCTCGTCGCGGACATCCTCGACTACTGCCACAGGGACGATTTCCCGGATGCGCTCGTCTACACCGTGACCGACCTCGTGCGGAAACGGCTGGCAGACGAGAGCGCAGGAGAGGACAGCGAGCTCGGCTTTTCTGCGCCGGGCCCATTGAGCGACATCAAAATGGACGATACGGAGTTCCGCTTCGCGGTGAACAACGTCAATGCAACGGCCGTGCTCAGCGACCTTTCGTTTGACGCCATCAAACCAAAGCTCAACCTGTATCGCAGGGTGGTGAGCCATGCATGAGCCTCAAAGGACTGCTCCGAAGCGTCATGTATCAAGACCGTGTGACTGTTCGCAGACAGACGACTACCTTTGATGACGAGGGCGCTGCATGTTCCAAGCTGGGGGACGTTTACACGGATGTTCCGTGCAAGCTGTCGCAGTACGGCAAGATGCTGGCCAGCCACCAAGAGGACCGCGCCTTCGTTCTCTCGAATGACCTGCGACTCTGCTGCGATCCTGCCATCGACATCCGGCCAAACGATGTTTTGATGGTCACGCATCAGGGGGAGCTTTGGCGGCTTCGTGCGGGCAAGGCGTTTCTGTATCCGACGCATCAGGAGATACAGGCACAGAAAGCGGGTGAATCGAATGATTCTGTCGGGATTCGACGAGCTGGAAAACAGGCTCAACAGGATAGCACAGGAGATGCCGGAGAAACGTGACAAGTTTCTCATGCAAGAAGCGGAAAAGACGATGGAGCGTGCAAAGAACAACACGCCGAGCGATACCGGACTGCTTCTTCGCTCCTGGCATCGAACGGCTCCGTCTGGCGGTGAGGTAGAAATCTACAACGACGCCAAGCGCGACTCCGGCGATAAGACCGAGTATTACGGCCTTGATGTCGAGTGGGGGCACCGGCAGAAAGTCGGCCAGTACGTGCCAAAGCTAGGAAAGCGGCTCAAGCAGCCGTTCGTTTCAGGCAAGCACATGCT
>Ga0256405_10011225_pt1 | contig 11518 bp, 11 predicted proteins | sample RumenRJG_02DNA_FD_189096 | JGI IMG/M metagenome (GOLD analysis project Ga0256405, IMG submission 189096) | Bovine rumen microbial communities from Lethbridge, Alberta, Canada - RJG_02 | ecosystem: Host-associated > Mammals > Digestive system > Stomach > Rumen | place: Canada: Alberta...
GTTGGTAGAGCGGAGGACTGAAAATCCTTATGTCGGCGGTTCGATTCCACCCCTGGGCAGAACAAAGCACTCCTGTAAAACGCAGGAGTGCTTTTATTTTATCGGAATACACAGATCCCTGATAACTATGCTCTGGCAGGATAAAATAAGACGCCAAGCTCAGAAAAAGAGTCTGGCGTTTTTTACTGGGTGTTTTGAAATACAGGAATTAAACGCGGATCGCGGTCTTGAGAGCGATCTCCATCATTTCGTGGAAGCTTTCACGGATCTCCTGCGGATTCAGGTGGTCTCCTGTGAAAACATGGTCGGAGATCTGGAACATTGCCAAAGCCTTCTTGTGGAGACGCATCGCCGTCAGATACAGACCTGCAGATTCCATTTCCACGGCAAGGATGCCGAGATTTTTGGCCTTCTCATTTATCTTCATATCAGGATCCGGATAGTAGAAATAATCAGAAGAGAGAACGCTGCCGATAGAGGTCTTTACATTCATCTCATCAGCGATATTGGCTGCGTCGCGAAGCATCTCCCAGGTTGCACACGGCGCTACATGGCCGGGCATTGCCAGACAGTCTGAATAAGCGGAGTTGGTGGTGGCGGTCATTGCGAGGACCAGGTCACGGACCTTAACATCGTCGGCAATCGCGCCGGCGGAACCGATCCTGATGATCGCTTCTACGCCGAAGAAACTGAACAGCTCCGTGGCATACAGCGTGATGGAAGGGATTCCCATGCCGCTTCCCATGACAGACACTTCTTTGCCTTCATACAGACCTGTGTAGCCGTACATTCCGCGAACATCGTTAAACAGAACCGGATTCTCCAGATAATGCTCAGCAACATACTTTGCACGGAGCGGATCACCCGGCATCAGCACACATTTCGCAACGTGTGTACCGTCTTTGACTTCGATGCACTGTGATGGTGATGTCTGACCCATAATAAGATACCTCCTGTGAATCATTTCATAATTATAATTAATATGTTCTGATCAGAATTATTAATTTTTACTCCTTAACAGAATTCTCAATTGCTTCCTTCAGCGCTTTGGACAGCTGATCTGCGCAGCTGGTGCGTCTGGGGCCGCAGGTATTGCCCTCGAGAATCTCAACGATGCGGGATGCCGGCTGGCCTTCCACCAGCTTGGATACAGCCTTCAGGTTGCCGTCACAGCCCCCGTCAAAATGCAGGCCGCGGATACACTGCTGCTCATCAAGATCAAAGTGGATCCATGAGGAACAGACTCCTTTTGTCTTATAATCAATATGCATAGTAACCTCCATATTGAACGAGTGACAGGCACTTGTTCATGTTTGTCTAGTCTTCTTCCAGTACCTGGAATTCCAGGTAATCGAATTCAATCTCTTCGCCGACAAAACAATCCTGCGTAAAGCGGCAGCGTGAGTGCTTCTTAAAGTCGCGGATTGTGGATTCCAGCCACTGCGGATGTGTGAGATCAAATGCAGAACAGATCTCATCAAGGGCATGGAATACTTTGTGTGTCCGGGTATCCGGAGAGTTATCCTCTACGGTATAGTCGCGGAGCATGTGGTTATTTTTCCATTCTCTGGCCCAGAAAGTCATGTGTCGGTTCCTGTAATCAATTTCGCCTTGCACGAGTGACAGGCACTTGTTCAATTTTCGAAATAGCTGTAGATGAGCTGTGATACTTTGACGACATTTTCGTTGGCTGTGTTTTCGTCGGTCCAGCCGTGCGACAGTACTACCAGGATGTAGTCGGCGGAGGGGCCGTAGATTACTGCAGCGTCGTTGGCGGTGTCGCTGGTTTCGCCGGATTTGTTGCCTACTTCTACGCCTTCGGGGACTCCGCGCGGGATTTTGAACCGGGTTGCCTGTTCGAGCATCATCTGTTCGATCTCGTTGCAGACTTTCCTGGATATGAACTGGCGGTCGTATATGTCTGCCAGCAGATGTCCTACGTCTCTTGCTCTCACCATGTTCTGGTGGTTTTCGTCGAGTGTTGCGGCGGGATCCTGGAAGCCATTGTATATGACGGTTTCGGGAGTGTATCCGTGGCTGAGGATGAAGTCGTTGACTTTGCTTACGCCTGCGGCCAGGTCGCCGTTCCCGAGTATTTCCAGCAGACGGTTGGATGATTCGTTGCTGGAGTTTATGATCATATTGCGCAGGAGATAAACGGTGTCTTCATTTCTGGGCACAGTCCCGGCGGCAAATGCTTCGTAGACGGTTTCCATGATGAAGAGTTTCATGACGCTTGCTGAGTTCAGGGGCTTGTCGTTCATGACCATGGTCTGGCCATTCGACAGATTCTGTACGTAGACGGACCATTCGCCTTCGAATCCCGCTGTCAGCTGTTTTGTCTGGTCATAAAGTCGGTGCATGTCCTTCGCCAGGACAGGGAGCGGACAGGAGCGAAGCAGGCGGTAATCGTACAGGTTGAGCCGCGCGATATTTGTGCCCCGCATCTCAGGTACGGTAAACATGCCGTGTCCCGGGCCCGGCAGTGTGGATCCTTCTCCGTCTTCCGGAGATGGCTCACCTTCGGAGGGATTCTCTGTCTCCGGCGTCGGCTGCTCCGCCGGGCTGCCGTCATCTGCAAGAAGGGCGCTGTCGACTTCGACCGGCCACACTTCTGTTATGGCTTCTGTTTCCTCGATCAGTTCGGACTCAGTTTCTTCCACGAATTCTGTTTCGGGTTCATCCTCAAGGAGATATTCGGATTCTCCGGTCAGCAGGAACTGGGTGTGGTTCAGTGTGCTGTGGACGGATTCCACCTGCTGTTCATGCAGGATGGACTGTGCCGCTGCTTCCACCTGGGCACGGATCTGACGTGCGGCCTTCAGGGGATCCGCACAGACGGGTATATTCATTGCCAAAGTCTTAACGTCCGGTGAATCCGGCGGCATGGAGATATTTTCCGAAGCTGCAGTCAGGTCCACAGATGGAAGTGTGTCCTGGGGAAATGAGATTCCTTCAGCAGAAACAGCGCTGTCATCGGGTGATGTTTCGGCAGCCGGTACATTCATCCCTGTCAGCGCGGTCATAATCGATAATCCAAATAATAAATGTTTCTTCATGTGGGTTATCATATCATGAAGAGACACGGTTTTCCATAGCAGGAATCAGGTATCCATGGTATGATTATAGAAATTGTTCTTCGAATATGGGCATACCCCATAAAAGAGGAGTGCCCCGGGAACGGTTTCCCGATCCCGAGGCTATTATGAAAAAATATCATATGTCTTTTAATCGATTGATTCTCGCTCGAACTTGTATAAATAAGTTAGCATTGATATGTGAACAAAGATAAGACAATATGTAAACAAGTCGTGAACATTTTCGCGTTTACTGCAGATTAACGGAAAAACACAAGAGGAGACAAGCATATGGCAGAAAAGCGTACGGTTTATATCGTTGGTCATAAGAATCCGGATACGGATTCGATCTGTTCCGCAATCTCTTATGCATACCTGAAGACGAAGACACAGGAGAAGCGCAGGAAACTGCTGAAGATGGCAGAAGACCCGCAGACAGCAAAGATGATGAAAGAAGCGAATCCGGAGCCTGAAGATGAGAAGGATATCCTGGGTCTCGATAATCAGTTTGTGCCATGCCGGGCAGGAGCGCTTTCCGCTGAGACCCAGTACGTACTCGACAGATTTCATTTTCAGCAGCCAAGGTATCTGGAGAATATCGGAACCCGTGTGAAAGACATGGAGATCCGCAAGACGCCTGGCGTTGACGGTAAGATCTCGGTCAAGGATGCATGGGAACTGATGAAGACCCAGAATGTATTCACGCTGCCGATCATTGACAGTGAGAATCATCTGAAGGGCCTGGTCACGACCAATGATATCGCCAAGTCTTACATGGATGAAAATGATCCGGCCATCGTGTCTGTCGCAAAGACGCCTTACGTGAATATCCTGAAGACTCTGGAAGCGACCATGGTCGTTGGAGATCCAAACGCGAACTTTGAGCATGGTAAGGTCGTTGTCGCGGCTGCCAACCCCGATGTCATGGAGAATTATATTGAGTCAAATGACTGTGTCATCCTGGGTAACCGCTACGAGTCCCAGCTGATGGCGATCCTTGCAGGCGCCGGGTGCATCATAGTCTGCCTGGAGGATTCGGTCTCCAAGACGATCCAGCATATGGCGCAGGAGCACGGGACCACGATCCTGGTGACAAAACTTGACACATACAATGTCGCCAGGCTGATCAATCAGTCTATGCCGATCGACTTCTTCATGAGATCAGACCGGCTGATGACATTTGAAATGAATGACTATACGGATGTGATCCAGGAATCGATGCTGAAGAAACGCTACCGGGACTTCCCGATCCTGGACAAGAACGGAGTCTACATCGGCACGATCTCCCGCCGGAACCTGCTGGGTGTACGCAAGAGAGCGCTGATTCTGGTGGACCACAATGAGATCGGTCAGGCGGTCGATAATGTGGAGAATGCGGAGATCCTGGAGATCATCGATCACCACCGCCTCGGTTCTCTGGAAACCGTGAATCCGGTTTATTTCCGAAATGAACCTGTGGGATGTACAGCGACGATCGTCTGGCAGATGTTCCACGAGAAAGACATCGAGATACCGGAAAATATCGCCGGCCTGCTGTGCAGCGCGATCCTGTCGGATACGCTGGCGTTCCGGTCACCGACCTGCACGATGCTGGACAGGCTTGCGGCAAAAGAGCTGGCTGCGACTGCGGGAATTGATCCCGAAAAGCATGCGAAGGCTATGTTCACAGCGGGCTCCAAACTCAGGGAGAAAACGCCGGAAGAGATCTTCTATAACGACTTCAAGACATTTGACAATGACGGCACGATCATGGGGATCGGACAGGTCACTTCCATGAGCCAGGAAGAGCTGGACGAGATCAAAGACCGGATGATGCCGTTTATCGAGAAGAAATATAAGGAAAAAGGCCTGGATATGGCACTGTTCATGCTCACGAACATTATCGATGAGAGTACGACGATGCTGTGCTACGGCGACGATGTGGACGATATCATGCACAGTGCTTTCGGCGTCCGCGTGAAAGACAATATAGCGGTCATGAAGGGGATCGTCTCCAGAAAGAAGCAGGTCGTCCCGAGTATGATGGATGCCCTGAACCGCGACCAGGAACTGTAACCGGCGTTCTGGCAGAAAAATAAACTGGGGAATTATCATATGGAACAAAAAGAAGTCTGGCGCCCCGGCAATATGCTGTATCCGCTTCCGGTGGTCATGGTGAGCTGTGCAAGTAAGGGGCAGCGGCCGAATATTATCACGCTTGCCTGGGCGGGAACGGTCTGCTCGAGCCCTGCAATGGTCTCCATCTCGGTGCGCCCGGAGCGCTATTCACACAGCATCATTGAGGAGAGCGGAGAGTTTGTCATTAACCTGGTTACTGAGAAGCTGATCCGCAGCTGTGACTGGTGCGGAGTTAAATCCGGAAGGGACGTGGACAAGTTTAAGTTCTGCCACCTGACCGCCCGACCGGCAGAGAAGCTTGAGGACGCGCCTCTGATCGAGGAGAGTCCGGTCAATATAGAATGCAGGGTCACTCAGAAGATTCCGCTGGGATCCCACGACATGTTTCTGGCCGAGGTCGTGTCTGTGGACATAGATCCTTCCTATATGGATGAAAAAGGAAAGTTTGAGCTGAACCGTACAGGGCTGGTCACCTATTCCCACGGAGAATACTTTACGCTGGGCAGGAAAGTGGGAACATTTGGCTACAGCGTCAGAAAGAAGAAATAATAAGAGAAATAAAGAATGTTTCATTTATCAACTATTGACAAAACTGAATTAAGCAGGACAAACCGCCGTATACGGAGGCTGATTTTCGCCGCTGCGGCGGTATTGCTGTGTCTTCGATCACCTGCGTGCGTCCATGGAGCGGAACTTTCAGGTCTTATCGAGGAAGAGTCGGATTCAGAATGGGCTGCGGACCGTGCGCTTCTGGAAGACGGCCTGGCCATGGAAAGCGGATCGGAGAGAGAGACAAAGCCCGGCAGCGAGACAGAGGCCGAAGCGACGAAGACAGAGTTCAGGAAGGAAACTGTCCCGGACGATAATGCGCAAGGCGGCATCCGGATAAGCCCCGGCCATATCATCCGCCGCATCTGTAAATACTGCAGGGGGCTGGACGGCAGGTGGGAGGACCAGGAAGATACGACATGGTCGATCCAGGTGAACCTGACGACAAACACCGTCACAGTGTATCGCGGAAAAGTCGCAGTCAAAGCATTTGCCTGCGCAGCAGGGCTGAGAGAGGGATCGACACCCGTCGGAAACTTCCAGCTGAAGGATAAACTGCGGTGGCACGAGCTGGTAGGACCATCCTGGGGACAGTGGTGTTCGCATATCACGGGTGACATCCTGTTTCACACACTTCCGTACTACAGCAACAGTGACAACTTCACCATGCTTCCGGAGGAATACAATCAGCTCGGAGAAAACTCTTCCCACGGCTGCATACGCCTGGCAGCGACCGACGCGAAATATCTTTATGACAACTGCCCGGTGGGAACAGGAGTAACAGTCTTCAACGGAACAGTTGAAGATGATCCCCTGGGCAAGCCGATGCCGCTGTTTGCGGGGAACTGGACAGGGGTGTATGATCCGACAGACATCACGATCGTCCAGGAAGGCCGGACCTCTGACTGGATGTGGGAGATCTGGAGCAAACCGATGAAAGAGTTTTTCAACCTGAAATAAAAGTGAAGTGTGAACGAGTGACAGGCACTTGTTTAACATAAGATGGGAGATACATATATGTCAAAAATAGGAGTTCTTGGCGCCGGTACCTGGGGTATGGCGCTGACGAGGATGCTGGCAAATGAAGGTCACGAGACGATGGTGTGGTCGGCTCTTGAGCAGGAGGTCGATACATACAGTTCGACCCGCAGACAGCCGAATCTGCCGGGGATGGTCATCCCGGATTCGGTTCTGTTCACGAAGGATATTGCAGAGGTCTGCAAGGGAAAGGACATCCTTCTGTTTGCCGTTCCGTCGGTGTTTGTCCGCTCAACTGCGAAGGCGGCTGCGCCTTTTATCCCGGACGGCCAGATCATAGTGGATGTGGCAAAGGGCATAGAGCCGAAGAGTCTGATGACGATGACGCAGGTCATCGAAGATGAGCTGAAAGATAAGAATGTCCGTCTGGTGGCGCTGTCCGGACCGACCCATGCAGAAGAGGTTGCGAAGGATCTTCCGACTACGATCGTCGCGGCGAGCAAGGATGAGGAAGCAGCTAAGATCGTACAGCATGCTTTCATGAATGATGTTATGAGAGTCTATACCAACGAAGATGTGCTGGGCGTTGAACTGTGCGGCGCCATGAAGAATATCATCGCGCTTGCGAGCGGCGCGGCTCTGGGGCTTGGATATGGCGACAATACGAAGGCTGCCCTGATCACGAGAGGCATGCATGAGATTACACTGCTTGGAATGGCCATGGGCTGTGACGTCAGGACGTTTTACGGACTTGCAGGGATCGGCGACCTGATTGTTACGGCGACATCAGAGCATTCCAGAAATAACCGCTGCGGCCATCTGATCGGCCAGGGCGTAAAGCCTGAAGATGCGGTGAAACAGGTCGGAATGGTGGTAGAGGGCATCAATGCCATCCCCGCTGCGCTGGAGCTGCAGCAGAAGTACGGAATCGACATGCCGCTGGTAGACGGGATCGATGCTGTTGTCAACCACGGAGCAGATCCGAAGGAAACCGTCCGTGCGCTGATGACAAGGGCGCCCCGGTCTGAGCTGGATTACAGGAAGTCCTGAGATATTGAGGTTGACTTTGTGGGGGGAACTGGAGATAATAGGTAATGTGCTTTATCGAAGTGAAGCGTTGATAGGGTAAAGTCCTAAACAAGGAGGAGTGAGTATGAAAAAAATAAAAGGAAGAAGGAGAGCTCTTGCGCTGCTGATACTGGCACTGTTTGCCGTCCTGTGCATGGCTGTCCCGGCACTGGCAGAGGAGGGCGAATCGTTCGCGGATACCATCGCGAATACGTCGCACTATTACAACACGTTCTGGGCGCTGGTCCCGTCGCTGGTTGCGATCATCCTGGCGCTGATCACGAAAGAGGTTTATTCCTCCCTGTTTATCGGAATCGTGTTCGGTGCGATCCTTGCAGCGAACGGAAACTTTGAGATGACGCTGAATACCGTATTTACCAACGGTATCGTTGCTTCTGTCGCAAATTCATACAACGTCGGTATCCTGGTCTTCCTGGTCATTCTCGGAGCGATCGTCGCCATGATGAACAAGGCCGGAGGTTCAGCCGCATTCGGCCGCTGGGCACAGGTTCATATCAAGAGCAGAAGAGGCGCGCAGCTCGCGACGACCGTGCTTGGCTGCCTGATCTTTATCGATGACTATTTCAACTGCCTGACTGTCGGCTCCGTTATGAGACCGGTCACAGACCGTCATAAGATCTCCAGGGCAAAGCTTGCATATCTGATCGACGCGACAGCAGCTCCTGTCTGTATCATCGCCCCGATCTCATCCTGGGCTGCGGCAGTCTCAGGTTTCGTAGAGGACGGAAGCGGACTGGCTCTGTTTATCCGCACGATCCCGTACAATTTCTACGCGCTGCTCACCATTGTCATGATGCTGACGCTGACTGCCAAGGATATTGAATTCGGTCCGATGGCAAAATACGAGAAAAATGCGAAGAAGGGTGATCTGTTCTCCGGCGCAAACCCGTATGAAGGTGTGAAGGATGATGTTCCGGAAGGAAAGGGCAGGGTCATCGATCTTGTACTTCCGATCCTGGTACTTGTAACCTGCTGCGTAATCGGAATGATCTATACCGGCGGATTCTTCAGCGGAGCAGACTTTATCACCGCATTCTCCGATTCTGACGCGTCCGTAGGTCTGATGCTCGGATCTGCATTCGGACTGCTGTTCGCCATCATTTACTATGTGGCGCGCAAGTCCTTCAGTTTCCGCGAAGCAATGAACTGTGTCCCGGAAGGCTTCAAGGCCATGGTCCCTGCTATCATGATCCTTATCTTTGCATGGAGCCTTAACGGCATCACTTCTTACCTTGGAGCTGACCTCTATGTAGCAGGCCTGATTGAGAATTCCGCCAAAGGACTGCAGATGTTCCTGCCGGCGGTAATCTTCCTGATCGGCTGCGGACTCAGCTTTGCGACCGGTACCAGCTGGGGAACATTCGGAATCCTGATCCCGATCGTTCTGAGAGCATTCCCGTGGTCAGCGGGAAATCCGATCTCCATCGTCTGCGTGGCAGCCTGCATGGCCGGCGCAGTCTGCGGCGATCACTGCAGCCCGATCTCTGATACAACGATCATGTCATCTGCAGGCGCGCAGTGTGAGCACGTGAACCATGTATCGACACAGCTGCCCTATGCGTTGACCGCAGCTGCAGTATCCGCAGTCGGATACCTGCTGGCAGGAATCTTCGCAGTAAAGAACATCCCGCCGGTAGTGGCGCTCCCATTTGCCATCCTGTTCATAATCATCGTGGTTATGGCGCTTGGAAAGAAGACGGACAACGCAGCCGAAGTCTGATGAGAGACAAGAACCGCAGGCGGCGATCCCGCCAGGCGGATAACTGAAAGAACAAAGAAAAGACTGTCCTGTGGAAATGAACTCCGCAGGGCAGTCTTTTTGCTTGCATTTTGGCTGGAAGATGGTATTATAGTTCTATCTGAAATACAACATATCAATATTCGTTTCCGCATAACATATTATAAGTGACATTCAACCCTTATCACACAGAGGACCCTTCTATGATCCATCCATTCCTGTCTGCCCAGCTGACACTTCTTGTCTTTGTCTCTGTCTGCGCTCTGTCGGATTACCTGACGGGCCGGATCCCTAACAGACTGATCCTGTGCGGCCTGCTGTGCGCAGCCGTCGCCCGGGCCGGGACACTCCCCGACAATGCAGATTCTCTGCTGCCTTGCCTGAGCGATATGGCAGCAGGCTTCCTGCTTCCGTATCTGCTGTTCGGAGTGCTGGTTTTCCTGAAGATGCTCGGGGCGGGAGATGTAAAACTGCTCTCTGTGATCGGCCTGCAGCTTGGGTGGCGGGGGAGCCTGGCCATGATGTGGTACTCCCTGCTCATGGCGGCAGGCATGTCAGCTGTCCTTGTAATGAGAAGAGGCAATCTCGCTCAGCGGCTGGAATATCTGTACTGGTATATAGGACAGGCGGCAGTGCGCGGAAAGCCCGGATCCTACAGAGACCCGTCGGCAGGCTATACAGAATCCGGAGAATTCGCGTTTGCGGTCCCGGTTTTCCTGGCGCTGGTCGTATACATCTCAGTGGGAGTGACCCCCGCCTCTATAGGCGGTGGGTAACTGGCAGACTTGAAGACCGGAACGGCCGGCTGGTGATGAAGAAGGGCGTGCTGGCCGGGTATGTGAACCGAATCGGGCATTATAAACCGATTATAAATATGGAAAGGGGATATTGCTATGAAGAAGAAAAGAGTATTCGCGATCTGCGACCTGGAGGAAGCCTATGTTGTCAGGCTGGCGGATTATCTGAATTCAAAAGGAATGCTGCCCTACCAGGTGCTGGCGTTTACGAGCCTGGAGAGCCTTAGCCGGTATGCACAGGACAATGAGATCGAGATCCTGCTGATCTCGACGGACGCCATGACGGACGAGGTCCGGGAAATGAATGTCCGGCGGGTGATCATTCTGTCTGACGGCGAAGAGCCAGGACTTGACCGGGAGGAGGCTGTTATCCGGAAATACCAGGATTCTGACAGTATTGCCAGGCAGGTTATGAGTTTTGCGGGAGAGACAACGGCGGTGGAACTGCCTGAGAACTGCAGGATCCTTGCTGTCTGGTCGCCCGTCGCGCGCTGCGGCAAGACGCTGTTTGCACTTACACTGGCGCAGGTGGCAAGTGAGGAAGGAAGGACTCTGTACCTGAATCTGGAGGATTACAGTGGGTTTGAGCCGCTGTTCAGAACTACATACCGGTCAGATACTGCAGATCTTATATATGCGTCCAGAGACAGGACGCAGAACCTTGCTGTGTTGCTGGAATCCGCAGTACAGACCTTCGGCAGTCTGGATATTGTGCCCCCGGCATTTTTCCCGGATGATATCCGGAATATCCGTCCCGCTGAATGGCTGGAGTTCATAACGGCTGCCGCAGCAGCAGGAGATTACAGGACGATCGTCCTGGATATCGGCACTCAGATGCAGGATGTGACGGACCTGCTGGAGAGATGCACAAGATGCTATGTTCCCATCCTGACCGATCTCATGTCACGCGCGAAGGTCAGTCAGTTCGACAGGAACATGAACGCTCTGGGCAAGGAAGTGCTGCTCTCGTCAATGGTCCGGATCTATCTGCCGGAGGTGACGGTCCGAAGCAGCGGGGCGGCGCTTCTGGACGATCTTGCGTACGGCAAGATGGGACAGTTTGCACGCAGGCTGCTGGATGAAGAAGCGCAGAGAGCGGCATAGAAAGCAACATAGAGAGAGGTTCAGAGGGTTGCATAAAAATCTCCCGGCTGAATACATTGTGTGATTCG
>Ga0256405_10011226_pt1 | contig 11516 bp, 16 predicted proteins | sample RumenRJG_02DNA_FD_189096 | JGI IMG/M metagenome (GOLD analysis project Ga0256405, IMG submission 189096) | Bovine rumen microbial communities from Lethbridge, Alberta, Canada - RJG_02 | ecosystem: Host-associated > Mammals > Digestive system > Stomach > Rumen | place: Canada: Alberta...
AGCGACAAGCATTTCTCGTTTGTACTGGCCGACGACCCCCAAGCGGATAGCGTTCATGTTTTTGAATCCGCCATAGATGCTTTGAGTTATGCGACTCTGCTGAAAATGACAGGTCGAAACTGGCAGCAGGCTCCGCTCCTGTCGCTGGCCGGCGTGTACCAGCCGAAGCGGGATAACGTAGTGCCGGTTGCCCTGGACCGCTTTCTGCGGGAACACCCGACAGTCAACACCTTGCTTCTCCACTTGGACAATGATGAGGTGGGACGAGGGGCGGCGAAGGGTATCATCGGAGGCCTGGGCGAGAGGTATCGGGTCATAGACAGTCCCCCGCCAGACGTGAAGGATGTCAACGAATATCTGGTGCGGCGCATTGCCCGCCAGCAAAGGAAGGAGGAACGAGCAAGATGAACAATGTATTTGAAGTAACCATCCAGGAGACCCTGGAGCGGACCATCACGGTGGAAGCGGCTTCCCGCGAGGCGGCGGAGCGCATCGTCCGTCAGAGATGGAAGGACAGCGCCTATAAGCTGGGCTCCAAGGACTCCGTCGGCGTGACCTTCCGACACCGGATGACGCCGGAGTTTTGCAGCGCGAGGTGAGGAATATGGAAATTGCACTTTTCCAGATCGATATGGAACGGGATACAGATCGGCTCGCGTTTGCCAACCTGGAATTCCTGGAGAAGTATCAGGGTTCCCTTGAGATCAAGAGTGCCCTCTATGACAAGGTATACGAGGGTAACGTGGACTGTTCCGGGCTGGAAGATGTGTTCCGCCTGTTCAACATGGACCACCCCCTAGATTATGGGGGTCGCTCCATGTCCGTGTCGGACATTCTGGAAGTCAGAAGCGGTTCGGTGGAACCGGGTTTCTATTATTGCGACAGTTTCGGCTTCGAGAAGGTGGACTTCCAGCCTGAACTTGCCGGGAGCAAACTGCCCGAGACGATTCGGGTAGTGCTATTGGAGCCCGGTAAGGAGGCCCGGATCACGGAGATCGATTCATCCCTTCCGGGGTTACAGCGGGCCGTTGGAGGATTGATAGAGCCCGTTGACCTGCCCGGTGAGGACGCTGTGCTGATCTGTAACGAGGAAGGGAAGCTCATGGGCCTGCCTCTCAACCGAGCCCTCCGAGAGCCGGATGTGATCGAGGAGATGAGTTACGGAGAACTGACATCCCGGTTCCGTACAGCGGAACGGGATGGGCAGCATCTGGTCGGGTATGTTGTGTTCACAGAGGATAGCTTCACAGAGGCTTACTCCGAACTGTCCCGGACTTATGAGATCAGCAGCAATAACAAAGCCTTTCAGCCAAACATGGGCGGCTATTCCATCTATGGCTCCTGCCTGGATGGGACCGATCCCCTGGTCCGGCTGGAACAGTATATGGCTTCCGAGAAAGGTGGCCCCAACGGCTGGAAGGTGGAGCGCTGCTACACCAGGGAACGTGGCCGCGAGGTCCTGGACGTGGTCGCAGGGACCTGTTTTATTTGTGGCAGAGGCGAAGAATCCTTCGCCAGTCTGACCGAAGCGCAGGTCCGGCAGCTGGCCGAGAAGTTCCGTTACCCGGAGCGGTTCGTCCGCACAGGAGATGGCATCGAGGCCGTTCCCTACAAACCCAAAGAACAATCAAAAGAACGATGAGGAGGATATCTAAATGAAAGATTTTACTGTGATCCTTGGTGCTCCCAGCGCCGAAAACAAGAATGCCGCGGAGAAGGGCAAAACTACTCCCGGCAAGAAGGAAAAGAGCAGGATCGACATCGGCGGCATCCTTGATTCCATCTCGGACTTCCTGGACTCCTGTGAGAGCCGGTTCATGGAGATGGAGGAGGAGAAGCCTGCCCAGGATGAGCTGCCTGAGGAGAAAGGGGCAGATCCCACTGAACGCAAGCCCTACGTTGTGATCCTGGAGGCTTCTTCGGTCAAGGAGGTCCCCATCAAGGCAGAATCTCCGGAGGCGGCAGTGAAGCTGGCCTATGAGATGTACAGAACCAGCGATGTTATTGACTTCACCGACGCCGATGTGGTCAGTGTGACACCCAAGGTGCTTGAGGTCGAGGAGAAATCCCTGGACGAGTTTAAGGCGGAGACCATGACTGAGCTGGTCCGTCTCATTCGCACCAGCGATGCTCCGGATGATGTTCTGGGTTTCGTCCTGGACCGAATGATTACCGACATTTTTGAGGCAAAGGATTCTGTGACCAGCTGATCGCGGGGTGTCACCATGAGAGTTTTTGGAGATACGCTGATTGTTGCCGTAGATGCCGGCTATGGAAACATGAAAACCGTCAGCAGCTCATTCCCCACCGGCCTGACTATCTACGCTGAAAAGCCCTATTTCACTGAGAACCTGTTGATCCACGACGGCAAGTTTTACGTGATTGGCAGCGGTCACAAGGAGTTCACCAGCCAGAAGATCATCGACGAGGACTACTATGTTCTGACCCTGGCCGCCATCGCCAGGGAGTTGAACAGTCAAAGGCTTTCCACGGCAAAGGTCCTGCTTGCGGTGGGACTTCCCCTGACCTGGTACGCACAGCAGCACAGCCAGTACCGGGAGTATCTGTTGAGAAACCGGGCTCTGGACTTCAACTATCGCGGCACGGACTATCACATCGAATTGGCAGATGTGATGGTATTCCCCCAAGGATATGCTGCCATTGCGGAACGACTCAACGAGTATCGGGACGTGAACATCTGTGCCGACATTGGCAATGGAACCGTAAACCTGTTCCGTGTGATCGACCGGAGGATGGATATGCGTTCCATGACCACCGAGGCCTGCGGCGTGAAGGACTGCGCCAACGCCATGCGGATGGCACTGGCCAACGCGCACAGCGGGGCAAGAGTAGATGACTCCATCATCGAGCGCATCATCCGCACCGGCACGGCACGAATCGACAGCGAGTACCTGGAAACGCTGACTGGGGCCGCAAGGAGTTATACAGAAGGCCTGTTCCGTAGGTTTCGGGAATACGGCTTCGATGAAAAAACCATGCGCCTGACTGTCCTGGGCGGCGGGAGCTGCCTGATCCGCAACTTCGGGCAGTACAAACCGGAGAGCGTGACGATCAACGGCGACATCCACGCCAACGCGAAAGGCTATGAGTATTTGGCCTATGAACTGCTCAGAAAGCGCGGTGGCAGGGTGTGAAGGGAAAACGTGTGAAAGTGATCCTCAATCCCGACCGGGCAGAGGACCGCCGAATCCTGGATTATCTGTATTATGCCGGCGTGCCGTACAGCAAGGCGATCAAAACCGCAGTTCTGTTCTACCTTGATCGGGAAACCGGAGACAGGGAGGAGCGTCTACTCCAGCGGGTCAGGGATACCATCCAGGAAAGCGTCCGCGGGATGAGCATTGCGGCGCAGTCATGTGATCCAACAGGGTCGGCTTCGACAGAAGAGGACGAGGAGTCCGTTTCTCCTCTGGATTTTCTTGATGAACTGGAAAAAGGGGCCCTCTTTTGAGGAAAGCGGACCACCCTTTTCCCTCTTCTCCGCCTGAAAGGAAGGAGGGTGGCCCTCTTTTTTCCAATGAGGGCCACCCTTGGAGGGGCGCAGTATTGTAATCAGCGAACAGGAGCCGATTTCCTTTGACGGCTGAAAATCTGACGTACCATGCTCTGTCCGTGTGGATGGGCCCCGACTGTCACAGGGCGGAAGAAGGGCTGGCGCAGTCTTAGCAAGCAACGTCTCGTGATATCACTCGACCGCTTGTCAGGGGCTTTTTGCCCCTAAGACCCCAACTATATTTGAATGGAGGGTATGCAAATGAAAAAAGCAGATGAATTGAAAAAAGCGCTGAAGGACTTGTTTCTTTCTGAAGCAACAGATGACGCCGATGAGATAGAAATTGAAACAATGCTGGATGACATTGACTACTCCTCATTGCTTCAGGTCCTTACAGCCAAAGCAGAAGAAGTATTCGAGTATCAGGCAGATGGTCAATTCTATATGAGTTTTGATTACCGCAGCAGAGAATTGTTCTCGACCAGGGCCGTTAAGATTTATGAGGATATGGGCACGGCAACAATTACGGATATTACTATCGCCTCCCATTCCTATGAACTGTGGTTATTGCCTGATATGACCTTTGCCGTTACTTCTTGCTTTATGGTAGATATAGATAAAGGAGAGTATGTGACCAAGTATCGGACCTATAAAGGACACGATTGGAGGGACACTGAGATGACCATTGAATTTGAAACATTGGTTGAAGATTTGCAGGACTTAAGTATGCTGATTTGTGAACATGAAACTCCCCTGTATGAGTTGTGATCCTATATCAGAGGGGAGAAAAATGATTTCCTTTTTAATTGGTGCTATGGTTGGCGGCACGGTTGGGATCATCGCCATGTGCCTTTTGCAAATCAATCATAACAGACAGGAGGATAATGATCTATGGTGAAAAGGACTTGCGGAATGGTTTTGCGGTTCACGAAGACGGAAATGGATACCTTGACCAAGAAGGCCCGCAAAGCAAATATGTCGCGTGAGGGCTTTTGTCGCAGAATCCTCAACGGAGCCGAGGTAAAGGAGGCTCCGCCTGTGGACGTACCGATCCTCATCCGGGAAGTCCGCAGAGTTGGCTACAACATCGACCAGGTTTTGAAGATCGCCAGAGCCCAGGGCCTGGTGGACGTTCCCCAGCTCCGAAAGGCGCTGGACGAAAACCGGGCCCTGGTCAAGAAGATCACCAACGTATATGCTATGGCGGAGGAGTGACCCGTGGCCGTCACATCCATCTGGCCCATCAGCGGCCCGCCGCGGAAGGTCATAGACTACGCCCGGAATCCGGAGAAGACCACTGAACAGGCGCTTGATGAATTGGCTGCCCTGCACACCATCAACGGCGTGGTCGAATACGCCGCCGATGAAATGAAAACGGAGACCCGGTCCTATGTGACCTGCCTTAACTGTACAAGCGAAGAGACCGCCGCGGAGGACTTCATGGAGGTCAAGAGGTTGTGGGACAAGTTGGGCGGACGGCAATGTTTTCATGGGTATCAGTCTTTCCAGGCCGGAGAGGTAGATGCTGAAACTGCCCATGCCATTGGCAAGGAGCTGGCAAAAAGGCTCTGGGGCGACCGGTTCCAGGTAGTGATTGCGACCCACTGCAACACGGGGCATTATCATAATCATTTCGTTCTGAACTCCGTTTCCTGGCTGGATGGCTACCACTTCGACAACCGTCCCGAGGACTATCAGGCCATGCGGGACCTGTCCGATGAGCTCTGCCGGAAGTACCGTTTGTCTGTCATTGAGAACCCGTCCGGGCATGGAAAACACTACGCTGAATATCGCGCAGAACGGGAGGGCCGCCCCACCAATCGGGGCATCATCCGGGCCGACATTGACCGGGCCATCGCCGCCAGCGTGACCCGCGAGGAGTTCTTTACCGGGTTGGAGGAAATGGGGTATACCTTAAAGCTGTTCAAAAAGAAAGGCGATTGGCTGGAGTACCCCAGTCTGAAACCGCCCGGAGCCAAAGGCTTCTTCCGGTTCCACAAGCTGGGCCAGGGCTATGACCTGGATGAGATCGACCGGCGCATCCTGAAGAATCTCCGCAGGATGGAACCATTTCCGGAAGCGGAACAGGAACAGGTTGCCGATTACCGACAACGAGACCCGCCGCCGCAGTATCATCGGCGAAAGCCGAAACTGTATCGACTGTATCTCCGCTACTGCTATGAACTCCACATCATCGAAAAGCATCCGGCATCCGTTCAGCGGGTGTCTTTTTTTATGCGTGAGGACCTGGCAAAACTGGACCGGCTGGATGCCCAGACCAGGCTTTTGGCAGAGGCGAAGATCAGCACCACTGAGGACCTGCTAGGTTATCGGGAGGAACTACTCCGTTCCATGGATAGCCTCACAGAGAAAAGAGCCGATCTGCGGAATGCGGTCCGCCGGCTGCAACGCCAATATGCCCCTATCGCGGCTGAGGCAATGAAAGGCCAGGTCGCGGAGATCACAAAGAAGCTGCGGGACCACCGAAAGGGGGTGAGATTATGTGACGAGATCCTTCTCCGCTCTGCCCAGACACGGGAGGAGCTGGAGTATCTGCTGAATCAGCAGGAACGAAAACAAGGAAAGGAGGCAGACAGCAATGAGTTATTCAGGGGACGCGGCGGAACAGGTCGTGCGGATGAGCCTGGAGGGCGCTGAGGTTGCCGCCAAGATCACCGGCCAGGGGGCCAAACAGGTGGCGATCCTGCTTTACGCCGTCCTGAAGGACCAGAAGAAAACCAAGGGGAAAGCCCGCCTGACCAGTATGCTCCGCACCGGCAAGGAACTGAAGGTTTTTGCCGTGGAGGACAAGGACCTGGTGAAGTTCAGCCGGGCGGCCAAACAGTACGGCGTCCTGTACTGCGTTTTGAAAGACCGGGATGCCAAGGATGGTCTCACAGATGTGATGGTCCGGGCCGAGGACGCCAGCAAAGTCAATCGCATCTTTGAGCGGTTCAAGCTGGCCACGGTGGACATGGCTTCGGTCCGCAGCGAGATCGAACGGGCCAAAGCCAGTCGCGCAGAAGAAAAGGAAGTGCCGGAACGGAGCGCCCCGGAGCGCAGCAAGGAAGATACTTTCCTGGACGCCATCATGGCCAACCCCAGCAAGGAGGAACAGCAAAACCCTATGGAGGCGCGGACGACGAGATCACCTCAGTCCGGGCTTTTTTCAAAGCCCAGCGGGAGCCCTACAGCGCAAAGGGACCGAGGCGCAGAGTCGAATGAGACCCGTGTTCGTCCTTCGGTCCGACAGGAAATGAGGGAAATTCGCGCCGAACTGGAACGAGAGTCCGCGGCCCGCGCCAAAACACAGCAGCCTCTGGAGCATAAGGCTCCAAAGAAAAAGCAGAAACGAAAGGAGAGATAACCGCATGGATGATCTGTATGACCTGTTTGACAGGCAGGACGAAGAGAAAGCGCCTGTACTCTCCCCTTACGACAAGGAGGAGTACAGGGAACGTAAGCAGGCGGAGCGGGAGGAGGCCTACGGTCTCATTGAAGGGACCACGGAGAAGATCCAGGCCAGCGGCGAGCTTTTCCAGAGTTATCTGGACGTGCAGGCCAGGTTCGACCGGTACTCCGTCAGCAATGCCATCCTTATCACAGCCCAGAAGCCGGACGCCCTTGGCCCCCTTAAGTCCTATGATGACTGGAAAGCGGAGGGAGCCTATGTGAACCAGGGCGAGAGTTCCCTGTCCATTCTTGAGCCGGGCAAGGAGTATCAGAGAGCGGACGGCAGCACCGGGGTGAACATCAATGTGAAAAAGGTCTTTGACGTCACCCAGACCAACAGCCAGCAGCGGGCGACGCCCACCGTCACCCGGGATGAGCGGATGCTGCTCAAAGCTCTCATCTCCCACAAGTACGCTCCCTGTGACATGAAGCCCAGCGACGCGATTCCGGAGAATGTGAACGCGATCTACCGTCCGGAGGAGCGGACCATCTACGTCCGCACCGGACTGGACGGTCCCAGCATCTTCCGGGCGCTGGCCCAGGAACTGGCCCACGCACACATGGACAAGGGCGAGGGCTATGTGCGAAACGAGAACAACACCGCAGCCTACTACGCCTCCTATATCCTCTGCAAGCGGTTCGGCGTGTCCACGGACCTGTACCTGTTCAATGCCGTGCCCAGCCGGTATGGCAAGATGGAGCCCAAGGAGTTCCGGGCGGAGCTGGGCAAGATCAGGGATGTGGCAGGCGAGATCTCCCGCGACATGAACCGTACCCTGGGCGTCCAGGACCGCGGCAGGAAAGAGCGCAGCGGCGAGGCCCGTTGAGCAGGAGGACAGTGCTATGGCGAAAACTGACCGTATGGTCCAACTTGATCAGGACGAACACAGCCTGATGGTCAACGGACTGAATTATTTCCGAAAGGCCATGGAGGAACAGGATATGCCCACCGAGGACATTGAGGACCTGATCCTGAAGGTGATCGATGCCCCGGCCTGCAAGGGAAAGTGGTGGCAGGACCGTGAAGCAAGATAAGTTTGACAAGGCCCACCGCATCCTTTACCTGTTCGGTGCGCTGTTGGCCGTCTGGCTGGCGCTGCTGGTCGCCCCGGCCTTTGGCGGCGGACTGGCCGGCTTTCTGGAAAACGCCGGCGAACTATTTGAGCATCCGTTTCGCATCCATTTGTGCGAGGACAGCCCAAAAGTTGTCCTCGCATTTCTTGTGATCTATGGGATGGCCGTCGGCGTTTACCTCTCTAACGACCGGAACTATCGTCGGCGGGAAGAGCATGGCTCAGCCAAATGGGGCTCCCCCGCGCAGGTGAACAAGAAGTATGCCAACCGGGAGAAGACTGAGAACAAGATCCTGACACGGAATGTGTCCATCGGCCTGGACGGGCGCACGCACAGGAGGAATCTGAACATCCTGGTCTGCGGTGGTTCCGGTGCCGGCAAGACAAGGTTTTTTGCCAAACCAAATGTTATGAATGCTTGCACCAGCTATGTTTGCCTGGACCCGAAGGGGTGTATAAATTACATAGGCGAATAAAACACGGCTTCAACGCCAAACAATACCGAGAGAAAGGAGGGCCTGAAACCCTTGAAAAATAAGGACTTTTCAAAAATCACCGCTTTGTATGAGCGGCTGTCCAAGGACGATGAAAATCAGGGTGAGTCCAACAGCATCTCAAATCAGAAACTATACTTGGAGGAGTACGCCCGTCGGAACGGCTTCACGAACATCAGGCATTACACCGATGATGGGTACACCGGAAAGAACTTTAACCGCCCGGGATTTCAGGACCTCCTCTCCGAAATCGAGGACGGTTTGGTGGGAGCTGTGATCGTCAAGGACATGAGCCGATTCGGGAGGAACTATCTTCAGGTGGGCTTTTACACCGAGATGATGTTTCCCCAAAAGGGTGTTCGGTTTATCGCCATCAACAACAGCGTGGACAGCGACAAGCCCCAGGAGAATGACTTCACACCATTCTTGAACATCATGAACGAATGGTATGTCAAGGACACCAGCAACAAGATCAAGGCAATCTTTCTCTCCCGGATGAACGACGGAAAGAGGTGTAGCGGAAGCATTCCCTATGGTTATAACCGTCTTCCGGGAGACAAGCAGACCCTGGTCGTTGATCCAGTAGCGTCCGAGGTGGTGAAGCGTATCTTCCGGCTGGCAGACGAGGGCAAGGGGCCGACAGAGATCAGTCGGATTCTGACCGAGGATCAGGTGCTGGTCCCCTCAGCCTACACCCTGCAATACCATCCCGAACAGTGCAATCACAAATCGGAGCCGGGCAACTGCAAATGGAATCAGACAACGGTCTCAGACATACTTCACAGGCAGGAGTATATCGGCCACACGGTTCTTAGGAAATCCATCTGCACGAACTTCAAAACAGATACACGTCGCCCAGCCACGGAAGAGGAAATGCTTGTCTTCCCCAACACCCACGAAGCGATCATCAGTCAGGCCCTCTGGGATCGGGTTCAAAAGAAACGAAAACGGGTCAAGAGGACCGCCCCCGCGGGGCTCTGCGCCAGGACTGATAAATACGCAGGCCTGTTGTTCTGCGCAGATTGTGGAAACAGGATGACCAGGGAACCTCACCGGGCCAGGGACGGTACTATGATCTTCAATTACCGCTGCAGCAAATACAGTGGAGCCGACTCCGAATGTACAGTCCACTATATTTCAGAGAACGCACTGGATACTGTGGTCCTCTGTTCCATCCAGCGGCTGTCCCGGCATATTATCCAGGACGAGGAGGCGTTTGCAAAGGAACTCCAGAGCCAATGGCAGCAGCGAAGCGACGCCAAGCCCAAGAAGGAAAAGGAAGAACTGGCCGCAGCGCAGCGGCGGTTCGATGAGTTGGATGGACTGATCCAGTCCCTGTATGAGAACTTCGCCTTGGGACTGCTGCCAGAGCGTCAGTATTCTTCCCTGATGAAGAAGTATGACGAGGAACAGGCCCAACTTGAGATGAAGATCAATTCACTCAAGGATCGGATCAGCAAAGGTCGGCAACAGCCTTTGAAGGTAGAGAAGTTCCTCGAACTCATTCGGAAATACAAGAGCCCGACAGAGCTGACAAAGCCCCTTCTCAATGGCCTGATCGACCGGATCATGGTCCACGAGGGTAACGGCAGAGGGAAGAAGCGGCAGATGGAGATCGACATCTACTACAACTTCATCGGTCCCTTTGATTTGCCGCTCTCCTCGGAGGAACTTGCCGAGGAGGCAGAACGGCAGACGAAGGCAGCGGCGGAAAGAGAAGCTCGAAGGAAGGCTTACCGGGTCGAGTATGAGAAGAAAAAGAAGGAAAAACGCTACGCCAGGAATGAGGGGCACAAGTTTGCCAAAAAGATTTGCCCTCGCTGTGGTCAGGAGTTCTGGCCCAATGGAAACAGACAGATCTATTGTTCGGAAACCTGTTCCTACGCTTCAAATTTGGAACGGCTTCATGAAAAGGCCAAAGAGGAGAAGGGGGATCATCCCTTCCGGCAGAGATCATGTTCTGTGTGTGGGCAACCCTTTTGGCCTGTGAACGGACAGGAACGCATGTGCTCTCCTGCATGCAAGGAACAGCATCGAAAGGAACGACAGCGGGCGTACTATCGTGAGAAGGTTGCGGAAAAGGAAAAGCAGAAACGGATAGAAGCCGGGAACACCAAGCGGCAGCAGTCAAATCAGATACAGGGCACAGGTTCTGTGACTGTATAAATCAGAAAGGGGTATCAATCTATGGAAAGAATCATAAAAGACGAGAAGAACGGGCTTTGGTATGAGCTGGTTGGGGACTACTACCTTCCCCTGCTCCGCGCGCCTGAAAGGCCGAAGCTCGGTAAGTACGGAAGGCTCCGGTATCAGTACCTGCGAAAGCATCGCAGAGCAGTCTTTGATGGGATGCAGATGCGAGGAACGCTGAACAGTCACCTGAAGGAGATCAACAAGGCGGCCATGGAGATGTTGGACCGGCTGGTTCGTCAAATGGCAGAGTCTGAGGGCGTGACAGAGGATATCAAAGCGAAGGACCAGATGTCCTGGGTCTGGGCCATGAACAACATCGAGGCCAGAGCGGAGGAGATCGTATTGCACGACCTCATTTACGTGTGACCATGAAAAAGATACGTCTGAGCGAGGAGGACCTGTGCCTTGCGATCAATGGACTTTATCGTGCCAGAGATGATTACTTGGCTGAAAACAAGGAGGCGGTGGAAGATCTGATCCTGGGCCTGTTGGATGTATGTGAGGGGATGAAGCCGGGCAGAACGAAGCGGGTCCCCCTCCAACGCTGGGAGCTGCGGATGATTCGATCCTGCCTGAACGATTGGAGGAATGCCTTTCTTTCAGCCGGTGAGCCATACAAGGCGGAAGCCCTTGCGGAGTCGTTGACCAAATTCGCAATCTGATTGGGAGAAGCTGCTGTCGGGGGAGCATCCAAAATTCTGTGTAAACCCATGAAATGGGTGTAAAACGAAGCAAAAGAATATATCTTGAGAAGGCGGCTGTGTCCGCCTTCTTTCCTAGACTATAAAC